>Ga0126376_10002112_pt1 | contig 11120 bp, 11 predicted proteins | sample PanSoiMetPlot_15_FD_92760 | JGI IMG/M metagenome (GOLD analysis project Ga0126376, IMG submission 92760) | Tropical forest soil microbial communities from Panama - MetaG Plot_15 | ecosystem: Environmental > Terrestrial > Soil > Tropical forest > Bulk soil | place: Panama | collected 2016-02-17
CGACTGCACCCCGATCCCCGTGGCAGAATCCGTATGTCGAGAGACTGATCGGTACGATCCGACGGGAATGTCTCGACCACGTGATCGTATTTGGGGAAGCGCACCTGCGCCGGATCCTGGGTCGGTATGCCGCGTATTATAATGAATCGCGCATTCATCGCTCGCTGGACAAGGATGCCCCATTCCACCGGGCGATTGAGCGCTTCGGCGTCATCACATCACAGCCTGTCCTCGGCGGCCTTCATCACCAATATTGCAGAATCTGATTTTCGGCACGCACAAGGGTCTGGTTGCGAGCCTACGTCGTCCTGGCGGCAATTGCACCGGTGTAAGTCTGCTCACGACATCGCTCGCGACAAAGCGGCTAGAGATTCTACGTGAAGTTGTTCCGAAGGGCTCGGTCATCACGATCCTGCTGAACCCGAACAGCGCGAGTGCGCAGCCGCAGGCTGAAGAGGTCCAGAAAGCAGCACGGGCCATCGGTCAGGGAGTGGACATTCTGCACGCCGTCAACGAGCGTGACATCGAGACGGCCTTTGCAACCATAGTGCAGAAGCAAGTCGGCGCACTCATCGTCGGCGCCGATCCGTTCTTCAGCAGCCGGATCGAACAGTTCGTCGCGTTGGCCGCTCGCTATCGGATTCCTGCCATCTATGAATGGCGCGAATTTGCCGATGCGGGTGGACTGATGAGCTACGGTAGTGACCGTGCCGAGGGTTATCGCCAGGTCGGCATCTACGCCGGGCGGATTCTCAAGGGTGATAAGCCCGCCGATTTGCCGGTTGTCCAGTCGACTAAGGTTGAGTTCGTGCTCAATCTAAAAACGGCGCGGGCGCTGGGTTTGACCATCCCGTTGCCACTGCTCGGCCGCGCTGACGAGGTAATCGAATGAAGCGTCGCGAGTTCATCACGCTGCTTGGCGGCGCGGCGGCGTGGCCGCTCGCGGCGCAACAAAGTTGTCTAGATTTTTGGGAGGGCGGCGCTCAAAATCGCGGGAAGGAATGCCATCTCGTCGACGCCAGGCGGCAACTTAGCAATGAGCTGTTTCAAGCGGTCATCCAATAACAGCATCGCAAAACCGTGCACCAACGACCATGCGACTACCATTTGAGCAGCTTGAGGCAGCGTCAGCGGCGCCTGCATCGGTTCATCGCGAACCGCTCTCACTGTGCCTGCGAGTACATCGAGCGCGGCGTCTGCAGCGGATCGCAACGTCGGTCGGGTGAAATCGAGACGCTCGTTGCGAAACATCAGCAGAAAGAGATCGGGATGTGTCCGCGCGAAGGTGACGTAGCCTCGTCCGATTGCTTCCAACCGTGCAGGGGCGGGATCGCTCTTGCGAACATGTGCCTCCATCGTAGCCCGAAACCGCACGAAGCCAACCGCGGCGAGATCGCTCAACAAGCCCATGACGTCTCCGAAGTGATTTTTCGGAGCAGCGTGCGACACGCCCGCCTCACGGGCAGCTGCGCGTAACGTTAATCCCCCAATACCGTCGCGCTCCAGAATACTTTCGGCAGCCCGAAGCATCGCCTCTCGCAACGAGCCGTGATGATAAGGCGCTGCGCGCTTGGCCCGGCGCCGCTTCTTGCCTGCCCGAAGAGCTTGGCGGCTCGGGGTTCGTTTGGTCGTGGTCATCGCTGCTCATTCCATATATTGACGTTGTCAATATTCACTTGACAGGCCTTGCTTTTGCCGGTAGGCCTATCTTTACACTGTCAACATTTGGAAGCGCAATACAGGGTGCCTCGGCCAGCATCGGGCATCCAACATCGCCACCGCAACTAGATTTCGCGATCCCGGTCACCCCCAACCCCCCGGACCGGGTTTGCGCGCGGCCGGTTCTTCACCTCGAAGAACCGGCCGCAACGTTGCCTTGTTGGCTGCGGTTAAGCGGACGGACCCAACTGCCGAAAAGGAGATGAACATGCCTGCGCAAGCATTGTTCGGGATTAGCGTCGCCTTTGGCTTCATTGCCTGGGGTATCGTCACAGCTCAATACTTCTGGCCGCTACTTCGCACCCAGGCGCGCGGGGATGCCTTGCGTTCGCTCCTCCTCTTGCACAGTTTCCGATTTATCGGGCTCGCATTCCTGGTGAAGGGTGTCGTTGCGCCCGAATTGCCAGCCGCTTTCGCCGTGCCGGCCGCATATGGCGATCTCATTGCTGCGCTGCTGGCCTTGGTGGCGATGGCTGCTCTGCGCAGCGGGTTCGGCATCCCGTTGGTCTGGGCATTCAATCTTTGGGGCACTGCCGATCTTCTCTACGCCTTCTATCAAGCCAATGCTTCAGGGCTAGTACCGGGTATGTTGCAAGCCACGTACTTCATTCCAACTTTCATCGTTCCGCTGCTTCTCATCCACGCACGTGCTTGTGTTCTTGATTTTGGTCCGACGCGACTCTGTCGCCGCCGCGCATGAAAGGGCGCGATGAACTCGCGACGTTTCACTCGATCAGCTCGTCGGCAGCGCGAGCAGCCCTGGCGGGAAGCTGAGGCCGAATGCCCTGGCGGTGTTGAGGTTGATCACGAACTCGAACTTGGTCGACTGCACGACCGGCAAGCCGGCGGGCTTCTCGCCCTTGAGAGAACGCGGCCAGCTTTCACCTAATCCGACCCTCGCCGGGGTTGCGCCCGGCGCCTCCACCCTACATTTATGACTGACCAGTCAGTCAGTTTTGGGCACGGACGGCATGGTGGTCAGCTCAAAGAGGACGGGACAGCGTGGCGCCGCGCGCGTCGGCAAAGGCGCGGTGCGGGAGGATGCGCGCACCGGGCGGCGGGAGAAGCGGCGCGCCGCCATCCTCGCCGCTGCGCTCGAGGAGTTCGCCGCGCGGGGCTTTGCCGCCACGCGGCTCGATGACGTCGCCCGCCGCGCGCGCATCGCCAAGGGCACGATCTATCTCTACTTCCGCGACAAGGAGAGCCTGTTCCAGCAGCTGGTGCGCACGATGCTTAGCCCGCTGGTGGGCACTATCGAAACGGCTGCGCTGCGCGAGATGCCGATCCGCGCCGTGGCCGAGATGATCGTCGACCTCTTCGTCAACGAAATCTACGTCACGCGCCGAAAGGACGTGATCCGCCTGATCATCTCCGAGGGACCGCGCTTTCCCAAGCTCGCCGAGGTTTACTATCGTGAGGTCATAGCGCGCGTGCTCCCGGTCATTCGCGCGCGGCTAGAGCTGGCCGTGGAACAGGGTGAGCTTTCGCGGGACGCGCTCGCCCGCTTTCCGCAATTGCTGGTCGCCCCCGCGCTCGTCGCCATCATTTGGAACGGCTTGTTTGGACGCTTCGCGTCGCTCGACATACGGGAGCTCATGCGCGCTCACCTCGATCTCTTGTTCGGGGAAGGGGGCGCGACATGAGCCGGTTGTGCTTGGCGCTCGCATTGCTTCCATTGCTTACGGCGCTCGCCGGCTGCGACAAAGGCAAGGAGCCGACCTTCCAGGGTTGGGTCGAGGCCGAGCTGATCTTCGTTGGCCCCGACGAGACCGGGCGTATCGAGACGCTCACGGTGCGCGAGGGTGATCAGGTCGAGCGCGGGGCGCTGCTCTTCACCGTCGATCCCGATCTGCAGCTCGCCGATGTGTCGATGCAGGAGGCTGCAGTAAAGAACGCACAGCTCGCCTACGACCGCGCGCAGCAGCTCGCAAAGACGCAGGCCGGGACGCAGAAAGCTTTGGACGAAGCCGAGGCTGCGTTGCGCACCGCGCAGGCGAGGCTCAACTCGGCGCAGACCAGGCTCACGCGCCGCAAAGTGTTCAGCCCGGTCAGCGGCTCCGTCCAGCAGATCTATTACCGCGGCGGCGAACTGGTGCCCGCCGGCAAGCCGATCCTTGCGCTGTTGCCTCCCGGCAACCTCAAAGTGCGCTTCTTCGTCAACGAAGCGACGCTGCCCAAGCTCCACTTCGGCGACCCCGTCACCATCACGTGCGACGGCTGTGATGCCGGCATCATCGCCAAGATCAGTTTTATCTCACGCACTTCCGAATTCACGCCGCCGGTGATCTACAGCATGGACGAGCGCTCAAAGCTCGTGTTCTTGATCGAAGCGCGACCGGAACGGCCCGAGCGGCTGCGCGTCGGGCAACCGGTGAGCGTCGCATTGAAGCGGGCCGAATGACGACGGCACCTGATATCGCCATCGACGTCGAGGGGTTGACGAAGTCCTTCGACGGACGCAAGGCCGTGCGCAACCTCTCGATGCGGGTCAAGCGCGGGCAGATCTACGGCTTCCTCGGGCCGAACGGCTCGGGCAAGACCACGACCATCCGCATGCTGTGTGGTCTGCTCACCCCCGACGAAGGCCGCGGCACCTGCCTCGGCTACGACATCCGCACTCAGGCGGACGAGATCAAGCGCCACGTCGGCTACATGACGCAGCGCTTTAGCCTCTACCAGGATCTCTCGGTGCGCGAAAACCTGGAGTTCGTCGCGCGTCTCTATGGCGTCGCCGATCCGGCGGCGGCCGCGCGCGCCATGATCGAGCGGCTTGGGCTCGAGGATCGCCAAGCACAGCTTGCCGGCGAACTGTCGGGCGGCTGGAAACAGCGGCTCGCGCTCGGCGCCTGCACCCTTCCCAGCCCGCAGCTTCTTCTGCTCGATGAGCCGACCGCGGGCGTCGATCCAAAGGCTCGGCGCGAGTTCTGGAACGAAATCCATGCGCTCGCCGGGCACGGCCTCACCGTGCTCGTCTCCACGCATTACATGGACGAGGCGGAGCGCTGCCACGAGATCGCCTACATCGCTTACGGCGTCCTGCTCGCGCACGGCGCCGTCGACCAGGTGATCGCGGCCTCGCATCTCGTCACCTACACAGTCAGCGCGCGCAACGGCGAGGGGCTGACCCAACTTGCCGAGGAGCTGAGCCGACGTCCGGGGGTCGACATGGTCGCGCCGTTCGGCACCAGCCTGCACGTGTGCGGGCGCGACCAGGCGGCGCTTGAGGCCGCGATTACGCTCTATCGCGCTCGGCCGGATCTGACCTGGGTCCCGTCGCAGCCATCGCTCGAGGATGTTTTCATCGATCTCATGGGCCGCGCCAGGGACGGATTGCAATGAGCACATTGCTTACAACGCCGGCGCCGCTCGCACGTGCGCCCGGAGGCTTCTGGCGCCGGACTTGGGCGATGTTGATCAAGGAGTTCATCCAGCTCAAGCGCGACCGTGTTTCCTTCGCGATGATCATCATGATCCCGCTCGTTCAGCTTCTGCTGTTCGGCTATGCGATCAACACCAATCCCCGGCACCTGCCGACCGCCGTGCTGCTGCAGGAACAGAGCGATCTCGGTCGTTCGATCCTCAAGGCAATTCAGAACACCGCATATTTCGACGTCACCCACATCGTCCACGACGAGACCGAGTTCGATCATCTGCTCGCTTCGGGCGCGGTGCTGTTTGCAATTGAAATTCCCGCCAATTTCGAGCGTGCGGTGCGCCGCGGCGACCGCCCGGCGCTGCTGGTCGCCGCCGACGCGACCGATCCCGTGGCTGCGGGCTCCGCCGTGGCCGCGCTCGGCACATTAGTGCAGACCGCGCTCGTCCACGACCGCGCGATCCCGGACGGCGCGGCGCCGCCGTTCGAGATCCGCACCCATGCCCGCTACAATCCGGCGGCGAACACCTCGTTCAACATCGTGCCGGGTTTGGTCGGCACCATCCTCACCATGACCATGCTGATCTTCACCGCGCTCTCGGTGACGCGCGAGATCGAGCGCGGGACCATGGAAAGCCTTTTGGCAATGCCGATCACGCCGGTCGAGATTATGCTCGGCAAGATCGTTCCCTATATCATCGTTGGGTTCGTGCAGGCCGCCCTCATTATCGGAATCGGCATCGGTCTATTCGGCGTGCCGCTCCTGGGAAGCCTTCTCCTGCTCGCGCTGCTCAGCACGCTGTTCATCACGACCAATCTTTCGGTCGGCTACACCTTTTCGACCATTGCGCAGAACCAGCTGCAGGCGATGCAGATGTCGATGATGTTTTTCCTGCCAAACATCCTGCTGTCGGGCTTCATGTTCCCGTTCGCGGGGATGCCGGCCTGGGCGCAATGGATCGGCGAACTGCTGCCGCTCACCCATTACCTGCGCATCGTGCGTGGGATCATGCTCAAGGGCGCAGCACTGGCGGACTTGCGTTACGACACGCTCGCGCTCGCCGGGCTGATGCTGATCGCCATGGTCATCGCGATCAGCCGTTTCCGGCGCACGCTGGATTAGACTTGCAGCTCGTCGCCGCGAAAGCGTTTGGGCTTGACTCTCCTTGGGGCCGGGCGACATTGCGGTGATTCGCGGCACACTTTACGGATGACGACTCGTGATCACCGGCATCAGGACGCCGAGGCGATCGCCGAGGCAGTGCAGCGCCCGATTATGAAGTTCGTCGCGACAAAGACCGCCGAGCAACTCGAGTTGCAGGCGCTCCACCGGGTGCGCGAGCGGCTTTGCACCGATTTTGCAAAGCCGCCGTCGGCGCCATTTTTTTGAGAGGTCGCCCCCGGTCCATTCAGGGGTGGCTAAGAGCGGGGGCAACGCGCACGGCCGCATCTTCCCTCTCCCCCAAGGCCATGAGGGGCAGATTCGACGTGTCGGCGGTAGTTAGATACGCGCAGGCTGCGGCCGAACGGAAAAAGAATCGCTGCCGACCATGCTGGCGCAAGACCATTTGGTTAATCTGCGTCCCTCCCGATCCTCCCAATCGCATTTGAACCAATCGATCGCCAAAGCGACTAATAGCCGGGAGCCATTCCCCGGCGGTTGAGCCGTAAGGTGGGATGGTAAAGCGGGCGTCTTGCAGAGACAGAGCGGAATAGGGCGTCACTCGGTCGGCCCGTCCGGGTGCCTAACACAAGGGGATTAGATCATGAAGATCATCATCATCGTAACGGCTGGGCTCCTCGCCATGCTGAGCGTTGCCGCTGCCGCGGATTTGCCGCGCAAGGAGCCGCCCCCGGTGGCGGCGGCGCCAATCGGCAAGTATCCGGTGGGCAAATATCCGGTTGGCAAGTATCCGGTTGGAAAATACCCACAGCCCGTCGTGACTAAGGGCTAGGCCAAGCTATCGCACGCTTACGAGCGGCAAGTTGCTGTAGCTGAACGTAACGGGGGAGGGTTTCGGTATGGTTACACGGTTGGCGATGGTGGTTTTGATCTTGCTCGCAGCAGGCTCGGCCTGCGCGGAAACCCTCACCCCCGACGCCGCGCAGCACTTCGTAGCCGGCAAGCTTTTCGCGTTTAATTGTTTCGATGGCTCGCGCGGCGCCGGCCGCATCTATGGTGACGGCTCGGTGATCGGCACCATCCAGTTCGGCAGCGCGGGACGGGCACGCACGGTATCGCTGCCGGCGGGAACGCTCAGGGTCAGAGGCGAGGCCGTTTGCGCCTCGCTCCCGGGCATGCTGTTCGATCCGTGCTTCCATATCGAGAAGACCGATGAGCGCAGCTTCCGCGGCTCGCTTTCAGGGTTGGGCTTCGCCTATTGCGACTTCACTCGCCGTGACATCAGCGCCTTGCAGTGAGCCGCCATCCGAGCCGCGCTGTCCCCGCCGCAGCGGCGCTTCAGTCTTTACAATCGAGAAACCGCGGGACAAAGACTCGCCACGTCGATAACTCGCGGCAACGCCGGGTGGGAAACCAGCATCAGTGGGCGGGGAGCCGGGTGGTGCATCCGCTTCGATCCATGGCCTTTGGTGTCGCCTACTTGATCCACCACCCATTGAAGTGGTCCGGCTTGAGGTATGTCTTTGACATCCAGGAGGACTGCAATGGCAAGGAAGCGATACAAGCCTGAAGAGATCGTTTGGAACGTTCGCCCTTGCACCGGCATTACTATGCACATGACCGCCACAAGGCTGCCGCGCCGCCGAGCAGCGATATGAACTCGCGGCGTTTCATTCAATCAGTCCTATGCGCACACCGGGCGTTCCTGGAGCATCGGATCGGCGACAAGCGCATCATCCGCCTGATCCGCAAATGGCTCAAGGCGGGCGTCCTGGAAGACGGGGTCATAAACGTTAGTGACGAGGGGACCGGGCAGGGCGCGGTGATCTCACCGTTTCTTGCCAACGTCTACCTGCAATACGTGCTCGACCTCTGGGCCGAACGTTGGCGCCGGCGCGAGGCCACGGGTGACATGATCATCGTGCGTTATGCCGACGACTTCATCGTTGGCTTCCAGCACGAGGGCGACGCCCGACGCTTCCTCGTCATGATGCGTGATCGGTTAGGGGAGTTCGCGCTGTCGCTTCATCCCGAGAAGACCCGGCTGATCGAGTTCGGTCGTTTTGCGGCGGAAGACCGCAAGCGGCGCAGGCTCGGCAAGCCGGAGACCTTCAACTTCCTGGGCTTCACCTTCATCTGCAGCAAGACACGCCGGGGTAAATTCCAGATCAAAAGGAATCTCGACGCGACCGCATGCGGACGAAGCTACAGGCCATCAAGCAGGAGCTGCGACGGCGGATGCATCAGCCGATCCCTGCGAGCGTCGTGGGCGCACTGATGCGACGTGAATGACCCACAGCGTCATCGGTCGGCCAATTTCGCGGTGACGCACAACGCCGCCCTTTGGTAGGCTTTGTCCTCGACCGGCAATTTGGATGAGACGGCGCACCCCCCACGCCAAGAACGCGAAGCGTCGACCATGCGTGACGTTACCCTCGCAGTAAAAGTGGCTCGCTTCTTCCTTCGGGGCCTGCAATGAAATGCCCGAAGTGCCAGCACGAAAACACTGTTACGGCGAAGTTTTGCGAGGAATGTGCTGCGCCGCTGCCCCGAACCTGTGACAACTGTCAAAGCCAGGTATCGCTCACAGCCAAGTTCTGCCCCCAATGTGGCCATCCCCTAAGGCTCGTTGTCGACGATCCTCGCTTTGCCTCGCCCAAGAATTACACGCCCCAACATCTTGCCGATAAGATCCTCACCTCTAGGGCAGCCCTTGAGGGTGAGCGCAAGCAGGTCACGGTGCTGTTCGCGGATATCAAGGGTTCGTTGGAGCTGCTTGCTGACCGCGACCCTGAGGACGCGCAGAAACTGCTCGACCCTGTGCTCGAACGCATGATCGAGGCGGTCCACCGCTATGAGGGTACCGTGAACAGGGTTATGGGCGATGGGATTATGGCGCTCTTCGGCGCGCCGATCGCCCACGAGGATCATGCCGTGCGCGCTTGTTATGCGGCACTCCGAATGCAAGACACAGTCACGCGATATTCAGACGAAGTTCAGCGGTCTCATGGAGTGCCGGTGACGATCCGAGTCGGGCTCAATTCGGGGGAGATCGTCGTCTGTGCCATCGGCAACGATCTCCATATGGAATACACCGTTGTCGGCCAGACAGCGCATTTGGCGGCTCGGTTGGAGCAGTTGGCAAATCCCGGGTCTGTGCTTACGACGGCAGATACCCTCCGGTTGGCGGAGGGCTATATCGCGATGAAGCCTCTGGGCCTCGTTTCGGTAAAGGGCCTGCCAAATCAGATCCAAATCTATGAGGTGACGGGCGCCGGCGATGCGCGAACTCGACTCCAGGTGGCCGCGGGACGCGGCCTAACACGATTCGTCGGACGCGAGGCTGAACTGGAGCAACTTCGCCGCGTCCAGCAGCTTGCCGTCAATGGTCAGGGGCAGGTGGTGGCACTCGTCGGCGAAGCGGGGGTGGGCAAGTCGCGCCTGGTTCGCGAGTTCGTTCATTCGCAGAACACAGCGGAGTGCCTGGTTCTGGAATCCAAATCCGTTTCTTATGGCCGGGCAACTCCATACCTGCCAGTCATCGAACTGCTTCGGGATTATTTCAACGTCAACATCCACGACAGTACGCAATCCATCCGTGAGAGAGTGACAGGCAAGGTTTTGGCTCTCGACGCTTCCTTGCAGGACACGATCCCGCCGATGCTGGATCTTCTCGATGCACTTGAGCACGACGATCCGTTCCGCTCTCTCGATTCGGCCCAGCGTCGGCAGTCCACCTATCAGGCTGTCGTCCGCCTGTTGTTGAGCGAGAGCCGTATACGACCGGTCATTGCTGTCTTCGAGGACCTTCACTGGCACGACTCGCTTTCTCTTGGACTACTGAGCGAGCTGGTTGTGGCCGCCCAGAATGCTCGATTGCTGCTGGTGGTCAGTTATCGCCCTGAATACAGGGACGAATGGAGAAACCAGCCGAACTATCGGCAAATCCGCCTAGATCCCTTAGCGAGCGAGAGCCTCGGAGAATTCCTTCAGGCGCTGGTGGGCCCCGACCCGGGTCTTGCCCCTCTAAAGAACTTCCTGGAGAGGCGGGCGAGCGGGAATCCATTCTTCGCGGAGGAGATTCTGCGTAGACTAGTGGATACTACCGTCGTCATAGTCGTACGCGGTGGCTATCGGCTTGCCAGGCCGTTCTCCAGCACCGAGGTGCCGCCCACGGTGCAAGCGGTTCTCGCCGCGCGTATCGACGCCTTGCCCCCTAGCCACAAGCACCTACTGCAGGAGGCGGCCGTTATCGGACACGAAGTCCCATTCGGTCTCCTGCACGCAATTTGCGGGCTGTCAGAAGACCAACTTCGTGGTCTGCTGGACAGTCTGCAGGCTGCCGAGTTTCTCTATTCGACGGAGCTTTTTCCTGACCTGCAATATACGTTCAAGCACTCGCTTACTCACGACGTCACATACAGTGGGATACTCCACGAACGTCGCCGTGAAATCCACGCGCGCGTGGTGAATGCGATTGAAACGCTTTACGGCGATCGGCTTGGCGAACAGGTTGAGCGGCTGGCGGATCATGCCGTCCTGGGCCAGCTAAACGACAAGGCTGTACAGTATCTGCGGCAGGCCGGGGCAAAGGCAGCCGCGCGTTCGGCGCTCTTGGACGCCCGAAGTTTGTACGAGAAAGCGCTGGACCTTCTGAAGTATCAGCCTGACAGTCAGGCCGCGATGGAGCAGGCGTTCGAGATCCACCTCGACGTGCGAGCGGTGCTGCGCCAACTCGGCGAAGTTCGGCCGATGCTCGATCATCTCCGGCAGGCCGAGGCCATCGCCGAGCGGTTGAAAGACGATCGCCGACGCGGCCGTGTCTGCGCTATCATGACCACCGTCCTGTCGACTCTAGACGAGCTGGACGAGGCCCTCTCGACTGGCACTCGCGCCGTGGAGATC
>Ga0126376_10002113_pt1 | contig 11117 bp, 13 predicted proteins | sample PanSoiMetPlot_15_FD_92760 | JGI IMG/M metagenome (GOLD analysis project Ga0126376, IMG submission 92760) | Tropical forest soil microbial communities from Panama - MetaG Plot_15 | ecosystem: Environmental > Terrestrial > Soil > Tropical forest > Bulk soil | place: Panama | collected 2016-02-17
GGACCGGACCTCGCTCCTCTACGTCTTCGACAATCCACGGCGGCAGGACCACATCTTCATGGACGACGCGGACCGAGCGGAGCGTCGCCGACGCGGCAACGCCGGGATGATGGAGCTCGTCCTCGACCTGATTCGAGCCTACGGAGCGCGACAGTGAACTTCGTTCGGTGCTCCGACCCGGGAGTCTTGCCATGACAGCGCCAGCCACTCGCGTGGAGCCGGTCGCGGCTCCCTACGCGCCCGAGCTCCAGAAGGTGTTCGACGCCATCATGCCGCCCGGCGTACCGCCCCTGACGCTCTTCACGACCCTGGCGCGCGTGCCGCGCATCTGGGACCGCTTCCGCGCCGGCAGCCTGCTCGACCGCGGACCGGTCTCGCTGCGTCACCGCGAGATCGTGATCGACCGCACCTGCGCGCGCTGTGGCTGCGGCTACGAGTGGGGCGTGCACGTCGAGTTCTTCGCCGGGCGGGCGGCGCTGACGCCCGAGCAGGTCCGCGCGACGGCGCACGGCAACGCGAACGATCCCGCCTGGGCCGACGACGAGCGCCTGTTGATCCGGATGGTCGACGAGCTGCACGATACGGCGACGCTCTCGGACGAGACCTGGAGCCGGCTCGCGGCGGCGTTCGCGGTCGAGCAGATTCTCGAGCTGATCGCGCTGGTCGGCTTCTACCACACGGTCGCGTTCTTCGCCAACGGCCTCAAGCTGGCCCCGGAGCAGCACGGCGCGCCGTTTCCTCCGGCGTAGGCGCCGGACGCTTCGTTGGCGATCGCGAAGGCTGCGCTCGTCGAAATCGTCGACCGCGCGGCGAACGGTCGTGGCACCGCGGGTCTCGCGATCGTCGGCGGCCCGGGGCAGGCCCCCGAAGCGGTGTGGATCCCGGCCTCCGCTTCCGAGGAGCCGGCCTACCTGATCTACAGCATCACGAAAACCTTTATCGCGATGCTGCTACTAGGGCTGTGCGATAAAGGACGGGTCAGCCTGGACGATCGGCTGGCCCGCTGGTTTCCTCGCGTGGCCGGCGCCGATCGCATCTCGCTGCGCCAGCTCCTCGATCACACCGCCGGGATGTCCGACTACGGCAGTCTGGCCGCGTATCACGAGGCGGTGCGCGCCGCGCCGTCGTCGCCGTGGTCGTTCGAGCGGTTCGCAGCCGAGACCTTCGACAAGGGCCTCTCGTTCGATCCGGGATCGAGCTGGGCCTATTCGAACCCGGGCTACATGCTGCTCAAGCGGATCGCCGAGGAAGTCGCTGGCGTGTCCTTCGCCGCCATGATCCGCGAGCGCATCACGCGGCCGCTCGGGCTACGCCGGGCCTTCACGGCCGAATCGCGCGACGATCTTGCCGGGCTCGCCCCGGCAATTTCTCGAGCGCTGGCGCCCGACGGCGAGCCCCGTGACGTACGCGGTCTGTATCATCCCGGATGGGTCTCGCACGGCGTGGTGGCCTCGACGCCGTCCGACGTCGCGCGGTTCTTCGACGCGCTGTTTTGCGGGGCACTTCTGTCGCAGCAGTCCAGGCAGGCGATGACGAGTCTCGTGCCCATCGGCCAGTCCCCTCCGCCTGCGTCGCGCTGGCGCACGCCGAGCTACGGTCTCGGCATCATGGGGGATCCCGATTCAGCGTTCGGCCGGCTGTGGGGCCACAACGGCGGGGGGCCGGGCGGGACGACCAGCGCGGCGCACGCGCCCGATCTCGGGGGCGTGTCCGTGTGCGCGATGTGCGGCTTCGAGGGCGAGGCCGACCCGGAGCGGATCGTCTTCACGATGCTCGACGTCCTGCATCGAGCACCGTGACGGCGGGCCGCGCGCTTACTCGTCCCGAGGCTCGGAGCGCGCGAAGCGTCCGCTGCGGAGATCGTCCAGGGTCTGCTCGATCTCGGCGCGGGTGTTCATGACGAAGGGGCCGTAGCGCGCGATCGGCTCGTTGAGCGGTCGCGCCGCGGCGAGCAGGAAGCGGCCGCCGGCCGGGCCCGCCGTCGCCTCGACGACGTCGCCCTCGCCGAAGATTACGAGCGACGGCGAGTGCGCGGCCTTGGCCTCGGCGCCGAAGCGCACGTCGCCATGGTCCACGTAGGCGAACGCGGTGTGGCCACGCGGCACCTCTTCGCGGAAGGTCGCGCCCGCGGGCAGCACGACGTCGATGAACTTCGGCGCGACGGCCAGCCCCTCGACCGGCCCGGAGTAGCGTCCGCCCTGCGCGTCGCCGGCGATCACCCGGATGCTCGCCCCGTCTTCCGTCTTCGTCTCGGCGAGTCGATCGCCCTGGAGGTCGCGGTACTTCGGACGGCTCATCTTGTCGCGCGCGGGCAGGTTCAGCCAGAGCTGCAGGCCGGCGATGCCCTCGGGCCGCACCTGGGGCATCTCCTCGTGGAGGATGCCGCTGCCCGACGTCATCCACTGGATGTCGCCGGCGCCAATCGAGCCCTTGTGCCCGAGCGAGTCACCGTGCTTGACCTCGCCCTTGCGCACGATCGTGACCGTCTCGATGCCTCGGTGCGGGTGATACGGAAAGCCCGCCTCGTAATCGGCCGGCTTGACCGACTCGAAGTGATCGAGGAGCAGGAACGGATCGAGATGGTCGAGCCGGCGGGTGCCGATGGTCCGGCGCAGATGGACGCCGGCGCCCTCGACGACGGGCTCGGGCGGGACGACGTGGTCGACCGGACGCGACGACTGGCTCATGCTATGCCTCCCTGCTCTTGAGATGCGAAGGCACCTCGAAGCGCTTCAAGCCTACGCCCCGGGCGCCCGGACCGCCACGGAGGCATCGTGTCGGCTGCCGGGAGGGCTGGATCCGGCGACGAGCGAGCGGCCGAGCCTGATCAACACGGTGCCGATGAGCCGACGCGCCGGATGGCGCCGCGCGATGGCTGTGTGGCGCGCCGTTTCGGCTCGCGCACGCTGGGAGCGGACTGCCTCCTCGACCATCTTCTCCAACGCGTACCAGTTGACGTCCATGACCCTTCTCCGTGGTGGCCTTCGTTGCCCACGAGCATTTCATCTTCCTTTTCCCGATCGTTGGGTTGTGGTTCGCGGGAGAGGGTTCTCATCGGGCGTATCGAACATTGGGCATTTCAACGTGCGCCGCGGCGTCAGCGAGTTAGCGCGCGTCGCGGCGTCGTTGGCGCGTTGAGGTGCGTCGCGGCGCGAAGCGTACCTCGACTTGGCGCGAGCGTCTGCTGGCACCCTGACGTTAATCCAGTCGGCACCTAAGGCGGGACGACAGCGGATCAGGGGTAGAACTCGCGTCCTGGGGCAAGGACGGGGCTGCGGCGGGCTCCTGGGGTGCCCAGCGGGCTCGTCATTCTTGACTCAGAAACGCGGGACTTGCTGCGATATACAGGTCTGTGTAGCACGGTGGGGAATGAGGAAGGCTCCTGCTCAATCACGTGAAACGAAACACTTATTGGTCTCGGCATCTGGCGCGCTCATCCGCGCTACACTGACCGGGCGCGCTGCGTCACATGGGATATCTAGTTCTGTATATTTCTAGTTGGGCAGACGAGACGCGGGACGTGACGAAGCGAAACGAGGGATCCCAGTGCTGACTTCGAGGCGTTTTGCACTCGCCGCGGCGGCTCTTTTCGTTGTTGGCATGGCTCCAACGCTCTCGACAGCGCCGGCCGGCGACGGCGGTCCCGTCAGCCGGCGCGGTACGTATGCGGGCGGGAGCTATCTGATCGAGGTTCCCCCCGGCTGGAACGGCGGCCTTGTGATTTTCGCCCACGGGCACAATGGCCACGAGGCCACACCCCTCGCATCACACCTCGCGGCCAACGGCTACGCGTGGGCCGCCTCGAGCTACCGCAGCGGGGGCTACCGCCCGGACTGGTTCCTTGTGGACACGCTACAGGTGCGCGACCTCTTCATCCGCGAGATCGGGCGTCCGCGCTGGACGATCATCCACGGTCAGTCGCTCGGTGGCCACATCGCGATCTCCTCGCTCGAATTGCATCCGGGCGTCTACCAGGGCGCGTTCATTGAGTGCGGGGTGACCGACGGGGTCACAGTTGCGGATCTCGGCCTCGCCTACATGGCTGCCGCGGAATACTTTGCCGGAACGCCTCTGCTCGACGACATGGCAGGACGCGATCGTTTCGCCCAGGTCAGCGAGTTGTGGCTCCCAGCCCTCGGCCAGCCCGGTCACTACACCCTGCAGGGCCGCAGATTCGACAGCGTGGTCAAGCATCTCTTCGGCGGCGATCTGCCGCTGCGCCTCGAGGGGCTACGACCGCGCTACGTCAGGAACATGACCCGTTCAACAGGACTCAGATGTTGGGCCGAGCCGGCAGCACGCTCCATATCCGATATCGCATCGATCCCGGGCTCGGCGTGGACGAGGACGAGTTGAACCGGAAGATCCGGCGGTTCGCGCCAGTGGGGGGAGCACGGTCACGGGAGACCAACCCGGCATTCGCGGAGTTGACCGGTCGCATCACCGTGCCCGTCCTCACCCTTCACGAGACCGGCGACGCGGACGCCCCCTTCAGCTTGGAGCAGGCGTATCGGCGGCGGACGCTGGCTGCCGGCACCGCTCATCTGCTCGTGCAGCGCGCGATACGCTGGCCCGGCCACTGCGCCATCGACGGCGACGTGCGCGAGCAGGCATTCGACGATCTTGTTGCGTGGATCGAGCGCGACGTCAAACCTGACGGGGACGATGTGCTGGCGGCCGACCTATCGAAGCTGGGGTTGCGATGGACATCCATCCTCCACCCTGACGATCCGGCGCGTCGCCGTGACCCATGGAAATGACTCGGCCGAAGCGGGCGACCACCCGAGACGACAGCCCAACCTCGGCATGCAGCCGACGGCCTCCGGCCGCGGCTGATCCCGGCGTTAGCCATACTCGCGGTCGCATGAAGGCGTCTGAGTTCTATACGGGGCTGGTGGCTGAGATGTACGACGCCCTCGTCTCTTACCGGGCACCGGTCGCCTTTTATGCTGAACTGATCCAGAAAGGCGGAGAACCCGCGCTCGAGATTGGCTGCGGCACCGGGCACCCGTTGTTGGATCTGGTCGAGCAAGGACTGGAGGTCCACGGGCTCGATTCGTCCGCCGACATGCTTGCCCAGTGCAAGGCCAAGGCCCAGGCCCGCGGTCTGGACGTTGCCCTGCACCAGCAGGAGATGCAGAGCTTTGCGCTCCCGACACGCTATCGAACGATCTTCTTCGCGGGCGCGTCTTTCATGCTCCTCCCGGACGTGCAAGACGCTCGGCTCACCCTCGAACGGATTCACTACCACCTTCAACCCGGAGGACAGGCTGTCATTCCGCTATACGTCCCGCCGCGCTTGTCAGAAGCTAAGAACGCGACCGACCAATGGCTTACGCGCGAAAGCCTGCGTCCGTCGGACGGAGCGCTCCTCCGCTTATCCGAGCGGTATCGCTACGACTGGCCGAGTCAGTTGCGGATCGCCGCTCTCAGGTACGAAGTCATTGCGGATGGTGCGATCGTTCAGGCGGTCGAACGACCTTGGTTGCTCCGCTGGTACTCCCGAGACGAGTTCGCGCGCCTGTTGCGTAGCGCTGGTTTCCAGATCGACATCGTCCTCGGCGACAATGGCAAGCCTGTGCCCGACGACGCGCCGGCGTTTACCTTCATCTCTCGTCGGCCGGCATGATGGCTAACACGCCAGTCGAGCCGGCGGCGGCTCGCATTCGCTCGCTCGCCGCCGCTCACTGGCAACGTTAGACGCATCAGGAATATTGGCCATTGGCTCAGCCTTCGATAAGCCCGACCGACGATCCTGAGATCAATGCCGTGGTCTTGGAGGTGCTGTCGGGAGCGCGCGGTATTCTCGGCGATCATTTTGTCGGCATGTATCTTGACGGCTCACTCGCGATAGGCGGCTTCGAGCCCGACAAGAGCGATCTTGACTTCGTGGTGGTGACCCGCGCTGACGTTTCGCCGGACACGTTTGCTGCGCTCACGACGATGCACGCCCGCGTCGCGAGCGGAGCCTCGAAATGGACCAGCGAGCTGGAAGGCTCGTACATCTCACAACACGCCCTTCGCCACGACCGAAGACCAGCCGCTCACCCCTACATCGATCGAGGGAGCGGCCTCGCCATGGTGCACCAGGAGAGTGGGTACTGGCCGATTCACCGCCACGTGCTGCGCGAACACGGCGTGGTGCTGGCAGGGCCCCTACCCCGAACGCTGATAGACCCCGTTAGCCCAGAGGAACTACGTGAGGCGGTTCGCGGCATCCTTCGCGAGTGGTGGAAGCCGATGCTTGTCGATGGCCCTCTCTTGCGAGATAGCTTCTATCGCTGCTATGCGGTTCTCACGATGTCGCGGATGCTCTACACCATCTGTCACGGAGCGATTGTGACCAAGCTCATCGCGGCACGATGGGCACAGGATACGGTGGATAGTCGGTGGACCCCTCTCATCCGATCTGCGCTCGCTTGGTCCCGTGAGGAGCCACCCGACCTTCAAGAGACGCTTGCGTATATCCGGTACACGTGTGAATACAGCGACGGCCTTACAGCTGCACGACACGCGGATGAGGCCTAGAAGTACAGTGCCGGGTGAGCGTCTAACATCCGCTTGCACCGGGCGGCCTCCGGCCGCCGGCGAAGCGGAGCGTTGGGCAGACAGGTGGCCACGACGATGAGAGCTCAAAGTGGCGTGAATGCGCGATCTCTTGTCATGGGCCGACACTGGTGAGCCGTTATCGGAGGTGGCTGGCTACCGCGGCGATAGCTGTCCTCGTCGCTGTGCCGCTCTCGGCTGGCGCTCAGCAGCCGGCGAAAGTGCCCCGGGTCGGCTACCTCGGTTACTCCGCGCCTGCGCTCGAGAGAAACCTCCTCGGCGCCTTTCGGCAGGCGCTCCGCGACCTCGGCTACGTGGATGGCCAGAACATTGAGATCGAATACCGATCTGCCGAGGGAAAGCTCGAGCGGCTACCGGCCCTGGCGGCCGAGCTGGTGTCGCTCAAGGTCAATGTCCTCGTCACCTTGGCCACGCCCGGGGCTCTGGCAGCCAGGCAAGCGACCAATACCGTCCCCGTCGTCGTGGCCTCTATGGCAGACCCCGCTCGAGACGGGCTCGTCGCCAGCCTTGCACGGCCAGGCGGGAACATCACCGGGTCGACTTTCCTAGGCCCAGAACTAATCCCCAAACGTCTCGCGCTCCTCAAAGAAATCGTTCCGGGAGCCTCACGCGTAGCAGTCCTCTGGCATCCCGGGGTATACAGCGAACGGACGATGGGAGACATGGTGAAGGAGACAGAGACAGCAGCCCAGCGGTTGGCGTTGCGCCTTCAATTCGTGGGCGCGGCAGGAGCTAGCGATTTCGACCGTGGATTCGCCGCGATGAGCAGCGACCGCGCCGATGCCCTCCTCGTGTTCCCGAGCCCGATGCTCTACCTGGAGCACCGACGCATCGTGGACCTTGCAGCAAAACACCGGTTGCCGACGGTGTATCCATGGAGGGAGGCCGTTGACGCCGGGGGCCTCTGTGCCTACGGGACCAACATCGTCGAGCAGATGCGGCATGCCGCAGGCTACGTCGCCAAGATTCTGAAAGGCGAAACCCGGCGAGTTGCCCGTCGAGCAGCCGACGAAGTTCGAGCTGCTCGTCAACGTGAGGGCCGCGAAGGGCCTCCGCCTCACAATCCCGGCCTCGGTGCTGGCGCAAGCGGATCAGATCATTGACTGATGGCGATCGAGCGCCAGGCGATGCCTGCGGGTCGCTGCCCAACTGCGCGGCGGAGCGGACCGCTGACTCGCATCCGCTCGCCGCGGCCGCTCACCGCGGGCGTTTGGCCGACAAGGAGTGACTGAGACGAACGTGGCGGACAGACAGAGCTGGATCAATCTGAGTGGCACCCAGCAGGATGAGCTTCACACGTGCGTCCCCACTCCGGGCTGGCGCCTCGTCCCAGGAAGTGAGCTGCCGAGCCTCTTTCCCGACACGTTTCGCACAAAGATTGGCTCAGCTGTCGTCATCGCGGCCCCGACGTCCACCGGTGGGGCCTACCTGGTCTTCAGCGCAAATCGCGTCGACGTCAAGGCCGGGGCACTCGACATCGAGCCCTTCGGCGTGATCCTCCACTCCACGGGGCCAGGACCGTCCGGGGCTTTCATCCACCACGGCACCTGGGCAGACAGAACCCAGGACCCGCCAGAAGCGTTCTGGGCAGAAGTGTCCCAGAGCGACATCGCTCAGTACTTTCGGACGAGCCCGCCCGCGAGTCGAAGCGCCGGGCCGCTCACCGAGTTCCCGAAAGGCCACGCTGGCGCCTTCGAGGCAATTGTCCGCGAACTCCGCGGACGCGAGGATCGGCGCAGCACATGAGCGCAGAGTCGCCAGCGAGCAGCCCACAACGCGTTTGGCGACTTGAGGTGACTCGATGGTGACCTGGCAGGAGTTCGCCGCAGCGCAGCCAGACTTGGCCGATGTCGGGCGATCGTTGCTCTTTCAGTTCAAGGTCGGGCTCGCCTTTCTCGCCACCGCCCGGAAGGACGGTGCCCCACGCCTTCATCCAGTCTGCCCTGTCCTGTCCAACAATCGTCTCTTTGTGCTCGTCACACCAACGTCCCCGAAGCGGCACGACCTGCTTCGGGACGGCAGGTATGCCCTTCAGACCTTCCCTCAGCCGAAGCCCGGTAGCGACGAGTTCTATATCGCCGGCGACGCAGTGCTCGTTGACGATCGGGCCATGTGTGGCGACATCCTCCGGGATGCCAAGCACATGGCTGACGCCTCGGAGACCGCGTTCGAGCTATGGATCGATCGCGTGATGCACACGACGTGGGAGCATGTGCTCACTCCGCAGATGCGTTCGCAGCACAGGAAATGGCACGCACCGCCGAGTCCGGCTGGCCCGCCTCGGCCTCACTGAAGACGGGCTCGTGGCTTCTTGTCCGCCGGAACTACTCGACGATCTCGCAGACGTGTTCGCCGAAGTGCGGACCTGGGTTGGCGTCATCGTCGCGCTGCCGGTTATGTCGTCGCGATCCTCAAGGGCACCGCACCCGGCAGTCTGCCGGTGCAGCGCCCGACAAAGTTTCAGCTCGTCATCAACCGGAACACGGCCAAGCTTCTCGGCCTCGGGATCCCTCAGTCGTTGTTGACGCTGGCAGATCAGCTGATCGAATGATGTGCCAGCGTCGGTAGTTCGCCGAACCCGGGGGCGTCAGCCTCCGCTAAAACAGTGGCGCGTCTGGATGCGTCGCCACGCCGTCGTATGCCGCGTTTTGCAGAGTCGTTCCTCCTAACTGACGCATCTTTATGGTGGCGCCACGAACATTGGGCATTTTCAGCCGGCGTCGGCTCGTTCAGGATCCGGGGCATGGGCGATCCCCGTCACGCACTCGGGCGCGCGGCCGAGGAAGCGGCGGCGAAGCTCCTCGAGCGCTCGGGGCTGCGCATCGTCGCGCGCAACGTGAAGCTCCGCCACGGCGAGATCGACCTGGTCTGCCGCGATCGCGAGGTCTGGGTCTTCGTCGAGGTGAAGTGCCGGCAGGAGCGCTGGGACAGCGGGCCCGCCGCCGCCGTGTCATGGTGGAAGCGCAGACGGCTCATCCGCCTGGCCCAGGGCTATCTGAAGTGGATGCACATCGCCGAGGCGCACTGCCGGTTCGACGTCGTCGCGGTCACGCCCCGCGGCGACGGGCGCTTCGAGATCCGCCACATCCCCGCTGCCTTCGACGCGACCGGGACGGCTTGAGGCCGGCCGCTTGAGATTTCGGGTACAATCACGCTCCCGTGACGATTCTCTGGGATGCGTACCGTAGCGCTCTCGGGTCGATCGCCCAGGCGGTTGGGCGCACGCCGCTCGTCACGCTCAACCGCGTGACGGCTCGTGTCACGCCGCCAATCCACCTCAAGCTCGAGTGGTACGGCGCGACCGGCAGCCTCAAGGACCGCATCTACCTGCACATGTTCGACCGCGCCGAGGCGCGCGGCGACCTGCGCCCGGGCATGCGCGTGCTCGAGTGCTCGACCGGCAACGCCGGCATCGCCTGCGCCTTCGTCGCGGCCGTCAAGGGCTACCGCTGCACGATCGTCATGCCCGAGGGCATGAGCGACGAGCGCAAGAAGATCATGCGCGCCTACGGCGCCGACCTGGTCTTCACTCCGGGCGGCGAGAGCGACGTCGATCTGTCATTGCGGCGCCTGGAAGAAATCCGCGCGGGCGACCGCACCGGCTACTGGGTGCCTGGGCAGTTCGACAACGCTGACAACATCGAGGCGCACTACAAGACCACCGGGCCCGAGATCTGGGAGCAGGCCGGCGGCATCGTCGGCGCGTTCGTCGCCTCGCAGGGGAGCGGCGGCACGCTCACCGGTGTGGGACGCTTCCTGCGCGAGCGCGACGCGCGCGTGCGCCTCTACGCCGTCGAGCCCGAGGAGTGCGCGCTGCTCGCGCGCCGTGAGTGGGGGCCGCACGGCATCGAGGGCATCGGTGACGGGTTCATCCCCGAGAACCTCGACGTCGCCATCCTCTCAGGCGTCATCACGACGACCACCGACGAGAGTCTAGCGATGGCACGTCGGCTCGCGGCCGAGGAAGGCATCTTCTGCGGCATCTCGACCGGCTGCAATGTCGCCGCCGCGCTCAAGCTGGCGCGGCATCGTCCCGATCTGCCGTCCATCGTGACGATGGCGAACGACACGGGCCAGCGGTACTTCACGACGGCGCTCTGCGGCGAGGACAAGAAGGTCGACGTGCCCGAGCGCGAGCACCCGATGGACCCGCGCACGCGGGGCGAGCTCGATCGCTATCAGCCGAAGTGGGAGATCCTCACCTGAACCCGGCCGAGTACGACTTCATCGCCGCGCGCCGGCGCATCGAGGCCAAGCCAAAGTCGGCGGCCGAGAAGCTCACGAGCCTCGAGGATGCGGTCGGCCGCGTCAAGGACGGCGACCAGATCGGCGTCGGCGGCTGCCTATTCTCGCGCACGCCGCTGGCGCTCATGCGCGAGATCCTCCGGCAGCGCCGCCACGGGCTCACGCTCGCGCGCAATCTCACCTGCAACGAGGGCGAGCTCTTCATGGCCGCCGGCGCGGCGAGCCGCGTCGTGACCGCGTGGATGTCGATCGGGCTGCCGTGGGGCGTGTCGAAGATCCTTCGCCATTACGTCGAGACAGGCGCC
>Ga0126376_10002114_pt1 | contig 11114 bp, 7 predicted proteins | sample PanSoiMetPlot_15_FD_92760 | JGI IMG/M metagenome (GOLD analysis project Ga0126376, IMG submission 92760) | Tropical forest soil microbial communities from Panama - MetaG Plot_15 | ecosystem: Environmental > Terrestrial > Soil > Tropical forest > Bulk soil | place: Panama | collected 2016-02-17
ACGCCAATGTCCTGCTTCCCGGCGCCCTGTTCGGAATGCAGTCCTGGGTTCAGACACCCGCGGCGCTGTATTACGATCCTAAAAGCGGAACGGTCAATGACACGAAGCTGGTTCCGCGCGATCCAGCCGAATTCTCCAAGGTGGAGGCTCGCGAGGTGGAAGCCAGGAGTGCCGACGGCACGATGATTCCGCTTTCGATTGTGTGCCAGAAGAACATCAAGCTCGATAGGTCACATCCAGCACTCTACGAGGGCTACGGTTCTTATGGAATCTCCACCGATCCCAGCTTCCGCGCGAACGTGTTGGCATGGGTCGAGCGCGGAGGCGTGTGGGCCGTCGTACATGCGCGTGGTGGAGGCGAGTATGGTGAGCGTTGGCATAACGCGGGACGCAAAGCGACGAAGCAGCACACCATCGATGACATGATCGCCGCCGCTCACTACCTCATCGAGAAAGGTTATTCTTCGCCAGAGCATCTGGCTGTGAGGGGAACAAGCGCAGGCGGTATCTCTGTAGGCGGCGCGATCACACAACACCCGGAGCTATTCGCCGCTGCAATCGACAATGTTGGCTGCACCAACATGCTTCGCTTTCAGAACACTCAGGGAGGAGCTGCCAATATCCCTGAATTTGGCGATGTCAACGATGCAGAAGGGTTTCGCTCCCTTTACCAGGTCAGCGCATACCATCATGTCCAAGATGGAACAAAGTATCCCGCGGTTATGGGAATTACTGGCGTGAACGATCCTCGAGTCCCTTCATGGATGATCGCGGAGATGATTGCGCGATTGCAGGCTGCCTCAAGTAGCAGCAAACCAGTGCTGCTGCGGGTTGACTTCGATGCGGGACATGGGCTCGGCTCCAGCCGCGTGCAGCGCGAAGAACAAACTGCCGATGAGTGGACGTTCCTTCTCTGGCAGACGGGTGATCCCGAGTTCAACTCGGCTACGTTGGCCGCGAAATAAGAGTTGCGGCGATGCCAGAGGTCTGATCTCCGGAAATCAGACGCGCCACGCCACGGGTGCAACACTGTCCTCAGATTAAAAACACGTTCTACTTCAACAGAACGAGTTGTTTCTGTGCCTCGACTGGAACAGAAGGTGTCGTTCTCTTCAGGATCAAGTGCCTGCGCTTTGCAGACTGTGCTACGACGTGAGCAATGGAGGCGGCAAAGGTACTGTAAGGCAGTGGATAGTTGTGAAATCCGATGATGAAACCTACGGCGAGATAAGTAAAGATAAAGCTCCAAAGGAAATTGCTGCTGCGTACGAAGTACCCGATAACTGACCCCGCCACGGCATAGGCCGACAGCATGACCAAGCCCGACGCCATCAAGCCGAGCAGCCCCAGATTCTGTGCGTGTTGAGCCGCCGCTGGAGCCATGCGTAGTGATGCAAGCACCGGCAGGGCGATGCCCAGCAACGCGGCAGTCGCGAAGCGCCATCGGGGAAAACGCTGCACGTGAAGAAGAGGATTGAAGTGGTTACGAACGCCTCTCCAGTGAATTTTGGCGGTGGTCTCGTAACAGTCAGTTGCAGGATTCACGCGATATGCGCCGCGCTCGAGCTGAAAGGCAGCGAACCGCTCGTGTCCTTTCTGGGCCAACTTGACTGTGCCTGTGAAATCGGAAGGGGGAGAGATTGGATTCCGCTTCAACTTCTCCTGGCGCGCAAGATGCCGGCGGCGAAGCTCTGCGGGATTGCTGACCTGCGGACACTCCTGCGTGATGCGATACGGAGGATCATCGAACAACGTCTTTCGCTGCATGTTACGAGTGATCAGGAACGTGTCGTCAGTAAAGCGGGTGATGAACTCGAGGGTACAGCTATGAGCGCTGCTTACGACGCCACTCACGTTCACAGTGACTTCCACGATCATCACGATCGCGTGTACCGGCTCAAGCGGATTAGCGTAGCTTCGAATCAAATTTTGACCGAACAGGTTAGTAGCCCGGTACGTTGTGGTCGGTTGGTAATTCAACTCCGCGAATTTGCGATCATACCCGTCGAGGTACTTCTTCTGCTCATCGCTGAGCCCCTCAGGAAAGATCTCTTCAAACTGTAGCTTTTTGGGAACAGCCCTTCGACTTCTGCTCAGTGCCAAGTTAAAGGGAGAAACAAGAATGGCTCTGCCGAGCGTGTACAGAAACACCAGCAGGTCGGTATCGGCGAGAATCCGCACGGTATTCGCTCTCAGGTCGCGAGTCTAGCAACGAATGGCGACGCTGCTGCATTACGAAAGTCACACTGGCCTAGCCCGAATTTGCCAAATTGGAACTTGAGGAAGCACAAAAGCGGACGAACAGGGACACATCGCCGGGTGCCCTGCCCTTGTTTCTATCTTTCCCGGAATGAACCCGGGAGCGGCACACCCGGCAACTATTCATATCTCAGCGCCACAATCGGATTCACGCGCATCGCCGTTCTCGCCGGAATCGAGCAAGCTGCCATAGCTACGAGGACCAGGAGTGACGCCGTGATCAGGAAGCTAGGCGCGTCGAATAGTCCAATGCCGAAGAGGAGTGCGGACATGGTATGCGACAGCAAGGCAGCCAATGCCAGTCCGACTGCTACTCCGGCGAGAACCATCGCGAGTCCATTCGACAGAATTAGGCGCAGGACATCTCCCCGCTGTGCTCCTAGCGCCATGCGGACGCCTATTTCCTGTCTGCGCTGCGTGACTGAGTACGACATCACGCCGTAAGTCCCTATCGCCGCGAGCACCAAAGCCAGCAGACCGAAAGTGCCCAGCAGCTGCGCGCCGAGGCGAGGTGCTGTGAGTGATTGAACCAGGACCTCTCCTACGGTTTGCAGGCGAACGATCGGGAGCCTTGGAGCAAGCGACTGCACCGTGCTGCGAACGCTTCCGAGAGCCTTCGCGGGATCTCCCTTGGTGCGCACGTAGATCGATACTGCCGGCGCGTAATGCTGTTTGAGCGGCATGTAGACGATCGCCTGCGGAGGCTCGCCGAGCGTCTGGTACTTCACCGTGTTTACTTCTCCAACGACGGTCACGTCCCAGGTCTCGCCCAGAAAGTGCAGATGCTTGCCGATCGGATCCTGTCCCGGCCAGAAACCTTGCGCTGCAGCCTGGTTCACGATGGCGACCATGGCGCCGTTCGCATCGTCGCTCTCGGCGAAGTCCCGTCCGTGCAGAAGCCCGATTCCCGCAGCCGGAAAAAACTTCGGAGCCGTCGCGATGACGGGAGTGAGCTTGCCGTTTCGCGGATCGGTGCTATCGACGGCGTCGGTGAAAGTCGTCCGCTGCAGACTGCCGGCAAATGGAGGGCTGTCGGCGATGCTGGCCTGCGCGACCACTGGCAATCCGTTGAGACGATCGACGACGTCGCGATAAAACTGCTCAGCCTGCAGCTGCTCGTAGTGCTCAGCGGCAAGGTTCACGAACATCACGAGTTCCTGACTTACTTCAAAGCCAGGATCGATTTGCTGGGCGTTGCGCAAGCTGTGGATGAACAGACCTGCGCCGACCAGCGCGATCAGCGACAACGCGACTTGCGTGCTGACCAGGATGCCACGAACTCCGTACCATCGAGCCGTTCCCGTAGGCGCGGCGGTGCGATCTTTCAACGCAGCCATGCGATCGGCTCTCGATGCCTGCAACGAAGGCGCCAAGCCGAACAAAACTGTGGCGATCAGCGATAGTCCGGTCGCGTAAAGCAGTACGCGACCGTCGAGACTGAAGTCGAGGTTGCGAGGCAGTCCATTCGGTAGCAGTGCAGCCAGCGCTTGGCGTCCTCCGTAAGCGCACAAAATTCCCAGAGCACCGGCGATTAGAGCCAGCATCAGGCTCTCGATCAGCAATTGCTGAATCAATTGACGGCGCGACGCGCCGAGCGCAAGCCTCACCGCAATCTCGCGTTGCCTCTGCGTAGCTCGTGCCAGCAGCAGATTGGCTACGTTAGCGCAGGCGATCAGCAGGACGAGTCCAACGATGACCATCATCAGCATGCCCGCTCGAGAGAAGAGCGCATGCTGCTGCGGAGGAATGGTGGTTTCGTTGATCGGCACCAGCATCTCGTTCCGTCCGGCATTTTGTGTCGGGTACTCTCTCTCCAACGCATTACCCAGCGCATGCACTGCAGCCTGCGCTTGTGCCAGCGTTACACCCGGCTTGAGCCGCGCCACCATCAGCACCAGGCGGAAGCCACGGTCGTTTGCAAACTGTTTCAGGCGGGCGGTTAGAACCTGGTCACGCATCGAGATCGGAATCCACACATCAGGGCTGCCGAGGACTCCGATGTTCTGAAATTCGGGCGGCGCGACTCCGACCACGGTAAACGCCTGCTGATTGAGCTGAATCGTCTTTCCCATGATTTCGCGGTCGGCTCCGAACTGCTTGTTCCACAAGCCGTAGCTCAGCACAGCGACGGGTTGCGGCGAATCGTCCTCTCCGGCGGTAAACCCCCGTCCCAATGTGGGAGCCACTCCGAGCACATCGAAGAAGTTCGCGTTCACGAGTTCGCCGAATACCTGTGTCGGCCTTCCCGAAATCATCAGATTGAACCCGTTGGGGATGGCAATTGCAGCGCCGGAAAACACGTTGGTCTTCTCGCGATAGTCGATAGCATTTAAATAAGGTGTTGGCAGATATTCCTGAGGTGGCCCCTTGCGGCTCTGCGCATTCGAGTAAAGACTGACTACCCTCCCCGGATCCTTCACCGGAACAGCCTGCAGGAAGATGGCTTTGGTCAGCGTGAAGATCGTGGTGTTCGCTCCAATCCCCAAAGTGAGCGACAGCACCGCCACCGCCGTAAACCCCGGCGCCTTTCTTAGCATGCGCGCTGCAAACTTCACGTCCTGCCACATGGTGTCCTCTCTATGTCCCGCGAAACATACGATAAGTAAGCAGACGTGGCAACCAGCTTTCAGTGAGTCCCAGTCGGAGTCTTTTGCGGTAAATTCTGATCTACGCTAAAGCGGTACAAGAGTGAGCCGGTGAGCTCCGGAGTCTGCCCAAATTAAGCCGAACCAGTTTGTTGGCGCGATCAGTAGGTGGAGAGTGCAGCACTTACCTTTTGAACGTTCCAGGCAGAACGCACAAGGGGGCGCCACCGGCTGCAGTAACTACTTCTCAACTCCAAACACGCACTGAATGGTTGAGCTGACGGTGAGCTTGCCGGGCTGCACAGGTGGCGGAGGGAGCGGGGTTTTTTGGCGTGTGGGAAGATGCCGCCACCGCCGCCTCCGGAGGTCACTTCAATGGTCTCGGCAGCGCCAGGAACGTAGGCCATCTCGATCGGCTTCGCTCCAACCAGATTTCTCACTTCGAGATTCACATAGCGCGCCTGACCGAGCTTCTGTTTACTCTGCTCGAGCGCGGCTGTGGCGCGACCGATGGCGCGGTGCATCGCGTCGGCGACGGCTTTCTGCTTGGCGCGCTCTTCATTGGCGAGCGAGTAGGTCAGCGAGCGGAAGTCGGCAATGCCGTCCTGCACCGAGTCGTCGATGATTGGTCCTACTTTGAGAAGTCCTGCACCTTGAGCGGCACTTGTCCTTGGACCAGGTACGCCCGCGCATGCCGCTTGCGGTCACCTTCATAAAAAGGAGTCGCCGTGAGCACGCCGGTTTGGATTGCGTCTTTCGTCAAGCCACTGCGCTGCGCCACCGCGACGATGTTGCTTATCGACTGCGACGCCTTGCCCTAAGCGTCTTTGAGCTGCTTCTCCTGGCTCGACTCCCCAAGGTCAGCGTGGCAAAATCAGGATCGGCTCATAACTTCCTTTGGCCTGCACAATGAGCGTGTCGGCCACAACAGGCGCAAATAAGCCCCCATTCCCAAATACGGATGATTACTTCCGTGCTCTTTAGTTGTCCCGAAAAAGAATGGTAATCTCGCGCCGAGCACGAGGGGAGGATTCGTGTTGCCTCGACGAGCAGCTTTACTTCTCGCCCTGTGTGGGCTTGCGTTGGAGATCTCGTCAGCACAAGCGCAGGGTGCACCGCCGAGTTTGGCCGAAATGGCTCACGCGGCTCAACGGAACAAAGCGAATCAACCCGCCCGCTCTACGGTATCTCCGTCATCCAGCCCTCTTAGTCAGGAGACCGCGAATAAGTATCCTGAGCTGCTCCCTGAGTTTGGCCGCCTGTTCGATAGGCTCCAACACAATGTGACGTTTCCCCCTGACCGCGCCGAGAGTCGGCTTATGCCGCTGCTGCCATCTTCGACGATCGGCTATCTCGCGCTGCCGAATTTTGGTGGCGTTGCTCGTCAGGCATTGACAATCTTCCAGCAGGAACTCAATAACAGTCCCGATCTTCGGGCGTGGTGGGTGGACAGTGGTATGGCCGCGCAAGGCCCGAAAATCGAAGATTCACTCGACAGGTTCTCCAAGGTTTCCGAGTACCTCGGTGACGAGATCGTGGTTTCTGGAGTCCTCGATGGGCGCGAACCCGACCTGCTCATTATTTCCGAAGTTCACAGGCCCGGACTGAAGGCGGTGCTTCAGGATGCAGTCCTTATTCCTGCTTCTAAATCAAAACCCGGAATGCGCATACTTGACGTGCAAGAGCTGGCGACAGCAATCGATGCGAAGCCGCAGGACCTTGTCGTACTCGTCCGTCCGGACTTCGTGATTGCGTCAAATAATGTGGCCCGGCTGCGCAGTTTCAGTTTGGATGTTGACCGCGGCAAACACGACTTCCTTTCCACTCCTCTTGCACAACGCATCCTGCAGTCGTACGCCGGCGGCGTTAGTTGGCTAGGAGCGCTCGATCTGCAGAAGCTCGTGGCACTGGCGCCGAAGGATCCCAGTCTCGCAACGTTTCAGCAGACTGGATTTGCGGATGTGAAATATGCGGTGTGGGAGCATAGGCAGGCCAGCGGGCGAGGCATCAGCCAATCCGAACTGAGCTTCACAGGCCCGCGGCACGGCGTGGCAGCATGGTTGGCCGCTCCTCGGCAAATGGCCAGTCTGGACTTTGTCTCGCCACAGGCCATGTTCGCGGTCGCAATTGCGCTCAAGAACCCAGCCCAGATCTTCGACGACATAAGGCAGCTCTCCGCCTCCAATCCGAAAGCCCTGGCGTCCGTTGCACAAATGGAACAGGGCTTGGGAATCAGTTTGCAGGACGACGTGCTTGCCCAGCTTAGCGGTGAGGTTACAGTCGAGCTGGATAGTGTTGCTTCGCAGCCTGCATGGAGAGTGATCCTCGGCGTCAAGGACTCCGATCGCTTCCAACAGACGCTTGACACGATCTTGACCCGCGCACGCGTCGCGGGGAATGAGTATTCCGAAGCGGGACTGCTGTATCACACGTTGCGCGTTCCATCCGCGCAGGGTACGAACCTGATTGCGTATGCGTTTAATGGCCGTTATCTGTTGATCGCCTCGAGTCCGGATGCATTATCTGAGGCCGTGCGCCTTCACAACAATGGTCAATCTCTCGGCCGGTCCCGCCGATTTCTGGATTCGCTGCCCCCGGGCCACAGAGGCGCTTCCGCTCTCTTGTACGAAGATCCCAGCGCCGTGATGGCTTTGCAGATGCAGCGGTTATCCCCGAGACAGGCACAATCCATGACACGACTCATGGGGAAGAGCAGTCCCGTCGTCATGTGTGTTTACGGTGAACAAGACGCAATCCGCGAAACCAGCACTAGCCCCGGGGTGGACGCAGGCGTTGTTCTCGTCGGTGCTGCAATAGCGATTCCCAACCTGCTGCGCGCCCGTATTGCAGCTAATGAAGCCTCAGCAGTCGGCAATTTGCGCGATGTGAACAGTGCTCAGTTCGTTTACGCGGCCCGATATTCCGACCACGGCTTTGCTCCCGACCTCGCCACTTTGGGTGTAGATCCCCGTAATAGCAATAAAACGTCACCTGCCCACGCGGCTTTGATTGGAAAGACGCTCGGAAAACCGGACTGCAATGGAAAGAATTGGTGTGAGTCTTCGGGCTACCGCTTCATCTTGAAAGGCAGCTGCACTGCGGAACGTTGCAGAGACTTTGTAGCTGTTGCCACACCACTGACGAGCAGCGCTGGAAACCGGACCTTTTGCTCGACGGCTGACGGCGTTATCCGGTACCAAGGTACGCCTACCATACCGACCACCCCAACGCCGCGGGATTGCAAACAGTGGACACCATTCAGGTAAAAAAAGCGAACTCCTCGGCGACTCCGCCTAGCTTCCAGAAGCCCGCGGGTGCCGCACCCTTCGCGAATGACGCGCAATTTCGCCGAACGCGCTTGGATGGTACTTCGTCCTCAAGGTTCCTTAGCGAGGAGCGAACCGAGCACGGGGCTTCCAGCTTCCCACAATGCACGAGCACAGGTTAGAGTATCTGGCGAAACATCAACCTATCGTCAAGGCCATCAAGCTGCCGGTCACTCCTAATCCGAATCGTCCACCTTCGTCCTCCTTCGCATCGTCATTTTCCCGATGAGAACGGAACCACGTTGGCCTGCGGTGAATGCCGTGCTGGCGGTTGGGGGAATTTACGTTGCCATTCCGGATTATCTGAGTCTGGGGCCGCGGTGGCTTCTGCTGGCTGTGATGGTCGCTCTTACGATTCCCATCCTCGCCATGCATCGTGCCGGATTGGCCAGGGAGGCAAGGTGGCTTGGAATCGTCAGCAATTCGATTCTCACGGTCGATCTCATCTGGTCGGTGGTGTTGCTGGTGCAGGCGTTGCCGGAACACAAAGAGCCGCCAGGCACGCTTCTCCGCAGCGCTGGAGGGTTGTGGGTTTCCAACATTTTGGTGTTTGCGCTCTGGTACTGGAGGCTGGACGCAGGCGGCCCTGGGCAGCGGGAACGACAGGAAGGCCATCGCACTGAGGCGTTTCTCTTCCCTCACTTCATGATGGAAGAAGTCGAGCGCCACGAGGCCCAACTTGGGAAGTGGAGTCCGAACTTCGTGGACTACCTGTTCATCGCCTTCAACACCAGCACCGCCTTTTCACCCACCGACACCGCGCCCGTAGCCCGCTGGGCAAAGGGTCTCATGATGCTGCAGTCGCTGATCTCGCTGACGATAGTGGTTCTCCTCGCAGCACGCGCGGTCAATGTACTGTGACCTCCAACCAAGGCCGCAATCCAACCAAACTGAACTGGGTCTAGTATTCGGAAATGAGGATGATAGAGGAGGGGAAGGTGTCGTTTTACAGAGATCGAATCTATCCACACCTCGTAAGCATTTTGGGTGATCCCGAACCGATCAAGCGGCTTCGGCCAACGGTCGTTGCGTCGGCTCAGGGTAGGGTCCTCGAAATTGGAGTCGGTCCAGGGGTGAACTTCACTCACTATGATCCGGCAAAGGTGAGCAAGCTCTTCGCGCTGGAACCGAATCGGGGAATGATCCGTCTGGCGGAGCGGCAACGGCGGCAGGCGAAGCTTGAGATCGAGTTTCTCGACTTACCTGGAGAACGCATCCCTTTGCAGGAAGGTGATGTCGATACTGTCGTCAGCACGTTTACGATGTGCACGATTCCCGACGTGGTACAGGCGATTCGGGGTATGAGACGTGTCTTGCGGCCAGGCGGCAAGTTAATTTTCTTTGAGCATGGAGTTGCTCCCGATCCGCAAGTAAGACAGTGGCAGAAACGGTCGGAGCCAATCACTCGGTTCGTCTTCGAAGGGTGTCACGTCACGCGCGACATTCCGTCTCTGATTCGAGAGGGTGGATTTGAGATCGAGGAGATGCAGACGGGCTACCTCGCACCTTTTCCAAGGTCCTGGACATATTGTTTCTGGGGCACCGCGATTCCTACACCACAACCTGAATGAAATTCTCCGTTTTCGTACCAGAACGTGGAGAGTGAGAATGGTTATTCCTCTCCTCATCCTCCATTGCTTTTTCCCGCAGTTTGTCTTGCCAACTCCGCCCGAAAGGCTTGCTCTTTCTGGGACACGAAGTTCTTGTAGCCGTCCGGATCGATGAACGGATTTGGTCCGCCTTGCTTGAGCTTCGCGTGCTTGGCTTCCATGTCGTAATAGCCGCCGTGAGCGCCAAGGAACACATCGCATGGGAGTTGCTTGAGTGTGCGAAACATCTTTTCGTAGTCGGTCGCGATCTCGGGATACTTGGTGTTGTTCACCAGCTTGTATCCGGGATTGACATTGGGACTGCCTACTATCACCACGTTGTGGCTCTTGCCTGCGTCATCTGCCGTTAGCGTCCAGGTGGTACACCCCTTGGTGTGTCCGGGCGTGAGGTGCGCAGTCAGCACGACTCCGCCGAGGCGGACTTCCTCGCCGTCGTGGAGAACGCGATCGACCTTTGCCGGTGGATAGAGGTTTGCGGGAGAATTCCCATATTGGAAGTCATCCTTGCCTCCTGACTCAACTACCGGGACGTCGCCGGCCATCACCATGTACTGCGCGTGCGTAAGCTTCTTGATCTCGGCGCTGCCGGCATCGTGATCCCAATGGGCATGGCTGATGAGCAGGATCTTCACATCGGAGAAGTGGAAGCCCAGCTTCTCGACGCTGCTGCGAATCTGGGGAACGGAACTCTCGAGGTTGCTGTTGATCAGGATGTGGCCCTGCGGCGTGGTAATCAAATAGGAAGCTAGTCCGCGGCTTCCGACGTAGTAGAGGTTGCCGACGATCTTAAACGCAGGGAGTGGCTCGGTCCAGCTTGGGTCGTTTTGTGCGAAGAGGCTTCCGGTTAGGACAAGGAGGAAGGTCAGTAGGCGGGTGAGCATCGGAACCATGATGCACTAGTGGCGAAGGCTAGAGGAAATCCCTGCTGCGCTATACGTGTGGCGAATGCGGAAAAGCGACAACAGATCCCCCGCGTTCGCCACGGCGGACAGCGAGGGATGACAGTGTTGTCAGGGCAACAGCATAAGGAAACCGGTTGCTGCCTACAGTCAGCGTCCGCGGCAGGACCGATTGTTTTGCACTGGATAGTTGTTGCCCTGGTATCCCGCCGGGTAGGCGTAGCCGCCATTATCGTACGGACCGCCGTTGTATCCGCCATTTCCGTAGTACCCGCCGTTATTTCCGTAGTAGCCGCCGTTGTCTCCGTAATATCCGTTGTCGTCGTAGTACGGATCATAGTTGCCGTAGCCGTTATCGCCATAGGCATAGCGGTCGTATTGGTTTTGACGGCGGCGCTTGTCGATGGCGTATCCGGCGGAGCCGCCGACTGCTGC
>Ga0126376_10002115_pt1 | contig 11113 bp, 7 predicted proteins | sample PanSoiMetPlot_15_FD_92760 | JGI IMG/M metagenome (GOLD analysis project Ga0126376, IMG submission 92760) | Tropical forest soil microbial communities from Panama - MetaG Plot_15 | ecosystem: Environmental > Terrestrial > Soil > Tropical forest > Bulk soil | place: Panama | collected 2016-02-17
AACGTTCTGGTGGCTCTCGGACTCGATGTAGTCGATCCCGTCGGCGGCTGCGATGACGCGCTCGAGCGGTGTGGTGATGAAGCCGCGCACGAGCTCTGCGTTGGCGCCCACGTAGGTGGTGGTGACCGTGATGGCGGCATTTTCGCTGCGCGGATACTGGCGGACGTTGAGCGAGCGAATCGCTTGAACGCCGGCGATCGTGATGGCCAGGCTGACCACAATGGCGATGACGGGGCGCCGGATGAAAAGGTCGGTGAAGGTCATGGATGTCTACCTGTCGCTCGGTTGGGGTGCGATCTGCACGTTCGGCGCCAGCTCGTTCTTGACGACGACCGCCATTCCGTTGCGCAGCTTGAAGGCGCCGCTCGAGACCACGGTTGCGCTGGGCTCCACGCCCGTCTCCACGGCCACCAGATCGCCGCGACGCTCGCCCACGCGAACGAACTTCTGGCGCGCCCGCGGCGATCCGTCCTTCTGCTCCACCACGAACACCGAATCGCCGTAGGGCGCATAGATCACGGAGGTGGCCGGGATCAGCAGCACGGGCCGCCTTTCCGCCGACACGACGTCGACCTTGACGAACATGCCGGGCCGAAGGCGCCCATTCTGGTTGGGGAAGGTGGCCCGGACGCGCACGTTGCGCGTGGCGACGTCGATCTCGGAGTTGATTGTGCTGATGCTGCCGTCCCAGCTCGCGCCGGGGAAGGTGTCGGTCTGCAGGTGGACCTCCTGGCCCAGCTTGAGATCGGAGAGAGCCTGCTGCGGCAGCGAGAATTCGGCGTAGATGGGGCTCACCGACTGCAGCGAAGCCAGCGCGGTCCCCGGTGAAACCGACTGACCGAGCTCGACCTGGCGGATGGCGATGCGACCGTCGAAGGGCGCGCGAATGGTCTTCTTCGCGATGGTGGCCCGCAAGCCTTCGACTGTGGCCTCGGTCTGCTTGGCGCGGGCGTCGGCAGCGTCGAGATCGGCCTCGGTATTTGACCCAGTTTTGCGCAGCTGTTGCGCGCGCACGAGGCTCACCCGGGCCAGCTCTGCGTCGGCGACCGCGGCGGCCAGCTGCGCTTCCTCGGTCGAGGTGTCGAGCTGGACCAGGAGCGCACCGCGCTGGACCGATGTGCCGGACTCGAATCCGATTTTTCGGATGATGCCGGGCAGCTCGGCTCCCAGCGTCACACCGTGGATGGCCACGAGCGATCCGACGGCCGCTCGGCTGGCCTGCCACTGGGTCGACTCCACCTTTGCCGTCGTGACCGATTCGGGCGGGGGCACGAACGACTTGCCCGCGCGGACCATCGCGGAGATCTGATTGGCCTTGACTCCAACCAGCACGGCGATAACCGCGACCAGACCCGCAATCACGGAGATGCGCAGCCCGCGCCGGGATCGCTTCGAGCCCACTTGCACCATTGGAGACGTCGAGTCGAGGATCGCGTTCACGTTGACCTCCGGTCGTTCCATCCGCTTGCTCTGGGCGTGCCAACAAAATCTCGTGTGATCTCTGGAGATGGGATGTCAGGAGAACCGACAGGTTGTCGGTCGGGCTGACAGGGATCGCCGACAAGCCCTCGCGCGGCGGCGGGGCGCTGTCACACGCGCACCCCCGGGCTCGTCTCAAGCATATGCGTGCAGACTGCACGGCACCGGAGTCGGTTGTCGGAAAACCGACTGCCGAGCTGTCGGGCCTCCATGCAGGCGCGCCCGCCGCGCCGTGCCAGCATGACATGAATTCGCACACATCCGGGGCCTCGGCTGCTGCTGGCGCTGGCACGACTCTGGCTTATGATGGGGGCATGCTGGCCGAGCAGTACGAGTCTATTCGCGACGCCCACATTCTGCGCAACCTTTGGACCTGGTCCAGGAAGCGCTCGGCCTTCTTCGTCCTCGGCCCGACGGTCATCCTGGTAACGCTCGCTCTCGCGGGCGTGCCGGGCTGGCGAATCGGGGTACTGGTCATGCTGGCCGCGGCCTGCATGGGCATCCACAGCATCGTGCCGCGCGTGGTCGACCGTCCGGAGTCGATGTATCGAGCGCTGGTTCTGACCTACGTCGTCGTTCTTCCGCTCGCCGCCATCAAGCTCGGTCTGACCGGCGGCGTGACCAGCCCGCTCGTCATTCTGTACCTCGGCATTCCGGCCAGTGCGATGGTGATCGTCGGTCCGCGGCGCGGCGCCCTACCGGTGCTGGGCCTGAGTGGCCTGCTCCTGGCTGCGCTCGCATTCGAGCCGGCTTCCTGGGCGGGGCCGCCGATTCTCCGCCCCTACGCGGTCGCACTGACGCTCGAGTCGGTGGTGCTGGTGGGGCTCAAGGTGGGCGGGGGGCTGTTTGCAATGTGGGGCGCCAATCAAAGCGCGCAGGAGGAGCTCGACCGGCTGCGCGAAGACGCGTTGGTCCAGCTTTGCGAACGCGCGCGACGGCTGCAATCGATGAGCGCAAAGGTGGCACACGAGCTGAAGAATCCGCTCGCCGCCATCAAAGGCCTGGTGCAGCTTTTGGAGCGGAGCGAAAAGGACCCACGCGACCACGAGCGCATGGCCGTGATTGGCTCCGAGGTCGGGCGCATGGAGGAGATCCTGCGTGACTACCTGTCGTACTCGCGCCCGTTCGACGAGCTCAAGCTGCAGCCGGTCGAGCTCGCTGGGCTGGCTCAGGATGTGATCTCGACGCTGTCGGGTCGAGCGGAGGCGGCCGGTGTGTCGCTCCGGGTCCGCGATGGCACGGGAGCGATTGCCCGGGTCGACCGCCGCCGGCTCAAGGAGGCGTTCATCAACCTGGTGCAGAACGCCATCGAAGCCTGTGAGCGCGGCGGCGTGGTCGATCTGGAGGTACGGCGACGCGAGCGGCAGGCCGAGGTCGTCATCGTCGATACCGGCCGCGGCATCCCGCCGGACGCGCTCGCGCGCCTGGGGACGCCGTTCTTCACGACCCGAGAGGATGGGACCGGCCTCGGGGTCGTCCTGGCCCGCAGCGTGGTGGTCCATCATGGCGGCTCGCTCGAGTTCCAGAGCCACCCGGGCCGGGGCACTCGCGTGACGTTGCAGCTGCCGCTCGATCTGAACGCGTAAGCCGAATTTCCTGCGGCGCGCTGGTTAGCGACACGTCGGGAGGCTCATTTGGCCTCCTCTGGCGTGTACGGCCCCTTGGCTTCGCCCCAGCCCCATCGCGGCATCGGCGAGCCCTCGACCACGGTAGCGCCGCCCGGCTGCGAGTTGATGACCGCCAATCGCGAGCCCCATTCGAGATAGCTCACGAGCGCCGAGCGGAACTCGGGGTCGTCCGGTATGCCCTGGACGTCGGCGCACTCGAGAAGGAGCTGCATCCAGCGCTTGCGTTGCTCCTCGGTGAGCGAACGTCCCATGTGGCGCCGGATCATGTTCGGGTGTCCACCGTAGCGCTCGCTGTACTCTTTGGGACCGCCGAACACCTCGGCAATGAAGGCTGCCACGTGCTTGAAGTGCTCGGGCCCCATCTGGGCGAACACGGGCCCCAATAGCGGGTCCTTCGGCACCCGTCGATACAGCTCGCCGATCAGCCGCTCGATCGCAGGCTTTCCGCCCATCCACTCGTACAGCGTGGGAATTTGTTTGGTCTCCATGTCGCTCCTACCGCGATCACCGAATTGGCGTCAGCTCGTAACGAACGTGTGCGTGAACCGCGCGGACAATATAAGCCGGCCCAGCGATTGGGCCATGACTTGTTTGCTTCAAGCCATTCCGGTCACCCCTCCCGGTCGAGCGAACGGTCCACGTGCGCTGAATTGGCCGCGCTCCAGGCGCCGAGGTATCCCTCCAGGTCGCGGACCGGGACCGCGCGCGACGGACCCGCAACCGGGGCCGCACGGTGACGGCGGGCCTCCAACAGGGCCGGCAGCATGACCAGGGCGGTTCCGAGGCAGGCCAGCTCGCCCAGCGCGGCCAGCAAGCCAAACGACGCGATGGCGCGGTTCGCCGCCAGAAGGAGAGTCCCGTATCCGATGGTGGTGGTGAGGCTGCACAGAACGACCGCACCGCCGGTGGTTGCGACCAGATTGGCGGGCGCACGGTCGGGTTGGTCGAGATGGCGCCTCACCATGTTGATGGCATAGTCGGCGCCGACACCGATTGTGATGGGAATCGCGACGAAGTTGAGAAAGTTCAGACGCATCCCGCCGAGCGCCGCCACGCCCAGCATGAGAGCGAGACCGCCCAGGAGTGTGCCCAAGACGAGCCGGATGGCGCGCCCGCGCCGCAGCGTTGCGATCACGAGCAGCAGCACGCCGGCCAGCGAGAGCGCGACCGCGCGCGGGCCGTCCGCAAGCACGCTGCGCACGATGTCGGCGAAGATGAGCGGCCGCCCGGCCGCCCGTACGACCTCACCGTCCTCGAGCGGAGTGGCCTCGACCGCCTGTGCGAAGCGGAGCAGGAATTCGCCATCCCAGGCGGTGTGCCCTGAGCGCGGCAGAACCACGACCACACGACCCAGCGTGCCGTCGGTTTCAGTAAACGGCGTGCGCAGCTTGAGCGGCAGATCGGCCGTCGTGAGCACGCGCAGGCCATCGGGTGGCCTGTGGGCGCGCACGGACTTGCGCTCGTCGGGCCCGAGATGGGGCATCACCTTGTCGATCACGCGCTGCATGTGTGCGAGCAGCGCGAGCTTCTCGGGCTGCCGGTCCGGGACGAGGTCGGAGAGCGTGACCACCTGGCCGATCGGCGAGCCCGCGCCCTCGCGATCGCGCCGCTCGGCCATCGCGCGCGCCAGCACGGGCGCCTGCTCGGGCCGCGCGACCAGGGCCAGGGCGCCGTCGTTGCCGGCCTCCCGGATGCGCGCCGTGCGGCGGCCCAGCTCGACGATGCCGTCCCGGTCCGGCACCCGGTTGCGGAGCCGGCGAAAATCGTACTCGAACGGATCGTGGGCCAGGAAGCGCACGGTGAGCGCGCCGGCCATCGCGATCGCGAGCGCGGGCACGACGATGGCGGCGCGCGGCGCCCGCCGCAGCAGGGCCAGAAACGGCCAGGCCATCGGATCGCGCCACGGGCGGGCCGTGCGTTGGGCCAGCCATGGGATGCGCTCGCTCAGCACGATCAGGGCCGGTAGCGCGGTGTAAGAGGCAACCCAGCACAGAAGCATCCCCACCCCGCCGATGACCCCAAACTGGTTGAACCCGCGAAAATCGGTCGACATCAGCGAGCCGTAGGCGATGCTGGCGGCCAGCGCCGCGCCCAGCGTGGCGGGCGCGGTTCGGCGCAGGGCCGTGTTGAGCGCAAACGCAGTCGCGGCGCCGCGCCTTCGCTCCTCGAAGTAGCGCGCCAATAGGACGATCCCAAAATTGATCCCGTTGCCAGCCACGATGCTGCCCAGAAATGCGGTCGACGTGTTGAGGTGGCCGATGGCGAGCCGCGCGAACCCGAACGTCCACCCGACGCCCAGAAGGAGTGTGGCACCCAGAATCAGGATCGATCGAAAACGCCCGAAGTAGAGCACGATCACGGCCAGCACCAGGGCCACGCACAGCGCGCTCGACGCGAGCACGTCGGCCTTGAGCGCGTCATACTCGCGCAGACCGACCACCAGGTCGCCGGTCAGCGTGACCTTGAGCGAGGGGTCGTACGAGCGCGGGTGCAGGGCGTCGATCTCGGCGCGAATGCGGTCGAGAAGCCGGCGCGCGGCCGGAAAATCGGTTCCGGTCGAGCTGGCGACGGTCACGAACAGGGCCAGCAGCCGCCCGCCTTCACCCACGTAATATCCGTCCGGGAAGCGGTCCCACGCGCTGGCCCGCGCGCGCAGCCGGCGCTCGAGGCCCAAAAGCTCGCCATCTCCATCGTCGGCACCGCCGTCGTCCAGCCCGAGATCGAATGGCGTCTCGGCAATCACGCGGCGCTCGAGCGCGTCGTTGGCCGCTTGCAGATCCTCGTAGCGGGCATACAGCCATCGATTGCGCTCGAAGAAGGCGCGCTCGCTACGAAATGACTCGTCCACGTGCTCGATCAGGCCGGCTGGCAACGCGCGCAGCCGCGCAGCCAGATCATCGGCCAACCGCTCCATGGCGGGGAGCGATTGGCCCTCGACCGCAATCTGGAGCGAGACGCCGCTGTGCAGGTGCGCGGCCAGCCGATCCATCTCGACCACGCTGGGACGGCTGCGCGGAAGCAGATCCTTGAAATCGGTCTCCAGGCCCAGCCGGGAGGCCGCCCACAACGCGGGCGCGAGCGAGAGCGCCGCTCCGGCAAGCACCATCCAGGGTCGCCGGTACAGGAGCGAGGTCGCGCGCCGGGTCAGGCTCATGGCGCTCACGCAGCCAGGTATTCGACCACCCGGCGAATGGTCACCGGCGCCTGGACCTCGCCCCGGCAGGCTTGAAAGCAGGCCGTGCAGTCGGTCCACGGCTGCTCCGCCAGGTTGTAGTCCCGGTAGTGCGCGACCGGCGGAAACTCGGCGCAGATGCGCACCATGCCGTCGGGGGTGATGTGAAGCGTGCGTTTGCCGGCCGCGCAGCCGGGGATGGGCTGGCCGTCGACGTAGTTCGGGATCTGCTCGAGATACCAGTCTTCGTTGGCCACTACCGCGCGGGTGCGCCGCAGTTGGCGCAGCTCGTCGCACAGCCAGCGCAGACGCTCGCGCTGCGCGGGGGGAAACAGGTGGGCGCGGTTGCCGGCGGGCAGCTCGCTGTAGAGCGTGAACAGCACCCGCGCGCCCCAGGACTCGGCCAGCCGCACGATCGGGAGCGCCTCTTCCAGATTGTCCTTCATGAGGATGCTGTTGAGCTGCACGTGGGCGCCGCGCGCGCTCAGCCAGGGCACGATGTGCGAGATGCGCGCAAACAGGCCCGGCAGGTGGCGGTCGGCATCCTGGCGCTGGTCGGGCCAGTTGAGCGAGATGTTGATCTGGTCGATGCCCGTCGATACCAGCGCCTGGGCGCGCGGCTCGTCGAGGAACCATCCATTGGTGATGATGGAGAGGTACCGGTACCCGGAAAGCTGCTTGATGCCGCGTGCGATGTCGAGCACGTCACGCCGCATGAAGGGCTCGCCCCCACACAGGGTCACGCTGAGCGGATCGAAATGACGGACAACGTCGATGAAACCGGCCGTGTCCAGCTCGTTGCGGCGGGGCTCGCGCCAGTGATTGCAGTAGTCACAGCGGGCGTTGCAGCGGCGCGTCAGCTCGAGCGTGATGGCATAGGGTCGGTCGGCGGCGCGGACCGAGACGTACTTGGCGAGCCCGCGTGCTTTGTCGGCCCAACCAATGCGCACCAGGGACACGGCTTCCTCCCTCACGCCGCCCGGGGCGGCTCCTCCAGGGCTGCGCGGCCTGCCGAGGCCGAGCGCGCCCGTGCTCGCTCCAACACCACGCGCGTCAAGATCTGCGCCAGCTGGCCCACGACGAACGGCTCCTGGAACCCGCGGATAATGGTGGCGCGACCCGCCCGCCCCATGCGACGGCGAAGCGTCTCGTCCTCGAGCAGCAGGCCCAGGTTGTGCGCGTAGGCCTCGACATTGCCGGGTGGAGACAGCAGGCCCTCGCGGCCCGGCGTCACCACTTCGTTCAGGCCGCCCACGGCCGTTGCCACGAAGGGCCGCTCCATGGCCATGGCTTCGAGGATGGCGTTGGGCAGGGCTTCCTCGCCGTTCGCTCGCGAGCTCAGCGCGATGACGTCGCAGCTTCGGTAGAAGTTCTCGATGTCGCGCACGTGGCCCAGGAAGGTGACGCGCGCGCCCAGGCCATCCTCGCGAAAGCCGCGCTCGATGGCCTTTCGCCAGCCGTCCTCGCCCGCCACCAGCACGCGCAGCGTCGGGAAGCGAACGCTCATCCGGGCGACCACGGCCGCCAGGAGGTCGAAGCCCTTGTCCGGGTGCGGCCGCGCCGACACGCCGATCACGGGCACGGCGGGGGCGATGTCGAGCTCGGCGCGCAGGCGTGGCCAGGCTCGCTGCGGGGAAAAGCGGTCCACGTCCACGCCGTTGCGCAAAAGGTAGCTGGGGGCGCCGATGAGCCCGGCAATTCGATTGTGCAGCGCCATGGCGTTGGTGATGAGCGCATCGGGCCGGAACCAGCGCGCGAGCGTCCGCAACGCGAGCGTGTGCAACCGGCTGGTCGGCATGGCGCCGCCGCGCCACACGATCGGCGCGTCAAGGCGATGCGCGACCACGGCGCCGACCGCCCAGCCGACCGGACGGCTCGCGAACACGAGATCGACGCCGCCCGCGCTACGCGCGACCTCGAGCGCGCACGAGCTGGCGCGCCGCCAGGCGCTGAGCGTATCCCAACCGTGTCGGACTCGGCGCACGAGAGTCAGCGGCCGCGGGGCATCCTGGGGGAGGTCGGAGCAGAATCGATAGTCGCCGACGCCGGCGTCCTCGAGCGCCATGCGGATCGGGCGACCGGGTCCGACAAAGGGCACCACGTCGTGGCCCAGCTCGCGCAGGCGCCGGATGTGCACCACGCCCTGGCGCTCGGCGCCGCCAAATCCTTCAGCCGGCAGGATGTACAGGATCCGCATGCAACTCTCCTCTTGATTGCCAACGGGTGCGCGCGAACAGCACGAGCACGCCGAAAAGCAGGGTCAGGAGCTGGCGCGCCCTGCGTGCCAGCGCGATCGCGAGCCCGACCGACGCCGGGTGACCGAGCCCGGACATGGTGAACACCAGGCTGCCTTCGGCCACGCCGAGCTGGGCGGGCACGAAGAAACCCAGAGTCGAAAGCGCGCGCAGCGCGGCCGCGGCAAACCAGGCCGACAGCCCCGACAGTCCGACCCCGAGGCTGGCCGCGATCAGCCAGATCTCACCGATTCCAACCGCGCACTCGAGCACATGCCAGCCGACTGCGCGGCGAAATGCGGGATTGAGCGCCCCCGCGTGCTTCCGGATGGGGGCCAGAAACTGTCCGAACCGCGAGGTGTCGCGTACCCGAAGGCGCCCGAACAGCCACGCCAACAGGGATGGCAAGAAAGCCCCGGCGAGGAGCGCCAGCGCGCCCAGCAGGGCGAGCAGCACAATCGAACGGGGGTCGGTCGGGCGAAAACGCCGATGCGAGGCCAGCGCCGCCAGCGCGAACAATGCCTCCGCGATCGTAGTGGCGACGACATCGAGGGCGACCGCGGCCCCGCCAGGCCCGGCGTCGGCGGGCAGACCCGACATGCGCGATGCGCGCAGGACCTCGCCGGAGGCCGGGACCACCAGATTCAGCGCCTGCGCCTCCAGACGCGCGAGCGCGAGCCGCCAGACCGAGGGCCCGCCTGCTCCCGTGCTCGCGGAAGAAAGCGCGCGCCAGCCCTGGGTCGCCACCTGGTTCTGGACCAGAAACAGGCCAAACGCGGGCAGCACCACCCAGCCGGCGCTGAGCACATCCCGAAGCGCCGTCGCGAACCACGCGCGATGGTAGAGTGCGAGCGCGGACGTTCCGATTGCGGCGGCGAACGTCCAAATGAGGTTGCGCTTCGACATGGCCAGAGTGGTCCATTTCACTCTCTGTGCCACTGAGTCATTGATGGAATGATTGTTGTTTCTCGAACGAAGATGTCGGCCCGCCGACAGCCACAGTCAGCATTCCCGACACGGGCAGACCACGCCCCGCTTGCAACGACAAGCTGTCGCGTATCCGACAGCCCGTGCTCAGCGCGGCTCGGACGGGGTGGACCGCAAGGAAACGTAGAACGTGAGGAACATGTCGATGAGCGCACACGGCACGAAGCAGATGAGCGGGATGCCCGCCCACAGCCCCATGGCCGTCCATGCGGGCGAGGCCAGAAGCGGCCCCGGCTCGGTCCCCACCACTCCGAGCGCCAGCAGCCAGGGCGTGGCTGCCAGCACTGCGGCACTGAGCAGCTCGGGCACCGGCCCCGTCGCCGCGCCGCGCGCACGCCGGCTGCGACGCGCCAGGAGCAGGTAGATCATCCCCGCGCACAGGGTGGCCGCGCCGAGCGTAAGCACCACCGCCGGCTCCGAACGCGCGCAACTCAAAGACAGGCGAGCGCCCGCGAGGCTGGATGCGAGCAGGAACACGCCGAGATAGGCCACTCCGCAGCCCAGTCCACGCACCCCCGGCCGGACGCCGCGCAGCGCGAAAGCGAGGCCGATCAAGACGCCCAACAGCAGGCCCAGTCGGAGCCGGCGGCGCCCGGCTGCCCGCGCGGCTTCATTCCGCATCCGAGTGGCCAGAAAGCTCTCGACGTCGGCGCGGCGCAGGGTGGCCGCTTGATCGAGCTGCAGGCGGCTCGCCGGCGGAAGAGCCAAGAGGTCGCTGAGCGGGCGTCCGCGCGACCCCGCCGGTGCGGCCAGGCCCAGGAGCGCGGACAAGGTCGGGCCGAGGTCGATCATCTCGGCGGGGTCGTACTGGCCCGGCCGAATGCCCGCGCCGACCGCAACCAGAGGCACCTGCACCACCTCGGGCTCGTCGCCGCCGTGGCCGCCCGCGTCGCGGTGACCGTGGTCGGCCGTGACGAGCAGGGCATCGTGAGCCAGGTCCAGGCTGTGCGCAACCTGCGCCACCAGGCCGTCCACCAGCACGGCGGCGGTGCCATACTCGACCGAGCGCCCTCCGTAGCGATGGCCGGCCTGATCGACGCGATCGTCGATCACGAGGGTCAGCTCCGCGCGCGCTGCCAGCGCGGCGCGCAGGTTGTCCTGATAATGATCGTTGCCGAAGCCGGCAAATCCGAACAGACGGCCGAACGTGGGCGTGAACCAGGGGCGGTGCGGGCCCACGGTGGCGAGCCGGAGCCCGGCCTCCCGGGCGCGCCCCACGACCGAGCCCAGGTGCCAGGAAAACCCGCGATAACGATTGGTGCGGGCGCCGCTGACCTCGGGATCGATCCCCGACAGCGCGGCGTAGTACTGTGGGATCGAGGTCGACGGAAAGCGGGCCAGCAGGATGCGCTCGGCGCCGCCTGCGCGCAGCCGGCCCAGGGTGGTCATCTCGCGGGCCTGGTCCACGCGCAGGCCGTCGAGGATGAGGAGCACGACGCGCCGTGCCAGCCGGGGAGGCCGCGGCTCCGGGCGCGCCGCAAAGCCGTCCAGCGGCGACTCGGAGCGATCGAGCGCTCGCCAGTATGCGCGGCCCTGCGCGAGCGCCAGCGCTCCCGCCGCGAGCACGGCCAGAAGCGCCGCCGCCGCCTGCGCTGCCGGTCGCGGTGGCTGCC
>Ga0126376_10002119_pt1 | contig 11110 bp, 9 predicted proteins | sample PanSoiMetPlot_15_FD_92760 | JGI IMG/M metagenome (GOLD analysis project Ga0126376, IMG submission 92760) | Tropical forest soil microbial communities from Panama - MetaG Plot_15 | ecosystem: Environmental > Terrestrial > Soil > Tropical forest > Bulk soil | place: Panama | collected 2016-02-17
GCGTCGAGCAGTCCCCGACGCACCGAAATACTCGAACGTGCCGGCTGGCCGCACGAAGTCATGATCGCCGGCATTGATGAAACAGTCTTGCCGGATGAAGAACCGGCGGCTTATGTGCAGCGACTCGCGCGTTCGAAAGCAGAAGCTGTTGCGAGTCGATTGAGCGAAGGGTTAGTGCTGGGTGCCGACACGACGGTCGTCATCGCGAATCAGATCCTGGGCCAACCGGTTGACGACGCGGACGCGCGACGCATGTTGGACCTGCTGAACGCGAAATGGCACGAAGTGTTGACTGCAGTCACAGTGATCAGGGTCGGAGGCGAATCGCGTATCGCTTACGAAACCACGCGCGTGCGTTTTGCCGAGATGAGCCGCGAAGAGATCGACTGGTACATCGCAACGCGCGAGCCGTTCGGCAAGGCCGGCGCTTACGGCATACAAGGCAAGGCAGCGCTCTTCATCGAAGAGATCGAAGGCGACTACTTCAACATCATGGGCTTGCCGATCAGGTTGGTATATGAACTAACCGCGGATTTACGCGAAACTTCGCGGATATGAGTAAAATCCGCGTTAGTTCGTGTAAATCCGCGGTTACAAGACCGTCCCGCCATCAACGTTGATACCCTGTCCGTTGATCCCGCGACCTTCATCAGAGGCGAGCAACAGCGCCACCGCCGCGACCTCTTCCGCGGTCACGAGCCGGTTCTGCGGATTCATCTTTTTCAACGTATCCAATGCTTCTTCAGCAGAGCGTCCGGTGCGTGTCGTGATGCGCTCAACGCCGCGCGAGACCATGTCCGTATCGACGTAGCCGGGACAGATCGCGTTCACGGTGATCCCGGTTGCCGCGACTTCGAGCGCGATCGAACGCGTCAAACCCATCACGCCGTGCTTGGACGCGGAGTACGCGGCGATGTATGGCGCGCCCGTCTTTCCAGCGATCGAGGCGACGTTGATCACGCGTCCCCATCCCTTCTTGAGCATCGACGGCAACGCCGCGCGCGTGCAGTAAAAAGTTCCGGACAGATTGATCGAGAGATGACGATGCCAGAGCTCGTCGGTGGTGTTAACGATCGTAGCGCTCTCGGCAATGCCGGCGTTGTTGACGAGAATGTCAGCATCACCAAGCCGCTCGCGCAGATCGCTGAACATGCGTGCGACGCTTTCGGGATCGGCGACGTCGCAGACGAGCGCGATGGCGTCGTTGCCGATTTCATTTGCGACTTGTTGCACTTGTTCGGCAGTTCGCGCAGCGACGGCGATACGGATGCCCTCGCGTGCAAAGGCCAGGGCGATCGCGCGACCAATGCCACGGCCGCCGCCAGTGATCAGAGCTGTTTTAGCTAAAGATGACACGGATAAAAAAACCGATTAGTGGCCGGTGAACCTCGGCTCGCGTTTTTCGAGAAATGCGTGAACGCCTTCGTGACCGTCGTCAGAATCGAAGCAACGCAACTGCGCTTCGGTTTCGTACCGCAGCATCTCTTCGAGTTCTGCCGCCTGGCTCACGTAGACCGCGTGCTTCGCTGCTGCGAGTGCGATTGGAGGCGCGGCGCGCAGGCGTTCGGCGAGTTGCAGTGTCGCTGATTCCAAATCCTCTGGCGCAACCACCTGGTTGACAATGCCCAATCGCAGAGCTTCCTCGGCATCGATCGCTTCTCCGAGAAAGAACAGCTCGCACGCTTTGTTCGGTGTTACGAGACGCGGCAGAAAGTAAGTGCCACCCCAGTCCGGATGAAGTCCGACTTTCGCGAACGACTGGCTGAACGTGGCGGTGCTCGACGCGACGCGCAGGTCACACGCGAGCGCGAGATTACAACCTGCGCCCGACGCTGGTCCATTAACCGATGCGATCACAGGCTTCGTCATCTGTCGAATCGCGAGAATCACGCGCCGCCCAGCGCCAAGAATGCGCGAGAACTCCTCCGAATCGCGACGCTGCATCAACTCGGCCATGAATCCGATATCGCCGCCCGCACAAAACGCACGGCCCGCGCCCGTGAGAATCACGACGCGCGTGTTGCGATCACTGCCGGCGTGTTCGAGCGCTTCAGCCAGATCGCGACGCATGTGGCCGATGAACGTGTTCAAACGATCTGGACGACACAACGTGATCGTCGCGATTCCATCAGCTTCTGAGACTTGAATGTGCTCGTACATCTAGCGCCCCTTAAACTGAGCCTTCCGCTTGTTCACGTAAGCGTCCAAACCTTCCTTCGCGTCTTCTGATTGGAAAAGTTGTTGCTGTAGCTCGCGTTCGAGCGCGAGCGCCGATTCAAACGATATCTCAGCACCGGTCTGCACCGCACGCTTGATTCGACCCACCGCATGCGCGGCTTTGTTCGGTGTCGTAAACTGCAAGGCACTTTCGTGGACCATCTGTGCAAACTCTGCCGCGGTATCAGCTTCAAAAATTTGAGTGAGGATACCCAGCTCAAGCGCGCGTTCGAAGTCAATTAACTCACCCGTGACCATCAACTGCATTGCCTTCGCCTTGCCCACGAGTCGCACCAAACGCTGCGTGCCGCCAGTTCCAGGAAGCACACCCAGCGAAACTTCCGGCAACCCGATCCTCCCGGAGCCCTTTCGCGCGATACGAAGGTCAGCCGCCATCGCGACTTCCAAACCACCGCCGACACAGTGACCGTTGATCGCTGCAATCACGAGCTTCGGCGTTTGTTCCAAACGATTGAGAGTCTCGTTCGCGTGCAGGCAAAAATAGTATTTGTAAGTAGGCGTCACGTTCGCGAGCATCTGAATGTCAGCGCCGGCACAAAAGAACTTCTCGCCCTTGCCCGTGATCACGATCACCTGGACCGATTCGTCCATGCGCGCATCGAGAATCGCACGGTCGAGCTGCTGCATCATCTCATAGCTGTACGTATTTGCCGGCGGATCATTCAAGGTAATGACCGCAATCCCATCTCTCGTTTTGAAATCGACTTTTTCCATCCGCGTTATCCGTGACTCCAGACGCTCGGGCTTTCCGATAGTAACGGCACACTATGCCGCATGCCATTGGTCATGAACCCGTTCAGGAACAATTTCATAACGTTGTCGGCCAGATCCGAGACCTTGAGTTTACCGTGCGGATCGTACCAGTTGTAGATCCAGTTCATCATTCCAAACAGGGCATACGTCGCCACAGTCAGGTCAATTGGCTCTTTGCTTTGCTGCGTCTGCTGGACCTCACGAAGGATCTGGCGCGCGAGTTTGGTGTACTTGTCTTTTCGTGTCGAGACGTGCGTGTACAACTCACCACCGAGAGATTCAGCTTCATGAGACAGCACCTTCATCTCAGACATGTTCGCAGCGAAGAATGAAAGATGGTTCTCGATGAAGATGCCGAGTTTCGCGACCGGATCTTCGACGTTTTGTAGTCGCTGCTCGAGGCGTTCAAGGACGCGCCCGAAGCAGTTGTCCTGAATCAGAAACAGCAGCTCTTCTTTCGACTTGCAGTAGTGATACAGACCCGCAAGGCTGACATTCGTCGCGCGCGAGATGTCGCGCATCGACGTCGAGTGATAACTCTTCTCGGCGAAGATACGCGCCGCGCTGCGCAGAATGAACTCGAGCTTCTGATCGTAACGAGACATGGTGAACAGTTTTGCCACGGATAACGCGGATTGCTAACTGATTTAAAAGGGAAATCCGTGCTTTTGTCCGCGGAGATCTGTGTTTCTATAACCTCACGTATTCAAACTCGAACGACTTGCCTTTAATTCCCGCGGCCGGCGGTGCGATCCAGTTCGCGATCTTTCCGGGTTCGTAAACGGGATGCATCAGGCTGCGCACGTACTTACGATCTTCGATCGTCGGCAGCCACTCATCCTTGCGACGCTCGAACTCTTCGCGCGAGATCAAGTTGCCTTCGATATCGAACGTGTGTCCCGCAAACTCACCGACATGACGATGAAAACGCGGATGCGGCAAGAAAAGACGCTCGCTCGCTCCTTCGTCCGCGAGCACCTTGTTCCAGCGCGCGAGTCCCTTCTCGCAATCTTTCACATACTCGCCGCGCAGCACCTCGTTCAAAGCATTTCTGAGCGGCACTTCGCGCGTCTTCAGTTGACCGTCTTCGACGATCGTCACGCGCACGTTCTCATTCGTCGCGAGGTGATCGGTGTACTGTTCGCGCTCCTTGTAACGACCTTTCAAACCCGCGGCGAAAAAGTCAGCCGAGTTGGAACTAATCTCGCCGCCGAAAAGATCAAGCGAGTAACTGAACCAGAAATTGATGTACTTCTGAATGATCTCGAGCGGGATGCCGCCAAGCTCACGCACGTCACCTTCTTTCATCAGTTGCGCCGTGCGACGGACCACTCGGCCGAGGCCTGTGTCGCCGACAAACATGTGGTGCGCTTCCTCAGTGAGCATGAACTGGCAAGTGCGCGCGAGCGGCTCGAAGCCCGATTCCGCGAGTGCTGAAAGCTGATACTTGCCGTCGCGATCCGTAAACATCGTGAAGGCGAAGAAGTTTAGCCAATCGTCGCAAGGTTGATTGAACGCTTCGAGAATACGTGGCTTGTCAGGATTGCCGCTGCGACGTTCGAGCAGCGCGTCAGCTTCGTCGCGACCATCGCGACCGAAGTATCCGTGCAGCAGGTAGACCATGGCCCAAAGGTGTCGACCCTCTTCGACGTTCACCTGAAACAGGTTGCGCAGATCGTAGAGTGAAGGACAAGTCTTGCCGAGTTGACGTTGTTGTTCGACTGATGCTGGTTCGGTATCGCCCTGCGTCACGATGATCCGGCGCAGCGCGTTGCGAAACTCGCCCGGCACTTCCTGATATGCGGGTCGTCCGTGGTTGTCGCCGAAACCGACAATTGCGTCCGGCTGTGGCGGCTCGAGAAAAATGCCCCAACGATATTCAGGCATCTTCACGTAATCGAAGTGAGCCCAACCTTCGGAGCCGACGTCGACCGCAGTCCGTAGCCACACATCTTTTTCCTGAAATCCATCGGGCCCCATCTCGCGCCACCAGTCGAGATAGTTTGGCAACCACTTCTCCAGCGCGCGCTGCAGTTTCTTGTCTTCCGAGAGGTTAACGTTATTAGGAATGCGATCGTAGAGATTCATAATATTTCCAATTGCCGATTGCCGATTTATCTTGAGCCGGCTGCCGCAAAAAATCGGCAATCGGCAATTGGCAATCGGCACTGTCTTAGGTTCGTTTGTAATCGAACTCCGCCTTCGTTGGTTTGCCGTAGTTCGTTAGTGCGCCTTTCTCGCCGACGGCGTTGGGGCGTTGGAAGATCCAGTTCTGCCAGGCGGTCAGGCGGCCGTAGATCTTTGTGTCCATAGTTTCCGGACCAGCGAAACGAAGCGACGCTTCCATGCCGGTCAACGCGTCGGGCGACAAAGACGTGCGCTCCTCGATCGCGACGCGGATCTCGTCTTCCCAGTCGAGATCGTCGGGCGCGAAAGTCACGAGTCCGAGCTCCTCTGCCTCTTCAGTATTGAAGCTCTTCTTGTCGCTGAAAACTTCATCGAGCTGCTGCGGTTCCGCGAGATAACGCGATTGCATACGCGTCAGGCCGTTGCTCATCGGGAATGCGCCTTCGTTCAGTTCCGTGACGTGCAGCGAAGCATCCGAATCCATCAGCATGTAACTGCGATCGGAAGCGAGCAGGAGTTCGAGCAAATTGCCGGCGAAACAACTGCCGGGTTCGACAATCGCGAAGAAACTCTTTGCTGTAAGATCCAAACGTCGCAGCACGCGCGCCATGTACAAAACGATCTCGTGCACGAGCCAGTGATCCCAGTTCGACGCGAGCGTCTGGTCCACTGCGAGCACGCATTCAGCGTCACCTTCAGTGCGCAAACAGACCAGACCGATCAGCGGTTCATTAACACGCAGGTGCAGCAGCGCGTCGTCGAGCTCGCGATACGCTTGCAGCGCCCAGTACTTGTCGCCGAGTTCCTGGATCTCAGCACCGGTTGTGGGCTGCGGTCCTTCGGGAGCGTGGATCGTCAGGTCGGCGTAACGCTGATCGCGATGGAGCTTGAGTTTAACGTAACGGTAGTTTCGAGAGTCGTCAGTTGACTCAAACTTGAGCGGCGTGAGTTTGATTCCGGATGTCACCGTAGCGGGTTCGATTGATTCGTGGACGCGTGCGTTAACCGATTCCTGAAACTTGCTGGTCGGAAAATAATCGTCAATCAGTCCCCACTCTTTCGCGCGTTTTCCTTTCAAGCCTTCAGCGAGTGTTGAGAAAACGTCTGCGCGATCTCGTCGCACTTTTCTCTTATCGACCAGACGCGTAAGACCACCGGTTCCCGGCAACACGCCGAGCAAGGGGACTTCGGGAAGCGAGACTGCAGAGTTGCCGTCATCGACGAGATAGATCTGATCGCACGCGATAGCGAGCTCATAGCCGCCGCCCGATGCGGTGCCGTTTAGCGCAGCGATGTAACGCCGTCCGGAATGACTGGAGTCGTCTTCGATCGCGCAGCGAGTCTCGTTCGTGAACTTGCAGAAGTTGACTTTGAACGCGTGTGACGACGTGCCGAGCATGTAAATATTCGCGCCGGCACAGAATATCCGCGGCTTCAGGCTCGTGATGATGACTGCCCGCACCTCCGGATGCTCGAAGCGAATGCGCTGGACGGCGTCGGCGAGCTCAATATCGACGCCGAGATCGTACGAGTTGAGCTTGAGCTTGTAGCCGCCGGCGAGCGTCTCGTCTTCCTGGACGTCCATTGACAGGGTCGCCACGGAACCATCAATTTGCAGTTTCCAGTGCCGGTACTGATCCGGTGACGTTTGGAACGAAATGACAGGATTTTCAGGATTTAACATGATTAACACGGTTCCAGTTCGAACGTTCGTTCGGATTTTAGGTGAAATGTAGGCGGGCCGTCAAATGCGCTTTGAGAATTGCGCATTGAGTTTGGGCACGAACAAATGTCTCGACATCGTAAGACGTCGAGACATTGCTCCGATTAGTCTGCACGGAATACAAACTTAGGCTAGCCTGCCGTACCTTTAGCAGCCGCCACTGCGATGGCGAGCGGCTTCCACCGCTGGCTAGGGTCAGCCATATTGAGCGTGTTGAGCCGGATCGGGATTCCTGGGGTCGTCTTGTGGCTATTGTCCCACACAAGGGTGTCAGTCAGGTAAATCCTGCCGGACCCGTCAGTCTCCTGCTCCTTGAAGTCCCATGCCTGGAGAGATGAGCCAGGCTTATAGTCGAACATTGCGATGTTCCCTATGGGAGGATCATCCTTGGAGGTCACGGATAACCCGCTCAGGCAATTCAAGATGCGATATTTCTCTGGTCCTAGCTCAACGAACGCCCACTGAAATGCCAGCGGGGAAAGGTTAGGGTTGGTCAGCTCTTCTTGCAGCAGCGGTGAATCGATTTGATCTTGTGGATTCGGCACTACATAGAGCCCACTGTATATGTTCTTGATATGGTAAAGCTGGACAGGGGTAATCATGAGATCATTTTCTCCTTGAGTTACTTTGGTTGTGAGCGAGGTAGGGTGCGGGTTTTACTACGAGTGTCCTCTATTGTCAATGGCAAAGAATTCGTAATTGTCGTTGGCATAAAACTGTAGCGAAAATTGTCCGCTAAGGATCCGTATCGCTTGACAGTCCAGCCTGATGGCGCGTAGGGTTTGTGGCTTCCGACCCATTACGGCCTCAGGTTTGGAGGCGAATCTGTTCTGGTGAACGGCGCGGTCTTCAAAACCGTTAGTGAGACCGTGAGAGCGGGCTCAGGTAGGTTCGATTCCTACACGCCTCCGCCAGGATCGGAAGCGTGGAAATAGTTCTTTTACAAGGAAATTCCTCACATGATTAGAGATTGGGTTGAGCTGAATATGACGCCCGGCATCGGACCTCGCGCCGCTGCCAAACTCCTGGAGCGCTTTGGTTCTGCGGAGGCAGTCTACCAGGCAACTCGTGCCGAGCTCGAGCACTTGCGACTGCCGCCCGAAACGGTTGACACCATCATTGCTCGCGACCTGCGGTTTCGCACCGAAGCCGAGATTCAGGCCGTTAAGAAGCTCGATGGCGACATACTATTACTCGACGACGGGGTTTATCCCTCAGCCTTACGCGAGATCTACGACCCGCCCATTGTTCTGTATGTAAAAGGAGCGTGGTCAGACTGTTTAAATCAGCCGTGTATCGGCGTGGTCGGATCTCGCCGGTGTTCGACTTACGGTCAGAACTCGGCGATTATGCTGGCCCGCGACCTCGCAGAGCGTGGCGTGACAGTGGTTTCAGGCTTCGCGCGCGGAATTGACGCGGCAGCGCATCGCGGAGCGTTGGACGCCGGGGGACGGACAGTGGCTGTTCTCGGCACCGGGATCGATGAGGTTTACCCTCGCGATCACAAGAAGTTAGCGACGGAAATTCTGGATCGTGGCGGAGCACTTATCAGCCAGTTTCCTTTGGGCACGCCACCGGTCTCGGAAAACTTTCCGTATCGAAACCGCATCATTAGCGGGCTGAGTCTCGGCGTAGTGATTGTGGAAGCGGCCGAGAATTCGGGATCTTTGATAACCGCGCGCCTGGCGATGGAACAGAATCGAGAGGTGTTCGCTGTGCCGGGGAACATCACTTCGCGAAATTCCTTCGGTACGAATTATCTTATTAAAGGTGCGGGCGCGAAGCTGGTACAGCAATGGCAGGACATCGTCGGGGAGTTGCCGCCTCAGATCTCTGCGCCGCTGTTGCCGCCGCCCCTTGCGGAACAGAAGAAGAAAGAAGCGACGGTCGTGCATCGTTTGACTCTGGTTCCGGAAGGACTCTCGGCGGCAGAGGCTTCGGTCTTTCAGTTATTGACACCCGACAGTCCGGCGCATGTGGATTGGTTATTTGATAAGAGCAAGCTCCCAATATCGGAGCTGACGGCCGCGCTGCTCAACCTGGAAATTCGAGAGTTGGTGCGAGCGCTGCCGGGTAGATGTTTTGTGAGAAAACTTTGAAATTGCCAATTGCCGATTGCCAATTTCCGATTGAAGAATCGTCGACAAAATTGGCAATTGGCAATCGAAAATTGGAAATGACTCAAAATGGCAAAGAACCTGGTAATCGTTGAATCGCCTGCAAAGGCAAAAACAATAAACAAGTATTTGGGTAAGGACTATCTGGTTAAGGCCTCGATAGGCCACATCAAAGATCTACCGTCGAAAGGTCTCGGCGTAGACGTCGAACACAATTTCGAACCGACCTACGAACTCATTCCCGACTCGAAGAAACGAAACAACAAAAAGATCGTTGCGGAACTGAAGAAGGCCGCGAAGGAAGCCGAAGCGATTTACCTCGCCGCCGACCCTGATCGCGAAGGCGAAGCGATCTGCCAACACCTCGCTGAAGAGATCGTGCCGAAGAGACCGGCGAAGCCTGCGTATCGCGTGATGTTCAATGAGATCACGAAGCGCGCAGTCAATGCGGCGTTCGAACACCCGCGACAGATCGACGAGAATCTTGTCGATGCGCAACAGGCGCGTCGCGTGCTCGATCGTTTGGTGGGATACAAAGTCTCGCCGTTGTTGTGTCGCACGATTGGCGGGCGCTTGAGTGCCGGGCGCGTGCAGTCGGTGGCGTTGCGCATGGTGGTCGAGCGCGAACGCGACATCGAGCAGTTCATCAAGACTGAATATTGGACCATCGGCGCGAATCTAAGCGCGAAGCTGCCGCCTGCGTTCGATGCGCGGCTGTGGAAGATTGGCGAGCAGACAGTCAAGACGAGTGGCTTCGATCAGGAGCTCAAGAAAAACGAAGTCTTGATCGAAGATGAGACGAAGGCCGGCGAGATCGTCGCTGAAGCTGAGAAACAGTCGTTCGTCGTCACTGATGTCACGACGAAGGAACGGAAACGCAATCCAGTTCCACCATTCATCACCTCGAAGCTGCAACAGGAAGCGTCGCGCAAACTCGGCTTTGCAGTGAAGAAGACGATGATGCTGGCGCAGAAGCTTTACGAAGGCGTCGAACTTGGGCCGGACGGTTCCGTCGGTCTCATCACTTACATGCGCACTGACTCGACGCGAGTCTCGGATGCGGCGCTCGGTGAAGTACGTGATTACATCGATCGCCAGTACGGCGCTGATTATCTGCCGGAGAAAGCCGTTCACTATCGTTCGAAGAAGGACGCGCAGGATGCGCACGAAGCGATTCGTCCGACCGAAGTTGCACGCACGCCCGATTCACTCGCGCGATTCCTCAAACCGGAAGAACTCAAACTCTATCGCTTGATCTGGCAACGCTTTGTTGCGTCGCAGATGATGCCGGCGGTTTTCGATCAGACCACGATCGATATCGAAGCCGGACGATTTATTTTCCGCGCGACCGGTTCGGTGCAGAAGTTCGACGGTTTCCTGAAGATCTACCAGGAAGGTCGCGACGAGAAGACCGAAGAGGATGACGAAGCTGAGCGCAGTCTGCCGCTGGTCGAAAAAGGCGAGCCTCTGAATCTGAATTCGATCGCATCCGAACAGCACTTCACTGAACCGCCGCCGCGTTACACGGAAGCGACCCTGGTGAAGGCGCTCGAAGAAAAAGGCATCGGCCGGCCGTCAACGTACGCAGCGATCATGTCGACGATCCAGGAGCGTGAGTACGTCGAGAAACTGCAGGGACGTTTTCATCCGACCGCACTCGGCAAGACGGTCAACGATCTCTTGATCGACGGCGGCTTCGACGATCTCTTCAACGAGAGTTACACCGCGCGCATGGAAGAAGAGCTCGACGAGATCGAGGATGGGAAGATTCGTTGGACCAAAGCGCTGCGTGAGTTTTACGACAAGTTTGAAGGTGATCTGAAACAGTTTCAGCGTTACATCAAAGACATCAAAGAGAAGAATGTTCCGACTGAAGAAGTCTGTTTGAAGTGCAACACGCTCGGCATGGTCCAAAAGTGGGGACGCTTTGGTCCATACCTGAAATGTCTGAACTGCGAGGCCACGCGTGATGCCGAGCCTGCCGCCGGTTCTGACGGCGCGGGAAACTCGTCCGAGGCGCAGGTTGCGAGTGAAGAGGCTGCGGAACCGGAAGTTTGCGAGTTGTGTGGCAAGCCGATGCAGTTGAAGCGCGGGCGCTTTGGTCCATTCCTCGGCTGCACGGGTTATCCGGAGTGTCGCAACATCCGCAAGA
>Ga0126376_10002120_pt1 | contig 11110 bp, 8 predicted proteins | sample PanSoiMetPlot_15_FD_92760 | JGI IMG/M metagenome (GOLD analysis project Ga0126376, IMG submission 92760) | Tropical forest soil microbial communities from Panama - MetaG Plot_15 | ecosystem: Environmental > Terrestrial > Soil > Tropical forest > Bulk soil | place: Panama | collected 2016-02-17
AAACCTGGAAGAGGAAGAGGCCAACGCCATTGGCACCGAGTACGCGCGCGCAGACCTGCTTCCCTCCCGCCGACAGCGTAGAGAAGGTCGAGGCCTATTACGTGGTTACCTCGATCAACGCATTTTGTTCTACACAACACACAGTGACAATCAGTTGTGCCAGATCAATGCCACTACCGCTAAACTCCAAGCCGAGCTCTGGGGCGGCCTGCCAACACCGACCGCGGTGCAATCGAGGCTCTCGCGGTTTCAGGAATGAATGGTGTCTTAAACTCGCAGGGCTATGCACAGGCAGCCTGGTGGAATCGTATCCTTATCGGAGCTTGGGGCCTCATGTGGGTCATCGCTGTTTGTTGCAACGTGATGATTGCCTTCTATGTGCACCCCAAGGATCCCAAGAACACCATCGCGATTAGTAGCGCGAGACAATGCGCACGTGGATAACGTCTCTCTTAATGTAAGCTTTCAGTGTCTCCAGCAGCTCCATCCCAATCAGCACCAGCAGGAAGTATCCAAAAACCTCGGCCAAAGTGTGGACAGTGCCACGACGACAATAGCATTCCGGCAATCGCCCAAACCGTGAACTTTTGGACTTTCGTGATGGGCGTTCCCAACCCGATCTCCGTTTTTCGCTAGGTGTGGGTGCGGTCGGACTGAGAGATGATCTTAAAAATCCGTCAACTGCAGTCTGTTCCATTTTTCCTGGTCTGTTCACGAACGGACTAACCTTGTCGCACCGTTTTGCGTCTGTCAACACTGACAGGTCCACTGGACTTCGCTTGGTTGTATTAGTCCGGGATGTCCTTCATGTTCTATGGAATCTGTTGCGGCTGGGGCGCGAGATCCTGCGCGTGACCCGCCAGAGCTTGCTTGTGACTTTCGAGAGTTTGCACATTTGCAGCGACCGCTGTGCGGTGGGATGTAAACCAGACTGGAGGTCAGAACCAACTTGACGAATCGAATTTTGACGCTTTTGCTGGCAACCCTGGGCTTTGCCGCTTGCTCTGTTGGTCCATCCTCGTCAAGAGGACCATCTAACACACCAGAAGCATTAAGTCCCGCAGGCGAAGAAGAACTCCGAGCAATTCTTGCCAGCGCAAAGTTCCCGGAATTGCAGTGGCCACTTTTTTCCGTTCAAAGTGCCCCTGTGAAGGAGTTCTATGAAGAGGCCGGCTACAAGCTGTGTTGGAGTCAGGGAAGCAAGCCTACAGCACAAGCCCTGGAGTTGATCGGAATACTCCAAGAAGCGGATCAAAAAGGCCTCGATAGCAAGGACTACGATGGCGCACGATGGCCGGAGCGGCTGAAGGTTATGCAAACTGGCAGCGCAACGGAATCAGCGCGGCTGAGGTTTGACGTAGCAGTGACGATTGCCGCGATTCGATATATTTCTGATTTGCACTTAGGAAGAGTGGACCCGGAAAACCTTCACAAGGACTTTGATCCAGAACGCGAACGCCATGATCCGGGATCTTTCCTCCGGAAAAACGTGATTGCCGCGACTAGCGTCAAGGGAGCGTTGGCCCAAGTGGAATGCCCCTATTCCGGTTACCAACGCGAATTAGGTGCCCTGGAGAAATATTTACAAATGGCAAAGGATGAGGTGCCGGATCCGTTGCCTCAGGTCCAAAAGGCAATCGGGCCTGGGCAGAATTACGAGGGATTGGTGAAGTTGGTTCATCGTCTTCAGTTTCTGGGCGACCTGCCCCCCTCCTCTTCCGCGCGGGATGGCTCTTTGTCCTACTCTGGAGACGTCGTAGCCGCAGTAAAGCGCTTTCAAACCAGGCATGGTATGGAAGCCGATGGCAAGCTTGGCACCGCGACGATTGCGAAACTGAATCAGCCGATGAGTGACCGTGTCCAGCAACTCCGTTTGTCTCTCGAACGGTGGCGTTGGTTGCCTCACAATTTCTCGGAAGAGCCAATCATCGCAAACATACCGGAGTTCAAACTTCGTGCAGGGGGAAGTCCCGGCAAACCGGACCTGATCATGGCGGTTGTGGTGGGGAAAGCGATGCGGACGCAGACACCGGTCCTTGAAGAGGACATGAAGTACATGGTGTTCTGGCCCTATTGGAATGCGCCGCCGAGTATCGTCCGCGGAGAGCTGATTCCGAAGATTGCCAAGGATCGCACCTACATCCAGAAAAATGGCTATGAGGTGACGACCCAGTCCGGCCAGGTCGTGACCGATGGAGTAGTGAGCGACGAAGTCCTGACGCAACTACGCGCGGGAAAGCTGACCGTCCGGCAGAAGCCAGGCCCCAAGAACGCTTTGGGATTGGCCAAGTTCATTTTTCCAAACGACAACAATGTGTATTTGCACTCCACGCCCGCACAGACGCTGTTCAGCAGATCGCGTCGCGATTTCAGCCATGGTTGCATCCGTGTGGAGGATCCCCAGGCACTCGCGGTATGGGTGCTGCGAAATAATCCTGGCTGGACAAAAGAGCGGGTTGAAGAGGCATTTAAGGCCGGGAAAGAACAGCGGGTGAATTTGGCGCGCACTGTTCCGGTGCTGATTATCTATTCCAGCGCGGTCGTGGAGGAAGATGGGCAAGTCTACTTTCTAGAGGACATCTATGGCCACGACAAAGAACTGGCTAAACTCGAGTCGCAAGCTTACGCCTCGAACAACTGAAACCACAGTGGCCGTGACGCCAGCGGCTGCAACCTTGCTGATGGATTCTTGGATGGGACATGCGAATCGGCATATGTCAGGGCGCTACGGTAAGCAGCTACTCGATAACGTCCGATGGCGGCAAGAGTGTGTGGCCAAGGTAGGTCTCGGCTCCGCGGTTCAGAAGTGGCAAACGAGCCGTTGTTGGACAAGTCCGGACAGTCTTCAAATCAGAAAGGCAAGAAGGAGTTGCAGCTTAAATCCATATGAGAGTGGGAATTAGAAGTGGTCGGGGCGAGTGGGTTTCAACCACCGACCTCCTAATCATGAACCTTCGGGTCGCGCTGAGCGTCATCGCCGTTATTCTTGCCTTCGGTATTTCCGCAGGGACTTTCGCGAACAGTGCCGACCATCCGGAAGCCGCTAAACTTAACCATCAGGGCCTCGACAACCTTCACAAAAAACGATACGAGCAAGCCATCGCCCTGTTCCGCCGAGCTCTCGAACTCCAGCCGGAATTCCCCGAAGCCCTCGACAACCTTGGCAAGGCCCTCGATGCGACCGACAAGGACACGGAAGCCATCATCAATTTCGACAAAGCCATTAAGCTCGCCCCCGAAAACGCCAACCTTTACGCCGACAAGGCCTTGGCCCTTTTTCACGAAGGGAAATACGAAGGCTCGGCAGCCGCGTACCGGCAGGCTCTCGACCACCACAAAGACTTTCCTGAGGCACAAAACGGGCTTGGCGCCGCCCTTCTCCACCTCGACCGAACGGACCAGGCCATCGCGGCCTTCCAGGCTGCCATTACTCTCAATCCTAAATATGCTGACGCCCTGGGCAATCTCGGCTCCGCCCTTATATCGCAGAACAAGGCCGTCGAGGCTCTTCCTTATCTTCGCAAAGCCCACTTGCTCCAACCTAATCAGCCCGATTTTCTTGCAAATTACGCTCACGCGCTTGAAGCCGCTGGCCAACTTAATGAAGCTATCGCGGCCTATCACAAACTCACTTCCAAACATCCTAACGAACCTGCTTCTTGGGCCCACCTCGGCTACGCATATTCCAAAACGAAGCGCTACGATCAGGCTGTCTCCGCCTTCCAAAAGAGCCTCTCGCTGAAATCTGAACAGCTCGAAGTCATTGTCGCTCTCGGTCACGCTCAGCTCGAGCTGCACCACGCTCCGGATGCCATACATTCGTTTGAAAAGGCTCTCGCGCTGAAGTCGGACGATTTCTATGTTCTCTATAATCTGGGGGGCGCCTACTTCAATCAAAAGGAGTTTGCGAAGGCCGCTTCATTTTACGAGAAGGCCTACGCCGTGAAGCCCGATTATCCAGACGCACTTATCGGTTTAGGCGCCAGTCAGCTCAACATCAATAAGTTTGACGCTGCGATCGCCACCTACCAGAAATTGATCCCACTAAAACCTGATGACTCCAACATTCGCTTCAACTACGGCACCGCTCTCTTCAATGCTGGCAAGTTTGAGGAAGCTGCCAAATCTTATCGCGAGGCCATCCGTCTCAATCCGCAGTTGGCACACGCTCACTACAATCTCGCCCAGTGTCTTCTCCGTCTTGGCGATTCGACTGGTGCCGAAACTGAATTCGCCGAAGCCCACCGGCTCGATCCATCTCTCGCCCCGCCAAAATAGTTGTCCTGTGGGCAGCGCTCGTGCCCGACCCAGGGCTTTTGCTGCCATTGCGTTATGCTTGGCGACAATCCGCGGTCAGACATACGGCTCATGCAGGCAAACAGGTTCAGCGACTCTCCGGATGCGCATGTTGACCAATTCCACGAACACTGAGAAGCACATCGCAAAATAGATGTAGCCTTTCGGTATGTGCATGCCGAGGCCGTCTCCGACCAGCGAGACGCCGATCAGCAGCAAAAAAGACAGCGCGAGGATTTTCACCGTTGGATGGCGATCAACGAAGGAGCTGATGGGCCCCGCTGAAAACATCATCACACCGACCGCCAGGATTACGGCTGTAACCATGATGGAGATTTCGTTCGCCATGCCGACGGCAGTGATGACAGAATCCAATGAAAATACGATATCCAAAACCATAATTTGAGTAATGACAGTGGCAAACAACGGCCGCACTCGCGCCGAGCTGTGCCCTTCTTCGCCCTCCAAACGCCCGTGAATTTCGAGCGTCGCCTTTGCGAGCAGGAACAGGCCGCCGCTAATCAAGATGAGATCGCGTCCGGAGATGGGACGCCCCAAGATGTAAAAAAGCGGAGCCGTCAGCCTAATGATCCAGACAAAGGAAAGCAAAAGCAGGATGCGCACCCCCATCGCGGCCAGGAGCCCCACCCGCCTAGCCGGGCCTTGCTGAGCCCCGGGAAGCTTGCTCGAAAGAATCGAAATGAAGATGACATTGTCGACGCCGAGCACGATCTCAAGGAACGTCAGCGTGGTGAGCGCAATCAGACCCGAGAAAGTGAAGAATGTGTCCATGCCGACCCCTTCTTCTTGCCATAGTCATCTGGGGAGTGAACATCAACAGCGTGCCGAGAATGGCCAGGACAAAGAAAACGACCAAACCGCCAATCTGCAACTTGAAGGACAGCGGGCATTCCCTCCGTACGAGACTCGACTGGCGACCAGACCCGCGAGCATGGCGCTCTGAGGAAAAAGGATTGGGACGAGCGAGTAGGAGCTTTTTCCCAGGAATGGAAGTCCCGCACTGGTCAGGATGAGTAGGAATCAGATGCAGATCCATTCTGGAAACCTGGAGAAATGCCACACGCGAGAAGTGGGCTAACAAATAACAGGAGCTGGCGCAATGAGACACGGGAGGCAAATCCGTTCGGGAAACCCTAATATTTTTCAGGAACAAAATGGCGCCCCTTCAAAGGGGCCTGATCGTCATAGCTGTCTTTCGTCTTACGCTTAGGCAGCTCGACCTTTTCGCGGGGGACTTTGCCGTAGGGGATCATGCTCAGCAGGTGAGCGACGCAATTAAGGCGGGCTCTTTTTTTGTCGTTCGAGCGAACGATATACCAGGGCGCATGCTTTGTGTCCGTAGCCTTGAGCATACTATCCCGTGCGCGAGAATACTCGTACCAGCGCCGGTAAGACTCCAAATCCATGGGACTCAGCTTCCATTGGCGGATCGGGTCTTTGATGCGCGCCTTAAAGCGGCGCTCCTGCTCTTCCTGCCCAACCTCCATCCAATACTTAATGAGGAGAATTCCCCCATCCACCACGTACTTCTCAACGGTCGGGCAAAGCTCCAAGAATTTCGCATGCTGCTCCGAAGTGCAAAATCCCATAACGTGCTCCACGCCGGCGCGGTTGTACCAACTCCTGTCGAAAATCACGATCTCCCCCGCTGCGGGAAAATGCTGCATGTAACGCTGGATGTACATTTGGGTTTTTTCGCGATCGGAGGGGGCAGGCAGTGCAATCAGGCGAAAAACCCTTGGGCTTACGCGCTCCGTGATGGCGCGAATGGTGCCGCCTTTTCCGGCCGCGTCGCGTCCCTCAAAGATGACAATCACGCGAAGGCCTTTGTACTTGACCCAGTCCTGAAGTTTGCAAAGTTCGGCCTGCAGCTTGCGGAGCTCCTTTATATATGCTTTGTTCTTCATGCGGCCGTTGTCATCTTCGTCGTGTTTCTTCGCCATCGTAGTGATCCTTCTGGAATAGAAAGCGTTGGACTCGAGCCTAGCCTGGAGACGCGACCCGGCGTTTAGGGGGTAAGACAACCCCATTTCATCGTCTGCCAGCCCGCAATGGCCACTGGCAAAATTGACAGACGAACAGAGAGCTGGCCTTCAAAGGATTTATGTCACTGATTTTGGCGTTTTTGTAGGATTTGGCGACGAGCTCAGGTTTGCGCAACCTTTGCGCTCTCGCTTTGCGCATAGGTATCCACCACATGCCGCAAATTGGAATAAAGCTGAATTCTCGGGCTCTCCTGCTGGACACGGTGAGCCCTACCCCATTGGCTCCATTCCGTATGACGGCCGGCCGCGGCCAAAACCACGCCACGATCACGCAGGGTGCTGGCAACTTCCCTGGCGGTGTAAAGTCCGGTGGCATCGATCATGTTGATGGGGAGCATGTCCAACGCAAGCCATTTCAAGGAAGGTCCGGCAGCTTCCGCGGCCGCGAGCACTCCGCGTTTGAAGTAGGGAGCATTGAAAAACACGAGCGGGGCATTGAAGCGAAGAAGCAGCAAACCTGGGACAGTGACAGCGTCAGGGTAATGTTCTATCGAATGGAATCCCGGCGGGTCTTTTAATTCTCCAAGGACTTCAATCTTTGGACGGGAGACAAGCTGCACGAACCGCACCAGAGCGAGGATGACGGCTATCAAAATGGCTTCGATGGCCCCGATTGCTACAACGCCCAAAGTGGCCAGCACGGACAAGGCAAACTCACGGCGATCGATCGTGTAGATGGTACGCAAGGAACTGAGATCCACTAAAGAGAGGGCGGCTTTCACCAAAACGGCGCCCAAGGCGGCAACAGGAACGAAGCGAAGAGGCTCGGTGAAAAACAGGAGCACACACGCCACGGCCGCGGCCGCGACAAGTCCGGTGACCTGAGTGCGTCCGCCAGTGGCATCGCTCATGGCCGTGCGGGAGTCCGCTCCGCTCACGGCGAAGCCTCCGGAGAGTGCCGAGGCAATATTGGTAAACCCAAGCGCAGCGAATTCCTGATCGGCATCAATGTCGTATTTGTTCTTAGAGGCGAAACTTCGAGAGGTCAACATCATGCTGGAGAAGGTGACCAACGCCAACCCAGCAGCATCGCCAAGCAGGCTGGGAATTAGATTGAGGGGAACATGAGGCATGCGAACGGGAGGAAGTCCGGCCGGAACTTCGCCGACGATCTTTACGCCGTTACTCTCGAGATTCAAAACGCGAACGACGAATGCGGCGATGACTATCGCCAGCAAAGGTGCTGGAATTTTGCGAAGAAATCTGACGGAAAGCAGCAAGACAGCGAATGTGCCCAGGCCTACGGCCAGCGTGGGCAAATGCGTTTGGCTAACCCTTTGCAGGAACTCGAGAAGGCGGGGCACGATACGTCCGGAGTTGATCGGGAAGCCAAAGATCTTGCCAAGCTGGCCCAACACGATGCTGAGCGAAATTCCATTCAGGAAACCGACCAGAATGGGCTTGGACAAGAAATCGGCCAGGGCGCCGAGTCTCAGAAAACTGGCGCCAACGCAAAGCACACCCGCAAGAAAAGCCAATGTTACGGACAGAGATTCGTAAAGATTTTGATCCCCGGCAGCCAAGGGAGCAACGGCCGCGGAAACCAGCGCGCAAGTGGCCGCGTCGGGACCGATGATGAGTTGCCGCGAAGTCCCGAAAATCGTGTAAGCAACCAGAGGAAGAATACTTGAGTAGAGTCCTACGGCTGGGTTGAATCCGGCCAACTGCGCGTAAGCAACACCCACAGGCAGGGCAACGGCGGCCACGGACAATCCGGCTACGACGTCGTGCGATAAGTTGCTTCGCCGGTAGTGCAGGAGATCTGAGAGGCCGGGGGCAATCTTTGCCAGCAATTCTGCTTGAGCTTTACTGGTGGGCACGCTGCATCCTTCGCCTGGGTCCTGCGTCTTTTGAAACCACCTGTACAGAACAAATATCCCCTATGCACTAAGCTGCCGGGAAGGTGAGGTGTGCCCTACTGTTAGTTCTGACAGACAGATTCAATCAAGCTATTTAGGACTGCTCATAAGGGCAGTGTTTAAGCGAGCACTCAAAACCAACTCCTAAAGGGGCGCGCGTAACCACATAACGCGCTTGCTATGACCTGACGCCGTTGGGCGCGGGATTATTTATGGTTCACAATGTAAACGCGCGGAAACTCGTGAAAAATATTGAGCTTAGCTATTGTAAGCCAAGATCCGTGAGTACTTTTGGGTTTTCCTCCTGCACGGCAAGTAAGGTGTGGCACGAGTTGCAGTCGTTTGAAATCGTCTGACCATCTGAGGTCGTGTGTAAACCGTCATGACAGCGAAAGCAACCAGGAAAATCGTTGTGACCGAGATTGTTGGGATGAACGCCCCAAGTCATTTTCATTTCCGGGAAGATATTGCGAAGGTAAATCTTTGCCACGCTTTCAGCGGATTGCTCGATTAGGGCACGTTTGCTGTTGTAAATTTCGGCATACGTATTGCGATAATACGTTTCGATGCCTTCGACTATTTGTTTTTGTGCGCTCTCTCGATCCGAGTAATTTGCCTTCAACAGTTCGACGGCCTTCTTGCGGATGTAGGGAAGCTCCGGGCTAACCAGACCTCGGGACATCCGTAGATCAACTCCATTCTCTGGCAGTTCAAATGCGTGCGTGGGCCGGTTATGGCAATCAATGCAATCCATTTCCCGCTTTTCTCCCTTTTCTAGTTCCTGCTTGCTGACCTTAACGTCAGTGGAGACATATTCGCGGAGTTTTCCGTCGTCATCTGTGTAATAAACCACCGGAATAACCTGACGGCGCTCATCGGTAGAGATATAACGAACTCGGGAACGCTGGTCCAAATGCCTTCCGTGAATACCGACAGATCCCGAAGAGGTTCGACCTCCGATCTTCATCACCAGTGCTGTGGTCACGGGCGTATTCCTCTCGTCGTCTCTGTAGTTAGTCTTCACAATAAATTTGTCGCCCGAAAACCGCTGAGGCCAGTGGCAGTGCTCGCAGGTCTCCCGAGCCGGACGTAGATGCGCAACCGGCGAAGGAATTGGGCGCGGATAGGTGTGAAAGGTGACTGCGATTACCTGGCGTAAACCGGAGAGTTTCGACCGAACAAACCATCCTGCCCCGGGACCTATGTGACATTCCACGCATTCGACGCGCGCGTGAGGCGAATTCTGATAGGCAGCGAACTCCGGTGCCATAACTGTGTGGCATGTCTGCCCACAGAATGTCGTGGTATCCATATACGCGACGCCTTTGTAGGATGCAAACGAAAATATCAGGATGTTCAGAATCGTGAGGAGAGCTACAACCAGAAGCGCGTTGCGCAAACGTGCTGATTTCAGATCAAGTGATGGGAGCGTTTCCGACGATGCGCCGGTGGCTAGGAGCTTCCTTCGGTGCAGAAAAATGCCAAGTGGGATCACGAGTAATCCGAGGAGAAACAATGCCGGAAGAATGAGAAAAAGTAGAATGCCTACGTACGGGTGGGGAGGGCCCGGGAGCATGAAGTCATAGATCCAAAAGGCGATGAGCGTTACGGCGCTGGTCGTTGTCAAAACCACACCGACAAGGCTAATGTTGTTTTCAGTTACTCGTACGGCAAGACTGAGCAATCCCTGAACAGCGATCTTGGAATTCATTTGCATATGTCCCCTCGATGGCTCTTTGCCTGCGAGCCCCCCGCAAACGTTGTGGCTCGATCGCACGGATGCGCGCAGTTACGGGACTCAGCCAGTGCCGCGTTGTTGAACTTCCGAAATTTCGGTGCTCTCATACCGTCTGTGACCCCAGAGCCAAAATGAAGTCGCCGCTACTTCAAGGTTGCCAGATAGGCTGCGACGCCATTCACTTCATCGAGAGTCAAGCTCTTTAGTTTAGAGTGCTTAGGTGACGTCGAGATCACTTTCTGAATCTCATCGGTAGATTTGCCCTTGATGGAGGGCGATTTCATCGCCGGCTTTCCGGCGGCATCCGCACCATGACATCCGGCACACCTTGCTTTGAAAGTTTTCTTGCCGCTAGCCTGTTCCTGAGCGCGCATCGTTGAGGCCGACACACACAAAGCTGTCATCATTGCGATCCCCAAACATGCTTTTTTCATCTTTCCTCCTTTTACTTCTGAACAGACCAAGCAGAATCCTGGCCCGAACTGAAACCAGTTTCAAAGCTTTCCGGTTCAACCGCTTTGAAGGCGAATCGATCCACTTGTAGTCCCAGGAACTCAGGCTAGGCGGCACCTCACTTATTCTTTGGCCTCACCCAACTCTTCAAAAAGCGTAGCGCACCGATAGCGTTACGTTATTCGCATGAAAATTTCGAGGAGAATAGACATCTTGGTAAGCCACCGTGGCGTCCTCGTGGTAGCTGTAAAAGCTCCAAAATGCCTTCCCCGTCCAATGATTTGCGATGTGGTAGTCAAAGCCTCCGTAAGGCTCGTACCAAGTAGAGTTTAGGGAACCGTCCACATTCGTCGGAATGGGGTTTGTAGGAGTGAGGTTGAGCTGCGAGCCGCTTACCCCGGTCAAATTACCGCCCCCATGCAAAGTCAACCGGCGAATCGGGGTCCAGGAAAAATCAATCAATCCGGTGTTGACTTTGCTGGAGTACGGCGAATTCTCTTGCACCAGGCCAGAGACATCGGGACATGCCGGCAGTCCGGGAAGCGAACCGGAAGCCGTGAAACAAACCAACAGAGACGTGGAGATATCGTTGTAGTTGTATCCCAAGTCGACGCTGATTTTCTCGTTAGGAAGAAATTGTGCCGCGACGCCAACACTATTGTTATGCATCAGGTTGTTTATGCCAGGAACATCGTTCT
>Ga0126376_10002121_pt1 | contig 11107 bp, 5 predicted proteins | sample PanSoiMetPlot_15_FD_92760 | JGI IMG/M metagenome (GOLD analysis project Ga0126376, IMG submission 92760) | Tropical forest soil microbial communities from Panama - MetaG Plot_15 | ecosystem: Environmental > Terrestrial > Soil > Tropical forest > Bulk soil | place: Panama | collected 2016-02-17
CGCAACTCCGGTTCCTACAATGACTTTCGAAACGAAAGTCGCTTCAAACTCCATAGCAACCCGCATCCGCCGCAACCGCGAGCGGCTTCCTTCTTGCCTCCTTATCGAAAATGTCTCGGCGATCGTCTTCGCCGCTCCGCCCGACATTTTCGCACCGAGACATTTCCGATCAAGGCTAGCGACCATCCGGAAATTATCGCGATTCGGAATTAATACTCGGGGATTCTCGAGCTTCTTGCCCCGATCACCTGGGCTAAGCCCTGGTGATCGGGTTTTGACATCTTCATTCCAACATCCATCATTTGAAGAGCTTTGGCGTCGCGCGCGGTGGCTCGAAGCTGAAGTGCCACTGATTTTGCAGGCAAAGTATCCCCACGGTTCCACAAGACTCAACAAGCGAGGTTTCCAAGTAGTTGATTCTAAAGATGCAGTTTGGGGTAGATCACCTGATCCCGAACCGCGTACAACGCCCATATTGGAACGTGCTGAATTGTGCTGAAATTTGTTGCTTTGGAATGAATCAGTTACGGCCTGCTGATTGAGATTTGTTGAAAATTGTTGATTGAGACTGTTCTCACGCCTACAAAAACATCTACACGCACGGTTCCCATTTTGGAATAATAACCAAGTCTCCACGTGATCTACATGCAGGCGGCATCGTGGCACGAAGAAAAACTTCGTGAAATGTTGTCACGAAGCGAATTTTGTCATTGTTTTCTAACGCACAAGAAACGAAAGAGTGGGTCCCAAGGCCGTTCCTAGCAGCGAGGATCAAAATTCTTCTGTAAATTTCCTTGTTATCGATTTGCGACTCCAACGTCGGGATCAATTTTTATCGAATTATTTCGCCAGTCCACAGTCACTGTTGTGCCGTCTGCAAACGTTGTTCTCTCCTGGTTCCGATCTTTGTTCAGAAACTCGTGGTTAGTCATTTCGAGGGAGCCGACTCGGGCGTGGAGAGCGGCCATGCGGCGTACCTGATCGACTTTCACGTCCTGGTCGGAATCTCCCCAGCCCATCTGCGGCGCGTTGCCGTGCAGGAACGAGCGTGGATCGTCCGCTTCGTTGGTTGTCACCACGGCATCGTGATACACGAGTTCGTAGAGCGGTACTCGAATCGCATCCTGGTGATCTGGATCTGTGCCGGTGTTCGCTCCGCGATTGAAGCGCGAGGTGACATAGTCCACATATGGGATCACCCAGTCGGAGCCGTCTTCTGTGCCGACGATTCCGAGATTATTTTTCGTCCAGTTGAAAACTGCGGCTCGCGCATTCATTGAGTCAGTGCGCGTGCTGGGATGCTCGGGATTAAAGTCCTGATCGGGTGGAATGTAGCCGAAGACGTCCTGGTAGCTGCCTCTCGGGTGAATGCCATGGTCAAACATGGCCCTGTAATTCTTCATTAGGTGACCCAGCATGAAGCCGTTGTTTAGGTAGCCTTGCGTCCCACCGTCCCAGTAATTCATAAAGGGAACGGAACCGTCTTTCCAATCGTGCTTGAAGCGCGTGCCCGGAAATGCCGTTGGACGACTAGTGCTGTCCTCTTCGTGCACCGCGAATTCGGGATTCCAGGACGGAGCATCTATGTAATAGTCGCGATACTGATCGTGAAGCCAGCAGGTGTAGTCGAGATCCTTGCAGGCATCAAAGAACGCCTTCATGCCCTCCCATCCACCAGCTTGCTTCGCAGGAGGAAGGGCGTCGGGAGTTTGACGATCATAACCCTCCTTTAACCAGCCAGACATGCTGATATTCAAGCGCGTGAAACCTTGCGCCTTGAGTTTGCGCATGCGTTCGACATTCTGCGCAAAAGTTCTTAAGCGCAAATTTTTCTCGGGATGTTGGGAGTCGTATGTGGTGCTTTTCGGATTCACATTGCGCAGAACGCTCGCTCCCGTGAAAGGGACGCCTATGAGGCTACTCACGATCGGACGCTGCGCGATCTTGTCCTTCAGCGAGACGTACAGCCCAGAGTCCTTCACGTACGCGCGATATCGCTTTGCCATCGTGACATAGTTCCCTTTCGGGAAGAACACCATACGGATACGGCGCGTATAAGCAAATCTGCCGAGCTGGGCTCTCCAGCTCGGTCCCATCTTGGTTGGACCTCCCGCCGGATGCGAGAAGGTGTATGCGGCATCGTCTGGGGTTTCGACGATCACGATCATCGCCGAGTCACCTTTTTCGAATCCCCACCACGACATCGACCAGCTTTCAATAAGGTGGCTCTGAATGATGCTAGTATCGCCCGCTGTCCGATGGATAGGGTGATAATTTCGCGGCCAGTCCCGTGGCAACAACGTGCCGTCATCGCTGGAGATAACGGTGTAGTCCACTTCCAGTCCGTTCATCTCCTTGGGCCAATTCAGTTCCTTAACAACTGCACCATGTTCGATTGCCGTGGCTTCAGAGACCAATTCATCATCAGGCCCTTGCAGGCACATGGTCAGTACGAGACTAAGATCGACAGGAGAATCGGCAGGCCGAGCGCCAGGCTTGCGAAAACCGGTTACTACAATTTTGATTCCCGTTTTAAACCCAGTTTCGTAGGGAGTAATCTTGATATCGCTGGCATCAGCTAGACGCAAACGGAACTCGTCGCTGGCGCGAGCCACCAGCATATCCTCGCTCGAGGACGGGACCATCTTCCAGGTAACCGGGCCCGACTGAACATTTACCGCTAAATTCCTTTCGTCGATTTCGACAACATTTCCTTTGCCGGTGAGTATCCATTTGCCAGCGGCATGGGTCAACTTTACTTCAGGAGCTCCGGTGTCTGAAGTGGATTGCTGTGATTCGCACGGCGGAGTAGATAGCGCAATCAATAAAAATGTGGTCAACGACAAGATGTATCTAAGCACCGACGGTTATCCTCCGCTTTCTGCCGGGGTAGTAGTGCCAGAGAATCTACTGCCGCTCACTTCTTCTTGCTTGTCTTAGCTGCGTCTAAAGCCACATACAGAGCCTTGGTCGCCTCGGTGTCTTCGGGATTCAAATCGAGTACCTCTCGCAGTTGCGGAATCGCCTCTTCCCATTTCCCAAGCCGGCAAAAAGCGAGGGCAAGATTGCGACGGAATGCGGGTGTGTAGGGATCAAGCGCGACAGCAATGCGATACTTTTCCAAGGCGGTCGCAATGTCACCTTTTTTCTCCAGCTGCACGCCGTCGTTATTCGATTGCGTGGCTGCGAACATGTTCGCGTCCGCTGCCTGCTGGCTTTTTATCTCTGCAGCCAGTTTGCGTTCGCATTGTTTGAGCTCTGTGGACCGATTCGCCTTACGGAGCGCTCGACACAGCTGGTACAACGAGGAGCGGTCGCCAGGCTTAAGCGTCGAAGCATTCTGAAGATGTTCAATGGCGTCTGAAACATCGTTTTCGTGAAGATATGCCGTCCCGAGTTGATACTGAACCTCCGCATTTAGTGGCGCTAATTCCGCAGCTTTCTGGAAGGACTGCAGCCCCTCTGTGTCCCGGAGAAGCTTCTTCTGAATTAGTCCTTTCGCCAGATATGCCTCGGCATAATTCCCGTTTACCTTAGTTGCCGTCTCAAATTGTTCCAGAGCTTGAGAAAACTCGCCTTGTTCACTCAGTACTTTGCCGAGCAAGTAATGTGGATATGCTGCCGCCGCCGAGCTTCCCTTCAGGTTGATCGCGCGCTCCAAGTGGGGGCGTGCTTCGGCCAGCTGCTTGCTTTGCGCCAGGATGAGCGCAAGACTCACGTGCGCATCTGCAAAGTTTTGGTCCAGCTCGATTGCTTTTTCGAACATCGGCTTCGCTGTGTTCAGATCGCCAAACTGCGCGAGCGCCGTTCCGAAGCTGTAGTATCCAAGTGCAAAATTTGGTCGGAGCTCCACAGCTCGTTGGAACTCCTGAATTGCCGCGCCGCGTTGAGGAACTAAGGCTAAAGCCGTCCCCAATAGCAGGTGCGCATCGCTGTTGTCTGGCTCATCGTGCAGCACTTCTCGCAACATCGAAATTGCCTGATCACGAGATCCTGCTGCAAGCATCGCCTTGGCTCGTTCAATTCTCCGTTCGGCGGACTCAGTTCCCAAGCAGGTGGAGGATGTTGCATGCGTTGCACGCGCCGGCTTCGGAGATTCCAAAGTCTGCTGAAAGCTACTCAGCAATAATCCACAGATAAGAGCAATCGTCGCTGCGGCGGTCATTTCAACCATACGTACTCACGTGAGCTCGAGTGTGAGTCACTCTCTCGCGGCACTTTGGACCGGAACACTGGTTGTGCGGCACAACTCCCGGTACTTCCGCGCAAGATCTTCTTCTCCTAATTTGGAATAGACCGAAGCAAGCAAGTAATACACTTGAAGATCCAACACGAAGCCGCCTCGATCCTGCAGGCTCAGGGCGCGCTCCCCATCGACTCGTGCCTCACGATATTTCTCCGATCGCATATTGAGCTTGGCGTGCTCATACTGCACCGCACGCGTTTCCGGAGCTAGAGTCAGGGCTCGATCCAGATGCGTCCTGCTCTCCTGCAATCGGTTTTCCTTGAGCAACAGGCGTCCATAGTTGTAGTCGAGAAATGAGTCAAAGTACGGTCCTGTATTGACCGACAGACCTTTTCGGTAGGCTTCTTCCGCGTTCTTAGCGTCGCCCTGAGACTCTAAGTTGAGAGCCAGATAGTCATATGCACGCGGGTCGTTACTTCGCAACAGCGTGACCTTCTCGAACTCCTGCACTGCATTTGAGTGCAGCTTTCGGTTATCGAACCAGACTCCGAGTTGGAAGTGAGCCTCTGCATTCTTGGGATCGAGTCTGCAGGCTTTTTCTAGCGCCCTGCGGGCAGCGTCGTTCTGACGCTTCATCGTCAAGATCTGCGCTTCGATAACGAGAGCATCCGGATCATCCGGGTTCATTTCGAGAGCGCGGCCGACCAAGTAGTCGGTCTTTTGGTATTGCCCGTTTGTGAGGGAGAACTGAGCGAAGGAAGAGTACGTAGTCGAATCCACGGAAGGCATTTGGATCGCACGCAAAAACAATTCCTCGGCCGCGTTATTGTTCTTCTGCGCCGCGCGAAGTCGCGCCAGGTCTACGAGCACGGTCGCGCATTCCTGATGCGCAGCTTGAAGAGCCATCAATCTGCTTTCCGCATCAGCCAGGCGATTCTCGTCAAGCGCCTTTCTCGCCGATTCGAGCTCAACTTCAATTCCGGCGCATGCGCTGTCCTCGGAGGGGCTCGGCGGGAGAACGGGCAAGCATAACGCTTGAGGACGGAGACCGGAGCTGAACACCAGCCAGGCCGCGAACACGGCGAGTGCCCGCATGGCGCAAACTCTTCTGCAAAGCTGTCCCTTCACGCTTACTCTTCTTTCACCTTCAAGATTCGATCGCCAGCGACGTCCTTCAGCACCTGAATCTTTCCACTCGGCCACCAGAGTTTGAGCTCGGCAAGGCGGCGATCGCCTCCCAGTCCAAAATGCACTCTCTTATCAGACGAACTTGCGTACCCAACAGCGGTTGTGGCGTGGTTATATTGAACCCGGCCCGATTCGCCTGTGACTTTAATCTTTGTTCCGATGCCATCCCGATTGCTCTTTGTGCCTTCGAGCTGAATCAAAATCCAATGGTCCTCAGTGTTGGAGGTGTTGTAGAGAACCTCAGCAGGTTTGCCTATCACCGATATCACAGCGTCGACCTTGCCGTCGTTATTTAAGTCCCCAAAAGCGCTGCCACGGTGTGCGGCGGCCACTTGCATCGCCGCTCCTGCGAGTGCTGTTGCGTTCTGAAATCGGCCGTCGCCCAGGTTGCGAAATATCGCGTCTGCCTGCTTATAGTGATCGCGGCCGTACAAATCTGCATTCTCGCTCACGTGCGAGTTCGCCATGAACAGGTCCTTGTGGCCGTCGTTGTCAAAGTCATAAGCGCCGACTCCCCAGCCACTCATCTGCAGAGTTTCGAAACCGAGTCCCGCCTGATATGTGGCAGAGGTAAACAGACCATGACCCGCATTCAGCAGCAGCGGAAACATCTCGCCGCCGAGCGCTGTAATCACCAGATCGGGACGACCGTCATCATTCAAATCGCGGAAATCTACTCCCATGCTGGAAACAGGCAAGCCATCTTCGGTATATGCGACGACGGCTTCTACACCAATCTCTACAAACTTTTTGCCATCTAAATTCCTGAACAGGAAGTTTCTCTGCTGGTCGTTGGCGACAAAGATATCCATGAAGCCGTCACCGTCGTAGTCGGCGATGGCAACGCTCATGCCCTTCCCAATTTGATCTCCAATGCCAGAAGCCGCTGACACGTTTGTGAAGGTGCCGTCACCGTTATTGCGATACAGGATATTGGGAAGCCCTGCATACATACCTGGCGAGCACGACAGTCTCTTCCCTTCTTCTCCGCACAGCTTCGAATTTGCTGCCGACCAATCGAGATAATTCGCTACGAATAAATCGAGGTACCCATCGTTGTTGTAATCGAACCACGCAGCGCCGACCGACCAAAGCTTTCTTCCGTTGGCGTCGGTCCCGCTCACACCCGCATGGCTTGTGACATCGCTGAACGTGCCATTCCCGTTGTTGTGGTAGAGAATGTTGCGGTTTACTCCGGTCACGTACAGATCCGTCCAACCGTCATCGTCAAAATCCGCCGCAGCCACTCCCATCGAGTAACCTTCACCCCTCACACTGGCGTGCACGGTGACGTCAGTGAAGGTTCCATCATGATTGTTGCGGTATAAGCGGTTGTAAAATGCCGGACCGTCTTTTTCCAAGCTCGGAATCCGGGCACCATTAGTGAAGAAGATGTCCAGGAACCCGTCATTATCAAAGTCAAATAACGCGACGCCACCCAGAGTGGAATCGATTACGGGCTTCTCCGGGACCGTACCATTGTTCAAAATGAATTCCACCCCGGACTTTACCTGCCGGTTCTCGAACTGTATGTGCGTCTCGTGCGGCGAGGCTTTGCGATTCCAACCGGCACACAGGAACGTGATGACAACCAGAAGGAAGAAAAGCAGGGGATGAGTCCTAAAAGCACGATTCATCAGGGGGGCCTGGATTCGAGCGGACAAGCTTTCGGGGCGACTGCTCGCACAATCGCCCCTGATAAACTGTTAGAGGTCAGAACACAAACCGCAATCCAAACTGCATCTCGCGGGGAGTGGTCCCATCAGCCAGAGAGCTGATGCGGCCAGTATCCGCCTGACCGATTGTGGTCTGAGGCACTCCTGGATTCACGATGTTGAAGACGTTGAACGATTCAAAACGCAGCTGCAACTCCGGCGTCTCGCCGAGCGGGATCTTCTTAAACAACGAGAGGTCAGTGTTGAACACATGGTTGCTGCGCAGTTTGTTTCGTCCAAAGTTGCCGAAGGTTCCCGGAGCCGGGGTCTGGAATGCATTCGGGTCGAACGCCATATCCAGTCCAAGATTTCCCGGTTGAGGATTCCCGACCAGATTCGGACGTTCATAATTCCACCACGAAACTCCATTCCCAATATTGGCCTGGTCTCCGTTCACGGTCAGGTTGTAGGGCTGACCAGAACGCGCCTGTAAAACATAGTTCAATTCCCAGTTACCCAGGAACCACGACGCCGGACCGCTCTGGAAATACTTTTTTCCTCGCCCAGCCGGGAGCTCATAAACCGTGTACCAGGATAGGAAGTGAGGTATGTCGTACGAGCAGACGCCCCGATTCGAATTGGGATCATAGTAGTTTTGGACAGCGCTGGGACCATCTTCTACGGCAAAGTAACCGCTGCTCGTCCCCGTGCACTTGCTCCAGGTATAGGACAACAGCGATTGCAGTCCATTGCTGAAGCGATGCTGAGCCTTTACTTGCAGCGAGTTGTACTTGGACTCGCCGATGCTTCGTGAGTAGAAGACGCCTCCTCCCATTGCGGGAAACGGCCGCAGTGCGTTGATCTGCGCCTGCGTCGCAGTCGGGGGAGACGGCTTGGTCGCGGTGTTGCCCAGCCCGGAATACTCCAACCGTGCGCTGCTGCTGCCGACGTACGCAACCGAAAGCATCAAGTTGCGCGTCATCTCGCGCTGGATCTCAGCGTTCCACTCGTGCGAGTAGCCGTCCTTACGCTTTGGATCGTTAAACCAGCCTTGGCTCTCCCATGGATCCGGCGGCGGCAGAACGGCGGTGAAGTTCCCCTGAATGTTCTGAATTGTCTTGGGCGGCGTCCCGATGGCATTGGCCGTGCCGGAAAAACCTCCGCTCACGGGCCATCCCCAGAACTCCTCGTTGTGTTGGGTGTATTGACTGCGAGCCGGGAGCGCATCCCAGTACAATCCATATCCACCGCGCAGAACCATCTTATCTGTCAATTGAAATGCGCCGCCGATTCGCGGTCCCCAATTGTCTTTCACCGGCGCGGGAACAAAGTTTCTCTTCCCGACAAACTTGATCTGATTTCCAAAAGGAATCGCTGCCAGACCTGTTCCGGGAATGCAAGGAGCTTTTCCCGACTGACTGCAGAGCGGCAGGGTGTCGGCTCCGATAAGCCAAAGCTGCTTATCGATATCGGGCCCTTGCTGCAAGCCATTGGCAGCGAGCACTTGAGGCTGTGTCAAATAGTCGTAGCGAAGGCCATAGTTCAAAGTTAGCTTGCGGTTCACCCGCCATGTGTCCTGCAGGTAGGTTGACCATGTTCCCAATTTGAACTCCAGTCGCGATGCCTCTGCGAGCTGACCATCAAATAGTGAGGGCAATCCCAGCAAGGCCGAGGCCAAGGACACGCCTGACGTGGGATCGGATGAAATTCCAGTCACATCATTGGTGAAGTGGTAGGTCTGCTGCGTGTTTACCTGTAGCCGCTCCACATTGATGTATTGCAATCCCGTTTTGATGTTGTGATTACCTCTGGTCCAGCTCAGATCGCCAGTCGTGCTCCAGTTGGGATTCCCACGGTCGCCGAGTCCGCCAATCCCATACACCTCACGAATATTGCCAGGCTGAACATAGGGGCTGAGCAGCTCCACCAGCAATCCGTGAAAGCGTGCTGCATCGGTGAAACCGAGTTTGGTGAGCGGGTCAACTCCAGCTTCATGCGTAGGATCGGTAAACGTAGTAGGCCGCGTGGCAACTCCGCCACGGACATCCAGCAGAAGGTTGGGAGTAAAAGTATGCACCCAGCCTCCACCCCAGTTTCGCCCGATACCTTCTTCTATGTTGGCAGCCTTATCTCCAATTGGACCGACCGTTTGTATACGTTGTTCGCTGTAGCGGAAGAAGAGATTGTCTTTGTTCGTGAGCCGGTGATCGCCGCGTGCTTGCCACGAATTGGTATTGTTCGTGGATGGTTTGTTGACCTGGAAATTTACACCCGGAACGCCAGTCAGGTTCGGCCGATCATAGTAAGTCTTGAAAAATCCCTGCATCATCGACGAAATCAGCGAAGAGGGAAGCTTGTTGCAAGGAGTCCCAGCCGCCTGCGTTCCGTTTGCCGCAGCCGGCAGCGGATTGCCTGCGGCATCGCACATGAAGCGAGTCCGAACAAAGACGCCGCCCACTGACTGCGTGCTGAATGGATTGTAGAGAGCACCCACACCGCTGGCCGTGAAGTCGCCAGCCAGTTCGGCATCAGTTGGAACTCGGCGCCTGGTTTGCGACGGCTTGCTGTAGCGCCATCCGTCGTATCCAACGGAGAAGAAAGTTCGATCTTTAATTATTGGACCGCCAAATGTGGCACCGAACTGGTTTTGATGGAAGGGAGCAGGCCCAGTCTTGCCCCGGTCTTTATATGTATCTCGGGCGTCAAAAAAATTGTTGCGCACAAACTCGAATGCAGAGCCGTGCCATCGGTTCGTGCCGGGCTTCGACACGATGTCGATTACGCCGCCCGCTACCCCACCAAATTCAGGCTTTTGGTCATGCGATACGACCTTGAATTCCTGTACCGAATCTACGTTGGGAAGAACGATGTAGTACGGGCCACGAGTAGAGGTGTTGATGATCCCGTCGTAGAAGTACACCTTCGACCGATTATTCTGGCCCTGCAGGGCCGCATCAGAAAAGCTGGACCCTGGAATCCCGATCGAACCCTCGACCCCGTTGATGTTGTTGTTCTGCGAGTTGGAAATCGGAGTGGCTCCCGGCGTGAGCGTTAGTAACTGTGTAAAGTTGCGCCCATTTAGAGGCAGCTCCTGCACAGCTCTCTCACCAATCACTGTTCCCAATTCGGAAGAGCTGCTTTGCAGCATCTCAGCTTCAGCACTGACTTCGACGCTCTGGCTCGTCTCGCCGATCGCGAGCCGGGGATTTTGCGTGACCGTTTGATTCACTCCGACTTCAAGAGAAATTCGTGCCGTCTTGAATCCCGGCTGTTCTACCGACAATAGGTACGGTCCAGGTTTGACGCTCAGGAACGTGAAATACCCGCTGCTGTTCGTCGTTGTTTGTGTGGAGATGTTGGTGGATGTATTCACCAGTCGTACGGTCGCAGATGGAACCACTGCTCCCGACTGATCGCTGACAGTCCCGTTGACTTCACCAGTTGATGTTTGCGCCTGAGCTTGCGAGGAGAGCGTCAGGAACGTCAGCAGAAGGAATGCCGCAACTGCGGCCTTACGCACGAACCGCATACTTCCCTCCCGATCGAATTTAGTTACAACCGTTGAGACGGAGCGCTTTCCGGCCTGAACTGATGGTTATGAGCGCATGTAGTAGCAGAAGTTGCCAGTGTAGTTCAAGAATAAAAATTTATATTTCATATTTTAAAACTTCCGAGGATGCGCGATATTAGTTTCCTGTCCCTTTTGGCGGTTGAGCGAAGAGCAATTAAGTGCGTGTTTAAAAGGGCCTAGACGCGGATTGAAGTGAGCCGTTATCAGCGCGCGACGCTTTACAACGGGCGGGTTGTATAAGCATCGAAGCCTGTGGTCCTCCTTAACGGGAGGATTGTTTGAATGCTAAGTCTGGGAGGAGCACGAGGTGTTACAAAAAGCTGAACTCAGCGCCCAAGCTGATTCAGAGAACCTCGGAGGCTCCTCAGAGAGATATGTACTGCATAGGACTCGATGTACACAAGAAGACGATCAGCTATTGCGTAAGGACGCGGCTGGCCGTGTGCACCAGGAGGGCAAGATGGGATCCACTCGCCGCGAACTGGACGGCTGGATTCGGACTATGCC
>Ga0126376_10002122_pt1 | contig 11107 bp, 10 predicted proteins | sample PanSoiMetPlot_15_FD_92760 | JGI IMG/M metagenome (GOLD analysis project Ga0126376, IMG submission 92760) | Tropical forest soil microbial communities from Panama - MetaG Plot_15 | ecosystem: Environmental > Terrestrial > Soil > Tropical forest > Bulk soil | place: Panama | collected 2016-02-17
ATGCGTTGGAAGAACTGAAACGAATCTCCACAGTCATCAGCGTGACAGCGGTGCAGATTTACGATTTCGACTTGTGACTGATCGCCGGAGGTGCTCTTTCTTACCTCGACGCTCCGTCCTTGCCAACCGTGACCGTTTGTGGTGCGGCTGTGAGTTCCTCGTAGGTGATCCGATCATTGGTGAAGATGCAGATTTGGCCTGCGATTTTCATGGCTTCTTCGGCGATCGTGCGTGCCGGCAGTTGAGTGTTGTTCATCAATGCACGTGCCGCAGAGAGAGCGTACGATCCTCCGCTTCCTATCGCCGCAATGCCCTCGTCGGGCTCGATTACGTCGCCTGCGCCGCTGATTAGAAATGTTTGGCCTGGATCAGCAACGATGAGCAGTGCTTCAAGATTGCGAAGGATCTTGTCAGTCCGCCAGTCCTTGGCCAGTTCGACTGCTGCGCGCCCTAAGTTTCCGTGGTACTGCTCGAGCTTGGCTTCGAAACGACTGAAGAGCGAAAACGCATCGGCTGTAGAGCCGGCAAATCCGGCCAGGATTTTGTCTTGATAGAGCCTGCGAATTTTGCGTGCGTTGTGCTTGATCACGCCCTCGCCTAGCGTTACCTGCCCATCTGCAGCCATAACCACCTTCCCGTCGCGGCGGACACAGAGCACCGTTGTCGAGCGGATTCTCGGAGCCTTGGTGGATTGTCTGGAGATGAGTTGAGGCTGCTGTGACTTCTTCTTCATTAGCTATGAAAATTATAGCAACGTGTGGAGAAAGGGCGGTTTATGCGAACGGAATGCAGAAGCATCCCAGACGGCTGGCACAGCCGAGGGCGGCTGTGCCACAAATGTTGGGGTGTTCCGCAATTGCTTACACCGCCGCGGTCTGTCTTTCTCCCGCCAAGTGCCAGATATCTCGCGCGTACTCCACAATCGTGCGATCGCTGGAGAACTTGCCCATCCGAGCAACATTTAGCATCGCACGGCGGGACCAGTTCTCGCGGTCGCTGAAATCACGTTGGGCGCGTTCGTGGGTCACGATGTACGACGGCAGATCGGCGAGATGGAAATGGCGATCGCGATACACCATGGTCTCGTACACCCACCGGAACAGACCGAATTCGTTAGGGCTGAAGCGGTCTGAAGAGAGAACATCGATCACGCGACGGATGCGCGGGTCTGCGTCATAGACCTCGCGAGGTTGGAAACCGTTAGCCTGACGCTCGGCGATCTGCTCGGCCGTTAACCCGAAGATGTACATGTTGTCGCTTCCCACCCTCTCGAGCATTTCAATGTTGGCGCCGTCGAGGGTGGCGATTGTAAGCGCGCCGTTCATCGCGAGCTTCATGTTGCCGGTTCCCGAAGCTTCCATTCCCGCCGTCGAGATTTGTTCGCTAAGGTCCGCCGCAGGAATGATGATCTCGGCGAGTGAGACGCGGTAATCGGGAATGAACGCGATCTTGATCTGCTCGTTTACGCGCTTGTCTGCGTTGATCGTGCGAGCAACGTTGTTGATCAGCTTGATGATCTGCGTTGCGGCGATATACGCGGGAGCGGATTTACCAGCAAAGATATACGTAGCCGGCGTCGAGAGTGTTTCGCCGTCTTCGGTGATTCGCAGGTAGTCATAGGTAATGCGCAGCAGATTCAGGAGCTGGCGCTTGTACTCGTGAAAGCGCTTGATGTGCACGTCGAACATTGAGTCCGGATCGACGAGTACTCCCGTGGTTTGGGCGATGACTTTTGCAAGACGCTGCTTGTTGTCGCGCTTGACTTCGCGGAACTCGGAACGAATGCCGTCGTCGTCTGCGACTCCCTCAAAGCGTTTGATCTGATCGAAGTCGAGAATCCAATCGTCACCGATGGTGCGGTTCAGCAGATCCGACATTCCTGGGTTCGCCTTCAGCACCCAACGCCGATGCGCAACGCCATTCGTCTTGTTGTTGAAGCGCTCGGGGAACATCTTGGCGAAGTCGGGCACTAACGTTTTCTGAATAAGTTCGCTGTGCAGCTCGGAAACGCCATTCACCGAGTGGCTGCCCTCGATGGCCAACAATGCCATCCGGACTTGTTTCTCGCTAGCTTCTTCGATGATCGACATGCGCCGCGTGCGCTCGAAGTCCAGCGGATCGGATTGCACGACCTTTATCAGAAAGTCGTGATTGATGTTGTAGATGATGTTCATGTGGCGCGGCAGTACGTGCTCAAGCAGCGGCAGCGGCCACTTCTCCAGAGCTTCAGGCAACAAGGTGTGATTCGTAAATGCGAGCGTTTCCTGCGTGATCTCCCACGCTTGTTTCCACTCCATGCCGTGTTCGTCGATCAGCAAACGCATCAGCTCGGGAACGGCGAGAGCTGGATGCGTATCGTTCATCTGAATCGCAATTTTCTGCGGAATCTGAGTGAGATCGTTATTGTCTGCGAGGAAAGCGCGAAGAATGTCGCGCAGGGCGCAGGCCACGAGGAAGTACTCCTGCAAGAGTCGCAGCTCCTTGCCCGACTTAACCTGATCTGACGGATACAGCACGCGAGAGATGTTCTCGCCGGCGATTTTCTGTTCAACGGCGCGAATGTAATCGCCTCGGTTGAAGATCTGGATGTCGAAGTCCTCTGATGCATGTGCAGAAAACAGACGCAAGTAGTTAACAGTCCGACCGCCATATCCCGCGACAGGTAAGTCGCTGGGGATACCAACCACTAATTTCTGATCCGTCCACTGCGCCGCTCGAGTGTGCGCATCGCATCGTCCATAGATGGGAACGTGGACTGATTGATCAGGCCGCGGTATCTGCAGAGGAGTTCCATGCTTCTTCCAGCGATCGGGCTTTTCGCGCTGGTATCCGTCCTGGATCTCCTGCGTGAACATTCCGTATTCGTAGTCGATGCCGTAGCCGAATCCGGCCAGCCCTAACGTAGCCAGTGATTCCAGGAAGCACGCGGCCAGACGTCCCAAACCGCCATTGCCCAAACCGGTATCAACTTCGCTCTCCAGAACTTCATTTAGGTCCACGCCCTGTTCCACGAGCGTCTCACGGCAGAGTTCGTTAAGCTGCAGGTTGCAGAGGTTATCGCTTAACACCCTGCCCATGAGGAACTCCATGGATAGGTAATACAGGCGCTTTGCACCGGTTGTGCGATAACGCTCCTCAGTCTCGAGCATGCCGTCGATCAGCCGGTTGCGGATGGAGAGCGCGAGCGGCCGCAGCATTGATTTTGGACTGAGATCGACGCGCGACTGTCCGAGCGTGTATCGAATGTGTTTGAGGATCTCCTTCCAGAGCTCATCAGGAGAGGAGAACCCTGGACGCAGGGCTGGGCGAACTGCCGTTGAGGATGAATGCATCGAGAGTTCCTAGTGAATTATGGCAAGAATGAATGTAAATCGCGAGAAACCGAGGAGCAATAAGGAGCAGCTCTGGCCTTAGTTAGACAGATGCGAGGAAAGGGCTTGGCCGAAGAAAATCTCTCGGAAAGACCCGTTCAACGCGTAATGGATAAACGCCGTTACGGAGCTAAGCGGCTTCAGCCTGTACCGCCTGAGGAATCGCATCTCCGTCTACGTCGCTTCCAATTTCATGGTTGCTGATTGAACCAATCGCGAGCGATAGCCTGCGATGCATTTCCTCACTGCGGGAAAGTACCGATTCCAACTTCTCTAGAAGAACTTCGGCGCGGCTCAGGAGGCCCTGGATCTCGCTCACCGGAGAATTTGAGATTGAAGGCGATTCTCCCGCCGCAGGCAAAGTTTGCCTTACAGGACGACTATCCAGCCACTGATCCAATTCGTGGGAAAAGGCCAGCACAGCACTGTGATCCCTCCCTGACGGGCGGTGTACTGGCAGGCCGAGATGGGCCTCCCACCGCTGGACGGTACGTACACCCCGACCGAGATAGCTCGCAATTTCTTTCCAGGAATTCAGAATCCGACGTTCGATCATTTCGTTCCATTCCCTCTTAGTTGATGGATGAAAGTGAGGTTGGAGCGTCGCAAACCTTCTACTTGCCTTTTGACAAGCATCTACGTTCGCTGCCGTATTCATCAAATTGACGATCAGCAGACCTCACGAAAATTATACGTTTAAATAGATGAAAAAGAGGGATTTAAGTGGGCACCCGTGGCACAAGTTGACGCGCGGAAGAGTAACTGAGTTGTTATCAACGGGCCAAAAGCCGACCCGCTAGCTCACGCCATGATGGCGAACATCGGCGCCTCGGACCCAGAAAATCACGTCCTCGGCGATGTTTGTAGCATGATCCGCAACCCGCTCAAGGTTACGGGCTACGATTAAGGCGTCCAGGGCTTGGCGCGTCAACGTTGGGTTGTCCTTCATCAACTTGGTGAGGGATTCGAAGGCTTCCCGATTGATTGCGTCCACCACGTCATCGCGCTCGAGAACCTGTTGCGCGAGCTCAGCATTCTCCTCGATAAAGGCCTGCAGGGACTGATGCACCATCGCGGCCGAGATCGAAGCCATGCGCGCGATGTCTACGGGAAGCTCGGCAACCGGAGACTTGGCAAGATCAATCACGCGCTCAGCGATGTTCACGGCCTGATCGCCCACGCGCTCCAGGTCAGCGTTGATCTTAATTACGGAAAAGAGGAATCTCAGGTCGATCGCCATAGGCTGCTGCATGGCCAGCAGGTCCACTGCGATTTCGTCGATCTCTCGCTCCGACGCGTTGATTGCCTTCTCGTCTTCGAGGACCCTCTTGCAAAGTGTGACATCACGAGTGGCGTAGGCGTGAATGGCGCGGTCCACGGCCTGCTCCGCCATGCCGCCCATGATCAGCAGACGCTGCTTCAGTTCATCAAGTCCCTGGTGAAAACGAGTACGCGTCATCCAAACCTGCCCGTGATGTAGTCCTCCGTGCGTTTGTCGGTCGGAGTGGTGAAAATCTTTTCCGTTTTATCGAACTCTATCAGCTTTCCCAAAAGAAAAAACGCGGTAAATTCCGCCACACGGGCTGCCTGCTGCATGTTGTGAGTCACAATGACGACAGTGTAATTCTCTTTGAGCTCGAAGATCAGGTCTTCGATCTTCGAGGTTGAGATTGGATCGAGCGCTGAAGCCGGCTCGTCCATCAGCAACACATCCGGCTCAACCGCGAGTGCACGAGCGATGCAGAGGCGCTGCTGTTGTCCTCCGGAAAGACTCGCGCCGGATTTTTTCTTCAAGTCGTCTTTGACTTCGTCCCACAGAGCGGAGCTGCGCAGCGATTTCTCGACAATCTCATCGAGCTTCTTGCGATTGCGATATCCGTTCAGCTTAAGTCCTGCGGCCACGTTGTCGTAAATGCTCATGCTGGGAAACGGGTTTGGCTTCTGAAATACCATGCCGATGCGTCGGCGAACATCCACTGGAGCTACTCCGTCGCCGTAGATGTTCATGTCCTTCACCTGGACTTTGCCTTCGGCGCGAGCATCGGGAGTCGTCTCGTGCATGCGATTCAGGCAACGCACGAAAGTGGATTTTCCGCACCCTGATGGCCCAATGATCGCAGTCGCATGGTTCGGCAGGATATCCATGTTGATGCTGTGAAGCGCCTGGTGCTTTCCAAACCAGGCGTTCAGATTCTCGACTTTGATCCCGACACCCATTAACGACCACCTCCGGTGAATCCGCGACTGGCTATCCAGCGAACGGAGGCGCTGGTGGCAACGATGAGCACGATCAGAACAAGTGCGCCAGCCCAGGCAAGACGATGCCATTCGTCATAGGGGGAGAGTGCGTAAATGTAAATCTGCAACGGCAATGCGGCGATCGGTTGATTCAGTTTTGCGCTCCAGAACTGATTGCCCAACGCTGTGAACAATAGCGGAGCGGTTTCTCCGCTCACGCGCGCAAACGCCAGCATCACTCCTGTGATGACCCCAGACATGGCCGTTCGCAATGTAATGGACATCGTGCTTCGCCACTGCGGAATTCCCAGTCCAAGGGCGGCTTCGCGAATCGAGTTCGGCACGAGACGCAGCATCTCTTCCGTGGAGCGCGTAATGGTGGGAATCATCATGATTCCCAAAGCGACGCCGCCGGCAAGCGCTGAGAAATGCTTCTGGCGAATGACTAGGAGCGCGTAAACGGCAATTCCAATCACGATCGATGGCACGCCGTTCAGGACGTCCGCTGTAAATCTGACCACTCTGCCGAATTGTCCTCGGGAATACTCCGACAAGTAGATTCCCGATCCGACACCGAGTGGTACTCCAATGACGCTTCCTATCAGGAGAATAACAACCGATCCGACGATTGCGTTCGCCATTCCACCGCCGGGCTCACCCGGACCGCCAGCGGGAATATGTGTAAAGAACGCGAGGTTCAGCGCTCCGATGCCGCGAATCAACAGGTAAATAAAGATCGCTGCCAGAGGCAGCATGACCAGCAGCACGCAGGCGATGGAGAGTGTTGTGGCGAGATTATCGGCAATCCGCCGCTGCCACTGGATTGTACGAGTCGCCTCAGGCACTGGCCCTCCTCGGGGTGCCACGAGTCACACTCCAGACCAAGAGCTGCGCAAAGATGTTCACGATGATCGTCACGATGAAGAGGGCGAGACCGATCTCGATGAGCGCGCTCAAGTACAGGTCATCCGTAGCCTCGCTGAACTCGTTGGCGATGACGCTCGCCATGGTGTAAGCCGGAGCAAAAAGTGACTTTACAATCTCAGGACGATTGCCGATCACCATAGTGACAGCCATCGTTTCACCCAGGGCGCGACCGAGCCCGAGGATGATGGCGCCGGCAATGCCCGCTCGCGCATTGCGCAGCACGCCGATCTTGATCATCTCCCAACGTGTGGCTCCAAGCGCCAGCGCCGCCTCCCGCTGGTGGTGGGGCACTGCAATCAGCACCTCGCGAGTAATTGACGAAATGATGGGAACAATCATGATCGCGAGGATGATGCCAGCGGCCAACATTCCACCGCCGTACATCGGTCCCGTAAAAAGACCTGTCCAGCCGAGAGTCGTCGCCAGCGCTGGTCCCGCATATTTTCTGAGCAGCGGGATCAAGACAAAGATCGCCCACATTCCGTAGATTACAGAAGGTATCGCTGCCAACAACTCCGTTAAGTACGACAGAATTCCACGCAACGATCGCGGACACATCTCGGTGATAAAAATCGCAACGCCCAGGCTTAGAGGCACCGCAATAATCAGGGCGATCAGTGATGAGACGAGAGTTCCGTAAATAAACGGAACAGCCCCAAAATTCCCGTTTACCGGGTCCCAGTCGCTCTCCGCGAAAAACTTCCAGCCAAACTGATGGAGCGAAAGGCCCGATCCCTTTATGAGCTCCATCAAGATAAAGCCGACTATGGCGAGAACGCACGCGGCGCACAACCAAGCCAGCCCCTGAAAACTGGAGTCTGCGATTCGGCTTGTCGTGCTACTACGCCGCGGCACCACACGCAGGTGCTCACCTACCGCCCCGGGATTTGCGGCAGACCCCATTGGTTGTGACGGCTGGGCCAGAGACATTCAGGTTACGCTAGCAAACCTGCATGAATGCTGTATTAAAAGGGTGAGTTCCCGATCGCGGCCATGCTCCCGCGCGCCTGCAGGTCGACGCTCCGAACAAAAAAAAGCCGGTGGGTTGCGATCCCACCGGCAATGGAGGTGCTGCGCTTTGGACAGTCTTAAGGCAGGTAATAGCGGAGTGCTGTGAAGAACATATTGGTCGTCGAGGTCGGAGATCCGCCTGTTCCACGCCAGGTTTGTTTGTTCAGCCAGGAGTACTGAAAGCTCTGGCGGAAGCGGCCTTTTGGCCCGCGATAGAAGTCGTACCAATATCCGACGGACGCTTCTGAGATATCGCGAGTATCGGGAGCGCAGTTGGCTGGATTCGTCGTGGAGGTGGGTATGACATTGTTTTGCGAAATTGTCTCCACGGCGCACCCCGTAGTGTTTTGCGTAGGACGGCCATAGCCGATGTTGCCCGTAGGACTGTAGAGCTGGCGCTCCAGATAATCGCCGCCATAGTAGGCGTAGACCTCGAGCTTCGGTGTCGCATGCAACTCGAGCCCGCCCAGTGCAGAGCCTCCGCGGATCGGCGCCAGGGTTCCGTTAGGCCGTATCGTCACATCGGAGAGAGTGGCATCTCCGTAGCGACCGACTCCATCGCCCCCGAGGAAGTGGAAGCCCAAATCGAGTTTCTTCGGAACGATCGCGAAGCGGGCGTTGAACCCGACGCCTCCGCCATGCGTGGTGTCGTTGAAGGCGCCAACGCCGCTGGCAGCGGTTCCCTGGTTGCCGGCAGTCGCATTCGGAAATACACGATTTCGGAAAGTGCGCAGGATTCCGAAAACCTCGTAGTGTCCGTAGCCGGGCTCGAATGCAGCCTTGATGATGAAGTCCGGAGTGTAGTTGTAGCTGTAGTTAGCTTGATTGTTGTACAAACCGCCTGTGTTTCCGACCTGTTGGTAAGTATTGAAAGTCGGTGAGCCGCCACCGCCTGCATTCAGCGTCTGCGCCTCTTCGATTGATGCGCCGAGGAAAAACTTTCTCTTGGTGCCGAAGTTCTTGGTTACCCGGAAGCCGTACTGACGAGCCCAGGTAAAACCGGCGGTATATTGCGGATCAATCACCTGCGGCAGAACTTCGGTGCGGTTTTGAAGACCGGTGCGTGTTTCAGTTGCCAGGGACCACATCTGACCGCCGGTGAGAGTCCAGCCACTTTCCGACTCTGCCTGAGCAAACGCTTGCCGCTGACGGAAGGTGTAGCTGTTGCTCTGGTTATCATTCGAGGTCACGCCGGCTGAGAGGAAGTCGGCCTCGTAGTATCCGCGTCCCGTCCATCTGCCAATCTTGCCCTCACCTAGGATTGCCAAACGCGATTGCCGTCCGCTGAAGTTGAGTTCACTGAGGTTCGCGTTCGGAGCGCCATCGAAAGGACCGCCAGTGAGCTGCGTATTGATGTCTGCGCCCATGCCACGGTCGCGCCATACGGTAGCGGCCTCAAGGAAGCTTCCTGTGAAGCTGATGCCAACTCCCTTGAACTTAATCGTGGCAGGGCTGCCGAACTCGTCGTTGATGCGCTTCTGTTCGCTTTGAATCGTCTCAGTCAGGTTCTGATCGTTCGCCTTCAGCGCGCTGACTGTGTCGGTCAGAGTTGCGACCTGCGTCTTCGAATCGCCAATGGTAGAAGCAGCCTCGGACGCACTTGCAGCCGCCTGGGTAGCCTTTGCATTCGCTTCAGTAGCGGCCTGGTGCGCTTGCTGAACCTGCTGATCGCGGGCAGCTAGCTGGTTCTGCAGTTGACGAATCTCCTGCTGTTGTTGCGTGAGCATGTTACGCAGCTCTTGCAATTGTTGTGCGGTTGCATCCGCAGCAGCGGGCTTCGCCGCACGACGTGTGGTTTTCTTGGCTGTACTTGAACTCGTAGTTTGCGCAAACACCATGCTGCCCAAAAGCATGCACACTAAGAAACTTCGGAGTAACGCTTTCATTCATTCTCCTTCGCAAAAAGAATGTTGAGTCTCTAAGGACCCGCTTTACAGCGATGCAATAAGACTGGTGGCGAGGCTATGCGTCAGCCCCACCCTGGGTTTTTGAGTGGATTCCATGAATATTGGGGCTGTGTGAATGCGCAGTTACAACGACGTAAAAAGCTAGTGAATCGGAGGACGGAACCGGAAGGGTCGGTTTGGGAACAACTCTGGTGTAGTGAAAATCGAAATTCCCGTCTCAGGGAATTGAGCAGGGAAATTTTTCCGGTGACAAAAATTTTATCGCGGGAACCCGCATGAACACAGGAGAAGCGAGAATATGCAGGGAATCAGCAGGGATTCTGCAGGGAACCTTCCTTTGCGCACGTTACAGCTGACTAACATAAGTGTTCCCGCTTCGCTGTTTCTTCCGCGCCTCGGCAGCCGCTTTGGATTTAGCTACTGTGCGTCGCGATTCTTCGCGCAGAGCGCGCGACTGCTCAATCGTCTCACGCGAGATCTTCCGCACTTCCGAGAGATAGTTTCGGTCCTTAGGCTTGTCTCTCATGGCTGGGATGATGGCACATTGGGGTCTGCGAAAGTGTCAGAGTGCGCAAGGATTCCCCAAGGAGCACTTGATTTCGAGGCGAAGTTGGTATCGTTCGGACAGCCTTAAGGTGTTCCAAGCGCAGAGTGCGCAGTGCATACTTACTGCTGGCCGATGACGCGAGTAGTACTAAAAGTTAAGATCGATTCGACACGCTAAAACGCGGGGGGGCGAACTCCTTCGGGATTACTGCCTGAGTAGCTTCAAGTTTAGCACTCACCTGCTGGCGCCGGGCTCTGCCTTGCTGCATCGATTCGGTCAGCTGATCAAGCAAGGCTTTCGTTGCCAACAGTCGTTCCGTCATCCGCTGTGCGCGCTCACAACCCAGCTTGGCTTTCAGCCAAACAGAATGCATGCGTTCCCCGTGATCCGTATGCGACCTGGTAGTCGCAATCTTCATCAACCGCGTAGGACTTCCGGCAAGCCACTGGTCAATCTCATCTGTAAAAGCCAGGACTGCGCTGCGAGGCGATCCTGCCGGCCGGTGAACGGGAAAACCAAATTGAACTTCATAACGTTGAATGGTGCGAACGCCGCGTCCCGTGTAGGTAGAAATTTCTTTCCAGGAGTGAAGGACACGGCGACTAGGCGAGTAAGCGCTCGTTGCCATTAGGATCTCCTATCATGAGTTCACGCGACCCCCGATCGGACGCGCGCAAACCGCTCTAGTTTCGCGAGAGCTGTTCGAAACCGATTGGTGAAAGTGACGTCCAGTAACCTTATTGTTCGTACGATGCAGAGTATAGTCCTCTTCGTCGTATCCAGAGTTCCTTATTTTTCGTAATTCGGAGACACATCTCCGGTGTGAAGCGAGATCGTAGCTCAGCGTCCTGAAAGGCCGTTTCCTTGGAAATGCGGGACCGTAACTAACTGCAAATCTTAGCTCTTGCGTGCTTTGCGATTGTTTCGATCGCGCGCCGCTTGCCTGCTCTGCGTGATCCTTCCGTGAATCTCCTCCGCCTTGCGGTGAGCGGCATCCGCGGTATTGTGTAGGACTTCGGCTTCACGCAACAACTCTTGCGTCTTGCGCGCGGTGTCCCTGGCCTTTCCCAGGACTTCGTCAAGATTGGCGTTCTTTGTTGCCATTG
>Ga0126376_10002123_pt1 | contig 11106 bp, 10 predicted proteins | sample PanSoiMetPlot_15_FD_92760 | JGI IMG/M metagenome (GOLD analysis project Ga0126376, IMG submission 92760) | Tropical forest soil microbial communities from Panama - MetaG Plot_15 | ecosystem: Environmental > Terrestrial > Soil > Tropical forest > Bulk soil | place: Panama | collected 2016-02-17
CCGTCCAGGCAAAGGGTGAGGTCGCCGCCCTCGCCGAGACCATCAACGATATGACCGATACTCTCGGGACTTTTGCTGATCAGGTGACGAACGTCGCGCGTGAGGTCGGTGTCGAAGGCCGTCTCGGTGGACAGGCAAACGTCCCCGGCGCGTCCGGTACCTGGAGGGACCTCACGGGCAACGTCAACCTGCTTGCTGCGAACCTCACCAGCCAGGTTCGTGCGATCGCGGAGGTTGCCACGGCGGTGACCCAGGGTGACCTCACGCGCTCGATTCAGGTGGAGACCCGCGGCGAAGTGGCCGACCTGAAAGACAACATCAATACAATGATTTCCAATCTGCGCGAAACGACCGAGCGCAATCGTGAGCAGGATTGGCTCAAGACGAACCTCGCCAGATTAGCCGGAATGTTCCAGGGACAGCGGGAGCTGAGCACTGTCGGCCAGACGCTGCTGACCGAGCTTTGTCCGTTGGTCAGAGCCCACCAAGGCATGATTTATCGTCTCGGTGGGGCGGAGGAAAAAAATCGGGAGCTCCGCTTGCTTTCCAGCTACGCTCATCCAGGACGGCCCATCGAGGCTATCCCGCTGGGCGAGGGGCTCGTCGGGCAATGCGCCGTGGAAAAGAAGCGCATTCTCCTCGAGGACGTTCCACCCGGATTCGTTGCGATCTCCTCTAGTCTCGGTGAGGCACCGCGAGCGAGCATCGTTGTGCTCCCCATTCTGTTCGAGGGTGAGACAAAAGCCGTCATCGAGCTTGCCACGGTGCACCACTTTACCCACGTGAACCTTGCCTTTCTCGACCAGCTGACGGTCAGCATTGGCGCCGTTTTCAATACGATCGAGGCGACAATGCGCACGGAAGGCCTGCTCGATAAGTCGCAACGGCTGACCGTCCAGCTGCAGTCCCGTCAGAATGAGCTTCAGCAGACCAACGAAGAGCTGGCCACCAAAGCGAAACTGCTTGCCGAGCAGAATGCCGAACGCGAGAGGAACGAGGAGCACATACGGCAGCTCCTGAACGAGGTGGACCACCGTTCCAAGAACGTTTTGAGCGTCGTTCAGGCGATCGCTAGGCAGACAGCTATTGCGAGCCCCAATGAGTTCGTGACGAGCTTCTCAAAGCGGATACAGACCTTGGCCGCAAGCCACGACTTGCTCGTGAAGAGCCGGTGGCAAGGCATCGAAATTGCTGACCTCATTCGAGTACAGCTCGCTCACTTCAGGGATCTCATCAGTACCAGGATAAAACTCGACGGCCCGTCGTTTCGATTGTCGATTGTCGCGGCACAAACGTTTGGCATGATCATGCATGAGCTGGCGACAAACGCTGCGAAATACGGCGCGCTTTCCAACGACTCGGGCAATGTCGAGATCCGCTGGCATGCGCATCGAGGCGAGGTCAATGGTGTTTTCACCATTAGCTGGACCGAATGTGGCGGCCCGACCGTTGTTGCGCCAAGTCGGCGTGGCTTTGGCTCAACTGTCATGAAGACAATGGCCGAGTCGAGCCTCGACGGCGATGTTGATCTCGACCTTCCGCCAACCGGACTGCGCTGGCGTCTGGTGTGCCCTTCATCGAAGGTGCTGGACGAATTCGCGCATCGGGAACGAGAAGACAGCATCGGCACAGCTGTTGCAGAGGTAAGATCGTGAGCGTCCGCGTACTTGTGGTCGAGGATGAGTTTATGATTGGCCTCGACATCGGCCAGCAGCTTGCCGATGCCGGTTTCGAAGTCGTGGGGCCGGCACCGTCCGTGGCGAAAGCACTGAGGCTGGTTGCGGAGGAGGGGTGCGATGTCGCGGTCCTCGACGTCAACCTCGGCTGCGAGACATCCGAGCCGGTCGCGGGACAACTGCGGGCATGCGGCAAGCCGTTCGTGGTGCTGACCGGATACTCTACGGATCATCTGCGTCCGTGGTACCAGAACGCGATGGTCCTCACCAAGCCTCACCGTATAGCCGATCTCGTTGCGGCTTTGCGACAGGCAATTAGCCTGGGTCGACGGGTGGGAGTACCTCAATCCGCGTTGGTTGGCCCAATTCGACGTCCGTATGGAGGACGCGGTAGGCGGTGGCCGGACGGTCATTATTCATCCTGATGACAGTGACGAGCTGCTAGCCAAAATGGGACACGACGCCGCGAACGGAACCTTGTACGAGGCTACAGCGCGTCTTCGACGTTCGACCGTGAATATCAGCGGTTCATAGTCCGCGCGAACCCCATACGTGATGACACAGGGAATATCATCCGATGGGAGTTGATCAACCATGCACACCTATTGCGGAGGTAAGGTCATGAGCGTCCGCGTACTTGTGGTCGAGGATGAGTTTATGATTGGCCTCGACATCGGCCAGCAGCTTGCTGATGCCGGTTTCGAAGTCGTGGGGCCGGCACCGTCGGTGGCAAAAGCGCTAAGGCTGGTTGCTAGCCCGGGGTGCGATATCGCCGTCCTCGATGTCAACCTCGGTAGCGAGACGTCCGAGCGGGTCGCCGGGAAACTGCGGGCATCCGGCAAGCCGTTCGTGGTGTTGACCGGTTACTCCATGGACAATCTGCGTCCGTGGTTCCATGACGCGACAATCCTTACCAAGCCTCCCCGTATCGCCGAACTCGTAGCAGCTTTGCGCAGTTGCGTTGATGTTGCGCCAAAGACTGCCGATCAGGTGTGAAGATAGCTGCCGGCCGACGCTGCTCGGACAAGGAATCTTCGGCTTCCGTCGAGGTGCGCCGGCAGTCGTTCGCTTGGCATGCTTGGTCCGGCCCGCTTTGGCGGCCGTGGTGGCTTTGGCCTGAGCTTGGGTGGTCGCGGATATGAACGCGATCGGCGCGCCCGGACGGGCTTTTGCATCGGGTCTTTGGTACGCCGTCGGTGTGAATTTGTTGATGACGGGCCGAATCGCGACGCCGCGCCGCCTGAACCCGCAGCTCACGTCGCACACGCACTCGTAATTGTGCCCCAGGCATGAAGCCACCAGCACGTCGCCCGCCGGAGCTTGATCGCCGGCTTCTGAGCGCTCCACAGGGCCCGTGCTCAGACCCGACATGCGCTCAAGAACCGCAAGGCGTTCTTGCAAAGATCATTCGGCAACCGAAGACAGGAAGGAAGCTACTAGGTTTGTCCCAAAACGCCCCACTGCGTGCCCGAGATGACCTGACGCCGACATTTCGGCCGGCCAACCTTTGGGACTTTCGAGAGGAACGTCGCGACATCTCCTGAGTTATTTTATTTTATCCGGTTCGAGGGCGATTCGAAGGGACAGTCACTGAGATCCGGAGGATAATGTCATGTCTGACAAAGCGGCAGGCCACCACAAAAAAGCTTCAGAACACCTTGAGCGTGCGGCGTATCACCACGGGCAAGCTGCTAAAACCAAAGGTTACGAAGCCGCGATGCAACATGCTCAGACGGCTCGCAATCATAGACTTCAGGCCGCAGGCCACGCTGAGAAGGCCTTGAAGGCCCACATCGACCACTATCATCTTCTGATGCATGAGATTGATCATCGCGCCAAGAACATGCTCGGTCTGGTGCAGGCGGTCGCCCGTCAGACGGCCGCCGGTGAACCTCAAAACTTTATCAGCTGTTTCACTGAACGCATCCAGGCGCTCGCAGCCAATCATGAATTGCTGGTCAGGAACGAGTGGCAGGGAGTAGCTGTAGCGGATCTGATTCGCACCCAGCTCGCGCACTTTGCAGATCTTATCGGGGTTCGGATCGCGCTGCACGGCCCGCCGAACCTACGTGTCAACGCAGCCGCGTGTGAAGTCATCGGTCTCGCACTCCACGAACTTGCCACCAACGCTACCAAACACGGTGCGCTGTCGGTGGACGGCGGTCGTATAAACATAGGTTGGGGGGCTGAGGACGACATGTTCACGATGAGCTGGATCGAGCATGACGGGCCGACTGTGTCACCGCCGGAGCGGACTGGCTTTGGCAGCACGATAATCACCTCGCTGCCTGAAATGACCATCGGCGGCGCCTCCCAGCTTGAGCATGCGCCCTCGGGCACAACCTGGCGCTTAACCTGCCCAGCAGCAAATGTGCTGGAGCGCTTGGTGAATAAAAAAGCGAATGACGATGCGAATGGCGAAGTCAAGATGCGAACATCAGCTTGAGGCTCGCGGTTAGCGCGCCGAGCCGAGCCGTTGTGGCGAGTAGAGCTAGCCGGTGGCGCGGGTCTGGCGGCGTCTCCCAGGTTGTCCTCTCGTCGAGCGCCACTCACGCCGTGGGCCTTTCGTTGCCTAGGCTTCGCTCATCGAGGGGCGCCGTTGCTCATCGAGGGGGTGCCGTTGGATTGCAATGGCGTCCAGCACCATTAATGGTTGTGCGCATTAGGGCCGACTTTCGCCGCGTTTCCCTCTCCCTACCCGTCACGGGCATGTTTCCTGAATGATTTCAAAAAATTCGGCGAAGGGCCGCGCTTTAGTCTCACACCCTATCGCCCGCGCGCCTTGACCGGCTCCTTATCCCCTGCTGCCAAGCGACGCAAGGTGCAAGATGGAACCAAATGTTCACCAAGCGTCTTGTTGGTTAGGTGGCAAAGCTTTTTTCAGCAGGGCCAGCCTTGGGGATTTTTTAAGCGCGAAGGGCAAACCCGTGCACGACCTTGAACCCAAACGTCTGACCGCGATGCCGATGACAACCGGTATAGCGACGCGGCTTGCCCGCGAACGGGCGCAAGCGGCGGGGATCGACGTGGAGCAGCTCTTGAAGAAAGCTGGGTTGACCCAACAGCAAGTTGATGACGTTGATGCCTGGTTCGGCGTCCAGTGTCAGGTGCGGTTTTTGAATCTCGTCGCGAGCGTGCTGCAGGACGAATATCTTGGATTTCACCTCGGTCAGGAGGCTGACCTTCGAAAGTACGGGCAGATCTATTACACCGCGGCTTCCTCGGAGACTTTGGGTGAGGCCTTGCGACGGGCCGCCCGGTACGTCTCGATCGTCAATGAAGGCATGGCCATAAAATACCTCAAAGGCAAAGATGTCAGGATGGTGATTAATTACGTTGGTGTTGGCCGACACCTGGATCGCCATCAGATCGAGTGCTGGTTGACCGTGTTGATCCGTACATGGCGGCAACTGACTGGCTATCCGGTGGAGCCGAGCCGCGTGAGACTTACCCATCACCGCCGCGGCAATCTTTCCGAATTTGCTGGGTTCCTTGGCAGCGATATTGAATTTGGTGCAGCGGTCGATGAAGTCGTCTTCCCGCGGTCAATCACCGATATTCCGATCGTCAGCGCCGACCCCTACCTCAATAAGCTGTTGGTCGCGAAGTTCGAGAATGCACATTCCCCTCGGTCAACGAACCGAGCCTCGTTCCGGTCGGCTGTCGAGAATGCGATTGCCCCGTTGTTGCCGCACGGGAACGCTGGAGCCAGTGAAATTGCTCGCCGGTGCGGATTGAGCAGACGAACCTTCACGCGCAGGCTCATGTCGGAGAGTTTAACGTTCTCAGAGGTCCTGAATGACCTGAGACGTGACCTCGCCGCGCAATATTTGGCTGATCATGCCTTGTCGATATCGCAAATTGCTTGGCTTCTCGGCTATCAGGAAGTTAGCGCGTTCACGAATGCATTTAAGCGTTGGACAGGCAGAACGCCTCGGGACGCGCGCTCGCGGCATCAATCATCGGCCCTCTCACATCCGGTGATCGAAAACGATCCCAACGGACATGCATCCTCAGTGGACAGGATTACGGCAGGCTGCATCAAGAGCCTTGGAATAATTGCAGAGGCCATCACCAAGACCGCAGGGCGGCAGCCGTCCTGACTCAATCCAAAATGCTGAACTGGCGCACAGTGGACCGCCTCCGAAAGGATGGCGTGCTCATAGCCACGCGGATTGATTGCGGCTGACTGGTAGTACTGCCGGCGTGGCAGTGCCTCATCCGAACGAGGTGATTCGAGTTAGGATGCGCTTGGTGCCAAGGCCCTCAGCCGGTGATATGCGGCTCCCCGGCCGGACGCCGGTTGCGGTTTACCAACTGGGGGTGTCGTTGTGTGCGCCGCACCAAACAGCGCGTTGGCGGCGAGAGGACAGAGCGACGGGAAGCGGTCGGCTTAATCCCAGAAACGCTCTGCCCGAACCTTGCCTGCAATCACTCTCCACGAACGTTACGGCAAGCTCAAAAAGTCCAGCGCATGATCCGATCGAAAATGAACGCCTCATGCGCTGGGAGGGAGACGCCCTTTAACGTGACGAGGAGCGATGCCGGCGGGCCTGCCGGGGGGCCGGAGCAACAGCGGCGCCCGCGGTCTGCGGACAGGCGCTCCAGTAGCCCCACCGCGAGTCCCGAGAGCCAACCGTTGGCGAAAATTTAAAGCACTGACTTCCATTTTTTGATGGAGCGCCACTGAGGCTGTCAGCCTGCGCCGGAACCCCGACCAGCAGGGCCACAAACGCGGTTGCCGCGGCAGCGGAAATCGTGAATTGACGCATTGTCGTCCTCCCTCGGTTGCTGAGACCCACCATGGGCTGCATTAATTTCTTATAAAAAGTATATCTCAACCAAAATAAAAATCAATGAGAAATTTAGATGAATCTCTTTCTCATAAAAACTTTATCTAAGATGCACTTAGCTCCTCCCCAGCCGGATACCGGCGCGGCCTGCAACTCGCATCGTGCGTCGTTCGGTGTGCCCGCGCCGCGAATTTTCATAGGCGGCTGGACCCGACACCGTTGCGGGTCGAACGCGACGACATCGCCGAGTCGGCCCAGGGAATGTCACACCGCGCCGCTCACGGATCCGGGCATGAACCTCTCGATTCATCCGGCTCGTTGCCGCCGCAGAAAGGCTGCTGATTATTTCGATGCGCCGGCCCAGCGCACCGCCTATGCGCTTAAGGCCACGGCCAGGAAGCCGCTGGGGCAGTAGGGCCAACCGTGATCGAGGCCGCGATCATCAGGTGGACACGCTTTATGATTGAAGACTCAGAAACATAAGCGCACTTTGTGCGGGCGCCTTCTCTGCCGCGCGAGCACGACGGACCGGCTGCCCTTTGAAATTTGCGAGCGGACGAACAGATGCAGACTACCGCCTATGAGATCCCGCGATGGCTGGTCCGGACGCCGGTGCAGACCTTCGTTCTTTGCCCCCTAGCCGTTGTGGCTTTCGAGTTTGCGCTACACCGCGGCGAGATCATTTTCGTGCCATGGGGGTGTAGTCTGCTTGTTTGGGGCTACCTGCAGTACCTTTTAACCGGCAACTATCGCCTGCCGCGTGCCGGCGGCAGTCGGGGTATGGAAGTGCCCCCAGACCGTATCATTACAACCGGCCCTTATCGGTACACTCGCAACCCGATGTATCTCGGCCACCTCATTTTTATGCTGGGGCTCGCACTCACTTTCTGGTCGTGGTTCGCGCTCATATTGTTCGCCACTCGCGCCGTATGGTTTCACCGCCGCGTGCGGCGTGACGAGCATCGGCTTGAACGTCGTTTCGGCCTCGACTACGCCGCCTACCGAAGCAAGGTTGATCGATGGATACCCGGTGTTCTTTAAGATGATGCTTTTGCCAGCGAGGACGGGCGAGGCTGTCGGGTAGAAACCGGATCGTACGGGGGATCTTGCCCCTTCTTGGAGGGCATCGGGTGCCAATGCCGCTCCGGAAACCGTTTCCCTTGCCGACAGCGACGTGGTTGTTGCTCTCTCAACGCATCAGGTTGCCAACAATCAGGAAGGACGCAGAAGCTATCCGGCGGGCATGAAGATCGAATTTTCGTAGGTCCCGCTTCCCATTTCCTCGCGGCCGAAGATGCCATGCCGCGCGATCCATTCAAAGGAATCCTCGAATGTCTCCTGGGTATACGGTTCGAACACGAGACGCTCACCCGGTCCCCATCGGCGCGTATCCATCTGGTCGTGAAAACGAAGCGGGAATTCTTTCTTGTAATAATGGGTGAAAAGTTCCGGGCGCAGATCGATATCGCGCTGCGCCCGACGCAAGGCGCGGAAGAATTTGCGGACGTCCTCAGGGTCCGGCGTGCCAGTGATCATCGATGCCATCATGAAGGTGGTGTCGATAATCTTGCGAAAGCCCAACTGCTCGACGAAATAGTACGGCCCGCTGAACAGCGACGCAGCAGGCAACTTCCGGTCGATCAGCAATTCCATTCGGCTGAACAGTAGGCCGTCGTTGAACGACAGATTGATCTGGTCGGGCTTGAGGTATTGGTCCAGCCCCTGGATCGTTGCGTAGTGGCTGCCCGATTGATAGCCGACCGAGATCGGAACGCCGGCGAGATGAGAGGGTGACGTCACGGGCGAATCCGGCGGAACGAAAACACCGCAGGGCGAAACCGAATAGCAATCGACGTAGAGCTTGCCGTGACCGTTCGAAGCGGCAATGTTCATGGTCCAGTGGCAGGCGCCGCTGACGTTGCAGGTACGGCCCGTTTCAAGCGTCTGATAGGCGCCGACCTTATTGCCGATATGGTGGTTTCTGGCGTCCCGCGAATCCATGGTTTCGCGAAACTCGTACTCGAGACCCTCAGCGGAGAAATATCCCTTTTCCTCGGCGACCCATTCCTGCAACCTGAAGTGCGGCGCGATCACGAATTTGCTCATGATGGTCTTCCTCTCGCTGTTTCCGGTCTTTTACCTGATAGCGCTGCAATTTGCGAGCGATCCAAAGAGGACTGAGTCTCGCCGTTGCCGGAGGGACGTCGAGCGTCGCCGGCATCACGTCCTAGAGGCGATCTTACTAGAGATGCTTTTGGACGACGAGAAGGCAGTGTAATGTTGCGTGACTAGTCGCGTGATGAAAAATACCACGTGAACTAAAGGGGCGAGCTTTTCAGGGGTTTCGTTGGGGGATGCTCTTGCGAATTGCGGTGATGGGATCGGGCGGCGTAGGCGGATACTTGGGCGCGCGACTTGTCCAAGGCGGCGCCGATGTGACGTTCGTCGCCCGGGGTGCACACTTGGCCGCCATGCGCGCAAATGGTCTTGCAGTCGAGAGTGAGCATGAACCGATCCGCCTGCCCCGGGTCAATGCGACTGACGATCCGCGCACTATTGGCCCGGTCGATATTGTGCTTTTCAGTGTCAAGCTGTGGGACACGGAGAGTGCCGCGCATTCGGTTCTGCCCATTGCAGGGCCAGAAACTGGCATTATCTCGTTCCAAAACGGCGTGCAGAAGGACGACGCGCTCCGAAAGCTCTTCGGTGCGGACGCTGTGATGGGCGGCGTTGCCTATATGGCGACGACGATTGGCCGTCCCGGCGTGGTCGTGCAGACCGGCATCATGCAGCGCATGATTTTCGGCGAGTACGATGGCCGTCGTTCGCCGCGCGCCGAAGCCCTCCTGGCGGCTGCGCTGCGGGGCGGCGTCAAAGCAGAGATCAGCGACGACATCCGCCGTGCAATTTGGGAAAAATACGTTTTTCTGGTTGGACTCTCGGGCGGCACCACCAGCGTGCGGCTTCCTTTGGGACCGATTCGAAACCACCCACGGACGCGCCAGCTCCTTCTCGATCTGATGCGCGAAACTGCCGCCGTCGGCCGTGCGCAAGGCGTCGCTTTGCCAGAGGACTACGCCGAGCAACGGCTCGCTTTTATCGATGGGCTTCCAGCGGACATGACCTCGTCAATGCATCACGACCTTGAACGCGGACAGCCCCTCGAGCTGCGCTGGCTGAGCGGCGGCGTGGTCGAGATGGGGGCGGGGCTCGGGGTGCCGACCCCAGTCAATCGATCCGTCTATGACATGCTTGTTTTGCATGCTGATGGCCGTGGGAGCGAGCGCCGGTAAGCAAATGAGCGCTTCTGCTCCCGCTCTCACCATTCGTGAACTTCAAGTGACCGGCGTCGAGGTTCCGATGACCTACGCGCTTGGCACAAGCCGCGCCCGCATCACCTCGGCGCCGCTTCTTCTTATCGATCTCCTGACCGAAGAAGGAGTGACGGGCCATGCCTACCTGTTCTGCTACTTGCGGACCGCAGCCCCCGCCGTTGCCAAAATCATTGAGGAGGTGGAGACCGCAGTGAAGGGGCAACCGGTGGCGCCGTTTGATCTCTGGCGCAAGCTTGCCACCCACTTTGCGCTGATCGGCGTGCAGGGAGTTGTGCGGATGGCTATGGCCGGGCTTGACATTGCAGCATGGGACGCGCTTGCGATCGCTGCGGGCCTTCCACTCGCGCGTCTCGTCGGCGGCCAGCCCAAACCCATTCCGGCCTACAACAGTTGCGGACTTGGTTTGATGGATGAACCGGAAGCGGTTGCCGACGAAGCGGAAAAGCTTCTCACATGCGGGTTTCGGGCCATCAAGTTGCGTCTCGGCTATCCGACCGGGCAGCAGGATCTTGCTACCGTGCGTGCCGTCCGCAGGCGGATCGGCGATGGAATCGGACTGATGGTCGATTACAACCAAGCGCTTAGCGTCGCGCAGGCGATAGCGCGAGGACGCATGCTCGATGCCGAGAATATTCTCTGGGTGGAAGAGCCGATCCGCCACGATGACTATGCCGGCAGCGCCCGGGTTGCGTGCGAAATCGAAACGCCGGTTCAGATTGGCGAGAATTTTTCCGAAGCTTCAGCGATGTCGAGGGCACTCGCGGCAGGGGCTAGCGACTTTGTGATGCCCGATCTGGAGCGAATCGGCGGAGTCTCAGGCTGGCTGCGCGCGGCAGCGCTGGCGGCGGTGCACGATATTGAAATGTCATCTCACCTGTTCCCGGAAGTGAGCGCGCATTTGCTCGCGGCGACGCCAACCTGTCATTTCCTGGAATATGTCGATTGGGCGGACGAGATCGTCCAGCAGCCTCTGCGGATAGTTGATGGCTGTGCGATCGTGACCGATCAGCCAGGAAACGGACTGGCCTGGGATGCCGCCGCAGTCGAGCGCTATCGCATAGGATGAGCCTTGCGGCAGCCTACGGCCTCTGAAGCCGAGACTTGATCGCAAGGCGACAGCTGCGATACGGCCGCGTCCGCTTTCACGGTGAGGTTCGGAGGATAAACGTACGTAACGTGAAAGCCGAGATGAGAAGCTAAGATTCGAGCGCTTGAGTCGGTCAAGTCAGGGCAACGAAATCATATTCGCCGATGCCTTGCAGGACGAGGAAGACCGCAGAGGTATCGCCTGCATTGGTCACG
>Ga0126376_10002125_pt1 | contig 11105 bp, 6 predicted proteins | sample PanSoiMetPlot_15_FD_92760 | JGI IMG/M metagenome (GOLD analysis project Ga0126376, IMG submission 92760) | Tropical forest soil microbial communities from Panama - MetaG Plot_15 | ecosystem: Environmental > Terrestrial > Soil > Tropical forest > Bulk soil | place: Panama | collected 2016-02-17
CCTGACCGATCGGCTGCGCCTGGACCCGACCCGGGTGGCCGCGATGGCGGCCGCACTGCGCGAGATCGCCGCGCTGCCCGACCCGGTGGGCGAGATCGTCCGCATGTGGCGCCGACCCAACGGGCTTCTGGTCGGCCGGATGCGCATCCCGCTGGGCGTCATCGCCATCATCTACGAGTCCCGGCCCAACGTGACCGCCGACGCGGCCGGACTGTGCATCAAGGCCGGCAACGCGGTCGTGCTGCGCGGAGGCAGCGAGGCCTTTCAGTCCAACCACGCGATCGCCGATGCTCTGCGGGGGGCCCTGGGCGAGGCCGGCTTGCCGGCCGACTGTGTGCAGCTCGTGCCCACCACCGATCGCGCGGCCATGGAGCTGCTCTTGCGACGCGAGGACGAGATCGACCTCGTGATCCCGCGCGGCGGCGAGGGCCTCATCCGCTTCGTGGCCGAGCGATCGCGCATTCCGGTCATCAAGCACTACAAGGGCAACTGTCACATCTACGTCGATGCTGCGGCCGACCTGCAGATGGCGCTCGACGTGTGCTATAATGCAAAAGTGTCTCGCCCCGGCGTATGCAACGCCGTAGAGACGATCTTGGTGCACGGGAGCCTCGCGCAGACGTTTCTCCCGCAACTGTTCGAGCGACTCGGCGGAGCCGGCGTCGAGTTGCGGGGCGACGACGCGGCCCGGGCCATCGTGCCCGCCCTCAAGCCGGCCACCGAAAAGGACTACTACGAGGAGTTTCTGGATCTGATCTGCGCGGTGCGTGTGGTCGATGACCTGGACGCGGCCATTGCGCACATCGAGCGCTACGGATCCAACCACACCGAGGCCATCATCACACGCGATCACCGGGCGGCGCGTCGCTTCATGGACGAGGTCGCGTCCTCGACCGTGTGTGTGAATGCATCGACCCGTTTTGCCGACGGCGGCGAGCTGGGGCTCGGCGCCGAGATCGGCATCTCGACCACCAAGCTCCACGCCTACGGGCCGATGGGCGTGGAGGAGCTGACGACGACCAAGTTCGTCGTGATGGGAGACGGACAGATACGCACGTGACCAATCGCAAGGGCTACAAGGAAAGCGCGCTCATCGCGGTCGAGGCCGCGCTCGAGAAGAAGGCGCTCGAGCCGGTGCTCATCGATGTGAGCGCGGAATCGTCGTACACCGATTACATTCTCATCGTCAGCGGTCGCAGCGACCGGCAGGTGCAAGCGATCTCAGACGGAATCCTGGACGCATGCGCCGCCCGGCGTGTGCGTCCACTGGGCGTCGAGGGCGTACGCGACTGGGTGCTGCTCGATTTCGGGGGCCTGGTGGTGCACGTGTTTTACCATCCGGTGCGCGAGTTCTACGACCTCGAGGGTCTGTGGATCGAGTCGCCGCGCGTGCAGCTCACCGTGCCGCCGGAAGCGCGCGCCTACGAGCCCGTCTACTAACCGAGAAATCTAGGAGCAATCTCTTTGGCGCCCTGGTTATTGGACGCTGACGTCGTCGAATAGCGTGTAGGTCGGGTCGCCCGGGAAATCGTCGTCATGGTCGATGAGCCGCAGGGTCACGCTGTGACCCGCGAAGCTCCCAAGGTCGAAGGTCCGCTGCACAAATACTCCGTTGTTGGTGCAGGTCCGGGGCAGAACGGTCGTGGTTTGACCGGTGACGTTGTCGGTCAGCGTCACGGTCGCCCAGTCGAAGAACACTGAGTCTCTGCACACGACCCGGTAAAAGAAGGACAGCACGCCTCCGCTCGACGGAACGGTGAAGGTTTGCGCAAGCGAGCTATCACCGAAGAAGGCGCGGCGGCTGCCCACCCGGGCCGAGAAGCGGCCCGAGTGCGCGCGCCGCGAAAGCCTGGTCACGCCGGCCCTCGTCCAACCGGTGAAGCCGTCCTCGAAGCCGCCGTTGACGATGACCGTGCTCTCCACGGTCAGGCTCGCGGATGCCGTGTGCGTGCCCGAGGCCGCGCTCCCGGTGACGGTCAGGGTGGCGGTGCCCGGGCTCGCGCCCGCGCTCGCGCTGACGGTCAGGGTTGCACTGCTGCCCGAGGTAACCGAGGTCGAGCTCAGGCTCGCGGTCACGCCGCTCGGCAGCCCGCTCACCGATAGATCCACCAGCTCGGAGTTGCCCGAGGTGACTGCGGTCGAAACCGTATAGACAACCGAGCCGCCGGCCAGCACGGTCGCGCTGGTCGGGCTGATGCTGAGCGAGAAGTCGTCGGGCGGCGGAGGTGGCGTGACGGTCAGGTCCGCCGTTGCCGTGTGGCTGCCCGAGGCGGCCGTGCCCGTGATGATGAGGGTCACGGTGCCCGGGGTGGCCGCGCTGGTCGTGGTCACGGTCAGCGTCGAGCTCCCGCCCGAGCTCACCTGTGCCGGGCTGAAGCTGGCAGTGACCCCGCCCGGCAGCCCGCCCACCGACAGGTCCACGGTTTCCGAGCTGCCCGAGGTGACCGCGGTCGAAACCATATAGACGACCGCGCCGCCGGCCTGCACGGTTGCGCTACCCGGGCTGACGCTGATCGAGAAGTCGTTGGGCGGCGGGATCACCGTGAGGCTGGCCGTCGTGGTATGGGTGCCGGAGGCGGCGGTCCCGGTGATGGCCAGGGTCACGGTGCCCAGAGTGGTGGCGGGGCTCGCGGTCACGGTCAGCGACGAGCTCCCGCCCGAGGTCACCGACGCCGGATTGAAGCTCGCGCTGGCGCCCGACGGCAGCCCGCTCAGAAAGAGCGCTACCGTCTGCGGGTTGCCCGAGGTCACTGCGGTCGAAATCGTGTAGACGACCGAGCCGCCGGCCTGCACGATCGCGCTGGCGGGGCTGGCGCTGATCGAGAAATCATCGGGCGGCGGGGGCGCGGTGATGGTCAGGCTCGCGGTCGCCGTGTGGCTGCCCGAGGTGGCGGTGCCGGTGATGGTCAGGGTCGAGGTGCCCACGGTTGCGCCGGTGGTCGTGGTCACGGTCAGGGTCGAGCTCTGGCCCGCGGTTACGGACGGCGGGTTGAAGCTGGCGCTGGCGCCCGCCGGCAGCCCGGCCACCACGAATGCGACCGTCTGCGCGTTGCCCGAGGTGACCGCGGTCGCGACCGTGTAGGTCACCGAGCCTCCCGCCTGCACGGTTGCGCTGGCCGGGCTGACGCTGAGCGAGAAGTCATCGGGCGGCGGCGGCGCGGTGATGGTCAGGGCGACGGTGGTCGTGTGCGCGCCCGAGCCAGCCGTTCCCGTGATCGCGAGGGTCGCTGTGCCCACGGTCGCGGCGCTGGTCGTGGTCACGGTCAGCGTCGAGCTTTGGCCAGAGGTCACGGTGGCCGGGTTGAAGCTGGCGGTCGCACCCGCCGGCAGCCCCGCCGCCGACAGCGTCACCGACTCTGGGTTGCCGGCGGTGACGGCGGTCGACACCGTGTAGGTCACCGACCCGCCCGCCTGCACGGTCGCGCTGGCCGGGCTCGCGCTGATCGAGAAATCGCTCGCGGGCGTGGTGCCGCAGCCCGGGAAGCGGAAGGTGCCGACATGCGTGTGCCAGTTAAAGCTTCCGTTCGTGGTCAGGTACTCGTTGGTGTACCAGAAGGTGCAGTCGTCGCTCGGATCGACCGCCATGGCGCTGTAGTCGCCCCAGCGCGTCAGGTTGCCGGTCTGCGAGCCGCCCCCGTTGATGATCGTGCCCTCGCCCTGCCCCAACTCACCCGGCGTATCGCCGACCAGGCGGCCCGTGTAATGGATCTCGGGATGAAGCGAGCTCGACGACAGGCTGAAGCCGAGCCCCATGTTGCCGCTCTGATCCATGGCGATGCTGCCCATCCAGCGGAAACCGGAATCGGGCGCGTAGGTGCCCTGCTGGAACACGGTGGGCACGCCCCCGGCCACGCGGATCTCGTACCAGCGCACTCCGCCGCCCCCGCCGGCAGCGACGCTGTGATTGACCACCATTGCCTCGTGGTCGCCGAAGTTGCGATAGGCCAGCCGATACATCAAGCGGTCGTCCAGGCTGTCCAGCCGCTGGATGGTTCCGCTCTGGGGCACGCAGGTGCCGCAGTTCGCAGCATAGGGCGCGACCGTCAGGGTCGTGGGGCCGGTGAAGGTGCTATTGGACGGCGTCGTCCAGTCGACGTGGAAGGTCCAGAACGCGAGAGCGTTGTTGGAGGGGCCGAGTGAGACCCCGTAGGCGGGCGAGCCCGCAGGGGGCGGGCGCGCGCCGTCGAGATCGGACATCAGCAGGCCCCCAAAGTTGTTGCTGGTGTCGAAGCATTGCTGGGTCGCGGCCTGGCCGAGCAGCATTTTGGCGCGGTCGTAGGCGCACACCTTCGCGCCCGCGAACGTGTTGTTGGGGAACATGTTGAAGGTGGCGTAGTAGGCGTCGGGCCAGACCGCCAGCTTCGGGTAGTCGTTGAGGGCGCTGTACTGGAATGCATAGCGGAAGTAGGCGCCGGTGGGGTCGGGCGTCTGCGAAACCGCCACGCACTGGAAGAAGGGGCCGTTGGCGCCGTTGACCGAGAACTGGGTAATCAGCCAGCGATTGGCCAGCGGGTCATACAGCACGGTGCCATCGCCGTCGTTGGTCTGCTCGCAGCCGCCGCCAAACCCGCTCCACAGCGTATTGGTCGGCACCGGCCCGAAGACGGGCGCGCCGGTCTTGTCGAACACGGCGAAGTCGGTGTTGACGATCTGGACGTAGTGGTCGGGGCCCACATCGCCGTCGGGATCGGGGGGCGCGGAGGTGACCGAGAAGGTGCCGGCGGGCCCCGAAAAACCAGAACCGATGCCCTCGAAGTCGAGCGACGTAGTCGGGATGAGCGGCTGCGGCAGCAGGGCCTGCCGCACCGGATCGAGCAGATCGGTTGGGACCAGGGGGCGCGGCACCGCGTGCAGGGGATGCACGATCGGCCGGGCGGTGCGCGGGGCCGGCGGCAGGAGCGCCAGCGGCCCCGAGGCATCATGCCGAAACGCGCGCTCGACGGTTGCGCCGCGCTGTGTGACGGGAGTCTCCGGGCTGGTTTGCCCGCCTGTGCATCCGGCCCAGAGGAAGAGAACGACAAACGCACGCCCACGCCGCGCCGCCGTTGCAAAGATTGGCCGCATGGAGACTCCCTTCTGCGAGCACTTTGGAGAGTGGCCGCATTATACAGGGAATTTTTTGCTCAGTGGGGCTCGCGTGCGCAAGCGCCTGATCGCAATCGGGTTTCAGAAGCCGCGCCGGGTGTCACGCCGGGGCGTCATTGGCCACGTAGACGAGCACGACCGTGATGTTGTCCTCGCCGCCGCGCTCGTTGGCCAGCTCGACCAGAAGCCCTGGCACCCGCCGATAGTAGTGCGCGGTCAGGACCGACGCCAGCTCCGCGGGCTCCAGATAATTGGCCAGCCCGTCGGAGCACAGAAGCAGGCAGTCGCCGAGCCCGATTGCAACATGGTGCAGATCCACCAGCACATCCCGCTCGAAGCCGACCGAGCGCGTGATGATGTGCTTGAACTTGGAGTCGCGCGCATCCTGGACCGAGAGCAGACCCGCCTTGACCTGCTCGTGGATCCACGAGTGATCCTCGGTGAGCTGCTGCACCTTGCCGTCGCGGTACAGGTAGGCGCGCGAGTCGCCGACATGGCTCAGGAAGGCGCGCTCGCCGTAGACGAACAGGGTGGTGAGCGTGGTGCCCATGCCCTGCAGCTGCGGGTCGGCCTGCGCAAGGTCGTAGATCGCGGTCGAGGCGGCGCGCGTGGCCTCGCGCAAAAGCGCCGCCGGCGGGGGCGGGGTCTCGAGCTTGGCCAGCGATTGCGCGTCGATGCCGGGGGGCAGCGTCTGGATCTTGACCTGGGCGAGCCCGTTCCGACGGGCCCGATCGACCTCGCGCCGCACGATCTCGACCGCCATGCGGCTGGCTCGATCGCCGCCCAGGTGGCCGCCCATGCCATCGGCGACCGCGAACAGACCCAGCTCGGGCTCGGCCAGGAACGTGTCCTCGTTGTGGTCGCGCTTGCGACCGACATCGGTCAGGCCCCACGCGATCAACTTCATGGATCGCCCGATTGTTTCGCAATCCGACCTGGCTTGCAACCGAGCCCGGTTTTGGGCATGTTTGAGCAGTTCGCATGGGCAGCCGAAGCTTGTTCTTAGCGGTTTTACTGGCGCTGGGCGGCCTGGGCAGCCTGGGCTGCAGCGATGGTGGCGGCGGCGGGGCCGGCGGCTCGAGCGGAAGCGGCGGCGCCGGCACTGGCGGGTCGGGCGGCGACACGCCGCTCCTCCCCGCGCCACCGGCCAACCAGGGCGTCCAATTCAACGTGCCCAGCGTGATGGTGCCGCCGGGCCAGGAGAGCCAGGTCTGCCTCTATCTGAAGCTGCCCTGGGACGTCGAGTTTTTCTTCGATCATATTCAGATGGAAACCACCGACGGTGGCCGCCATCTGTATGTGTTCAAGAACGAATACTTCGATCACGACGAGGGCTTCGTGCCCGATTGCTTCACGCCGGTCGACACCAACCAGTGGGCGGTGGTGGTGCAGTCGCAGAATCAGCACCTCGACTGGACGCTTCCCGACGGGGTCGCGTTCCGACTGCGCCGCCTGACCCAGCTTATGGTGATCGCGCACTACTACAACACGGGCAGCGCGCCCATTTCCGGCCGCGCAACCATCAATCTGTGGTCGCGCGACCCGGCGACCGTGCAGCACTGGGGCAACGTGGTGGTGGCGGTGCAGAACAACATCAGCATCCCACCCAGCCAGTCGCTGCAGGTCAAGCAGCACTTCACGCTGCCTGTCGACACCGCCGAGACCGCGCCCGCCAACCGCATCCACCCGACGCACATTCTGGCGCTGTCGGGCGACTTTCACCGCACCGGGCGCGACTTCCACGTGGTCGATTTTCATCTGTCATCGACCGTGGGCTGCCCGCCCACCTGTCCGGGTACCGAAGGCACGACGGCCTTTTACGACACCACCGACGGGATGAAGCCGCTCATGCAGATCTTCGCTGCGGGCACCGAGCCGGTGATCGCCAACCAGGATGGATTTTCGTTCACCTGCAACTACCAGAACGACAGCTCGAGCACGGTCGTGTTCGGGCCGCGCGTGCTCACCCAGGAGCACTGCACGCTGTTCACCTACTTCTACCCGGCGCCCATGGACGGCATGACGCTGGGCTGCACCGAGATCACGGGCGCCTGGTAGCGGCGGTGCCGTCCGCCTGCTCGAGCGCGCGGATCAAGGCCTCGACGAGCGGCCCCCACGTGACGTCCTCTCCATAGCGTCGCTCCAGGTCGGACGCCATGGTCGCGTGCTCGAGGGCCTGGAGCAGGTCGCCGCCTTCGGCCAGCTGCAGTGCAATCCATGCATGGTGCTCGGCCAGTTGGGCGTCGCGACCGCACGCGCCCGTGCCGCGCCAGTGTCCGGTCGCACCCTGGTAGGCTGCGCGCACACGATCCAGTGCCGGCATGCCGGCTCCGGAAGCATCTCGCGTGCCACACGCAACCTCGCTGGGTTAGGAGTCGCGCGCGCTGCCCGACCCGAAACATTCTTGAAGATCATTGCAGCGTGGCGAGGACCTGATGCGCTCCCGCTGTCAATTTGACATACAGCGTGCCGCCGCGTGCGGACTCCCAGCTCCAGCCCGAGGGTGCGGCCTCGAGCGTGGCCAGGTCGGGCTTCTGGCCCAGCGCCAAGCCATCGGCCGTGACCGCAGTCGGCGGCGCGGCCACGGTCATGACCTCGAACAGGGTGCCGTAATGAAACTCGGCACCGTCGGAGGCCCCGAGCATGAGCATGCCCGCGCTCCGGGCCTGGCTGAGCAAGGTCCCGTCGAACACCTGAAACTGGCTGGCCGCGCCCGGTGCGACACGTACATACAAGACCCCGGGCGTGGTGGCGTAGGAGTCGACGCGTATCGGCTGCGTGGTCGGCGATAGCGAATCGATGGTCGGACGCAGCAGCGGCACGATGCCGCCTTCCGCGAGCAAAAGCGGCAGAACGTCGAGCGGCGCGGCCAGCGTGACCATGCGACCGCCGTCGTAGGCGTCGCCGCGCCACCAGTCGATCCAGCGACCCGGCGGCAGCGTGAGGTCGCGCGTGGTCTGGCCGCGCGCAACCACCGGCGCCACCAGCAGCGCATCGCCGAACAGATAGGTGTCGTTGGGATGTACGCCCAGGGCCGGGTAGGCCAGCCCGAGCGGGCGCATGATGGGCCTGCCGTCGCTGGCGAGACGCTGGGCGTATGTCCACTCGTAGGGAAACAGCCTGAGGTGCAGTCGCGTGTAGATGCGGTACCAACCCAGCATCTCGGCGTCGAAGCCAGTCTGTGGATTGGGCTCCCAGGCCACCGTGCCCGCGCCATTGCCAATCTGCATGACGGTCGAGAGAGCGGTCTGCTCGAACCAGCGCGTGAACAGCTCCTTGTCGGGCGGCGCGTGTATGTAGCCGCCCGTATCGGCCCCGTAAAATGGAAACCCCGACGGGCCCAGGCTCAGCCCGGCCACGAGCGAGGCCGGCAGCCCGCCCACCGCCACGTAGGAGCTGGTGCCGCTCATGACGGTCGCGCCGCGCTGGGCGAAGCTGGCATCGAGGTCGCCCGGCCAGATCACCGAGACGTTGGTCTGGTCGCCGTAGGTTCCGCTGCGGCACAGCAGAAACCCGCCCTCCTGGGGCAGCGTCTGCGCGTACACGCGGTGATAGAACAGCTGATAGCGCGCGTGCATGGTCTGCTCGTCGCTGCCGTCGGCGAAACGCCACGCGTTGCGCCCATTCGAGATCCCGGTCACCACGTCCTCGCCGTAGTCGAGCTTGAACCCGGCCACGCCCATGTCGGTGTAGCGGCGCAGGAGCGCCTGCCACCACGCGTACGCATCCGGGTTGGTCAGATCGATAGGCTGGCCCCAGTTGTTGAGCAGGATCCCGCTCTGGGCGGGATAGAAGCCGCGCGAGGTGGCCTGGTCGCGCAGCGCCGCGGTGGCGCTCGAGTGCTCGTCGAGATAGGGCGTGTGCCAGAGCGCGACCCCGAAGCCGAGCGAGTGCAGCAGGTCGATCATCGATTGCGGCATCGGGAACTGCGTTGGATTGAAGTCGAATGTGTTGACCGCGGTCGCGTAGGGCCGGTCGATCCAGAGCGCGCTGTGCGCGAGATCGAGCTCGCGCATCATGGTGGCGTCGCTCTCGACCTGAGCTTGATCGCGGTTTTCGTTGCGCCACAGCCAGGGGCCGAGCGCCCAGCGCGCGGGCAGCCGCGGATAGCCGGTGTCGTCGTAGTACAGCTTGGTCACGTCGAGCGGGTGGTCGGCCGCGTATAGGTGAAACGTCAAGCCCGGCCCCGAGGCGGTGCCGGTGCCGAAGAGGGCGTCGATCAGATCGGGCGCATCGGTGGCCAGCGCGAACGCGGCCGGATGCGGGCACTCGACGAACAGGCCCCAGCCGCGCGTGCCGATCACGAACGGAATCGGCACGTGGGCCTCGTTGTAGTTGCTCTCGATCATGGTGTCGAGCTCGAGCTGCATCGCGCGCACCTTGCCGCGGTGATTGACGGCGTCGAAGTACTCGCCGAGCCCGTAGAAGCCTTCCTGCGCGTCCGCGCGTGGACGCAGCCGGAAGTAGGCGACCGGCGAATGGCCGCCCGCGGGCACGAGGTGGGCGCGAAAGCTGCCCGGCCGCGCCACCTCGATCCGGAGCTGCGCGCGCAGGCCGTCCGGGTACGCAAGCGAAAGCGTGGCCGCGGACGCACTGACCTCGGTGACCTCGATCCGGCTCGGGGAAAGCCAGCGCAATCCGTCCGGGCTCGGCCACACCGCAGCCCGCGAGACGATGGGATAGGGGTCGTAGTTGGTGCGGTCGCTGACTTGAGGCAGCGTGCCCAGCTCGAAGCCGTCGGCCGGGAAGCGCAGGAGCGGCGCTCCCGCGTGGGTGAGCGTGATCTCGTTCGCGCCCGGATCCACCCGCAGCGTGGTTCCGCCCCCGCTGTCGAGCGAGAAGGGCGGGTGCAGCGCGACCGTGTCGTCGCCACACGAGCCCGAGAGCGCCCACGTCGCCAGCACGAGGCCAAGCCCGCTGCGCATGCGAAGGCCTCGAGTCTATGCCGATTTGCGGCTTTTCGCAGCCGGTCTTGGACGAGCCGGCAAGAGCTGTGCGCCTCCTCAAAGCGTGATCGTTGACGGCGGCAGCTCACGCTCGAGCATCAGGCTCGGGCCGCGCCGCGATGAGCGCGCGGCTTGCTGCGCCTGCTTCGGCGCCGCGCGGTTGCGCCCGCGGCGCACCGGCCGCCGTCAACCGGTTTCGGGTGCTTCGCTGGCGGCCATCGCGCCTTCGGCGCTCACGGGTGAGACCGACCCACCTGAGCGCCGCTGCGCGCGCCCTGCCCGCCGGACCTTATCCATGAACTCGCGCCCCCAGGTTTGATCAGCAGCGTGCTGGTTGTGCGTTGCGCAGGCAAGGATGAGATTGCCCTCGGTGCTCGGGCCGCCCTTGCCGCGGTCGATGACGTGATGGAACTGGACGCGCACGCGCGAGCCGCAGATGCCGCCGTCTGCGGTCGGCCACTGGCACCTGGCGTGGTCGCGCCGCCACACCGCTCGCTTGACCGGCCTCGGAATCGCCGAATCGGGTGACGGCTCTGCGGCCGGGTGCTTGGGGGGACGCGGCCGCTCGGTCAAACCCTTGCGTTTCTCGTGGTCGCGGATGATGCACCGCAGCCCCTGCTTCAGGATCTCCAGCTCCGAAGCGCCCGGCATCGTGTGTGAGAGCGCAAATCGGGCGCTGGCCAAAAGGTCCTCGAACTCGCGGTCGGTGGTCAGGTGCCGCCGCGAGAATTCTTCCGTCAGCATCTCGACCTGGACCGGGCTGGTCGCAACCTTTCCTGGCACAAGTACAGGCGCCTTGCGGACGACGTCCTTGGGCACTGGTTTCGGGGCCAGCCGGGCCTTGATGCGCTCGACCTCGCGTTTGGGCTTGTCCATCGCTTCGGTCAGCACAGTATCGCAGTTGGCCTCGGTGACGACCGGGGCCAGAGTGGCCAGGGTCGTGATGCAGAGTCGGCCCGCGCGCAACGGCTCCACTGCCTGCGGGAAGCGCTGGACGAACCGGGCCGCACTGACCCGATAGTGCGTCATGGTCTCGGACTGGCCGAGAGCGCGGTGCACGTACCCCCAGAGCGA
>Ga0126376_10002126_pt1 | contig 11105 bp, 8 predicted proteins | sample PanSoiMetPlot_15_FD_92760 | JGI IMG/M metagenome (GOLD analysis project Ga0126376, IMG submission 92760) | Tropical forest soil microbial communities from Panama - MetaG Plot_15 | ecosystem: Environmental > Terrestrial > Soil > Tropical forest > Bulk soil | place: Panama | collected 2016-02-17
AAATTTGGTGCCCGGCTTAGCTAATGGCTTTGCTGCTTTTGAAATCTCGAATCTATAATTCACAGTTCAAATCGCGAATATTCTTTTGACGTCTAATTTGACGCGGAGGTTTTCCTTTTTTGCAGCCGATTAATCACGAAAGAATTATCATACTCGACTTTGGTTCTCAGTACACTCAGCTGATCGCCAGGCGCATTCGCGAAGCTGGCGTTTACTGCGAAATTCTCCCCTTCAACACTTCACTCAGTGAAATAAAATCGCGCCAACCGAAAGGTCTCATTCTTTCCGGAGGCCCATCGTCCGTTTACGACCAGAATGCGCCGCGGTCTGAAACGAGCTTGGTCGATCAATCAAACTGTCCTGTTTTGGGAATCTGCTATGGCCTGCAACTGATGGCATACCAGATGGGAGGGGAAGTCCAGCCGTCAAAAAACCGTGAATACGGTTATGCGCGGCTCACAGTTGTGAATGGAGATACAGCGTTGTTCTCAGGCCTGCCGCGCGAGATGGATGTATGGCTCAGTCACGGCGACCATGTAACAACATTGCCGGGCGGCTTTCACGTCACGGCGATGACCAATGACGCGGTAAACGCATTCGAAAATCCGGCCCGGAAAATCTTCGGGGTTCAATTTCATCCCGAAGTCGCGCATACACCTCTGGGAGGTCAGATTCTCCGCAACTTCCTGTTTGAGATTTGCAAGTGCGCCGGTGATTGGAGTCCGGCGGCGGCCATCGACGAACAGGTCGCGAAGATTAAGGAGACCGTGGTCGCAAACGATCACGTGATTTGCGGTCTCTCAGGCGGAGTCGACTCTTCAGTCGCGGCGGCGCTGGTTCATCGTGCGATCGGAAATCGGCAGACTTGTCTGTTCATTAACAATGGCGTTTTGCGTGAAGGCGAATTCGAATCAACGCTGGCGCTGTTGAAACAATCTCTTCATCTGAATATTTGCGGCGTCGATGCCAGTCAAAAGTTTTTGCGGGCGCTTGAACGCGTCGTGGACCCGGAAGCGAAACGAAAGATTATCGGCGCCGCTTTCATTGAAGTCTTTGAAGAGGAAGCAAAGCATATCGGTGACGTCAAGTTTCTGGTCCAGGGCACGCTCTACCCCGATGTAATCGAGTCAGTTTCCGTTCGCGGTCCCTCAGTTACGATCAAGAGTCATCACAACGTGGGCGGCCTGCCAGAAAAAATGAATCTGAAACTGATCGAACCGCTGCGGGAACTATTCAAAGACGAAGTGCGAATTATCGGACGCGAGCTGGGGGTGCCCGAGGAGATTCTGACGCGGCACCCCTTTCCCGGTCCCGGTCTGGCTGTCCGAGTCATCGGCGATATCACCGAAGAGCGGCTACGGATTCTCCGCGTACCAGATCGAATTCTTGACGAGGAGCTGCGTCGCGAGGAGGCTTACGGTTCTGTCTGCCAGGCCTTTGCAGTCTTACTTCCTGTTTCGACTGTTGGAGTAATGGGCGACGAACGAACCTATGAGCGCGTCATTGCGATTCGTGCGGTAACCAGCGTAGATGGGATGACGGCCGACTGGGCGCGTTTACCGCACGACTTGCTGGCGCGCGTATCGGGCCGGATCGTTTCTGAAGTTAAGGGTGTAAATCGAGTGGTTTATGACATCAGCTCGAAACCCCCGAGCACAATTGAGTGGGAATGAGCGTGGCGCGAGCGTGATTTATAGCCGCGGATTGTTACCATCGAACAATGAGCGTCTGCATCAATAGACGCGGCTTCTGTACGATTGCCGGTGGCGCGGTGGCGTCGCTTGCTCTGGACACCGCCTGCCGGCGCAGCTGGGCTGGTCTCCCATCCGATGGTCGAATCAAAGCGCGGCGCAAAGGCGGAACGGCCACCGCATCTGCCAGTCCATCGACACTGGGCAGTTCATCTGTCGGCCGGCAGATCTATCTCGGAATGGATCGCGACCGCGACGCGATTCTTCAGTTGCCGAAATCCGCGGGCAAGGAACCTCTGCCGTTGCTCGTGTTTCTGCACGGCGCCACCCAAAGCGCCGAAGATATGTTCTGGTATCTCGATTCAGCGCCTGACGAAACGAGCGTAGCGATTTTGGCGCCGAACGCCCGGGAGACTACCTGGGACGCGATTACTGATACTTTCGGTCCGGATGTGGAGTTTTTGAACGGCGCTTTACAACGGGTCTTCGATACGGTGGCAATTGATCCAGCGCGTATTTCGATTGGAGGTTTCTCGGATGGCGCGACGTACGCCATCTCGCTTGGACTAATAAACGGCGATCTGTTCACCCGCGTGGCAGCGTTTTCTCCTGGGTTCTTGATTGACGGCGCTGTGCATGGAAAGCCCTCCTTTTACATCTCGCACGGAACGCGTGATCAAATCCTGCCAATCGACAGCTGCGGTCGTCGAATTGCCGCGGATCTGAAATCGCGAGGTTATGAAGTGACTTTCCGAGAGTTCGACGGGCGTCACGAAATACCGAAGGACGTGATGCTTGAAGGATTGACGTGGCTTGGGAAATAAGCGTGCAAGAGGTGCCAGCGTAAGTGGCTATTTTCACGTTTCGGTGCTTTGCGACTTGGCGTGAACTTGCCTCACCTGCGATCGATTCTCTCGCAAAGGCGCGAAGGCGCAAAGAAACGCAAAGTGGGCATTACGGCCGCCAGATAAATCTGCTGCAACATCTTGTTAAGTTGATCGAGTACGCACACGTGATATAGTGTCAGACCTGAACAGAAACGACTTTCCCGCACTGTTCTTTCAGAATCGTTAATCATGCAGGACAAGGGCTTCGTCCATCTTCATCTCCACACCGACTACAGTCTTCTCGACGGCGCAATTCAAATCAAACCGCTGGCTGAGCGCACCGAAAAACTCGGCATGACGGCTTGCGCCATGACCGATCACGGGAACATGTACGGCGCAATCTCTTTCTACAACACAATGAAGGAGCGCGGGATTAAGCCAATAGTAGGATGCGAAACCTACGTCGCCTCTACCAGCAGAAGCGACCGATCTGTTCGCACGGTGGGGGGAGAGAAGGCGAATTTTCATTTGATTCTTTTGGCGAAGGATTACGAGGGTTATCGCAATCTTTCGCGGCTGACTTCGAAAGCATTTACGGAAGGCTTCTACTACAAACCGCGGATCGACAAGGAACTACTCGCCCGGCACAGCAAAGGACTGGTTGCCTTGTCAGCGTGCATGTCCGGCGTCCCGTCGGCAATGCTCGCTAAACAATGTCCCGATGACGCAGCCGCCGCAGCCCTAGAGTTCGAGGAAATTATGGGCAAGGGAAATTATTTCCTCGAGATTCAGGAGCATGGTCTTGAGCCGCAGGCGCGGATTCGCAAACCGCTCGTAGAACTCTCGAAACGAACTGGCATTCCTCTCGTTGCCACGAACGACGCGCATTACCTAATGCCTGAAGATGTGCGCGCTCATGACGTCCTGCTCTGTATCGGTTCAGGGAAGACGGTGAGCGATCAAAACCGGCTACGCTACGGCACGCCAAACTTTTATGTGCGCTCGCCTGAGGAGATGTGGCGGATCTTTGGCGATGAACTTCCAGACGCCTTGCAGCGCACCGTCGAAATCGCCGAACGATGTGAAATGAAATTGCCTTCCGGGGTTAATTATCTTCCTAATTATCCCATCCCGGATTCGGAGGCGGGGCTGTCCGTCAATGATTTCTTTGAAAAGACTGTTCGCGCCGGTTATCAGACGCGCAAGGTCCAAGTTTGGGACTTGGAGGACGCCCGCGGGGAACTGACACGTCCGTTCAGCGATTACGAGCAGCGCCTGTGGCACGAGATCGAAGTAATCAAGCGGATGGGATACGCCGGCTATTTTCTTATCGTTTGGGATTTTGTGAAGTATGCAAAGGAAAACGGGATTCCTGTTGGACCGGGGCGCGGTTCGTCCGCAGGCTCGCTGGTCGCCTACTGTTTAGGAATTACTGATATAGATCCGCTGCGATACAACCTCTTCTTCGAGCGTTTCCTTAACCCTGAGCGCATTTCGATGCCGGACATCGACATAGACTTTTGCGTGCGCGGCCGTGGCGAGGTCATCAATCACGTTTCGAATCTTTACGGACGGGATTCGGTTTGCCAGATTGTGACTTTTGGAACACTTGCTTCAAGGGCTGCTATCAAAGACGTCGGTCGTGCCCTGGACATGCCGTATGCCGAGGTCGATCGAATTTCGAAGATGATTCCGCCGCCGGTGCGTGGACGAAATGTAAGCATCGAGCAGGCGATCCAACAGGTCCCCGAACTGCGGAAAACGATGGAAACAAACGAGCAGATTCGGGATTTAATCGACCTCGCTCGGCGACTAGAAGGCTGTGCGCGTCACGTCTCGGTTCACGCTGCTGGCGTAGTGATAACCCCTGAGCCGCTTCAGGAATTGATTCCCATCGCAGTCTCGGGGAAGGATGAAGTTACCACCCAGTACGAAATGACGGACCTCGAGAAGGTTGGCGTGCTTAAGATGGATTTTCTTGCGCTTAACACGCTGACCATCATAAGCGACTGCTTAAAGAGCATAAAGCACGCGCTTAATGAAGAGCTCGACTGGTCGAAGATATTGCTTAACGACGAGAAGACTATGCAGCTGTTTAGCGAAGGTCGAACAGATGCGATTTTTCAGTTTGAATCATCGGGAATGCAGGAGATCTGCCGAAAGTTGAAGCCGAGTAGCATTGAGGATCTTTCCGCGCTTAACGCCCTGTACCGGCCAGGTCCGATCGATGGCGGCATGGTTGACGACTTTATTCTGCGTCACCACGGCAAGAAGAGCGTTCGCTACATAGTCCCCGAAATGAAAGAGATTCTCGACGGCACGAATGGAGTGATTGTTTACCAGGAGCAGGCCATGCTGCTGGCACAGAAGCTCGCAGGCTACACGATGGCTGAGGCGGACAGCCTCCGCAAAGCCATGGGTAAGAAAAATCGGGAAGAAATGGCTCGCCAGGAACAGAAGTTTATCCTGGGCGCAGTGGCGCACGGCATCAAGCGCGATAAAGCTCAACAAATCTTTTCCCTCATGGCGCAATTCGCCGACTACGGATTTCCGAAGGCGCACAGCGTCGCGTACGCCTATCTTGCATTCCAGACCGGATACCTGAAAGCGCACTACCCGGAACATTTCTACGCGGCAGTCCTCTCGAATGAAGTTGACGACACGGCGAAGGTTTTTCGTTACACGAAAGAAATGCGAGGGCAGGGAATTGCGCTGCTGCCACCGGACGTCAACGAAAGTGACGTAGGATTCACCGCTCTGAAAGGGGCAATTCGTTACGGGCTGGTAGCAATCAAGGGAATTGGCCTCGCGAGTGTGAACGGGATCATCAAGGCTCGTCAGCAGGGGCCGTTTAAATCTCTGTTCGATTTCACTGAACGGTTGGAAGAAGGATCGATTAATAAGAGAGTCCTCGAAGGCCTGGTTTGCAGCGGAGCTTTTGATTCCTTGAAGCCGGCTGCGTTTTTGACCAGCGAATGGCGCGCGAGACTTTTTGCCGCAATCGATTCGGCTCTTGCGCGCTCGGCCAGGTCACGTCGAACAAAGGCGCTGGGCCAAAACGATCTGTTCGGGGGCGAGCAGGTGATTGACCTCGAACCGACCGATGGGTTGCCGGAGGCAAATGCCTGGTCGCCGATGGAAATGCTGGCCGCAGAGAAAAAAACTCTGGGCTTTTACATCACCGGCCATCCGCTGGACGCACATCTCGAGACAATCGGGCAACTGGGCGCGGTGTCTTCTGTCGAACTTAATCAGCAGGAGACGGGATCGAGGGCCATGGTTGCCGGACTCATCCGAGAACTTCAGTTAAAGACCACCAAGAAAGGCGATCGGTTTGCGATATTTCGACTCGAAGATCAGGCAGGCTCAGTAAAATGCGTTTTATGGCCTGAACCTTACCGGCGACACGGTTCAATGCTTGCCGACGAGGCCGCGATTCTGATAAGCGGGCGCGCAGAAATCAGCGACGAAGGTCCGGTCACGATTATTGCTGAGAAGGTTACTGAGTTAACTCAGGCAGTTCAGCAGAAGGCGCGAGAATTGATAATTCGTTTTCCACACGCTCAGGATGAAAGCGGGCAATGCGAAGAAGTGAAAAAGTTGCTTGAGCAATCTCCCGGTGATTGTGATGTTTTCATCGATATGCTGCTCGAAGGCATGACCGTGCGTATCCGCGTTCATCCCTCGCTGAAGGTTCAGGGCAGTGCTGAGATTGAGCACGCCCTGCGAAATCTGGGTTGCGAAGTGATCTGGGGTGGCTTTCCCGAACGTGCTTCTGCCGCATCTGCGTAGTGCCCTAATTTGAAATCTCTGCGCATCCTCTGCGTGCTCTGTGTTTCGGCGGTGAGCAATTCGCAGCAACTCACCGCAGAGATCGCAGAGATCACGCAGAGAAAACCTGAAATTAGGTCACGGGTCCGCATCTGCATAACTTGATGCTTTTATGACTGAAGGCTCGAAAGCAAAAGGAGAATCGCAAACAGCGTTTGAACGCGTCCAGCTGGCCCGCCATCCGGATAGGCCTTATACGCTCGACTTCGTCGAGCGCATGTTCGAGGACTTCCACGAAATTCACGGCGACCGGCGTTTTGCTGACGACCCCGCCGTGGTGTGCGGTTTTGCTCGCTTTCATGGAATGCCCGTGCTGGTTGTCGGTCACCAGAAAGGGCGCGATACCAGGCAACGGCAATTTAGAAATTTTGGGATGCCAAAGCCTGAAGGCTATCGCAAGGCAATACGCGCGATGAAGTTGGCTGAGAAATTCGATCGGCCCATCTTCACTTTCATTGATACGCCGGGCGCGTATCCCGGCATCGATGCTGAAGAACGCGGACAGGCTGAAGCGATAGCCTACAATCTTCGCGAGATGACCAAGATCACAGTACCCATACTGGTTACTGTCATCGGCGAAGGAGGCTCTGGCGGTGCGTTGGCGATCGGCGTAGGTGATCAGGTGCTGATGCTCGAGAACGCGATCTATTCCGTCATCTCGCCTGAAGGCTGCGCCGCGATTCTCTGGAAAGACTCGAGCCAGGCAGCACGCGCCGCCGAGGAGTTACGGCTAACAGCGAGCGACTTAAAAGAAGAGGGCATTGTCGACCAGGTGATCGACGAGCCCAAAGGCGGCGCGCAAAACTCGCACGACGAAGCAGCCAGGCTGCTGGACATCAGTCTTTGTGAGCGATTAGCCGAATCCTCAACGCTGACTGTTGAAGAGCGTCTCAGTCGCCGCTATCAAAAGCTGCGGCAGTTGGGTAAATGGGGAACCAACGACGGCGCAACGGCCTGACTCAGATTAAAACGGGACGTCGTCGTCAGTAAGATCAGTCGGTTCGGGCCCCGTTTGCTGTTGGGCCGCCGCAGCCCGCGCTGCCGGCGCACCCGCATCATCGCCACGGCCGGCGCTGCCTATGAACTGCATGTCCGTAGCCGTCACTTCCAGCGAGTAACGTTGTTTACCATCTCGGTCGGTGTATTCTTCAACTCGAAGCCGCCCCTCAATATAAACGGGCTTGCCACGTGTCAGGTACTGGGAAGCTACTTCCGCTTGACGTCGCCACAGCGTGACGCGAAACCAGGTCGTTACATCGTTGTTCTCGCCGGTCGCCCGGTCACGACGCCGTTCGTTCGTCGCCAAACTGAAACTACAGACGGGCGTGCCGTCAGGTGTGTAACGGAGCTCGGGATCTCGACCGAGGTTGCCGACCAGAATAATTTTATTGAAAGACATCTGCGCTCTCCGGTTTGTCTTTCTCCTTGACGGGAGATTAGATTTTTCTCGTACGAAAGGGCCGATACTACCCGCAGCCAAGCGAAGCGTCAAGCGATTGATTCAGCGATAAAATAGTAACGTCTTTATCAAATCTGCTAGACTCAAGTCGTTCGAGGATCTTAATGAGCACGAGCGTTTATCTGGAAACCTTCGGCTGCCAAATGAATGTCGCGGACAGCGAGCGTGCCGACGTACGCCTGCGGGCCGCAGGCTATGATTTTGCGACTTCACCGGAAAACGCGGACGTCGTTATTTTCAACACGTGCTCGGTGCGCGAGCGCGCTGCTCACAAAGTTTTTACGCGCATCGGCGAAGTACGTCGCCAACGAATTGGTAATGAACCAGTGGTCGGTGTCATGGGCTGCGTGGCTCAACTCGAGGGCCCAACCATCTTCGATGCCAGCCCGTCTGTTAATGTGGTGATTGGAACTCGAGCGACGGATCGTCTGCCACAATTGATTTCGCGCGCGCTACACGGCGAAAGACGAGTTATCGATTTGGATGAACGTGCCGAAGGTGAGATCTGGGACGTGCCGGCGACTGCGCGCGCGTCAAAGTACGTCGCCTTCGTGCCGATCATCGAGGGCTGTAACAAGTTTTGTACTTACTGTATCGTGCCGTTTTCCCGCGGCCGTGAGAAGAGCCGGCTGGCGTCCGACATCATCGCGGAAGTCAATGAGCTGCGCCTGCACGGCTATCGCGAAATTCACCTGATCGGGCAAAACGTAAACAGTTATCGACCAAAGACAGAAGCCGGACTGGAAAACTTCAAGGGAGCGACACCGTTCTGTCGTCTGCTGCGCGCGGTTGCGGCAACCGGCATGAGCCGAATCAAGTTCACCACTTCCTTCCCACGCGATTTCCATCCGGACATTGTCGCGGCGATCGACGAACACGAAAATCTCTGTGAGTGGATTCATTTGCCCGTCCAGTCGGGCAGCGATCGCATCTTGCGCGCAATGCGTCGCGGCCACACCGCTGCGGATTACCTCAAACGAACCGACGCGGTTAAAAAAGCGCGCCGCCGAATGTCCCTAACCAGTGATATTATTGTGGGGTTCCCGGGCGAGTCGACGACAGACTTTTACGACACTATGAAACTAGTTCGGCAAGTTGGTTATGACGGGCTTTATATTTTCAAATACTCGGAACGTCCTGGAACGCCGGCAGCAAAACTGCGGGATGATGTAAGCCGGGAAGAGAAGTCGGCCCGCTTTATCGAGTTGGAGGAGACGCAAAAGGGCCTGCAGAAGAAAATTTACACCGGTTACCGAGGTCGCACTGTGAACGTGCTGGTGGAAAGAACCAGTTCAAAGTCGGAAAGCGACATGACCGGCCATTCAACTTGTCACAAGGTTGTAAATTTTCCCGGCGATCGGTCACTGCTCGGGCGGATAGTCCCGGTTCGCATCTCGGCGGCGAAGCAGAACAGTCTCTATGGAGAAGTTATCAACCCCTTGAATCGTTGATTTGTGTACAATAGGGAAACGAACATGGAGATCGAGGTCAAGATTCGAGCGTTGATGATGGATCCGAACAGCGGCACTCCGATCATCATTCTCAAAGATGTAAATAGCGAGACGATGCTGCCGATTTGGGTAGGCGCTTACGAAGCAAACGCCATCGCCCTGGAGATTGAAAAGATTGCGCCCCCGCGTCCCATGACACACGACCTGCTGCGCAATCTGATCGTTGAACTGGGGTTGACTGTCGATCGAGTGGTCGTTACTTCGCTGAGGGATAATACGTTCTATGCCGTGATTGAGATGACCGCCGAGGATGGCGAGGCCATGCGACTCGACTCGCGACCATCAGATGCGATCGCCCTGGCTTTACGCGCAGACTGCCCGATCTTTGTGGATGCTGAAGTAATCCAGGCGTCGCGCAACTCGATCGCTACCGAGGAAGAAACACAAGCTGAGGACGAAGCTGGAGAAGAAGACTGGCCCGACGTAATTGGCGATGCCAGCGATTTGCCGATGTAGCTTTGAAAGAATGACAAACCTCGCAAGCGAGGCAAATCTGAACGTTGATAATAGCAATCACTAACCAAAAGGGTGGCGTGGGCAAAACAACCACAGCCATCAACCTCGCCGCCGCGTTTGCCCGGCGCGGAACCAGGACGCTTCTTCTCGATCTCGATCCCCAGGCCAACAGCTCAATCTCGTTTCTCGATCCGATGGGCATCAATCGCTCGGCTTACGAGCTGATGATGGATGGGCAGGGCACTGAGGAACTTCCCATTTACAAAACACCCATCGAGAATCTGGATATCGTGCCGGCGCGCATAAGTCTCGCCAAACTGGAATCGAAATTAGTTGGCGACTTTGACGCTCCATTCCGTTTGAAGGATCGGATGGAGCCGTTGAAGAAACAGTACAAGGTCATTGTGATCGACACGCCTCCGACGCTGGGCCTCATCACGGTCAATGCCCTCGTGGCTTCGACGCATGTGCTGATTCCAATTCAATCTTCCTACTTTGCGCTCGAAGGGACTGATGACCTGCTGGAAACAATCGAGAAGGTCAAAGCACGGCCGAATCCGAAACTGGAAATGTTGGGAGTCCTGGTAACATTGCACGACAAACGCACTACACTGGGAAGGGAAGTCTACGAACAAATTCGCCGAGTCTTTGGACCAAAACTGTTCGAGACTGTAATTACCAAAAGCGTCCGCCTGGAAGAGTCGCCAGCTTACAAGGAGTCGATCTTTACCTTTGCGCCGCAGTCCTCGGGCGCCGTTGAATACGAAAAACTTTGCAAAGAGGTATTGAGCCGTGTCTAGAAGAGGCTTGCCCGCAGGTTTGAGCATGCGTCACGACGCCCATTACGTCGACGAATTGACGCAATCCACCACCACGCACGTCGGCAGAATGTTGCCGATCGAAAAACTGGATCCTAATCCGGATCAGCCGCGCACAGAGATCGGCGATCTCACTGAGCTGACCTCGTCGATTCAGGAGAAGGGCGTGCTCGAGCCATTGTTAGTGAAGCCGATGCCGATGGGGCGCTGGATGATCATCGCCGGTGAACGGCGCTGGCGCGCGGCGTCAGCGGCGGGACTGTCAGAATTGCCATGCATTGAGATGGACGTGGACGACAGCTCAGTGGCTGAAATCGCGCTCATTGAAACCATGCAGCGCAAAGATTTGACGGCCTGGGAAGAGGCCGACGACCTGCGCGCATTGTGCGAAAGATTTGGTTACACGCACGAAGAAGTGGCGCGCAAAGTAGGCAAGAGTCGCAGCACCGTCACCGAAGCCTTATCGATCGCCGCGATCCCGGAAGAAATCAGAAACATCTGCCGCGAGTCCG
>Ga0126376_10002127_pt1 | contig 11101 bp, 11 predicted proteins | sample PanSoiMetPlot_15_FD_92760 | JGI IMG/M metagenome (GOLD analysis project Ga0126376, IMG submission 92760) | Tropical forest soil microbial communities from Panama - MetaG Plot_15 | ecosystem: Environmental > Terrestrial > Soil > Tropical forest > Bulk soil | place: Panama | collected 2016-02-17
GCCTCCGCCTGGTGCCGAACGGATACGTATATGACGTGATGACCAGTGGTTTTGGCCAAATGATGGGATACTCCGCGCAAATTCCTCCGCGGGATCGCTGGGCCATCATCGCTTATGTCCGAGCGCTCCAGTTCAGCCGCAACGCGCGCGCTTCGGACCTTCCCGTTGAACTACAGGAAAAACTGAATTCTGGAGGGAAGACGCAATGAACGCGCAGGATTACAAGGCGCCGGAGAGCGTCGGCCGCCTGCAGACCCGCGCGCTTTTCGTGGGCGGGATAGCTCTGCTGCTATCCTTGTATGGTGCGGTCAGGTCCCCTGAGGCGTTCTACCATTCGTACCTGATGAGCTTCCTGTTGGTGCTGGGACTTGCTTTGGGTTCGCTTGGCCTGGTGATGTTGCAACACCTCACAAGCGGTCACTGGGGAATCATCATCCGCCGACCGCTGGAATCGGCAACACGTACCCTTCCGCTGATCGCGGCGTTTTTCATTCCCCTTGCGTTTTTCGGGATGAGATATCTATATGGGGCCTGGCTCAATCCCGAGGAAGTGCAAAAAGAACCATTGTCGCAATTCCAGCAAAGCTACCTCACCGCGGGCCGGTTTCAATTCCGCGCAGTCATTTACTTTGCGATTTGGCTCGGGCTGATGTTTGTTTTCAACGCCTTGTCGAAACAGCAGGACGCCAATCCGGACGACCGTGCGCTGCGCCGACGGCTGAAGCTGCTAGCCGGACCTGGGATCATCCTTTACGTTTTCGCGATGAGTTTTGCCGCCATCGACTGGGTTATGTCCTTGTCGCCGCATTGGGCATCGACGATCTACGGATTTCTCTTTGTTGCCGGGCAGTTGATCTCCTCGATGTCCTTGATGATCTCGGTGGTGGTTGTTCTGGCGCGCGTGGAGCCTTTTTCGAGCGTTCTGCAGAAGCGTCACCTGCACGATCTTGGCAAGCTGCTCCTGGCGTTTGTGATGCTGTGGGCGTACTTCGATTTTTCGCAGCTGCTAATCATCTGGTCGGGAAATCTACCGGAAGAGATCAGCTTCTACCGCACCAGGCTTTACGGTGGCTGGGGCCTGGTCGCCGTGATGATCTTGATGTTCCATTTTTTTGTGCCGTTTTTCCTGTTGCTCTCCCAGGACTTCAAGCGGAATGTGAGAGCGCTTCCGAAGCTTGGCCTATGGCTGATCTTTATGAGGCTCGTCGATCTGTTCTGGATGACGCGGCCGGAATTCACTTCGCGAGCGTTGCCCACCTGGCTGGATATTGTTCTGCCTATCGCATTGGGGGGGTTGTGGCTGGGCCTTTTTGCATTCAACCTGAAGCAGCTTCCCCTGCTGCCGCTGGGCGAACCAAAACTGGCGGAGGCCATCGAGCATCATGAACACTGAGGCTCATCACAAAGCTTATGAGGGGGGCGGGACCCCACGGCACACGGACGTGTCTTTCGAGAAGCGCGACGTGCAGGTGGGCACGATCTATGGCTACCTGATTGCCCTTGGGGTGGCCACGCTCCTGGCCTTGGTGATTTGTATTTTCGTGCTGCGTTTTACGACCAACTTTGCAGCTTCCGTCGATACGCCTCCGCCAGCGTCCCGCGAGGCGTCCGGAAACCAAGGCCTGGTCATGCCGCCCGAACCGCGACTACAAGGCGTTCCAGGTCACGAGTCAGATCCGCAGCAAGATTTGCGGAACAAAATCAAGGCCGACACAGAAGCAAATGAAAAATTGGACTGGATCAACAAGAATTCGGCAATCGCAGAGATACCCGTCAAGGACGCAATGAAGATCATTGCAGAGAAAGGCCTCGCGGTGCAATCTGCGGTGCCGGCGAAAAAGAAATAAGACGATGAGCAAAGCACTACACATCGCGGGATTCGCCTTGCTTTTTCTGGAAGGGCTCTCAGTGTGTGCGCAGACGGTCCCGAGCAACGTCGGACCGGCGTCGTCGTCCATGCCCCGTGTATTGCAAAACGTGGGATTCGAGCCGCCTCTTGATGGCCAAATGCCGCTGGACCCGGCGTTCCGTGATGAGACCGGCCGGGAAGTCCAATTGCGCGAATACTTCGGGCGAAAGCCGGTGGTTCTGGCTTTTGTCTATTACAACTGCCCCATGCTGTGCGATCAAGTCCAGCAGGGCATTGTCGGGGCCCTGCGCATGCTCTCGTTCAATCCGGGGAGAGATTATGAAGTGGTTTTCGTCAGCTTCGATCCCCGGGAAACCCCGGCGATTGCCGCGGAGAAAAAAAAGAAGGTTCTTGCTCACTTTCACCGGCCGGAAACGGATGCCGGATGGCATTTTCTGACGGGCCCCAAAGAATCCATCGAAGCGACGACCAGGGCTGCGAATTTCCGGTTTTCCTATGATGAGAAGTCCAATTTGTTCGCGCATGGGAGTGGCGTCTTGCTGCTAACGCCCGCCGGCCGCATCTCGCGCTATTTCTACGGCGTCGAGTACCCCAGCCGCGATATGCGCCTTGGTCTCGTGGACGCTTCCGCGGGAAAGATTGGCACGCCGGTCGATCATGTCTTGCTTTATTGCTTTCACTACGACCCAGCGGCGGCAACCTATAGCGCCTCAATTCTCAAGGTTATCCGTTTGGGCGGGGTGCTAACCATTTTTTGTCTCGTTGCGGGAATCTTGATTTCCCGCCGCCGTGAAACCGCTGTGACGGCCAAGAATCCGGGCCAATCGTCGCACCGGCACCCTGAACGAGGAGCTCACTAAGCCGTGCAGGCGCAATTGCCATTATATCCAGAGCAGGCCTCCAACTTCGCGCCACATGTGGACGGCCTGATGCTCTTCATCAGCACCATCTGTCTATTCTTTGCCGTGGCAATCACCTTGGCGATTGTTTTCTTCTTCTTTAAATATCACCGCCATGAAGCGCATGCGGTCGGCGCACCCTTCCACGGGGATTTGCGGCTCGAGGCAACTTGGATGATCTTGCCGCTGATTCTGGCGATGGCGATGTTTAGTTGGGGTGCGGTAATTTACGTCGATTACCGCCGGATGCCCCAGGATACGTTGGACATCTATGTGATCGGGAAGCAGTGGATGTGGAAGATGCAGCAGCCCAACGGCATTAGGGAAATCAACGAATTGCACGTGCCCGTGGGGCGGAACATCCGGCTGGTGCTTGCCAGCGAAGATGTAATTCATGATTTCTTCGTACCGGCGTTCCGAGTAAAGATGGATGTGGTTCCCGGACATTACAACATGATGTGGTTCCGCCCAACCAAGCCGGGCCGCTACCACTTTTTCTGCTCACAGTATTGCGGCACGAATCACGCCGTCATGGGAGGCTGGGTCACCGTGATGGAACCGTCTGATTATGCGGCCTGGCTGGCGGGAGCGAGGGGCGGGGAGGCGAATCCCGTTGTTGCGGGTGAAAAGCTTTTCACCGAGAAGGCTTGTATCACTTGCCATGTTGCGAATGGCACGGGCCGTGCCCCGTCGCTCAACGGAGTCTACGGAGCGGAGGTCCTTCTTGCCGACGGCTCTAAAGTCACTGCCGACGATGCGTACATCCGTGAATCGATTCTGCAGCCAGCAGCAAAAATCGTGGCCGGGTACCAACCCCTGATGCCTACATACCAGGGACAAGTGACGGAAGAGCAGATTCTTGCTCTTACGGCTTATATCAAATCTTTGCAGTCGCAACCGGTTCCCCCAAAGGGCGCCGGAATCGCGCCTACCGCAGGAAAGAAATAATTATGAGTGAACCCTTTTTACCGCCGCAGCACAAAGAACCGCACGAAGATTATCTTAATGCGACGTACGGCATCCGGTCGTGGTTGCTGACCACCGACCACAAGCGCATCGCCTTGCTCTATCTGGTTTCGGTCACCTTCTTCTTTTTCGTAGGCGGGATCTTCGCCACCATGATCCGCATTCACCTGCTGACACCCAGCGGAGCTCTGGTGACGCCGGAGACCTACAACAAACTCTTTACCATGCATGGCGTGGCCATGATCTTCTTTTTCCTGATCCCGTCCATTCCTGCGGTCCTCGGAAACTTCCTGATTCCGCTGATGATCGGCGCCAAGGATCTGGCCTTCCCGAAAATCAATCTCCTAAGCTGGTATATCTATATTATCGGTGGCTGTTTCGTTTTGTACTCCTTTGGCACGGGTGGACTGGACACAGGCTGGACGTTTTACACGCCCTTGAGCAGCATCTATTCGAACTCGGCGGTGACGCCGGCTGTGATTGGTATTTTTATCAACGGTTTTTCGTCGATTTTGACGGGGCTGAACTTTATCGTAACCATTCACACCATGCGCGCGCCGGGGATGACCTGGTTTCGCCTTCCACTCTTCGTTTGGGCGCATTACGCAACAAGCTTGGTTATGATTCTGGGGACTCCGGTAGTGGCCATCACCCTGCTCTTGGCTGGCCTCGAGCGGATGTTTCACCTGGGCTTCTTCAATCCAGCGCTAGGTGGCGACCCCATACTTTTTCAACATTTATTCTGGTTCTATTCGCACCCGGCTGTGTACATTATGATTCTTCCGTCGATGGGCGTGGTGAGCGAAATCATTCCGACGCTGGCCCGCAAACCCATCTTCGGCTACTCCTTCATCGCCGGTTCGAGCATCGCGATTGCGGTAGTTGGTTTCCTGGTTTGGGCGCACCACATGTTTGTTACCGGTGAATCGACCTACGCGGCGCTGACCTTTTCGTTCCTGAGCTACTTAGTGGCCATCCCTTCGGCGGTCAAGGTGTTCAACTGGACAGCCACACTCTACAAAGGTTCGATTTCATGGGACACACCGATGCTATACGCGCTAGGTTTCATCGGGCTTTTTCTGATTGGCGGCCTGACAGGGCTTTTCCTCGCCTGTCTCGGGTTGGACATTCACATTCACGACACGTACTTCGTCATCGCCCACTTCCACTACATCATGGTGGGCGGTGCAGTCATGGGTTATCTGGGCGGCTTACACTTCTGGTGGCCCAAGATTACCAACAAGCTATATCCGGAGTCACTCTCCCGACTCGCCGCCGTGATTCTGTTCATCGGGTTCAACTTGACATTCTTCCCGCAATTCATTCTTGGATATCTCGGCATGCCGCGGCGCTACCACACATACCCGCCGGAATTTCAGGTGCTCAACGTGCTGTCGACCGCAGGTGCTTCGATTCTGGCGTTGGGCTACCTCCTGCCGATGGCCTATTTTGCGTGGTGCATGCGCTACGGAAAAACCGCGGGCATGAATCCGTGGCCGGCAACAGGGCTCGAGTGGAAGGCCCCGTCGCCGCCCCCGACGGAAAATTTTCTTGTTACTCCGGAGGTCAACTGGGAGCCGTACGATTTTCACAGCCGGCCAGACCTTGGGTTGGCTGCGGGTGCGCCCCTTGCGCCGGCACATGGAGATGACTAGTTGGCTGGGATAAACTGTGGCGGAGTAGGCTGGCGATTCTGATGCGCAATCCTAAGCTATCCTTTGAGTGGCAAGGAGGAGTACCGAGTGCACCGCACTGGAGAACTCTACGGACAGTTTGAGACGCTCGAGCAGCAGAAGGAATCTGCGGCGCTCGGAATGTGGGTATTTCTGGTCACCGAGGTTTTGTTCTTCGGCGGCCTGTTCCTGGCGTACGCTATCAACCGTCACGCATACTTCGAGGCGTTCGGCATCGGCAGCAACACGCTCGACATCAAGCTCGGCGGCTTTAACACGGTCGTTCTCATTATGAGCAGTCTGACGATGGCGATGGCTGTATGGTCGGCACAGGTCGGGAAGAAACGGCTTGTCTCCATATTCCTGATCGCGACGCTAAGTTTGGGAACGGTGTTCCTGGGCGTCAAAGTAATCGAGTACAAACAGAAATTCGACCACCATCTCATTCCGGGCCATGGATTCGACATGCGTTACCGGACGGAGAATCCTTCCCAGACGGATGACCCAAAGGAAATTGCCCTCGAAAAGGAAGAACTGGGGAAGGCCTTCACTCAGGACCCAGACATCAATGCGCATGGCCAGCTTTATTTTTCACTTTATTTTGCGATGACCGGCTTGCACGCCCTGCACATGATCGTGGGCGCCGGCCTGCTCGTGTGGCTCATCAAGGTGTCTTTCCGTGGCCGGTTCACGCCGCAGTACAACACCCCGGTCGAGATTGTCGGGTTGTATTGGCACTTCGTCGATATCGTATGGATCTATTTGTTCCCGCTGTTATACCTAATCGACCGGCACCGCTAGGGAACGGAGGAGAGTAACGCGTGTCCGAACACATCGTCTCGCCAAAAGTCTACCTGGTCATCTTTTTCACCCTGATGACCGGCACTGCGATCACCGTGTGGGCGGCGTTTCATAACTTTGGGCCCTTCAATGTCGTGATTGCCCTGGCCATTGCTTCGTTGAAGGCTACGCTGGTGGTTCTCTACTTCATGCATGCTCGCTACAGTCCCCAGCGGACGCACCTGGTCATCCTGTGCGCGGTTTTCTGGTTGGGGATCATGCTGGCTTTAACGCTCACTGATTACACAACGCGTCCCCCGCATGCAAGCCACCTAGCGCCCCCGACCCGTTCTCATCCCGCACCAGTTTGATCTCTGCATATATACAACGCGCTTCGATGCCGCAGTCGGCGGTCGTCCCCCGGGCAACGCTTCAAGATGTCACACACTAAATTTCCTTGTGCGAAGCTTTGATTCCAGAGGATATGAGGCTTTTGGACAGCCAGCTGCTTCTCAAACGGGTCGCTTTCCGGCAAGAGTAGAGATCGGTCCCCCAACTCCGTTTCGTCGCTGCGGGTATGGAACTATTTTGACTCGTTTTGAAACTGTGGCTATACTTGCCGCCGAGGGGAGGTGCGGCCGGGGATGGTCGAGGACTTCAAACGCAGTGTGGTGGCGCAGACGCCTGAGCCGCGCTGAAGGAAAAGCGGAGACTTAAGAAATTCTGGTGCCTTGTTAGAAGTGCTGTCGATGTTGCCAGAGGAAAATTGGTGTCAAGAATCATGCTGACAAATGTTCGACATCGAAGATAGGATCTCGCCCAATGCCTTCCGAATCGCAATCCGTTAAGGCCCCAGGGATGGTCCCCGATGAATTGAAGTATGAACCTCGCTCGAAGGGCATCACCACCCCGCGCAAGAAAAAACCGAAGGAGCTCGCGGTCATCACCGAGTGTTGCACGGGTTGCGCTGGATCGCCCGCGTGCGTGGAGTATTGCCCGGTGGAAGACTGCATGTTCTGGGTGCCGGACGAGGACCATCCGCCATTTGGACGGATCCAGATCGACCCCATACTCTGCATCGGCTGCAAGAAATGCCTGAGCAAGGGTCCGGACGGATGCTTTCTGGATGGTTGTCCGTGGGACGCCATCGTCATGGTGGATATCACCGAGGTGGAAAAGGAAGTTGGCCTTATGAGCTACTGAGGTGCTTGGAACCTAAGCGGTTCGTCAAGAGACGCGAAGCGGAAGCACGCGTTTTTTGTCTGCGCGATGAGGATCGATCCTAACGCTGTTGCGCCCGGGCCCTTTCGCGGGTCGCCCTGTCGGTCAACACTGCCTGTTGGCGTACCCGATCGGGGATTTCCGGCAACTCACCCTCATAAAACCGGATAGCCGGCAAGTCATCCACTCGCCCAATGAAGTAAAGAGCTCGCAGCGCCTCCCAAATTTGCTCAGCCGCCGGGGCGAGACGGGCCACTTCCGTTCCGGCGGCCACGACCGCTCCGGGCGCCAGGGAAACGCCTTGGATGCGTCCGTTGATCGGCGAACGGATTTCTATTGTTTGCCGGCCGCTCTGAAGCTTTGCGATTAGGCCTCCCTGATGAACGGCCGTCCCCACCTTGTCGATATCCATTAGACGCCCCGTTGTAGGCGCAACAATGCTGGCGTGGCGCAATAAAGCAACGATCTGGTCATGGCCCGATGCGTCCCCAAAGCGCACCAACGAAAGCGCGGCGTTGCCGCGCACCAGCGCAGAGGAATCCCCCAGCATCTTCAGCAGCATTTCGTGGAAGCCTGGGTCTGCAGTGTCCTGTCCCATAACCCAGGCGTCGGTGTTCCGCACTTCTTCTACGGGGTTGGAAGCAAGCCGCAGAACTTCCAGATACCAGCGGGATGCACCGGGATCATGCCGTGTCATCCGTTCCCCAAGCTGGACCAACGCATGCTGGATGTGACGTGGATGTTTCTCGTCATTCAGATAGTCGCTCATTTGTTTGTCGGAAAGCTGGCGTCCAAACCAGGTGTTCCACCAGAACAAAACAGGCATAAGCACAATCAACCACGCGGTAAGGAAAAACAGCAAGCGGTTACGCGCGGACATGCGATGCTGTGTAAGTGCGGCTTTTCCCGAGGAACCCTGCGCCCAAACATTCGGATTGGCGGATTCATCCGCCGGGGTATGTCGAGGTTTCACTTTATCTTGACCATTAACTCCCTTGGGCTGTCGGAGGATTGCCCTTGTCTTTTCCACTGAAAGGTAACAACTTGCGGTCGCGCAATTCCCAAAAGGCATTCAGGAAGAAAATAGCTGACAGAGATAGTAGAATTAGAATTCCAAAGAGGCCATCCACAGTGGAAATTGTGCCGCTGAGGAAGATCCACGCAATCCCCGCGAGAGGGATCAGGCCGAGCAAGATCGAAATCAGGAGAACCACAGAAAGCAAAGTACCTCCTCGGATTCCTTCGTCCTCAGCTTTTTAATCATCGAAGGCGATCTGCCAACCGCTCACGTGCACGGCCTTGTTACATCTCACCACTGCGCCTCCCGAACTAACAGAATTCGGCGCCAGATCTTCAGGCCGGCGAGCGCGTCACAGTTCTAGGGCTTGAACGTAACGGCGACAGTCTTACTCTCTTTCGCCGCCACGGTGACTTTCTGCGTTTGCTCGCCATACTTCTCCTGTACGAAAGCCAGCGTGTAGTCCCCCGGCGGCAAACCCTTGATTTCAAACTTGCCATCCGGTCCGGTCACCGCATAAAAGGGGTTCTTCATGACGTTGACAAACATGCGCATCCAGGGGTGCTGATTGCATTTCACCGGCAACATGATCTCTTCGCGCGCAAAAGTCTTTTCCAGCGGAGAAGACTGTGGAGCTTGTGACTCATTCCACTCGCGGTTGTCCTTCGGTGTCGGGTGAATGTTGTGCGTGGTGGGATCGCTGTTGACGATCCTAACGGTCTGCCCGGCCATCACACCCAACACGTGCGGATGGTATCGGCAGCCGCGCTGATCCAGGACAACGGGGTCCTTGGGAACATCGAAAGTGCGATTGCCCAGACCCTCTTTTACGTATACGAACACGTTTGAGAGATTCCCTCCGCTGGCGACGACATTTTCCGCAACGTTCGTGCCTTTGCAGGCAGGGTCTTGACTCATGTCAATGGTGGCGGCTTTCGGTACAGGGCCGTCAAGTTTCACAGTGCCACTGATAGTGGCCGCCGTAGCGGGATCAATGGGAGTTGCCGGTGTAGCTGCAGCGCTGGGCGTCGCGGGCTGTTCCGCTGGGGCTTCCTTTTTCTGACATCCAGCGACTGCGTAAATTGCCAATAAGGCCAAACTGCAAATTGCGATCAGTTTATCCATACTCTTGTTTTAACGAAACCTCTCTTCGAATTTGGATTCTCACGTAAACGAAACCTATTGCCCAGCACGGCGATCGCCTCCGCGAGAGGTTTTCGCGCCAGACCGAGCGCTATTGGTAGTAACTGTGGCGCGGCTCATAGCTGCGCCCACCCGGCGTTGCTCTTCGGGTGTGAGTTGCAGGATGTAGTCCACTAGCAATTTCGTGTGATCCTTATCGTAGCCTGCGAACGAAGGGGGCGTTGGGCCTGAAAACACCCAACGATTGTCTGCCCGTTTGAATAGCCCGGACGGCATGGACGTGCCTGGACTGATGGCCTGCGGATCGATCATCCAGCGTTCCATCCAGTCGGGCTTCAAGCGCCCCTTGGCCTGCAGGAAATTGGGCGCAGTGGCAACGCGATCGTGCACCGGATCTCCAGTCGCATGACAGTTCAGACAAGGCGCGGCCGTGCTGCTGAATAGGCTGCGGGCCATCTCGGTCTCTTTCGCCGTCAGCACCGGAACCTCCTCCTGGATGTACGGGAAGGGCTGCCGCGAAAGCGCCTGGAAGAACCGCACCAGCTTACCGAGTTCATTTTCCGAAAAGGAGAACGTCGGCATGCGGACTTGGAGATAGGACCGCACGCCGTTGCGATTCGTGTCCTTATCATTGAGTGCCGGGTTGTTGAGGAAATGCAACAACCACTCGGGATTGACGCGGGCACCTTCGGTTAGAAGCTTGGGTGGCAGTTGTTCCTGCGCATCCTGATATCGCTTCACGGACATGAGCGCCGTCTTCTGCCCCGGAATAAGCTGATGGCAGCCCAAGCAGTTATATTTCTTTACCACCCACCAGCCCTCCTGAATATCGCGCCGATAATCGAGTGGACGGTATTGGTAAGTCGTCGGAAGCGGGTTTTCCTGGCTGCCCAAAAGAAAAGTTGTCAGCGAGCGAATGTCATCTTTGGTCAGGTGTAAATTGGGCATCCGTAGCTTTTCGGTTTCCGGTTTGATCTTTCCTTTGTCCCAGATGTTGGGTTCGGCCAGCTTATGCTCGAAAAAGCCCTTGTGGTCGTACCACGGCTTCTTGGCCGGGCCCTCGGGCAAGCGCCCCAGATCGTCGGGATCGGTAATGGGCTCACTGCCGCCGCGCTGGGCTGTTTCGGTCAGCAACGCGAAGTCCAGCCGCTCAACCGGCTTGCTGCCCTCAAAGGTTAACTCCGTACCGATTCGCCCCTCCTCTTCCAGCCCAGAAATCTCATGGCAACCCGCGCAACCGAAGTGGCGAATCCATTTTTTGCCTTCCTCCTTCAGGCTGGGATCGTCCATAAAGGGCGCATCGGGGTAGGAAGAAGGCTGCTGCTTTTTCAGAGTGATCAGGTAGCTAGCTACGTCCCGCGCATCCTCCGGTGAAAGCCTCAGGCTGGGCATTACGGTCATATTTTGCACTTGCAATTCATGTCCGTCGTTCGGGCACTTGCTGTGCTCGAGATCAAAGACGTACGGCAATCCCTTCTTCTTGTAATCTTCGGGGCCGATGTCCTTTTTCTCATATGGACAATAAGGACGC
>Ga0126376_10002129_pt1 | contig 11099 bp, 8 predicted proteins | sample PanSoiMetPlot_15_FD_92760 | JGI IMG/M metagenome (GOLD analysis project Ga0126376, IMG submission 92760) | Tropical forest soil microbial communities from Panama - MetaG Plot_15 | ecosystem: Environmental > Terrestrial > Soil > Tropical forest > Bulk soil | place: Panama | collected 2016-02-17
CGACCCCTTTGGCCAGTTCCTTGACCGCGTCCTCGGCGGGCGGGGCTCCGCCGTCGAGCCGCGGAATGCCGGTCAGTCGGTCGTTGAGTTCGGAGATGGCGCGGTGCATGTCGAGCACCGCCACCTGCAGCTGATGGGCGCCATAGTCGCCGCCTTGCGAGCCGCCGGCGGCGAGATCGGTAATGCCCGAGAGCCACTCTTCGAGCTGATTGTAGAAGCGGCCGTGCGCGTGCCCGGCCTGCAGTTCGAGAAAGCCCAGTACCAGCGAGCCGCCGAGGCCGAGCAGCGAGGAGGAAAACGCCGTGCCCATGCCGCGCAGCGGGGCCGCCAGGCCATTTTTCAGTTCATCGAATACGGTGACGCTGTCGGCGGCGCGGGTATCGAGCGCGCCGATGGTCTGCCCGACCGACCGGATGGTGTCCAACAAACCCCAGAAGGTGCCGAGCAAGCCAAGGAACACCAACAGACCGACCAGGTAGCGTCCGGTATCGCGGGCCTCGTCGAGACGCGAGCCGATCGAATCCATGATCGAGCGCATCGACGTGGCCGACAGCGACAAGGCGCCGGTACGGTCGCGCAGCATGGTCGCCATCGGCGCCAGCAGCACGGGACGATGCGAGATGGCAAGGCCGGGGTCGGCGATTCGGAAGGCATTGACCCAGCGGATTTCGGGGTAGAGCCGGACCACCTGCTGGAAGGCGTAGAGAATGCCCGCCACCATCACCACGCAAATCAGCAGGTTGAGGCCCGGGTTGTTGAGCATGGCCTGCCACAGCTGGGTGTGCAGCACCGCCACCAGCATGCCGACCAGCACCAGGAACACGAACATGCGCCACAGATAGAGCCCCGGGGTCGACAGGGTGCGGTGCAGGGAGGCTGGTGCCCGCTCTCCCGATCTCGCTCGTGCCATGCGTCCTTCTCCCAGCCTCGATTGAGGGGACATTAGCCAAACTCCATGGCATCACAAACCGGCAACTTCGTGCCGATCGCGGTCTGTCAATGCTCTTTGTGCCTTCTTTTAGGCGGACACGGAATTCCTCTGGCCGGCAGCCGTGCCGGCGCCATTGAGCGTCGCCAGCAGCGCCCGATGGATGGCTTGGTTGCCGGCGACGATGCTGCCCTTGCCGAACATGTCCTGGCCGCCGGCGCTGTCGCTGATGTAGCCACCCGCTTCGCGCACCATTAGCATGCCGCCGGCGATGTCCCAGGGCTTGAGCTCGTGGTCGACGAAGCCGTCGAAGCGGCCGGCCGCCACCCAGGCGAGGTCGACGGCGGCGGCCCCGGTGCGGCGCAGGCCGCTGGTGGCCGCCATCAAGGCCTTGCATTCGGCCAGGAAGTGGTCGTGTCCCCGGCGACCCCGGTGCGGAATACCGACGCTGATCAAGCAGTCGGCCAAGGCCTTGCGGTTGGCCACGCGCAGGCGCCGACTGTTGACGAAGGCGCCCTGCCCGCGCTCGGCGGTATAGAGCTCGTCGAGGATCGGATTATAGATGAGGCCGCACACGATTTCGCCGTCGCGCTCGAGCGCGATCGAGATCGCAAACAGCGGGATGCCGTGCAGAAAATTGCTCGTGCCATCAAGCGGATCGACGATCCAGCGGTGGCTCTTGTCGGAGCCGGCGACGACGCCGCGCTCCTCCATCAGGAAGCCGTAGCCTGGCCGGGCCTTGGACAGCTCCCGAAACAGCACCTCCTCGGCGCGGTGATCGGCGGCGGTCACGAAGTTGCCGGGGCCTTTGACCGAGACCTGGAGCTGCTCGACCTCGCCAAAGTCGCGCGTCAGACCGCGCCCGGCCTTGCGGGCGGCGCCGATCATGACATTCATTAGGGCTGAAGCCGGCATCAGCGCTCGACGCAAGAGGTCAGGGGTGAGAGGCGAGACCGATCTAGCCCAGGTTGCAGGGGGTGACAAGGCGGCGGCGGGCCGCGCCGCAGGAAGGCGGCCCGCTGGCCGGGCTGCAAAGGCGGTAACGCCGGCATGGGCGCGCGTGGGAAGCATCCCACTCTACCGTCTCCAAGATTTGTGGTTGTGATCCCACCGCCGGGGCCGCTAGCCTTGCAGGCGCGAGCCCGTGAGGAGGGAGCCCGATCCAAATGGCCTATGCCGCGGTCGGCCTGTTGGACAGCATCTCGGAATTTTGTCGGCGTGCCGGCATGGCCGAATCGACCTTCGGCCGGCGTGCCGTCAACGACGGCAAGTTTGTCGCCCGCCTGCGTGACGGTGCCCGCATCACCCCCGAGACGCTCGAGCGGGTCAGCGCCTTTCTGACCACGCAGGGCATTCGCGCGCCGCAAAGCCCGCCGGAACTGCGGCCGCTGTTGCGCGTCGCCGCCGGCGGGCTCGAGCCCGCCAAGGCGCCCACCGAGGATGCCCCTTCGCGCAACTTCCGCTTTTTCGACAACCGGCAAAAGTACCTGTTGTTCGTCAATACCTGCAGCGAAAAAGAGGTGATCGCGCAGCGGGTCGGCATGGAGCTCGCGCATCTGCATCCCGAGCCGCCGGCGATCCGCGTGTTCGATGCCGGCATGGGCGACGGCACGCTTCTCACCCGGGTGATGCGCGACATGCACCGCCGCTTCCCGACCTTACCCTTCTACATCGTCGGCAAAGAGATCAGCCTGGAGGACACCCGCCTCTCGCTCGACAAAATGGCGGATCGCTTTTACGAGCACCCGGCCACCGTCCTCGTCGTCAGCAACATGTACTACACCGAGGCGCCCTGGCTGGCGCCCAACGCCGTGTCGGCCGCCACCTCGTTGGCCTGGCACGAGGTCGGGCTGGTCGGCGGCACGGCGGCGCAATTCAGCGAGCAGATCGCCGCGCTCGAACCGTTGCTGGGGCGCGTCTGGCAGGCGCGGCACAGTCCCAAGACCGGCAACCCCGTCTACGAGCGCCCGGCGGCGATCGTCATCTATCGCGAGGATTTCCGTTTCCTGCTCGACGGCATCATCCCGCAACAGGGTCGCGCGCGCGCCGACTATGATCTCGTCATCGCCTCGCAGCCTTACCGGGCCCGCGTCCCGGTCGCCTTCAAGGCCTCGCGCGTCGTGGCACCCCTGGTGCGGGCCTTGCGACCGGGCGGCCGGCTGATTGGCATCCACTCCTGCGGCCGCGATCCGGGTCTGGAGATCGTGCGCAAGATGTGGCCCAACGAAGATCCATTCCAGACCAGCCGCTACGACGTCCTGCGCGCCACGCGGGCCGAACTCGGCCGCGAGGCGCGGCACTACAACTTCAATGCCTACGCCGATCAGCGGGCGGTGTTTCGCTACGACATGCACACCTTGCCGACCGAGATTGCGGCCAGCATCGGCACCTCGACCTTGTTTGCAGCCTGGAATGCCGCCGTCTACGTGGCGCAGATCGACGATGAGCGGCTCGCCGACGTGTTGGGTGCGCGCCGATATCTCGATGCCACGCGCGAGGTGCTGCAGACGCATGGCCGGCTTTGGTTCCTGGATGAATCCTACGTCATTTCGCGCAAGAGAGGCTGAGACGATGTCAGCATCGGTTGTCGATTCCCCGCGTCGATGCGACGATGGCGGCGCGCTTGCCGCGATCGCCGCCGAGCTGGTGGCCTGCGGCTCGATCGAAATGGGCGCCGAAGCGCCCGAGGATGCCCGCTTGATCGCGGAGCTGCTACCGGCGGGCACGCCGGTCTACGTCAATCACTTGCCGCGCCACGAGCTGCCGCACACCTTGGCGGCGCTGGTGGCGCTGCGCGATGCCGGCCTCGAGCCGGTGCCGCACATTGCCGCGCGCCGCGTCGCCTCGCGTCAGCAGGTTGCAACCTTTCTGGACCAGGCCGTGCGGCTGGCGGGCGTTGCCAAGGTGCTGTTGATCGCCGGCGACGTCGCCCGGCCGCTGGGACCTTATGCCGACGCCGCCCAGCTGATCGGCGATGGCGTGCTGTGCGATACCGGCGTGCAGCAGGTGGGATTGCCTGGCTATCCCGAGGGGCATCCTCGGATCGCGCCGGCAGCCCTCAATGCCGCGCTGATGCAGAAGTTGGCGCTGCTGGGCGAGCAACGGCTCGCCGCCTATGTTGTCACCCAGTTCTCGTTCGCCCCCAACCGCATTGTCGAATACTGCGCCGATCTTAATCGTCGGGCCCCGGCGGTGCCGGTCTACGTTGGACTGGCCGGGCCGACGACGCCGCGGCGGCTCGTCAAGTTCGCGCAGCGCTGCGGTGTTTCCGCCTCGCTCAGGGCGCTGCAGGCCGAAGGCATGCGCGCGGTCAGGCTTTTCACCCACGTCGATCCGACCGCGCAACTGACCGCTGTGGCGCGGCACGCGCTGAGCGGCAGCGCCAGCAACGTGGTCGGCGTCCATCTCTATAGCTTCGGTGGGGTGGCCGCGACCGCGGGTTGGATGAACGCGCAAATCACCGGCGGCCGCCGCTAGCGTGCGATGGATCGCCTGAGGGCGCGCGCACGCGCGGCCGCGCCCCATGCGCCGGTACGCCCGTCGGGATCGATCGGATCGATCCCCGCTTCCACCGTGCACCTGCCTCTGCGATGATGCCAACACCAGGGTATTTGACGCCGGGTTGGCAAGCGCGGGCGTTGCCGAAGAGCTCCTGCTGCCGCTGAGCCGGCCCGCCGAAAGCGTGTGCCGAAGGCAAGGGCCATGGTTGGGGAGCCGCCCGAGGTGAGACGCAGCGCTGCGACGGCGACCGGCGCCGGCCGGCGCGGTCGGCGCCGGCCGTGGCGCACGGCACTCGTGCTCGTGGGCCTGATCGCAAGCGCCGGCCTGCCGGCGCGGGGCGAGGAGCCATTGGTGGTGCCAAATCCGCGCTGGGGGGCCTTCTTTTCCGGCCGCGATCAGCGGGTGCCGATCGAGCCCTCGGCCTGGCCCTGGTCTGCCGTCGGACGCGTCAACGTCGCCGACAGCACCACCCGGCGGCACTGCACCGGCACCCTCGTTGGCGCGCGCCTGGTGCTGACGGCGGGCCATTGTCTGTTCGATCATCGGCTCGGGCGCTGGGTCAATCCGGAGCATGTGCATTTCGTTGCCGGCCAGGCCCGCGACAACTCGAGCGGTCACGCCAAAGCGCAAAGCTTCATCATCCCGCCGCAACTCGACATGGCCGACGGCAGCGATGGCGCTCGACACAGTATGCGCCGCGACCTCTTCGCCCACGACTGGGCGCTGATCCGGCTCGAGGTGGCGCTCGACATCAAGCCGGTGCCGGTCAAGGCAATCGCTGCCAGCGCCATCGCCGAGGAGCTCGCCAGCGGGGAGATTGCGCGCGCCGGCTATAGTGCCGACCGGCGTTATCTGCTGTCCGTGCACCGGGGCTGCGCGGCGGCGCTGGGCGAGCCCGGCACGATGTTGAACCGTTGCGACGCGCGGCCGGGCGATTCCGGTTCGCCGCTGTTGCTGCTGCGCGGCGAGGAGACGGTCCTAATCGGCCTCAGTACTGGGGCGGCGCACCTGAAGCAGCCCGATCAAGGGTACGTGGCCGTGGCCGGCCTGGGCCCGTCGGCCCAGTCCTTCGTCGCTGCCGTGGAGGCGGAGTTGGCGCCTTGAGGGTACATGGTGGCCGCGCGCCGGCACGGCTTGGGAGCGGGCGAGCCTATTGCGCCACCCGCACCACGTCGAAGGTATGCCGGCCCGAGGCGTGCTGGGCCTCGTTGATCACCACCGCGGTGCCTGCAAAGGGCGTCAGGCGCAGCGCGCTGAAGGCATCGACCTCGCGACCATCGTCGAGCTGGACGTGAACGATGGCCGCCCGCGCGCCACCACCCTTCTTGACCGTCAATACGGTGCCGTTGTGCACTGCAACATCGACCGTGCGGTCGGTCCGCTCCACCTGGCGCACCAGGAACAGGGTGAGCAGGCCGATCGCCATCACCACCAGAAGCACGATCGGAACCAGGCGCCGGATCCGCTCCCGCCATACCAATGCCGAGAGGCGGCGCGCGTTTTCCTGCGACAGCTTCATGGCCCGAACTCCCCAAAAGTGTGCGAGGGCTAGCGCGCCGGCCGGCAATGCGCAAGCCGGGCCCGGCGAGGCGAGCCGTCGCGGCTCGATCGAAAGTCGCAAACGGTGGGCGCTAGGCCTTCATGCAGCGCACCTTGTGCGGCGCGGGTCGCAATCGGCAAAAGCCTGAATTGATTTGCTCACCTCCTATCGCGGCGGCAGACTTGGCGGCAAGGGCAGCCGCCTCGGCGGCCGGCGCATCAAGCCAGCACCCGTCCCTGGGGCGTGGTAGCTGCTCGTCACCCGAAGGGAGAAATGGCAATGCCAAGACTGAGACCGACCCGCCGCCAGGTGCTCGCGACGTCCGCCGCAGCGGCCGCGAGCCTGCTACCCGCGCCCTATGTGCGTCGGGCCTACGCGGCCGGTAGCTTGTCCATCGGCCTGTGGGACCACTGGGTCCCCGGTGCCAACGACGTCGCCGCCAAGATCATTCAGGAATGGGGTGAGAAGGAGAAGGTCGACGTCAAGGTCGACTTCATCACCTCGCAGGGCAACAAGCTGCTGTTGACCATCGCCGCCGAGGCGCAGGCCAAGTCCGGTCACGACATCATGGAGTTCACCAACTGGGAGGCGGCGCAGCACGCCTTTGCGCTGGAACCCGTCGATGATCTCGTCCGCGACGTTATCGCCCGCAATGGACCGATCGAGCCGGCGGTCGAGTATCTTGGCAAATTCAAGGGCACCTGGGTCTCGGTGCCAATGACCCGTGGCACCTTGCTGCTCGGCGTCTGCACCCGCTTCGATCTGCTCAAGGAGCACGCCGGCATCGATATCCAGGCCATGTATCCGGCCGGCAAGCCGCCGGCGGCGGAGGCCTGGACCTGGGACAACTTCCTGATCGCGGCCGAGAAATGCGCCAAGGCCAATCATGCGTTCGGACTGCCGCTCGGCGTCACCACCGATACCATGCAATGGGTTGGCGCCCTGTTCAAAGCCTACGGCGCCGACTTGATGAACGAAAACGGCGACATCACCGTCAAGACGGACGCCGTGCGCCAGGTGCTCGATTACGCCAAGCGCCTGGCCGCGTTCCTGCCGCCGGACGCGCCGTCTTGGGATGATGCCTCCAATAACAAGTGGCTGATTTCCGGGCGCGGCGCGCTGATCATGAACCCGCCGAGCGCGTGGGCGGTGGCCAAGCGCGATGCGCCACAGATCGCCGAGAAATGCTGGACGCACGGCTTCCCCAAGGGACCGAAGGGACGCTTCAACCCGATCCTGCCGCGCCTCTATGGCACCTGGAACTTTTCCAAGAACAAGGCGGCAGCCAAGAGCCTGCTCTATCACCTGTCGTCGCGGGAAAATGCCGAAAAGCTGGTGGCGGCGGGACAGGGTTACGACATTCCACCCTATGTGAAGTTTAACGACTTCAAGACCTGGGAAGAGGAAGGCCCGCCGAAAGGCACGCTCTCGCACTATCCCAACAAGGGCGACCAGATCATCGCCGTCACCTGTTCGCCGGCACCGCCGCTGATCGCCGCGCAGATTTGGGCGCAGGCGATCCAGCCGAAGATGATCGTGCGCTTCGCCAAGGGCGAGGCCATTGAAAAGACGCTCGAGTGGGCCGAGAGCGAGCTCGAAGGCTTCAAGCGCACGTAACGCTCTGGGTCTTCGCCCGACAGGCACCGGATCCGGTGGCGAATGCCGCCGGATCCGACCCGCGGTCGCAAGCGCCGCCGGTGTCACCCCCGGTGGGCGCCGCGGTTTTCATTTCGGCGGCGGCCGCCTCAATGGCCGGCGCCGGCGGCGGCCGTGGCGGGGGGCCGCTTCATGACCAGCGCCAGTAGGGCGAGCACCAGGAACAGCAAGGTCAAGGCCAAGAACACGTCGGCAAAGGCCATCACCACGCCTTGCCGATGCACGAGCGCATTGAGTTGCTTCGTGGCCATCAGTTCCGCATCGCTGCCGAACGTGGCAAAGCGCTGGGTCAGGTTGGTGAACGCCTCGAGCGCCGGCCGCCGCGACCAGGTGACGGCCTCGTGCAGCCGAGCAAGATGCAGATCGGTGCGATTGTTGAGCAGCGTGGTCAGGGCCGCTAGCCCGACGGCGCCGCCGAGGTTGCGCATCAGGTTATAAAGCCCGGAGGCATTCTTCACGAGTTCCGGCGCCAACGTGCCCAGCGCCACGTTATTGATCGGAATGATGGCCAGCATCAGGCCAATGCCGCGCAGCACCTGCGGCCAAAACAGCTCCCAGAAATCCCAATCCTGGGTGAGATAGGTCAGCCAATAGGTGCCGATGGCGAATGAGACAAAGCCGGCAATCAGCATCAAGCGCGGATCGAGCTTGGTCGACAGGCGGCCGGCGATCGGCGCGGTGAGGAACATGGCCGCGCCGGACACAAACAAGGTTTCGCCGATCATCAGCGCGTTGTAGCCGCGCACCTGCGCCAGATACAGCGGATAGAGATAAGTGAGGCCATAGAGCCCGATCCCCAGCACGAAAGAGAACAGGCTGCCCAAGCCAAAATTGCGATCGGTGAAGGCGCGCAGATCGACGATCGGCTGGGCGGCCATCAAGACGCGCGCGAAGAAGACCACCGCCGACACTGCGGAAACAACGGCCATCAACGCCACGGTTTCGTCGCCGAACCAGTCGTTGCGCGGGCCCTCCTCGAGCACGTACTCAAGCGCGCCGAGGAAACCTGCCATCGACAACAGGCCGAGCCAATCGAAGTTGCCGAACAGCGACCAGTCCGGGCTATCGAAGTCGATCAGCGCCAGCGCCGCGAGCGTAACCAGCAAACCCGGAATGATGTTGATAAAGAACAGCCAATGCCAGGACAGGGCATCGGTCAGGTAGCCGCCCACGGTCGGTCCGATGGTGGGCGCGAGCGTCGCCACCAGGCCGATCATGGGGTTCACCAGGCTCAGTTTGGAGCGCGGGAAGATCAGGTAGGCGGTGGCGAACACGGTCGGGATCATGCCGCCGCCGATGAAGCCCTGCACGGCGCGCCAGAAGATCATCTCGTTGATGCTGGATGTCAGCCCGCACATCAAGCTTGCGACCGTGAACCCGCCGGCGGAGACGGCAAACAGGATGCGGGTGCCGAGCGCGCGGGAGAGGTAGCCCGACAGCGGGATCATCACCACCTCGGCGATCAGGTAGGCGGTCTGCACCCAGGTGATCTCGTTGGCGGAGGCGGAGAGCCCGGCTTGGATCTCGGTCAACGAGGCGGAGACGATTTGGATGTCGAGGATCGCCATGAACATGCCGAACACCATCACCAGGAAGGCCACGAGCCGACGCGGCTCGAGGCGATCGTCCTGGTGGGGCACGGCGGCGCCCGTAAATCGGGCTGGACTGGCTGAGGTTTGGGCCATGGCTGGAGCCGGCTTTCGGCTAGTTGCTGTTGGAGCGGACCGTGGCGCTGCCCATGCGCTGCGCCGGGGCCGGGGCGTCCGGTTTGGTGTTGACGCTGACGATCACCGACATACCGGGCCGCAACAGCGACTGCTCGGTGACGTCGGCCGGCAGCAGGATCCGCACCGGTAGCCGTTGCACGATCTTGGTGAAGTTGCCGGTGGCGTTGTCGGGCGGCAGCAGCGAGAACACCGAGCCCGATGCCGGCGCCACGCTCGCCACACGTCCATCCAAGCTACGGTCGGGAAGCGCGTCGACCTTGATGCTCACGGGCTGTCCTGGCTTGAGCCGGGCCAGCTGCGTCTCCTTGAAATTGGCGTCGATGTAGACGGCATCCAACGGCACCAGACTGGCGAGCCGCTGGGTCGGTTGCACGTAGTCGCCCACCTGCACGGCGCGATTGCCGATCACGCCGTCGAACGGCGCCTTGATGACGGTGAAACTGAGGTCGCGCTCGGCCTTTTGCAGCGCCGTTTGATACTGCTGCAGGGTGCGGCGCGCCTCCTCTTGCTGCGCCTTGAGGACGTCGACATTGGCGGTGGCCGCGGTGATGGCGGCCTCGGCCGACTGCACGGCCGCGGCGGCTTGCTCCCAATTCGCCTGGGCCTGCTCCAGGGCTTGCCGACTGTTGATTTGCCGCGTGGCGAGGTCCTGCTGGCGGCGCAACTCGAGCTGGCTACGGGTCTCGCCGGCTTTGGCGGAGCTGAGCTGTGCCTTGGCCTGCTCGACCGCGGCCACTTGCGCCGCGGTCTGGCGGCCGAGCCGGTCGACGGTGGCTTGCTGCACGGCGATCTGATCGCGCGCATTGGCCACCGCCAAGCGATAGTCGCCATCGTCGATGCGGACGATCACGTCGCCGGCCGTGACCTGGGCATTGTCCTCGACCGCGATCTCGGTGATGTAGCCCGACACCTTCGGCGACAGCGTGGCGTTGCGGGCGCCCACATAAGCGTCATCGGTGCTGACGAGATAGCGGCCCTGGGTCCACCAGTACTGACCCCACATGGCGCCGCCCGCGAGCGCCGCCAGAGCCACAATAACTCCCGCCAAACGCACGATTTTCCGCTTGGCCGCGGTACCCGCCGGCGCCGCCGGCGGCCGCGTCTGCGCTATCGGCCGCCGCTCAATGAGGTCGGCGTCACCGTCACGGTCGCGCTGATCTTCTCGCAACTCTTGATCTTGAAGCATCGTTTACCCTCAAATCCTTATTGACCGAACGGTTCGGTCAAGGCACATTGACATAGCCCCTTGGCCGCCATATGTCAATGACCGAACGGTTCGGTCAACTCGTTGTGAGGGGCGAACCTGGAGGTTTGTCGTCATGGCCACGGAACTGGAGCGCGCCCCGAACCTGGAAAGCCCGTTTGCCCCGGAGGCAAGCGAAGGCCCGAAGCGGCGGCAGATCGTGACGGGTGCCCGACGGGTGTTCCTGGCGCAGGGCTTCGATGCCGCCAGCATGGGGGCCATCGCGCGCGAGGCGGGCGTGTCGAAGGGCACACTTTATGTCTACTTCAAGAACAAGGAAGAGTTGTTTGAGGCCATTGTCGAGGATCGCAGCCGCGCCCAGGCCGAGCAGATCTTCAGCCTCGACCGTGAGGCGCCGATCGCCAGCGAGCTGACGCGCCTTGGCGAGGGCCTCACACGCTTCCTGTGCCGACCCGACACCGTGCCGTCGCTGCGCACCATCATGGCCATCGCCGACCGCATGCCCGAGGTCGGCACCCGCTTCTACGCCGCCGGCCCGGCGCG
>Ga0126376_10002130_pt1 | contig 11095 bp, 8 predicted proteins | sample PanSoiMetPlot_15_FD_92760 | JGI IMG/M metagenome (GOLD analysis project Ga0126376, IMG submission 92760) | Tropical forest soil microbial communities from Panama - MetaG Plot_15 | ecosystem: Environmental > Terrestrial > Soil > Tropical forest > Bulk soil | place: Panama | collected 2016-02-17
AGTGTGGCAACCGGCATCCGTGGCCGAAGCCCTGCATATCGCGTGCCGCCGGCCCTGTCTTCCCCGTTTTATTGCGGCGGAGCCTTGCCGCTAAAGCGGGCTTGCCTGGGTTTGCCCAGGCCTGCCATCAGCTTGCGACGTGCCGGCCTGCCGCTCAGTTTGGCGAGACCTTACCGCGCTTGCCGGCAGGGCCCGCATCGAGCCGCTGAGCCTCGCTGATCCACGTCTGCCCGCTGTCGCCATCAACGATCCGACCAGGCTGGCGCGATCTCGATTCGATCACCATCACAGCGGCGAATGCGAGCCGCTGTTCGTCCACTTGAGAGGAAGGCGGGCGCGGTGAGCTCGGCGATGACATCGATGAGATTAGGGCCTCCCAACTCACAGCCCAAGCGCGCAGGGGCGGCTGGCAGCGGCTCTCAAGGCGATGGCGTAAGTGGCGGCGCCGCCTCGGTCGACGCCGACAGTCGCGGGCCGGCATTGGCACTGCCACAAGCACGCCATCGAAGAGTGGCAGAATGGTTAACAGTCCATTACAACCATTGTGGTTTCGGGCAGTACGGTTCGGCGCTGAAGTGCGCGGGGAAGGCGGGGGGTCGCGCGATGGAATCCAACACGGCCAGGGCCACAATGGCGACCGTGCTCGCGGGCGGACTGGGCTTTGCCGTCTACGCCGTAACGCTGCAGGCCGGCTCGCACACCGACGGGCGCATCGTGATGGCGGTCGGCAATCCCCATTATCGACAGCTGGCGGAGAGCTATCGCTCGGACTTGGAGCGCAATGGCGTGCGGCTCGACTTGCGCGAGCTGGAGGGGTTCAAAACGCTCAAGGCCCTGGTCGACAAGGATTCCGACGTCAACGCTGGTTTCGTCAAGGGCGGCCTCGTCGGCAGCATGCAAGGCCGGCTCGCCACCGACCGGGCGAAAGGCCGCCATACCGAGTACGCCAAACTGCAGTCGCTGGGCCGCCTGTTCTACGAGCCGATTTGGGTCTTCACGCGCCATGACACGCCGCTGCAGTCGCTCAGAGATTTGCACGACAAGCGCATCATGGTCGGCAACAAGGATAGCGGCGCGCGCCGCATTACCAGCCAGCTGCTCAGGGCCAATGGCGTTGCCAAGGATGAGGCGCTTTTGATCAACGAGGAGCTTTCGGCCGACGCCGCCGAACTGCGGCAGGGCAAGACCGATGCTGCGATCCTGATTCTGCCCGCCGATGCCGACAAGATCCAGGCGCTGCTGCACGTCACCGACATCCGCCTGATGGACTTCTCCGCCGAAGCCGAGGCCTATGACAACCGCTTTCCCGCGCTCACCAAATTGGTGATGCGCACCGGTTCGGTCGAATTCCAGCCCCTCATTCCGTCCGCGGACATCACCTTGCTTGCGACCTCGGTCGCCCTGGTTGTCCGGCCGACGATCGATGCCTCGCTGGCCAGCCTGTTGACGCAAGCCGTTTTGGACAACCCGAAGTCAGGCTTCGATAAAAACGGCGATCCGGTACTGTTCTATAAGGCCGGCGAGTTTCCATCCGCCAGCGATCCCGAATTCGAGGTGCCGCCACAGGCGCGCCAGGTCTACAAGACCAACGAGGTGCCGTTCGTGCTGCGCTTGATGGCGCCCTTCAACAAGCGCATGGGCCTGCCCTACAATTTCACCGCTTATGCCAGCGCTCACGCCGCCAAGCTGGTGCTGTTGATCCCGGCGCTCGCCGTGTTGGTCCCGTTCGGGCGCTTCCTGCCGATCGCCTATGCCTGGAACGTTCGCCGCCGGCTGCTCTACTGGTACCGGCAGCTGAAGGCGGTGGAGAAGAGCCTTGACAGCGGTGGCGCCAAGTACGATCTCGCCACCCACAAGGCCGAGATCGAGCGCATCGACAGCCGCGTCCGCCGGATGCGGGTGCCGCTCTATTTCTCAAGCCAGCTTTACGATTTACGCGGCCACATCGACCTCGTTCGACACCGGCTTGAGCGTCCGCAGCAGGAAGTACGGTTGGCGGCCGAGTAGGCCGGGTGCGGGGCGTTTTGGCGGTGGCGCCCAAGCGGCGCCGCTGCCGCCGATGCAGTCGCGTTGAAAGCGGGCGGCGAAGGCTCGCCGCCGCCAACGGCAGCGAGGGAGCTTGCGACCTATGAGCGATGACCTGGCCAAGGCCGACATCGGCGCGGCACTCGCCGACATCCGGGGGCAGATCGCGGAGCATTGGGGTTGGTTTCTGGCGCTCGGTGTGGTGCTGATCCTGGCCGGGATGGCGGCCATCGCCTTTCCCTTGCTGTCCACCATCGCCGTCAAGGTGGCGCTCGGCTGGCTGTTTCTGGTTGGCGGCCTCAGCATGCTGCTGCATGCTGTGCGCGCCAGACGCTGGCGGGGCGTGCTGTGGGAGACCTTGGTGGGCCTGATGTACGTCTTGGCCGGCGCCTATCTCGCCTTCTTTCCCCTTACCGGTATCCTGACGCTCACGATCCTGCTCGCCGCCATGTTTCTGCTGGAGGGGGGGCTCGAGATCATTATGGCGCTATCGCTGCGCCCGCACGAGGGTTTGGGCTGGTTGGTGCTGAGCGGGCTGGTCGCCATTGCCGCCGGCACCCTGATCGCGCTGCAATTGCCGAGTTCGGCGGCCTGGGCGATCGGGCTGTTGGCGGGCATCAACCTCCTGGCCAGCGGCTGGGGCTTCCTGTTCCTGGCGCTACGCGGCCGGCAGGCGGCGGCCGAGGTGGCGCCGTCCGCGGCGCGGCCGGCGCTTTAGCGTCCGGCGACTTTACCGCGCAGCTCAGCGCCGCTGTGCCGGCCGTGCGGCAATCGGCGTAGGCGGATCGCCGCCGCCGGGCGAGAAAAGCATTTCGTTCAAGCCCGATCCGGCCCTATCGTCCCCGCCGGCCAGGCGCCCGTTTCAGCGTTTCGGCCGGTCCGCCCCTTTGCTCCACGAGGCAGTGTTTGCGCGCCGCATCCGAGCCCGACATCGCCCTGTCGGTCTCCCCCGCCGACGAAATCAAGACCACGACGTGCTACATGTGCGCGTGCCGCTGCGGTATTCGCGTGTTTTTGAAGGACGGCAAGGTCCGCTACATCGAGGGCAATCGCGACCACCCCGTGAACCGGGGCGTGCTGTGCGGCAAGGGCTCGGCTGGCATCATGCAGCACTACTCGCCGGCGCGCCTCACCACGCCGCTCTTGCGCGTGGGCCCGCGCGGCGCGGGGGATTTCAAGGCGATCTCCTGGGACGAGGCGCTGGCGCTGGCGAGCCAGTGGCTCGGCGACGTGCGCCGCAGCGATCCCCGTAAGCTCGCGTTCTTCACCGGTCGCGATCAGAGCCAGGCGCTGACCAGTTGGTGGGCGATGCAGTTCGGCACGCCGAATTTCGCCGCCCACGGCGGCTTCTGTTCGGTCAATATGGCGGCGGCCGGGCTCTATACCTTCGGCGGATCGTTCTGGGAATTTGGCGAGACCGATTGGCCGCACACCCGCTACTTCATGCTTTGGGGCGTGGCCGAGGATCACGCCTCCAACCCGCTCAAGATCGAACTCGGCAAGCTCAAGCAGCGGGGCGTCAAGGTGGTGAGCGTCAATCCGGTGCGGACCGGCTACAGCGCCATCGCCGACGAGTGGATCGGCATCAAGCCCGGCACCGATGGCCTGTTCGCCGGCGCCCTGGTGCATGAGCTGTTGCGCACGCACCAGGTCGATGTCGACTATTTGCGGCGCTACAGCAATGCCGGCTGGCTGGTGATTCGCGACCCCGGCGCCGCCGATGACGGCCTCTTTGCGCGTGACGCTAGCGGCAAGCCGCTTGCCTACGATACGCGCGCCGGTGCCTTGAGAAGCGCACTCGATCCCGAGCTGGCGCCGGCGTTCTCCGGCAGCTTCGAACTCGCCGATCGGCGTCAAGCCGTGCCGGTGTTCCAGCTGCTCGCCGAGCGCTTTCTGGCTCCCACCTATGCGCCCGAGCGCGTTGCCGCCGAGACCGGGGTGCCCGCCAGCAGCATCCGCCGCATTGCCGCCGAGCTCGCCAGCGCCGCCTTCGCCGAGCCGGTGGTGCTCGACGTGCCGTGGACCGACTGGGCCGGGCGGCGCCATGACAAGATGCTCGGCCGACCGGTCGGCATGCACGCCATGCGCGGCATCTCGGCCCACGCCAACGGCTTTCATACCTGCCGCATCCTGCACGTGCTGCAGATCCTATTGGGTTCGATCGATTGCCCCGGCGGCTTTCGCTACAAGACCCCCTATCCCAAGCAGACGCCGCCGACCCTGAAACCCCGCGGCAAGCCGGGCGAGGTCAAGCCGATGCAGGCGCTGATGGGTCCGCATCTGGGCTTCCCGACCGGTCCTGAGGATCTGTTGGTCGATGCCGCGGGCAGGCCACAACGCATCGACAAGGCCTATAGCTGGGAGGCACCCTTCGCGGCGCACGGGTTAATGCATACGGTGATCGCCAACGCCGCGCTTGGCGATCCCTACCCGATCGACGTGCTGTTTCTTTATATGGCCAACATCGGCTGGAATTCGGCCATGAACCTGCCGGCCACCCTGGCGCACTTGAGCGCCAAGGACGCCGCCGGCGACTACAAGATCCCGAAAATCATCTACTCGGACGCCTACTTCTCCGAGACGGTGGCCTACGCCGATCTCATTCTTCCCGATACCACCTACCTCGAACGCTGGGACTGCATTTCGCTGCTCGACCGGCCGATCTCGGAACCCGACGCTCCCGCCGATGCGATTCGCCAGCCGGTGGTGGCTCCCGATCGCGACGTGCGGCCGTTCCAGAGCGTGTTGATCGATCTGGGCGCGCGGCTGCGGCTGCCGGGTTTTGCCAATGACGATGGCTCACCCAAATACCCCGGCGGCTATGCCGACTATATCGTCAACCATCAACGCCGGCCGGGCATTGGGCCGCTCGCCGGCCATCGCGGCAACGGCGGCGGCGATTGGGGCCGCGGCGAGCCCAATCCGCGCCAGCTCGAACAGTACATCGCCGACGGCTGCGTCCACGTGCACCGGCTGCCGGACGCGCTCAAGTACTTCAAGCACGCCAACCGGGAATTCATCGACTGGGCAGTCGACATGGGCTTTCGCATTACGCCGACGCCGGTGATTTTCCAGCTCTATAGCGAGCCGATGCAGAAGATGCGGCTCGCCGCACGCGGCCATGGCAGCGTGCTGCCGCCGCAAGCGCAGCGCCAGCGCATCGACACCTACTTTGACCCGCTGCCGTTCTGGTACCCGCCGTTCGAAAATGCCGCCGCGGAGCGCGACTTTCCGCTCCATGCCATCACCCAGCGGCCGATGGCGATGTACCATTCGTGGGGCTCGCAAAATGCCTGGCTGCGCCAGATCCACGCCGCCAACCGGCTCTACCTCAATGCCGCCCGCGCCGCCGAGCTTGGCCTCAATGACGACGATTGGGTTGCAATTTCCAGCCGCACCGGCAGCATCAAGGCGCAGGTGAAACTGATGCAAGGGGTCAATGCCGACACGGTCTGGACCTGGAATGCGATCGGCAAGCGAGCCGGCGCCTGGAGCCTTGACGCCCGGGCGCCGGAAGCAACGCGCGGCTTCCTGCTCAACCATCTGATCGCGGATCTGGAGCCGGAACGGCCGGACGGCTACCGCTACTCCAACAGCGACCCCGTTACCGGCCAGGCCGCCTGGTACGACCTCAGGGTTCGCGTCGAAAAGATCGGTGCCGACGCGGTCAAGGAGACCTCACCCCAGTTCGCGCCGCTGCCAATGCCACCGTCGGCGGGCGCGCCGGGAGCGGATCGATGACCACCTTACCCGCCAGCACCGGCAAAAAGCTGGGCCTCGTCATCGACCTCGATACCTGTGTCGGCTGCCACGCCTGCGCCACCAGCTGCAAGGAGTGGAACAGCGGCGGCTATGCCGCGCCGCTCACCGATCAAGACCCCTACGGTGTCGATCCGCACGGTACCTGGCTCAACCGCGTGCACGCCTTCGAAGCCGGCGAGGGAACCGCGAGTCGGACCGTCAATTTTCCCCGATCGTGTCTGCATTGCGATGAGCCGGACTGCGTCACGGTGTGCCCGACCGGCGCCTCCTACAAGCGCGCCGAGGATGGCATCGTGCTGGTCAATCCTGAGACCTGCATCGGCTGCAAGCTGTGCTCGTGGGCCTGCCCCTACGGCGCGCGCGAATATGACTATGGCCACGGCGTCATGAAGAAGTGCACCTTGTGCGTCGACCGCATCTACAATAGCGAGATTTTGGCCGAGGACCGGATCCCGGCTTGCGTGCGCGCCTGCCCGACCGGGGCCCGGCATTTCGGCGATCTCGGCGACCCCGAGAGCGCCGTCTCGGAGCTGGTCGCCGCCCGCGGCGGCTTTGATCTGTTGCCGGAGTTTGGCATGCGGCCCGTCAACAAGTACCTGCCGCCACGCGCCCGGCGCGATGCCGGCGCCGAGCCGCCGCCAGTGGTGGCAATGCCCCGCCCCGGTGACGATGGCGGCGGGCAATCGCCGGCCAGCGCGGCGCCGGCCGTGGAACGCCTGTTCGCCTGGATCGATGAGATGCTGTCGCGGTGATCCGTGCCAAATTCGCTGACTGCGACCGACAACCGACGCCAAACGCGGCAAGCGGGGTGCACCAGCTCCCTCAACCCGCCAGTGCGCGCTGTGCGCCTGACCGCCCACGCCCCGGGGCGCCGCCGTCGGCGGCATGCGGTCGCCGCGCCAGGGGTCACGGGCGCCGGTCGGGGTCTTGGCTAGCCTAGGCGCCGCACCATGCACCCCGCCTACTCCGTCATTCTGTTCACGACCGCGTCCGGCGCCGGCTATGGTCTGCTGGTGTGGCTGGGGTTCGGCCGGCTGTTGCGGCTGCTGCCGCTGACGGCCACTTTCACCTGCGCTGCCTTCGGGCTGGCACTGGCGCTCATTACCGCCGGCCTCTTCTCCTCGCTCGCGCACCTTGGCCGCCCCGAGCGGGCCTGGCGCGCGTTGTCGCAATGGCGCTCGTCCTGGCTATCGCGCGAGGGCGTGATGGCGCTTGCGACCTATGTGCCGGGCGGCCTGTTGGCGTTGAGCTCGCTGTGGTTTAGAGGCGTCGGTCCGCTCACCGAGGCGCTGGCGCTTTTGACCGTGGCGGCGGCGCTCCTGACCCTCATCACCACCGGCATGATCTATGCGTCGCTGCGCACCATCCGGCAATGGCATCAACCGCTGACGGTACCGGTCTTGATCGGGTTCGGCCTCGCCAGCGGTGCCGTCCTCAACAACCTTGTGCTGGCGCTCCTCACCGGGACGCCGCGCTGGGCGGCCTGGGCGGCGATCGTCAGCCTTGCCGCCGCCGGCATCCTGAAATGGGCCTACTGGCGCACGATCGATGGCGAATTGCGCAGCCATACGGTCGAGGCGGCCACCGGTCTCGGCCGGTTCGGCAAGGTGCGCCCGCTCGAGCCGCCGCATACGGAGCCCAACTACATCATGCGTGAGATGGGATACCGGGTGGCGCGCAAGCATGTAACAACCCTGCGGCAGCTTGTCGGTGTGTTGGCTGTTGCCGTCCCGCTCGCCCTTAGCTTGCTGTCGCTCCTCCCCGCGCTGGCACTCATGGCTGCCGCGCTGGCGGCGGCGAGCATGACGGTAGGGGTGGTGATCGAACGCTGGCTGTTCTTCGCCGAGGCCGAGCACGTCGTCATGCTCTATTACGGCGCCGACGTGGCCTAGCCGGGAGCCGCGCGGGCGCAGTTACGATCCCGCGCCCAGCCTCACCCAGCCCGGGGCCCGATCGCGGGCGGCGCTGCCGTCGCCATGCAGCATGTCGTAGAGCATCTCGCCACTGTCGGCGAGCCGCGGGCCGGGGCGGTTGAAATAGGCGTTGCCATCGGCAAAGTAGACGCGGCCGGCGTTGACCGCCGTGAGCGTCGCCCAGCCGCTTTTCTGTTCGAGCAGCGCCAGCTCCTCGCAGCAGCGCGCCAGCTGATAGCCGCAGGGAGCGACGATGATCACGTCGGGGTCGGCCGCCACCAGCTCACTCCATGGCATCGTGCGCGAGTGTTGGCCGGCGGCACCGAACAGATTGTGGCCGCCGGCCGCCTCGATCAGTTCCGGCATCCAGTTGCCTCCCGCCATCAGCGGCTCCACCCATTCGATGAAGGCGACGCGGGGCCGCTTGCGTCCGGTGGCGCGGGCCGCCAATCGCCGCAACCGGTGGTCGATGGCGGCCACCAGCGTGTGCCCCGCCGCCTCGGCGCCAAGCGCCCGCGCCACCCGACCGATGTCGGCATAGGCATCGGACAGGCAGTCGGGCCGCAACGAGACGATGCGCAGCGGGCGATCGATCCAGGTCGCGGTGGCCTTTTCCACGTCCGTCAGGCTGACGGCACAGACCTCGCAGTGGTCCTGGGTGAGGATCACATCGGGGGCGAGCGCGCTCAGCGCCTCGGCATCCACCCGGTAGACCGAGAGGCCGTTGCGCACCAGCTCGCGCACCTGGCGGTCGATCGCAGCACTCGAGCCATCAACCTTGAATTTGGGTTGGGTGATGGCCGGCAACGCCGCCACCCGTGGCGGAAAATCGCACTCATGGCTGCGCCCGACCAGGCAATCGCCGCGATCGAGTGCGCACACGATTTCGGTGGCGCTCGCAATCAAACTCACAATCCGCGGTTGCCGGTCGTTGGTCATGGCTGGCCGCCCTCAAGGCACGGCTCGGGGCCGTGGTCCGGCTCGCCGACAGCCGAGCTCGCCGTCAGCTCACAAAACACGAAGCCGCCGCGGCGAACGATGGCGCCGGGCGTCACCGCCAGCGGCCGAGCGAACATCGGTCCGGCGCAGGCGAAGGTGTGGAATTCGCCGCGCTCACCGCACGGGTCGATGCCGGTCGGCAGCTCGGCCAGCAGCTGCCGGTCGAAGGCGCGGCCGGCGAAGCCTTCGCCGAGCCGGGTCGGGTCGAGTGAGGTGATGTAGGCCGCTAACCCCCCGTCGATCATCTCGCGGGCCAGCGCTGCGGTATCCTGCCCCCACAACGGAAACAGCGGGGCCATGCCGGTGCCGGCCAACATCGCTTCGCGATAGTGGCGGATGTCGGCCAGGAAGAGATCGCCGAATGCCATCGCCTCCACCCCGGCGGCGGCCTGGCCGGCGACAAACGCCGCCATGGTCTCATCGTAGACCGCATTGGGACAGGGGTCGGGGATCGGCAGCACGAACAGTGGAAGCCGCGCCGCCACGGCCTGCGCTTCGAGCAATGCGCGCGCAACCCCGTGCATGGCGACGCGCCCGTAGCGGGCGTTGACGGTGGTCACCAACCCGACGAGCTCGACCGTTAAATCCCGCCGCAGACGGTTGAGCGCCCAGGCCGAATCCTTGCCCGTGCTCCAACTCAGCAAGGTCTTGCGGGGTGGCATGTTGAAGGGCACCCAAGCGCTTCGCGCGCAGTTGACGTTCCCCTGCGCCGCTGCCAAACCTTGCCTCCCCTATAGCATGCTGACGGGGGCGCAAGCATGGACAGCACGAGCCTCATCGCCGACACGGCCGCACGTATTCTGCGCGACCATTGCCAGCCCGAGGTCATCAATCGGGCCCAGGGCCAGGCTTGGCAGGCGCCGGCCTGGGCCGCCTTGGAGGCGGCGGGACTGACGGTGGCCTGGGTGCCGGAAGCGTTGGGCGGCGCCGGTGCCGACATTGCCGATGGCTTTGCCGTACTGCGGGTCGCCGGTCGGCAGGCGGTAGCGTTGCCGGTCGCCGAGACCTTGTTGGCCGGCTGGCTGCTGTCGCAATCCGGCATAGCGGTCCCCGCCGGAGCGATGACCTGCGCCCCAACGCGGCAGGGTGACACCATCACGCTCACGGCCAACGGTTGCCTGCGCGGCCGGGTGCCAAAAGTACCCTTTGCCCGAGCCGCCGCGCACTTGGCGCTGGTGGCAGCGGGCGCCGACGGCGCCAGCGTCAACCTCGTCGATCGCGGCAAGGTCAAGGTGGTAGAGGGCAAAAGCATCGCCGGCGATGCCCTCGACACGGTGATCCTGGAAGACGTGCGTCCGCTGGCGCGACAACCGCTGCCGGCACGGCTGCTTGCCGGCGGCCTGTTGACCATGGGAGCCGCCGCGCGTGCCATGCAAATGAGCGGGGCGCTCGAGGCCATTCTCAACATCGCCGTCAGCTACGCCAACGAACGGGTGGCATTCGAGCGGCCGATCGCCAAGTTCCAGGCGGTGCAGCACAACCTGGCGCGGCTCGCCGGCGAGACGGCGGCGGCAATGGCGGCGGCGGGATCGGCGGCGGCGGCGGTCGCCGACTGGCATGCGGCCGACCATGGCAGCGGCGGCGAGGCCGATGCGGCGCTGTTGCTCGAGGTCGCCGCCGCCAAGATCCGGGTCGGCGAGGCGGCCGCCGAGGGTGCCGGCATCGCCCATCAAGTCTTGGGCGCGATCGGCTTCACGCGCGAGCATGTCCTGCATCGCTTCACGCAACGGCTGTGGGCGTGGCGCGACGACTTCGGCAATGAAAGCGCCTGGGCCGTGCGCTTGGGGACCTTGGTGGCGGCGCGCGGCAGCGACGGACTGTGGCCGTTGCTGGCATCACGATGAGGACGGCACATGACGAGCGAACTGACCTTTGATCCGATCCGCTTGCCGCCCGAATGCGAAGCGTTGCGTGCCGAGGTGCGCGCCTTCCTCGCCGAGGAGATCGCCGCCGGCAGCTACCATCCCGACGAACCGGGAAACGATCATGGCTTCAGCCCCGAGTTCAGCCGCAAGGTGGGGCTGAAGGGCTGGATCGGCATGACCTGGCCGAAGCGCTATGGCGGGCACGAGCGCAGCTTTCTCGAGCGCTACGTCGTGACCGAGGAGTTCCGGGTCGCCAATGCGCCGGTACGCCTCCACTTCGTCGCCGATCGCCAGAGCGGGCCGGTGCTGATCAAGTACGCCAGTGAGCGCATCAAGCTCGAGGTGCTGCCGCGCATCTGCCGCGGCGAAGTATGCTTCGCCATCGGCATGAGCGAGCCGGGATCGGGCTCCGACCTGTTCGCGGCCTCGACCAAGGCCGGCAAGACCGATGGCGGCTGGCTGATCAACGGCACCAAGGTGTGGACCAGCAACGCCCATCATGCCGACTACATGATCGGGCTGTTCCGCACC
>Ga0126376_10002131_pt1 | contig 11094 bp, 8 predicted proteins | sample PanSoiMetPlot_15_FD_92760 | JGI IMG/M metagenome (GOLD analysis project Ga0126376, IMG submission 92760) | Tropical forest soil microbial communities from Panama - MetaG Plot_15 | ecosystem: Environmental > Terrestrial > Soil > Tropical forest > Bulk soil | place: Panama | collected 2016-02-17
ACCTGGGTCAGTGGCGTCGCGGTGATCGTGCTGCTCATCGCCTGCGCCAACGTCACGAATCTCCTGCTCGCCCGGGGCTTGCGGCGCCGCCGCGAGATCGCCATCCGGCTGGCGCTCGGCGTCACACGCGGGCGTCTCCTGGCACAGCTTCTCACCGAAAGCGTGGGGCTCGCCGTGTGCGGCGGCGGCGTCGGCCTGGTGGTCGCGGAGTGGGGAGGGACGCTGCTCCGCGGGCAATTCCTCACGGGATCGGCCGACTCGAGCGTCTTCGCGAGCGAACGCACCCTGCTATTCGCTGCCGCGGCGGCCCTCCTCACCGGTGTACTGACGGGTCTCGTCCCCGCGGTCAGAGTCCTGCGTCCCGACCTCTCGGTCGATCTCAAGGCCGGCACCCGAGAAGGGACGTATCAGCGTTCCCGCACGCGCGCGGTCCTGCTCGTGTCACAATGCGCCCTCTCCGTCGCCCTCCTCGTGGGAGCCGGATTGTTCGTGCGCAGCCTGGGGCGCGTGCGTGATGTGCGGCTCGGGTACGACGTCGATCCCGTGCTGATCGTGGACTTGAACATGAGGGGTGTACAGCTCGATAGCGCGCGGCACGTCGTCCTGCGCCGCGATCTGCTGGACGCGGCCCGGTCGATTCCCGGCGTCCGGCACGTCTCTCCCCGCATCTCCGTGCCGTTCCTCGGGCGGATGAGCGTCAGCCTGTACGTGGCCGGGATCGATTCGGTCCGGCGGCTGGGACGCTTCCTCCTGAACGCCGTCGGCCCCGACTACTTCGCCACGATGGGAACACAGCTGGTGCGCGGACGCGGCATCTCCGATCAGGATGCTGCGGGTGCGCCGGGCGCGATGGTCGTGAGCGCGGCGATGGCTGGAGTGCTGTGGCCCGGACGGGAGGCGATCGGACAGTGTGTCCACGTGCGCTTCGAGACGGCTCCCTGCGCATACGTCGTCGGTATCGCCGAGAACATCCACTCGCAGCGGCTCGGTGAAGATCCCGCGTTCACCTATTACCTGTCGTCGGCACAGTGGGATCCCGAGAATGGCGGCCTGTTCGTGCGCATGGCGGGGCCGGCGCGACAGCTCGCCGAGACAGTGCGGCGGCGTCTGCAGGAGATCATGCCCGGCGCTTCCTACGTCACCGTCGTGCCGTTTGCGGAAGTGCTGGGCAGGCAGACGCGCTCGTGGCAGCTCGGCGCAACGATGTTCCTGGCGTTCGGTGCCCTGGCCGTCGTCGTGGCCGCGATCGGGCTCTACAGCGTGCTGGCATACAACGTCGCCCAGCGCACACACGAGCTCGGTGTGCGTGCCGCGCTCGGGGCAGACCAGCGGAGCCTGATCGGAATGGTGGTAAGGGAAGCGCTTGCCTTCGGCGCGGCGGGGATCGCCATCGGCGCGCTGATTGCCCTTGCGTGCGGTCGCTGGCTGGGACCGTTGCTTTTCCAGGAATCGCCGCGCGACCCGCTCGTGTTCGGCGGAACGGCGGTACTGTTGATCGGTATTGCGGCTCTGGCCAGCTTCGTACCTTCACGCCGCGCGGCGGCAGTTGACCCGGTGGTGGCGTTGCGAACTGAATAATACTGGTGGCCGGTGGTCAGTGGTCAGAGCCCCTGGCGATGACCATGCGTGAATTGGACGGGCTTCGCAGGATTCCGATGACGCTGGCGAGTACGAGAAGGCAAGGATGGGAGGACTCCAACGGGAAGCGAGTCATGCCCATCTCATCTCGTGACAGCGTCCGGACCTATCGCGATCTGACGGTCTGGCAACGCGCGATGGATCTTGTCGTACTTGCTTATCGACTCGGCAAGCGACTGCCAAAGGAAGAGCTGTACGGTCTGATCAGTCAGATCCGACGGGCTGCGACCTCCATCCCAGCGAACATCGCTGAGGGACAAGGGCGCCGTTATACCGGTGAGTTTCTGAAGTTCCTTGGAATTGCGAACGGATCGCTGATGGAGCTTGAGACCCATATCATTGCTTCACAACGTCTCGGTCTTGTGACAGACGCCGACGTGAAGGAGCCCTTGGAAGTCGCAGCACACGTCGGCAGGATGCTGGCTGGGCTGATGCGCCGCCTCGAGGAGCGATCGCCACGCACGCGGCGTCACCGGCCACCGGCCACTGGTCACCGACCACTCTGAGGAGAAGACCATGTTCGCCCTTGCTCTCTCGCTCGCCCTGGCGCAAGCCCCGCATGCCGACACCGCGACCTTCATCACCCGACTCGGCACCGACACCATCGCCATTGAGCACTTCAGCTACGACGGTCGAGTGCTCGACGGCGTGAGCGTTACGCGCTCACCCAACGTCTCGGTGCATCGTTATCGCGCGGTGTTTGGTGCCGTCGGCGTCGACAGTCTGACGCTGGCCGAAGGTCCGGCAGGCAGGCCCGCGCGGCAGGTCACGACCTACCGCTACACGGACGACAGCGTCGTCACCGAGGGCCGGCGCGACACGACGACGCACCGCGAGAGTGCGGCCGTCCACGGGCGCCCGCTGCCGTTCGCTCCAGATGTGCTCGGACCGTGGGAAGTGGCCCTGCAGGGCGCGCTTCGGGCTGCCGATCCGCAGCTGACATTATTGAACGGCTCCGAAACGATTCGCTACGCCGTGCACCGCATCGGTGGCGACTCGCTGCATCTGGCGATCGCCAATGGCGACTTTGGACCGCTGTACGCGCAGATGAACAGCGCCGGCCAGTTGCGGTTCCTCGACCTCCGCGCCACGACCGACAAGTTCCTGGCCGAGCGCGTGAGCGGGCTGGACGTGGACAGCATGACGGCCGTGTTCGCCGCGCGTGAGCTCGCGGGCAAGGGACTGGGCAACCTGTCGCCGCGAGACACCACGCGCGCGACCGTCGGCGGCGCGCACGTCCAGATTGACTATGGGCGCCCCATGCGGCGCGGCCGAGTGATCTTCGGCAACGTCGTTCCCTGGGACACCGTGTGGCGCACCGGCGCCAACCAGGCGACGCAGCTCATCACCGATAAGGATCTCGTAGTCGGCGGGACGACCGTGCCGGCCGGCACCTACAGTCTCTTTACGATCCCGTCCGCCAACGGCTGGCTGCTGATCATCAACAGGCAACATGGGCAGTGGGGCACGGATTACGACGCGAAACAGGATCTCGCCCGCATCCCGATGCGGACCACGAGAGCGGCAGTCCCGCTCGAACGATTAACGATTTCGATCTACGCACCGACACTCTCGATTGCTTGGGACCGGGCGCTGGCGGCGGTGCAGGTGAAGGCTCGGTAGGAAGGTGTCAGGTGCCGGGTGTCAGGTGTCAGGTTATTTGCGCGACTTCCGGAGTGATCGCGTGAGACCAGCGAGCATTCGGCCAACCTCAGCAGCGTGCTTCGTAAGAACACCTTCCAGTTCGGGCGACATGTACCTGCGTCGCGTGGCGATGATGATTTGTGTTTCCAGCTCCATAAGCGACCCGTTGGCGATCGATAAGTGGTGCAGGTAATCGCCGAGATGATGGCGACCATGACCTTCAGCGATGTTAGATGGGACGGAAACAGCGCCACGACGCATTTGGGCACACAAACCGTAAATCTCGTTCCGAGGGAAGACCTCTGTGGCGTCGTAGATCGCGAGTGCAAGATCCACAGACCGTTGCCATACGATCAGGTCTCGATAGCCCTTGATCATGTTGGGTCTTGCTTGAGGGACCATCGTTTGAGCCATCAGAGCAAGTCAAGCTGGGTCATTAGTCGGTTAGGAGAAACATCCGAATCACGCGAGATGGGCTTGTTTATCGCACCACCTGGCACCTGACACCCGACACCTGACACCTTTACCACTGTGCCTCCTCTATCGACCCGCCTCTTAGTCGCCGATGACGACCCCGCGGTCCTGGAGGCGCTCCGCCTTCTATTGAAAGGCGAAGGCTACCAGGTAGAAACCGCTACTTCTCCCGGTGGAGTCCTGTCGGCGGTCGAGACGCGCGACTTCGACGCCCTCTTGATGGACATGAACTACACCCGCGACACGACCGGCGGGATCGAAGGCCTCGACCTGCTGTCGCGCCTCCAGGGCCTCGACGCCACCCTCCCCGTGCTCGTCATGACCGCCTGGGGCTCGATCGAAGGCGCCGTCGAAGCGATGCGCCGCGGCGCGCGCGATTACATCGAGAAACCCTGGGACAACGCCCGCCTGTTGCAGCAGCTGCGCACTCAGATCGAGCTGGGGCGCGCCATCCGCACGAGCCAGCGGCTCGAGAGTGAGAACCGCACGCTGCGCCGCGATGGCTCTCCCGAGCTGATCGCGACGTCCCCCGCGATGCAGCCGGTCCTGCGCCTCATGGAGCGGGTCGGCCCCTCGGACGCCAACGCCCTGATCACCGGCGAGCATGGCACCGGGAAAGAAGTCGTCGCCCGCTGGCTGCACGCCGCCTCGGCGCGCGCCGGCCGCACCCTCGTCACCGTCAACCTCGGCGGCCTCGCCGAAGGGGTGTTCGAGAGCGAGCTGTTCGGCCACAACAAGGGCGCCTTCACCGACGCCAAGACCGACCGCGTCGGCCGCTTCGAGGTCGCCGACGGCGGCACCCTGTTCCTCGACGAGATCGCCAACCTCACCCTGTCGCAGCAGGCGAAACTGCTGCGCGTGCTGCAGACGGGGGAATTGGAGCGTGTCGGATCGTCGAAGACCCGCAAAGTGGACGTGCGGGTGCTCTCGGCAACCAATGCCGATATCGCAGCTGAAGTCACTGCCGGAAGGTTTCGCGAGGACCTGCTGTTCCGGATCAACACGATCGAGATCCGACTGCCGCCGCTGCGCGAGCGGCGCGACGACATCCCGCTCCTCGCCGCGCACTTCCTCAAGGAATACGCCACCCGCTATCGCAAGGCGTTGACCAAGTTCCATGCCGACGCGATGCGGGCTCTGCTCGGCTACGGCTGGCCCGGCAACGTGCGCGAGCTGGCGCACGCCGTCGAGCGCGCCGTGCTGCTCGCCGAAGGCGACACGGTGCGCACCGTCGACCTCAACCTGCGCCCGCCCGGTGAGGCCCCGGGGCGGCTCGAGGACATGAGCCTCGAAGAGGTGGAGCGCGTCCTGATCCAGAAAGCGCTCGCCCGTGCAGGCGGCAACGTCAGCACCGCGGCCAAGGCGCTCGGGCTCTCGCGCAGCGCCCTCTACCGGCGCCTCGAGCGCCATAGTCTCTGAAAAAGAAGCGGCCGCGCTCGCACGAGTCGCAGGTCACCCGGCTCGCCCTGCTGGGCGGGCTGCCGGCCGTCCTGCTCGCGCTGTGGCTGCTCTTCTCCGGCGATTCGAGCGACCGCGTTCGCTGGACGTTCGGCGTTCTCATCGTGGTGTGCTGGTTGCTGTTCGCGCTCGCCCTACGCGAGCGCGTCGTGCGGCCGCTGCAGACGCTCTCCAACATGCTCGCCGCGCTGCGCGAGCAGGACTATTCGTTGCGCGCCCGCCGCCCCAACACCGAGGACGCGCTCGGGCTCGTGATGCTCGAGCTCAACATCCTCACCGACGAGCTGAAAGAGCGCCGTCTCGGCGCCCTCGAAGCGACCGCGCTGTTGCAGCGCGTCATGGGCGAGATCGACGTCGCGGTGTTCGCCTTCGACGAGGACGCGGCGCTGCGCCTCGTCAACGCCAGTGGGGAGCGGCTCCTGGGCCAAACGCCCGAGCGGCTGCTGGGACGGACCGCAACCGAATTGGGTCTCGGCGAGTGCCTCAAAGGCGATGCCCCGCGCGTCATCAACCTCGCTTTTCCCACGTCGAGCGGCCGCTGGGAGGTGCGACGCGGCGCGTTCCGCCAGGGCGGCCGGCCGCACCAGTTCGTCGTGCTCGCCGACGTGAGTCGAGCGCTGCGCGAAGAGGAGCGCCGCGCGTGGCAGCGCCTCATCCGGGTGCTCGGCCACGAGATCAACAATTCGCTGACGCCGATCAAGTCGGTCGCGCAGCAGCTGCAGCAGCTCGTCTCGGGGAACGGCTCGAGCGAGCTGTCGCGCGAAGACCTGGACAAGGGCCTCGAGCTGATCGCCAAGCGCTCGGAGTCGCTGACGCGGTTTCTGTCGTCGTATGCGCGCCTCGCACGGCTGCCGCCTCCCAAGATCGGCAAGGTCGACGTCCCCACCTGGGTGCAGCGCGTGGCCCGGCTCGAGACGCGCATCCCCGTGGCGGTGACTCCTGGCCCAGCGGCGACGCTCCGCGCCGACGGCGACCAGCTCGATCAGCTGCTGATCAATCTGATTACCAATGCCGCCGATGCAGCCCTGACGACAGGCGGCGGCGTCCGCGTGCGCTGGGGACCGGCGGCTGGCTCACAGGAATTCGAGGTCGTTGTAGAGGACGACGGCCCCGGGCTCCCCGAGACGTCGAACCTCTTCGTTCCCTTCTTTACGACGAAGCCGAAAGGATCGGGGATCGGGCTGGTGTTGTCGCGGCAGATCGCCGAAGCGCATGGTGGTCGGCTGACGGTTGCGAATCGCACGGACGGCGAGCAAGGCTGCGTCGCTCGACTGCAGCTTCCCTCTGGATAAAGTGGTCAGTGGCCAGTGGTCGGTGTTTTCACTGGCCACGGACCACCGACCACCGGCCACGTCTTACTCCTGCTCCGCTCCCCGATGCTTCGGTGACCGCCGATACGCCTTCTTGGACTTGTGCACCTTATGCGACGGGACCTTGAGCCGCCGCTTCACGGGGGCGTTGGGGTTGGGCACCCGAACCGTCATCTTGTCCTTCTTGGTGCGGCTCATCCCGCAATCCGCTCACGGATTTGCTTCGCGTGGTGGCGCGCGTGGCGCACATGGAAATCCATCCACTCCGGGAGCGTGAGGTCTCCCATGCGCGGGTGTTTCACGAACAGGTCGCGGGAGCGCGCCGGCAGCAGGAGCTTCGCGATGTCCTGAATCCGCTCGCAACCTGTGCGAAAGTGCTCTTCCGCAACCTGGCGCTCGATTTTCTCGGGGGGGATCGATCGCTCCGGTGCCCGCAGGAACGGCGGGAAGAACCCCAGGTCCATGATGCAGACGCGCGCCAGCCGCTCGCGCAGCTTCAACGGGCGCCGCACCATCGGGTCGCGGGCGCGGCGATCCTCGAATCCCGCCGCGCTCCACTGCAGCCCCAGCGCCAAGTGCTCGACGATCTGCGCGGAGCACCAGTGTCCTTCCGGCGCCCTGTACCAATCGACCTCGGGGTGATCCTTGAGCGAGCCCAACACGATGTCGGGCAGATCGGAGAATTTCGACATAATGAGATTGTCCTCGCCGACTCGCGAGTTATACTCGCGGCTCGGCTATCTGTCACTGAGAGTGACCCTGATACCGGGAGTGTCGCCATCGGCGACAGGCAGCCGAGTCGCGGCTGTCAGCCGCGATAGACGATGCGCCGAACTCACACTCGGTCTTCCATAAACAGCCGCCGCACCCGGTCCCCATCGGCGATGAACTGGTCCAACTCATCCGGCACCGGCAACCGCCCGGTGCGCCACCACAGCAGCCGATTCCCCGCCCCCGCGAGGTGATGGCGCTCGGTCCGCCCGTCGGGTCGAACGGCGCTGAGATACGCTCGCCGCGCCGGTGTGAACAGCGCCCGCACGCCCGCCTCGTCGTCGCCCTGCAGCTCGTACCCGCGTGAAAACTCCTCGTCTCCCTCGAAATCGAAATCCTGCTTGCCGAAACGCTGCGCCAGGCGATTCCAGAAGCCCTCTGGCACACAGGAGAAACGTGGCAGGGTCAGCTCCGGCATTTCCCACAACATCATGGCCAGGGGGTGGCGGTGGCTGCTGTTTCCTCCACCCGTGACGTAGACGTACTCGAACGCCGTGAACGGCTTGCCGCCGACCTGGCCGGTGATCGTGCAACCCCAGCTGCGGCCGTGGCCGCGCCGGAAGATCGGAAATTCCTCGGCCAGGGCCTGCTCGGCGCCCCGCCGTTTGGGCTCGAACTGGTAGCCGCGCTGCTCGCTGTACTGCTGCAGCGCTTCGCGGCGGCGCCGGTTGGCGACCACGGCGGCCCCGATGATCCCTACGGGGACGGCGACCAGCGCGACGATGGCAACGGGGGGAATCACGCGCCGCCTCCGTCTTCAAGGAACTGCTGCCGCACCCTGTCGCCGTCGGCGATGAACTGATCCAGCTCCTGCGCCGGCGGGAGGCGGCCTTCGCGCCACCACAGGAGCCGAGTCCCCGCTCCCGCGAGGTGCTGCGGTCGAAAGATCCCACCCTTGCCGGCCGCGACGAGAAACGCACGTCGTGCCGGCGTGAAGAGCGCTCGAACCGCCGTTGGGTTGTCACCGCGGAGCTCGTACGCCTGGGAGAACTCGTCATCCTCGGCGAAGTCGAGGTCCTGCCTCCCGAACCGGTGGGCCAGGCGATCGAGGAAATCTTCGGGACCGAGCACGAACCGGGGCAAGTTCAAGCCCGGCGTCTCCCACAGCATCATGCCGAAACGGTGCCGTCGGCGGCTTCTCCCTCCGCCCGTGAAGTAGGTGTATTCGAATGCCGTGAAGGGCTGCCCGTTCACGGCCCCGGTGACCGAGTATTTCCAAGCCTTGCCGCCCCCCTGGTCGAAGATCGGGAATGCTTCCGCCAGCTCTGCCCCCGGGTATGGCCGGTCCGGGTCAAAGTAGTAGCCGCGCTCGGCACAGAACCGTTGCATTGCTTCGCAGCGCCATCGGTCGTTCAGGGCGGCGAGCGCGTAGAACGCCACCACAGCAGTGGCACCCGCCACAAAAAGCAGAATCGGATCCATCACACGCTCGGGCGAAAAACCGATAATTTGTGTGCGACCGTCATGCCCGGATTCTAGAGGTGAACTACCTGCGTCGCCACCCGCTCGCCCTCACCGTCACGATTCTGGTGCTCGCCGGTGCGTTCGCCCCGCTTCCCGCCGTCGTCGACGCCGTCACCGGCGCCCCCGCCGGCGACGCGGAGCTGTCGCGTCCGCTGCTGTACCTCGTGGTGGCGCCGCTCTCGGACCTGCTCGACGCGGTGACGTTTCTCAGCATGTCGCGAGCGATCTGGTTCCTCGTCTCGTGGGTCGTCGTGCTGGGCGGGCTCGGGTTGCTGCTCCCGGGCTCCCGCGGCCGTCGCATGCTCCGCACCGTGCTGGGCGTTCTCGTCCCGTTCGTCGTCGCCGCCGCGGCGGTGCTGCTGCCGCGGCCCGTACCCGCGCTCACGACCTCCGAGCTGCCCGAGGGCGGGTTGCGGATCGTCGACTATCACTCGCACACCGAGCGCTCGCACGACGGCCGCAAGGGCTGGACGCTCGAGCGTCTCGCGGAATGGCACGCCGAGCAGGGATTCCAGGCGGCGTATGTCACCGACCACAACACGCCGTTCATCGGGTCGAACGACGACGGGCCGATCCCCCTGCTCCCCGGCGTCGAGTGGAGCGTGTACCAGCAGCACGTCGTAGGGCTGGGGACGATGACGCAGCTCGACCTCGCGCCTTATTCTCACGACACGCCGGGTATGGTCGGACTGTTCACGGCGATGCACGACCAGGGTGCGCTCGCCGTCGCATCGCTTCCCGAGTATCGCGATCACCACTGGGCCGATGTCGACGCATTCGTCGACGGTGGCGTCGACGGATTCGAGATCGTCAATTGCGCTCCCAAAGCGCTCGCCTTTTCAAGCGCCCAACGGCAGGCGGTCATCGCCCTGGCCCGGCGACACGACTTGCTGGTGACCGGGGCCAGCGACAACCACGGTTGGGGAAAGGTCACCTGCGTCTGGAACCTGACGCATGAGGGGGCCCACGGGTTTTCCGGGAGTCATGTCCTCGCGCGGCCGATCGCCCTGTTGCAGGGCGACCGGGCGGCGTCCACGGCCGCGGTGTCGCAGCTGTGGCTGATGTTCCGGTCGATGTCGTGGCCGGAGCGGATGAGCTGGCTGACGTGGACGGCCCTGATCTGGATCTACCGCGCGATCCCGCGGCGCAAGGGACAGGCGGGGGGGCTCGGGATCCTGGCGCGCTCGCTGGGGAGGCGGCAGGTCAGCGCATAGGCTTCAGTCGCTGTATCGTGCTGCCGACACCGTTGGACAGGAGCAAGTCGAGATCCGCACCGCGCGTCTCCACCTCCACCCTGCCGCCTCGCCCGATCGACAGCACCTGACCGCTCACCGGATCCCGCACCATCACGACCGGCGCCGCCACAGTGTCCCACGTGATCGTCGCCCGGTTCCCCTGCCACGACTGCACCGGGCTCAGCGGCGCGGCCGGCAAGGTCATCGCCCGGATGAACTGCTGACCGCGGCCGACGAGACGCAGCGACGCGAGCCGGCTCTGCACCACGTCGGACAACGGCAGCGCGAGCGCGAATGTGCTGGCGTCGCCATTGCGGAGATCCGCAACGACAGTCGGCTCGAACGCCTGTGTGAAGAGTACCGTCCCGTCCCTATCGAGTCCCTGCACCTGATATGACCCTGCTCCACCCGGCGCCACCGGCTGTGCCGTCAGAACGAACGACGGCTCGAGATACGGCACGCCGTTCACGATCGATCCCCAGACGAGGATCGACCGCTGCGCCGGTAACGCCGCTGCCATCAGGTTGCTGGTCGCGATGTAGTTGAGGATCCCGTTGTAGGTGTAGTCGCTGATCCAGTTGTCGTCGCAATACCCCATGATGTCGTGAATCGTCGGCGCGTAGAGCAGCGCCGGTGACGAGAACACGTCGGTGCCGTAAGTGCCGTCGATGCCGCCGGCGTAGGGGTAGTTCTTGTCGGGCGACCCGGCGCCGCACCCGGGCGAGTGCTCGCGGTTGTAGGTGTGACCGAGCTCGTGCGCGACGGTCACCCCGCGCCACACCTGGTCGTCGTAGACCACCGCCGTGGGCCGGCCGATGTAGCCGATGCCGACGATCCCCGAGGGGTAAGTGACTCTGACGACCCCGACGTATGTCGCCGGCGAGTTCTCGGCGACGCGCAGCGCGTCGATCTCGCTCAGGATCTGCGTCCAGGAGGCGTTGGTCCCGTCGTCGACGTTGGTCGACGTCGTGTACGTCTGGTGCACGTCGAGAGCCGGCTGCGTGATCGGGAACAGCCGGTATGCCGTGTCGCCGTACGTCGACACGTTGGCAACCGTGACGTTCCCGGTGAGCTGGTTCCCCGTCTGCTTGATCGGGACG
>Ga0126376_10002132_pt1 | contig 11092 bp, 9 predicted proteins | sample PanSoiMetPlot_15_FD_92760 | JGI IMG/M metagenome (GOLD analysis project Ga0126376, IMG submission 92760) | Tropical forest soil microbial communities from Panama - MetaG Plot_15 | ecosystem: Environmental > Terrestrial > Soil > Tropical forest > Bulk soil | place: Panama | collected 2016-02-17
CAAGGTGTTCTCGACCCTTGCGGTAATCGGCAACCTCATCCCACCTGGTGACAAGCTGCCTGACGATGCGGCAGCCGGCAATGCGATGCTGGCCGGTCTCAAACGCTGGCCTGTCACCATCAGCTATTTCGACCAGGGCGCTGCCAAGACCGGGGAACAGACCCCGGCCTACGCCATCGGCTTTGAGCTCTATGAGAACGGAATTTCGCGCGCGCTCAGCCTCGATTACGGCGATTTCGTCGTGTCCGGAACGATGTCGCAGCTCGAGATCAAGGAGGCCGCCGCCTGCAAGTAAATCGGCCAGGGCCATGGCCGAGGTCCGCTGCGTCCCCGAAACGGTCGGTACAGGTGGGCGATCGCCATGCCGGCGAGATCAGCATGGCTGGCAATATGCGAGGAACCGCACCGAACCCGGCGCGGAGCGCGCCCGGGCGCATCGGCAAGACAGTCACGGCAAAAGCCCGCCATCGCGTATGCCCAGCGAATCGAGGGCGAATAATAGCTGGGTCAAGGCTCTTCCGGCCAGCGACGGGCGCTATGGAAGACGCGGAGAATGTGGACAGTGTGGCCAATGATGCGGTACGGCAGGACGTACGGCGTACCCGGTATGGCAAGCTCCCGCGCTTTTGCGAGTCGTCCCGGGGGGACAGATTCCGGCAGTCTGGAAAGCTGGCGCTCGGCACGATCCACGATGCGCGCAATCATCGCGTTGGCAGCACGCTCACCGTCCTTCGCCATGTTGGCGCGGAGCGCGCGAAGGTCAGATAATGCCGGTGCCGTCCATAAAAGCTTCATTTCGCCCGTGAGCGGGCCAGTTTGCGCCTGGCGCTGAGTGCCGCAGCCCACGCCCGGACTTCATCATGCGGAACGAGGTCGCCGCGATTGGCGGCAGCAATGCCCTTCTTGATGGCCGCGACCTGCCATTCCTGGACAGCAAGGAACTCCTCGATTGCTTCAGCCGCCAGAAAGGACTTGCTGCGGCGCACGCGCAGGGCGACGGATTCAAGGCGCTGCTTGACCTTTGGAGCGAGGCGAACAGTCAGGGTCGTGCTGTCTACCATGCGAACACCTGTGCGCTTGTGTTAGTTTGTACACAAGTTAACATCGGCCGGTCATTTCGACAACGTGTTGCTTAGACCGGCGTTCCGACCGCATGGAAGCCCGGCAGGGTTGGCAAAGCCACTGGGTCCATCCGGAGCTTGCCACCGGCCGGCCGGAGGCCAGACCGGTTGAGCCAGCCCGACGACAGGTTGCGTCGCCCTGTTCCCCGTGGGGGGTAAGGAAGGTGCGGTGGGCACGGCGCGCAAGAGCGCGCCTTTGCCGATCCTAGAAGTCATTCTGGCGACAGAAATCCACCTACGATCCACTCACGGGAGCCATTCATGGCGTATCGACCAGAATATCCCGGGCGAGTTTCACCACGTCCGGCGGGGATGCGTAAATGTCGCGCATAAGGCTCTGCACTGCGGCGCCACCCAAGGGGCGCACCTCCAGAGCTTGGCTGCGCATTTCGGCCAGAAAGTCGGGATCGCGCATGGTGGAGTCAAAGGCTTCGCGCAATATCTCAACGCGCTCGGGCGGCACGCCCGGCGGCGCCGCGAATGGGCGCGCGATGCCTTGCCGCGACACGATGAGCCTCAGGGCTGCAACTTGGTGCGGGTCGGCGACGAGGTCCGTGAGCAATGGAGCGTCAGGCAGATCCTCATGCTTCGACAGTCCGATTTGCAACGTGATACGGATTCGCTTCTCGGTGAGCCACTCGCGATTGCGGCTGAGAATGCTCGTCCATGACCAGCCGCAACGACCGTCGATCTCGCCGCGCTCCATGGCGAGGTTGACGTCGGCGCCGCCCGGATAACCGGTGACGATCCGCATGGGCAAATGAAACAGATTGCGCAGGACGATCGGAAATACGTCGCTGTCCGCGCCCGCCCCCGACGCGCCGATCACGGTCTTCGTGGTCAGCATGTCCTGCCACGTTGCGACGCCGCGGGACGCGTTGATGGCGCAGACGCCGGTCTCGTCCGAGATGCTGCCGATCCAGTTGAATTTGGGCGCTTCAAATTGTGCGCCATCGAGATGCCCGATAAGCGGTTCGAAGACGATGCCGCGCGAGAAGGTCGCCAGGGCGGTGCCGTCGCGGGGCGCAGCATTGAAAAGAAAATTCACCGCCTTGAGGCTTCCGGCTCCGGCCATGTTCTGGACGACGACCGCGGGATGGCCGGGAATGTGCTGCCCGAGGTAGCGGGCAAGTTCACGCGCGTAGATGTCGTAGCCGCCGCCAGCGCTGAAACCCACGACGATGCGGACAGTCTTGCCAGCAAAGAACGGGCTGGTCTCTTGCGCGCCGACGTGGGTCGCGAGCATCGGAGTGGTCGCGAGCGCGAAGGCGGCAATGACCTTTTTCATCGGCCTCTCTCCATAACCAGGTGCCTCCCGCCAGCGGCCCCCCGAAAATAACTTGAATTTTAACGGATTTCGGTCAGTGAACGGTAACCACAAGCGCAGGGAAATCCTAAGATCGGGCTGGGCCGCGATCAAGCTCGCCGCCGCCAGGCCGGGTCGAAACTCGCCAGATCAGCGCGAGAAATAGCGGTTATTGAAGCAAATCGACGGCGACATCCGCGATCCGGCCGGTCCCGCGTGCTCGATCCGGGGTGCTTGACCGCCCGTCCCAAATTGCGGCAATTTCCGTTTCTGTAAGGAATCCCGACTATCGTACCGGCAGGCTTGCGCGCCAGGCAATGAGGGATCTTCACATTGGCCAAAACCGTGCTCATCGTGGAAGACAACGAGCTCAACATGAAGCTCTTCCATGACCTGTTGGAGGCGCACGGCTACGATACCGTGGAGACGAGCAGCGGCATCGAGGCGTTCGAGCTCGCGCGTACGTGCCGTCCCGACCTGATCCTTATGGACATACAACTGCCCGACGTTTCGGGGCTTGAGGTCACGAAGTGGATCAAGGACGATCCTGGGCTGCATCAGATCCCGGTTGTCGCCGTCACCGCATTTGCCATGAATGGCGACGAGGAACGCATACGCCAGGGCGGCTGCGAGGCCTATCTGTCAAAGCCGATTTCAATTGCGAAATTCATGGAAACGGTTCGCTGCTTCCTCCGCGCCCCGGAGCCGGAATGCCGGTGACTGTCCCCTCGACGACAGATGACAGACAAGGCGTTCCCGGCCGCCCGAGACTTCTTAAAATTCATCCTAAAAATTCATGGTTGATTGAAGTATAGCCGCCGTTCAAGGTGCTAAGCATTGTCTTCCGAGCCCCATCCGATAGATTTACGCCCAGCAAAGGCCGCAGCAGCGACATACTGCGAGATGTCGAAATCCTTCGGCCAAACCAAACCCTGCGGTTTACTCAGGTCCGCCGCATCTCCTGAGTCCGTGGGGTTCGGCCGGTCGGGGCGGTGGGAGTGGCCTCCTCAAAGACACCGTTTCCGACCGGCCACCATTCTTAATTCGCGAAATAACCGTTCCTAGCCCCTGGGCGGAACGCCGCTTTGCCAAGCGTCGATCTCGGGGCATTTGAACGGGCCCATCGTGCAGAAGATAATTTAGACTTGAATGGTGACGCGATTACCCCGACTGAAGCCGGGAGGCGGGACTCTATCGGACGACACACGCTTCACTTGATCTTGGTTTCGCGGAATTCGACGTGCTTCTTGGCGACCGGATCATATTTCTTCTTCACCATTTTCTCGGTCTGGGTGCGCGAATTCTTCTTCGTCACATAGAAATAGCCGGTGTCGGCGCTCGATAGAAGCTTGATCTTGATCATGGTCGACTTAGCCATCGGGGCAGTCCTCGATTGAATTGGGGGCAGGCCCCACAGGTTGAGCGCAACCTAGCGACGGGGGCCAAGAAGGTCAAGGAATCGTCGCATCGCTAGTCCAACAGCTCGCGTAGCCGCTTGCCGCGCTGCATCCGATAGAACGGCACTGGAAGATCGTGGGTGAAGCCCTCGACGGTCCTGATCTTGAGCTCTTCCAGCACGGCCATGGTGATGCCCGGCATGTCGAGCTTCAGGCTTTCCTCGATCGGCAGCCAGACCAGTTCCACGAGTTCGGTGTCGGGACCGACGACGCCGTCGACGCGGGCCGCGATGGCATTGGCATCGACGGCGAAGAAGCGCGTGTCGAAACGGCGTGGCCGCCCCGGCGGCGTGACAGCGCGGGCGATGAAATGCACGGCGGCGAGATCAGGTGCAACGCCGGATTGGACGAATTTCGCCCATTCCGGACTGGGGGCACGCGCAGCGCCGTTCGATTTGGTGCCGAGCAGGAGGCCGGTCTCCTCGAATACCTCGCGGATCGCGGCGAGCGGAAACCCGCGCGATTTTTCCGCGCTCGGATAGCGGACCTCCTTCATCAACCGCGCCTCTACACGTTTGTCCAGAGACGTCGCTGCACTCATGCGGCGGTCCGTAAGCTCGACCCGCCCGCCTGGGAACACGTATTTGCCCGGCATGAATTTGTGGCTGTGATGTCGCCGACCCAGCAGCACCTTGGGCTCTCCACCGCTGCGGTCGATCACCAGCATGGTGGCGGCATCGCGGATCTTCACACCAGGCAAGTTCTGCTTGCTGTCTCCGATGGATAGAAACTCGGCGAGGCGAGCGTGGGGATCGGTGGTCATTCGGGGTCGTCTCCTTCCCTCCGCCGCATGCGGGGCAGGTTAGGGAGGGGGCCAACTCCACGGCATGAACTTGCGGCACCGCCCCCTCCCCAACCCTCCCGCGCAAGCCCGGGGGAGGGGGCAGATCATCGCCCTACGTTATCAGCCTCTGCTGCCTCCGTTTCGGCCTCGGGGTCGAAGCCGTGCATGTAGTTCGCCCATTGCCAGCCAACGATCGCGCCCTTGATGGGCTGCAACAGCCCGACTGCGAGTCCGATCGTCAAGGGCAACCATAGCGCGGCGTGCAGCCAATAGGGCGGCGCAAACGCGATCTCAACCGCAAGCACGAGGGGCACCACGATGTGGCCGACGATCAAGATGACGAAATAGGCCGGTGCGTCGTCGGCGCGATGGTGATGAAGGGCCTCGCCGCAGACCGCGCATTGATCCGCCACCTTGAGAAAGGCCCGGAACATCTTACCCGCGTCGCAATTCGGGCAGCGGCCGCGAAGCCCGCGCCGGATCGACTGCCAGGTCAGTCGTGCCGGCAGTCCACCCTGCCCGCCGCCGGAGGCGGGGGAGGAGGGCGCCGGCGCCTGCGAGGAATCGTGCCAACTCATCGGCCGCGCTTGCGCCTGCGGGCAGCGTCGCGACCCGAAGCACCCTCTTTGGCACCCTCTTGGCGCCGCGACCTGCGCGCCGACGCTCCCCGATGTCCCTTCGCGAGAATGCGCGCTGCGGCGTCGCGGCGGCCCTCCGACAGCATCTCGAAGCGCAAGGCGCCGGCGACCGGTGCGGCCTCGACGAGGCGTACTGTCACGGCGTCGCCCAGCCGGTAGCTCTCCCCACTGGCGTCGCCGACGAGCGCGTGGGCGCGCTCATCGTAACGAAAATATTGGTCGCCTAGCGTCGCCGCCGGGATAAAGCCGTCGGCGCCGGTATCGTCGAGCTTGACGAACAGGCCTGAGCGGGTGACGCCGCCGATATGTCCCTGGAAGACGGCGCCGACGCGGTCGGCGAGGAAATGGGCGATCAGGCGATCGACCGTTTCGCGTTCCGCCGCCATGGCGCGGCGCTCCGCGGCCGAAATGCGCGCGGACAGTTCCCCGAGCGAACGGACGGTTTCGGCCGCCGGCAGCCCGCCATCGCCGAGCTTGAGGGCGCGGATCAGGGCGCGGTGGACGACGAGGTCCGCATAGCGCCGGATCGGCGACGTGAAATGCGCGTAGCGCTTGAGATTGAGGCCGAAATGGCCGTAGTTCTCCGCGGCGTACTCGGCTTGGGCCTGCGTGCGCAGCACCACCTCGTTGACGAGATTTTCAGTATCATGTCCGCTGACGCGTTCAAGAATGCGGTTGAAGCCGTCTGGCCGCAAGGCGCCGCTCTTCGGCAGCGAGATATCCAGCGTCGCCAGGAATTCCCGCAGGGCGTGGAGCTTCTCGACCGCCGGTTCATCATGGACGCGGTAGATCAGCGGCACGGCCGCCCGCTCCAGGGTCTCGGCCGCCGCGACATTGGCGAGGATCATGAATTCCTCGATCAGCCGGTGCGCCTCGAGCCGCTGCGGCGAGATCACCCGGTCGATGGTGTTGTCGGACTTGAGCAGGATTTTCCGTTCGGGCAGATCGAGATCAAGCGGACCGCGTTGGTCGCGGGCGCGTTTGAGAGCCGCGTAGGCGCCATAAAGCGGCGCGATGACGAGATCGAGCAGCGGCTCGGTCACCTCGTCCGGCCGACCGTCAGCGGCGGCCTGAACCTGCGCGTAGTGAAGCTTGGCGAACGAGCGGATCAGCACGCGATGGAACCGATGCTCGCGCTTGCGGCCATCGGCTCCGACCACCATGCGAACTGCAATCGCCGGGCGATCGAGGCCCGGCTTGAGCGAGCACAGGTCGTTAGAGATCCGCTCGGGCAGCATTGGCACCACCCGGTCGGGGAAATAGACGGAATTGCCGCGCGCCACCGCCTCGCGGTCGAGCGCCGAGCCTGCCATAACGTAGTGGGCGACGTCGGCAATCGCCACATCGATCACGAACCCGCCTGGATTTCGTGGGTCGGTATCACGACGCGCAAACACCGCGTCGTCGTGGTCCTTGGCGTCAACTGGGTCGATGGTGACCAAGGCAATCTCGCGCCAGTCCTCGCGACCGTTCAGCGTGGCCGGACGTGCCGCCTCGGCTTCGTGCAGCACCTCGCGGGAAAAAGTGTGCGGGATGCCGTGGGCATGGATCGCAATCAGGCTCACGGCCTTTTCAGTTGCAAGCGAGCCGAGCCGTTCCTTGACCCGCGCGGTCGGCAGTCCGAGCCGTCCGCTCCGGCTCACCTCGACGGAAACGAGGTCGCCTTCTTCTGCGTCGAGAGTCGCGCCCGCGGGGATCGCGAGTTCGCGGCCGAGATTTTTCTTATCGATCGAAGCGAGACGGCCGCCGCCGCCCGCGAGCTTGCGAAAGACGCCGAGCACGCGATGCTTGGCGCGGTCGATGATCTTGATGATGCGGCCCTGGTAGAGAATGCCGTCGTCGGCATCGCTCGCTCTTTCGGTACGCAGGAGCGCCCTGTCGCCGACGCCAGCCGCCTCGCCCCGGCCGGCGCCGCGCCGCAGGTGGAGGCGAATCTTGGGCGGCTCGCCATGGGTCTCCTCGTCCCATTCGGCCGGTACGGCGATGAGGTCGCCGTCAGGGTCGCGGCCGGTGATATCGGCGAGCACGACTTCCGGCAACGCGCCCGCGCGGTGCAGTTTCCTGCGCCGCTTCTCGATCACGCCCTCGTCAGCGAGATCGCGGAGCATCTGTTTTAAGGCAGCGCGGTCCGCGTTCTTGAGACCGAACGCGCGGGCGATTTCGCGAGTACCGACATTGCCGGCCTCTTTGCCGATGAAAGCAAGCACGTCCTCTTTGGAGGGGAGGGCGGTGTGTCTGCGAGATTGGGAATTCAAATATGCATCCAGAAAGGGGATGTGGCCCGGATGGAGCGCAGCGAAATCCGGGAAGGCGATACCAGGTACAAAGATCTCCCCGCATTACGCTTCGCTCCATGCGGGGCACAAAACTTAAATAATCTCGCCACCGCCGATTTGCCACTCCGTTTCATCTGCCGCCCTTGACGCGCTTTGCGGGCGCCTGCGGCGCAACTGATTTGCTGGCGGGTTTGATGGCCGGTCTCTTGGCTGATGTCTTGGCCGGGATCTTTGCTGCCGGTCGTGCCGACGACTTCGCCGATGGCTGGACGGGCTTTGCAGATTTTCCCGCGCCCGCCTTCGCCGGCTTCCGTGCCTCGGGCCTTGGCGCCGTGGGCCTTCCGACCTTTTCTTTCATGGACTTGTAGGGTTCTTTCGCGGGCTTGTCCGGCGGCGCCGCCTTGGCCGCAGATTTCGCAGTCTTTCCCCGAGTGGGACGGCGGCCGCCGCCGTTGGCGATCTGCTCGGCACGCGCCGCCAGCAAGGGGAGTGCTTCTTCGAGCGTGATCGTCTCCGGCGCCTTGTCCCTGGGCAGGGTCGCGTTGATGCCGTTGTGGCTCACATAAGGACCGTAGCGGCCGGCTTTTGCCACCACTGTTCCGCCCTTGTCCGGATGCTCGCCGAGCGCGCGGCCCGGATCGCCGCCGAACCGCCTCCGGCCCTTCGGATTGGCGATTTTTTCAGCGATCAGCGTCACTGCGCGGTTGAGGCCGACGTGGAAGATGTCATCGCCAGCATCAAGATTAGCGTAGGTCTTGCCGTGTTGCACGTAAGGGCCGAAGCGGCCATTGTTGACAATGATGGGTGCGCCATCTTCCGGATGCCGGCCGATTTCGCGCGGCAGCGACAGCAGCTTGAGCGCCATGTCGAGATCGACGTCGGCCGCCTGCATGCCGCGTAGCAAGCCGGCGCGTTTCGGCTTCTCGCCGTTGATCGCCTCGCCAAGCTGGACGTACGGGCCGAAACGGCCCGAGCGCAGCGTCACCTCAAGGCCGCTCTCGGGATCGATGCCCAGCACCTTGGTGCCGGTCTCCTCGGCGCCGTCGGCTCCCGGCACTGAGAACGGCCGCGTATTGCGGCACTCCGGATAGTTGGAGCAGCCAATGAAGGCGCCGAACTGGCCCAGCTTGAGCGACAGCCGCCCGGTGCCGCACACCGGGCACAGGCGCGGATCGCTGCCGTCAGGACGCGGCGGGAAGATGTGCGGGCCCAGCAACTCGTCGAGCGCATCGATCACCTGCGCTCGGGGCACATCCTTCACCTCGTCGACTGCGGACGTGAAATCCTGCCAGAACTTGCGCAGGAGATCATGCCATTCCAGCTCGTTGTTGGAGACGAGGTCGAGTTGCTCCTCAAGGTCGGCGGTGAAATCATATTCGACGTAGCGCGCGAAGAAGCTCTCGAGGAACGCCACCACGATGCGGCCGCGATCCTCGGGCACCAGCCGGCGCTTGTCGATGCGCACATATTCGCGGTCCTGTAGCAACTGCAGGATCGAGGCGTAGGTGGAAGGCCGGCCGATGCCGAGTTCCTCCATGCGCTTGACGAGCGAGGCCTCCGAATAGCGCGGCGGTGGCTCGGTGAAGTGCTGGGTCGCGGCGATCGCTTTCTTGGTCAGCGCTTCGCCGGCCGCCATGGCGGGGAGGCGGCGGGATTCCTCGTCGTCCGCATGGTCGTCGCGGCCTTCCTGGTAGAGGGCGAGGAAGCCATCGAACTTGACTACGGTTCCGGTGGCGCGCAACTCGAGAAGGCGCGCCGCAACCTTGGCCTCGATATCGACGGTGGTTCGCTCCAGTTCGGCAGATTCCATCTGGGACGCCATCGCCCGCTGCCAGATCAGCTCGTAAAGCCTCGCCTGGTCGGTATCGAGATGTCGCTTGACGGCCTGCGGCCGGCGCGCTGGATCGGTCGGGCGGATCGCCTCGTGAGCTTCCTGGGCGTTCTTGGCCTTGACCTGGTAGCGCCGCGGCGCGTCGGGAAGATACTTCTGCCCGTATGAGGAGCCGATCATCCGGCGAATGGCGGCGATCGCCTCGTCGGCGATCTGCACGCCGTCGGTACGCATATACGTGATGAGGCCAACGGTCTCGCCGTCGAGCGTGATGCCTTCGTACAGCCGCTGCGCAATCCGCATTGTGTGGGCAGGCGCAAAGCCGAGCTTGCGGCTCGCCTCCTGCTGCAGGGTCGAGGTCGTGAAGGGTGGGTAGGGATTGCGCTTGGCGGGTCTCGCCTCGACGGATTTCACCGTGAAGGCCGCCGTCTCCAGCGCCTGCTTGAAGGCTTCGGCTTCGGCACCGGTGCCGATGTCGAGCCGCTGGATCTTCCTACCGTCGGCACCGACCAGCCGGGCCTCGAACGTCTCGGCCCGGGGCGTCGCCAGCGTCGCAACCAGCGACCAGTATTCGCGGGCAACAAATTTCTCGATTTCTAGTTCGCGATCGCACACCAGCCGCAGCGCCACCGACTGCACCCGGCCGGCCGACCGCGCCCTCGGGAGCTTGCGCCACAGCACCGGCGAGAGGGTAAAGCCTACGAGATAATCCAGCGCGCGGCGGGCCAGGTAGGCATCCACCAGAGCCTGGTCGATGCCGCGCGGATTCCGCATGGCTTCCGTCACCGCCTGCTTGGTGATGGCGTTGAACACCACCCGCTCCACGGCCTGGCCCTTGATGGCGCGCTTCTGCTTGAGGGCCTCCAGAACGTGCCAGGAAATGGCCTCGCCTTCACGGTCAGGATCGGTGGCGAGGATGAGGGTCTGCGCCCCCTTCACGGCATGGGCGATGCTGTTCATATGCTTCTGGGATTTAGGATCAACTTCCCAGATCATGCGAAAATTGTCGTCCGGATCGACCGATCCGTCCTTTGGCGGGAGGTCGCGCACATGGCCAAACGAGGCGAGCACCTCGTAACCGCGGCCCAGATAGGCGTTGATGGTCTTCGCCTTTGCGGGTGATTCAACAACGACTATCTTCATGAATTTCCGTTAGTTTCTTACCTCGGCCAAACGTTCCGCGGGAATCCCGCGGGGCGCCGCAGAGGGAAAATGGGTAAAGGCTCCGTCACTGTCAAACCTCCACGTACGCGTGGCTTGGGCCTGTGGACAGTCGGCCCCCCCTGCGCCAAACGCAATAGCCCTTGGGGCGAGTACAAGCAGAAGATATAATTGGTGTAAATTCAACTAACAAGGGCAAGCGACCGCCCCTGCCGCCGCTTGAGCCGCCCCGGCAAGGGCGGGAGATAATCTCATGCGGATCAGGTTGGGAGAAAATCGTAGGCCCGTCTTAGTGCTTTTTGCGGGTTGCGAGGCAGTGCGCGTGATAGCCGATCAATGGGAGAAAACGAGGACGAGTTTTCTATATTAAACTGGCAGAACTTCCATTGCCTTCTAGTTGCGCTGCTGTGGGTGCCGGCCGCGGTGCCCGGGATTGCGCGAGCGTAATAGCGCCCGCTTCATCAGCACCACAGATTACGGTCGTGCCTCCGATTGTGCTCCGATCTTCCCCTCCGTCC
>Ga0126376_10002133_pt1 | contig 11090 bp, 8 predicted proteins | sample PanSoiMetPlot_15_FD_92760 | JGI IMG/M metagenome (GOLD analysis project Ga0126376, IMG submission 92760) | Tropical forest soil microbial communities from Panama - MetaG Plot_15 | ecosystem: Environmental > Terrestrial > Soil > Tropical forest > Bulk soil | place: Panama | collected 2016-02-17
CGAAAGTGATTTCGGAAGAGACGAAAGAATTACTGCGCGAGTATTCGAAGTTGAACACGACGAATCCGCGAGTGGAGATGGGGTTGGAGTGAGCAGAAAGCCGAGAACATACACGATCAGCGCCGTAGCGGATCAGTATGGCATTCATCCGCAGACGCTCAGGCTCTACGAGCGTGAGGGTTTGCTGAAGCCTTCGCGTTCGGAAGGCAACACACGTCTTTACACCGACACTGATCTCGAGCGGCTGGAGTTGATTCTATCTTTGACGCGCGACCTCGGCGTGAATCTCGCAGGCGTTGAGATCATTCTCAACATGCGCGAAAAGATGGATGCGATGCAGCAGGAGTTTGAGCGATTCTTCCAATACCTGCAGTCACACGCGGAAGAGTTGACGAACTTCGAAGCCGCGCCCGAAGGAAGTGACGCACTTGTTCCGCTCACACGCGCGGCTGCTTTGCGTCGCCGATCGACTCGTTAATAATCGTATTCAATCCGTGTAATCCGTGTTACAGTCGCTCCCGCTTTAAAAACCTCACAAGGAGTAACAAACAATGACCTCACGTCTCACACTTCTCACTATTCTTCTATTCACTTTCAACGTTAACGCGCAGGACCTCGACACCGTAACAATCGCCGGCCGCGTCGTCGATCAAAACTCGGCGGTGATTCCGGGCGCCGAAGTTCAAGCCACACTTCTCAAGACAGGCCAAACACGTACGACCACCTGCGATGTCGACGGTCGTTTTCGACTGATCCAGTTGGAGCCGGGAACTTACGCGGTGCGCGCTTCATTCAACGGTTTCGCGCCGGTGCGAATGACAGGCATCGTCGCTATTTCGGGCCAGAGCATCGAGCTCCCGGTCACACTGATTCCGGCCAACATCGAAGTCGCGGCGGTTGTCGTCGCTGCCGCTGATGTTCCGGTAGTCGATACGAGGCGCACCGTAACCGGAGCGACGCTCGCGACGCGCGAAATCGAGTCGCTGCCGGCAACGTCGCGCTCGGTGCTCGATTTAATCTTCACGCTTCCGGGCGTCACTGAAGAACCCTTATCTACGCGCGATCTCGCGGAAGATCGAAACGTCATTCACGCGAACACGCCGGAAGAAGCAGGCACATTCTCGCTCGCCGGCGCTCCTGCTTACTCGAACAACCTGACGATCGACGGCCTCGACAACAACGACGACCGTTCTGCGCGCGAACGTTTTCAACCGTCGCTCGAGTCAGTTGCGGAAATGCAGGTGATTACGAATCAGTTCTCCGCGGAGTACGGGCGCGCATCCGGAGGTCGTGTGAACCTGCGCACGCGCAGTGGATCAAAGCAATTTCACGGGCGTGGCTTCTACTTCTTCCGCGATGAAGCACTCAACGCCAACACGTTTCGAAACAACTCGCTCGGCATTCCGCGACTGCCGTTGCAGGAACACGTCATGGGCTTCACGCTCGGTGGACCGCTTTTCGACGAGACCGTTTTCTTTGTCTCTTACGAATTGAACAAGGTGTTGGACAGTGCGCGGATCGATACGCTTGTGCCGGTGCGGCAGCATCCGAAGTTTCCGCTTCCTGCTCCAACGAATCTGAATCGCAGTCGTCTGGAGAATGCTGAAGCTGCTGCGCTGATCGCGCCGTTTGTCTCGTCAGTCAGCACGCCGATGAAGAACACGAGCATCACTGCGCGCGTGGACCATCAGTTTGGCCCGATGCACAACGGTTCGATCGTCTACCAGGGTGGACGGTTTATTAACCTGCGACAGTTCGGCGGCGGCAACCGGCTCGCCGAAGCGTGGCAAGGCAGACGACGCAACTCGGACGCCTTCTCGTTTTCCGACACGTTCGTTTTCTCAGAACGCATGGTGAACCAGTTGCGCTTTCAATATTCACGACTGGCGCCCGCCTTCGAAGCGCGCGGCGGCGACACTCCGGTCGTGCTTATCAGCTTGAAGGACTCGCTGCCGCCGGAAGATCCGGAAAGACGAACGGGAACTTTAGTGGCAGGTTCTTCGACATCCGGCAGTAGTGACCGCCGTGAAGAGCGTCTGCAACTGCAGGATGTGCTCTCGTTGATTAAGGGAAATCACTCGTTCAAGTTGGGCCTGGACGTTCATCGTGTGCGCTCGACGTTTATCGATCTCGCGGATCTCAGCGGAACTTTCAACTTCGCGAGTGCAAGTGACTTTCTGGCGAGTGTGCCGAGTCGTTTCCGGCAAAACTTTCAGAGTTCCTCGACGCAGAAGAATCTCTATGCCGGTATTTTTCTGCAGGACGAGTGGCAAGCGTTGCCCAAGCTGCTGCTGAGTTATGGTTTGCGTTATGAGTACGAAACGATTCTGCGCGACGTGAACAATTTTGGCCCAAGGTTCTCGCTTGCTTACAGCCCGCTTGATTCCGGAAGACTTGCTCTGCGCTTCGGCAGTGGGATCTTCTTCAATCGCCCTCTGCTGCGCACCATCGACGACTTCACTCTAGGTAAGCAACAGCTTTTCTTCGACACAAACCCGCTTCCCGATCCACGCGCTTTCATCGCCGCGAACATTCGGTTTCCGGAAACGTTAACGCCTGACTTCGGCGTGTTGAATACAAAGTTCTCACGACGACTGGATCCTGCGTTGAGAATTCCGGAGAGCTATCAAGTCAATGCCGGTGTCGAACGTGAGTTGGGCCGCGGTTATGCGTTGGAAGCAAACTTCACGCTCACGCGCGGGATACATCTCTGGCGAGAGTTCAACGCGAACGCGCCCGTCGTGCCGGCCGGTTACAAGAACTTTTCAGAGTTTCTCCTTTCGCGCGACTTCGTCAACTTCAATCGTTCGCTTTACGGTGCCGCCACGGCGGGAGAGCTGGTCCGATTCGTCTTTGGGAGTGCGACTGTTAATACCGTTAGTCGCGTGACTGAGTTCGGTGTTCCGGTGTCAGTGATGAATCTCAACGCTCCGTCATCGACAACGATGATCGACGTCGCACTGGCCACGATCAACCGCTTCCGTCCGGATCCAAGCCGCCGTGAGCTGGAGCAATTGATTTCTGCGGGTAACAGTTTCTATCGAGCGATGACGTTGGAGCTGCGAAAGCAATTCGCGGCGCCTTATGGGCGGTTTGGGTTTCGCGCGGGTTATACGCTGTCGAGTTTGATCGACGATGGATTAGTTAATACTTCCGATGCGCTCGTGCCTGGAGACTTTCGTGCGGAGCGTGCGCGCAGTTTGCTCGACCGGCGGCATCGTTTCGTCTTTTCCGGAATGTTTGAACTTGGTGGGTGGCAGTTGTCGCCGATCTGGCGTGTGGCTTCGGGAGCGCCGTTCAATATCTCGCTTGGTGGTGTGGATCGAAATCTCGACGATGTTTCAAACGATCGGCCGAATTACTCTGGCGATCTCCGTTTGCTCCGCTGGCGCAAACCGGGTGAGCCGCTCGATCCGCGCGTGGTCCAATCGTTCAGAGTGCCGCAGATTGGGCAGAGTGGAAATCTGCCGCGCAACGCCGGGCGTGGGCCAGGACAGTTTCTGCTCGATTTGAACGTTATGCGTAAGATTCGACGCGTGAGGCTGTCGGCGGAGTTCGATAATGTGCTGAACAAGACTGTGTTCAGCTTCGGATCGGAGTTCATTAATTTCGATGAGTCGTTTCTGGTCCCACAAAGGACCATGCGTCCAAGGCAGATGCGGCTCGGGTTGAAGATTGATTTTGGCCGCGGATGAGATCGGCAGCTTTGAATTACGCCGAAGGCGTTCGCTAATTTCAGCCCAGGGTTCGAGCGCAGCGAGAACCTTTGGATCATGTCATTCTATTTCACCGCCAACCCTGAAAAGGGTTCCGCAATTGGCGAACCCTTTTCAGGGTTGGAACGCGAGGATAGCGTTGGATACCCAGAGTTGTCGCTACGCTCCAACTCTGGGCTGAAATTAGCGAACGCCTTCGGCGTTAGATCCCGCGAGGCACAAAAAGCCCGCAAGGAAAACTGCTTAATTATCTTAGAGCGACGGAGATTGAGGTGGGGTTACTACTGAATTTCGGCGAGAGGCCTGAGTTCAAGAGACTAATCTCAAAAAGAAAACCCGCAATCCGTAAAAAATCCGTGTTTATCCGCGGCGCTGCTTTTCGCAACGTGCCCGTGAGCGCTCAATTCTTCTTTTCATCCAGCGGTTCATTTTCGTTTTCCGTTCCATTTCTTCTGATGACCTTCGTACGTTTGCGTTGCCTTGTAAGTTCGAAACTTCCTAACTATAACGCGCATTTTTCCTGCAAAAAGGACCTTTGTGCTGGTAAACTCCAATTTGGGATGCCAGTTACTGACTCACAAACCGAGCACGTCAGCGAGATCGATGCAGCCTTGCTCGACGCCGAGCTCTTCATCAAGTATCAGGCACCCGAACGGGCCATCAAACGCCTTCGCACTGCACTGGAAGTGAACAGTCGTTCAATCAAATTGCGCGAACGTCTGCGCGAGATCTGCGCCACGCACAAGCAAGTCGAAGAAGCTGCACGGCAGTGTCTGGCCCTGGCCAGTCTCTACATCGAACGAGAAGATTTCGACACGGCCCACGACCGCCTCCTCGAGGCCAAGCAATTCGACGAACGGATAAATATCGCTGCTGGACTCGAAGCCATTCGTCGCGCCCGGCGCCCCGATCTGAAGCCGGTTCCCGCACCCGAACCGCAGTTTGAACGCAAACACTTCACGCTCGCCGGCGATCTCACTGTCATCAGCGTTTTCGACGCTATTCAGGTCATCGAAAACGCGCGCTTAAACGGCGTGCTGACGCTCAGCCAGCCAAAACGTCAGGGCCAGGTCAAATTCAATGACGGCCGGATTGTCGATGCAGTATGCGAGGGCGACACCGGCGACGTGGGTTTTCAGAAAGTAGTCGAGATCACGAGCGGCACTTTTGAATTCCAAAAAACCTCGGAACAATTCCCCGTTCGCATTCAATCCGTCAGCAACACGAATCTCATCCTCGACACGTTACGAATGCTGGACGAGCGCAAGCAGTAAGCGAGTAAGCGACTAGCTAAAGTTCCGACTCATAAAACCTCAACCAACCGGAGGAGAACTTTTATGTCGCACACAGTAAGACGAGTAAAGATCGGCAAACTTTATGATGGTTCTAGTTGCTGCTGTTGCGGCGACTTGTTGTTCTTCGACGACGATGGAGTAATTTGCGAAGCGTGCGGAAGTCCGTCGCACATCCGTTGTTGGGATAAAGTAAAGAGATGCAGCGCGTGCAGCACGCGAGCTTCATATGAAATTCAATCTCCGCCGCCGCAACCTCGCACTCAAATTAAACAAACACCCAGGCGCACATTGGAAGTAGGTGAGAACTTCTGTGCCACTTGTGGCGACATCGTCTCGGGCTATTGTTTTCGCTGTAGCAATCTTTATCCGCAACCGGCATACACTGGTCCCAAAAAGACGTTGCCGGAAGCGAATCACGCGCTCACGTTAGCGCTCATCGGTTTAGTCTGCTTCGGATTTGTGCTCGGACCTATTGCGATCGTGAAGGGAACCTCAGCCAAGAAGCAAATTGCCGCAGATCCGAGATGGGACGGAGAGGGAGCAGCTACGGCGGCCCAGATAATTGGCGCCATCGAGATTCTAATGTCTGTCTTGTATGTACTGAGGCTTATCGCGACGAGCATATGAGGCACTGGCATTGTTCTCGTTAATCAATCAATACGCGAGTATTGAGTGCTTCGGCTTTCTCGATGGCGGTGAGAAGGCGGAGAAACTGGTTGTAGTTGCGGCTGCGCGAGGTCAGGCGCGCGACTTCGGATTGACTTAGCTCGCTACGCAAGATGAGATCGAGAAAGTCGTAGTAATCGCCAGCGGCTTCGAAGGGAAGTTCGCGCGTGTAAGTGGTTGTTTCGCTGTCTTCGGAACGAAAACCCGCGAGCAGATCGAAGATGTTATCGGTCGTCAGTCGTGCCGCTTCGCGCGTCAAAACAATCGGCACGCGCAACTCGAAAAATCGTAAGCCATCTTCCGTAATCACGCGCCGCAACTCTTTCGTCGCTTCACCGTCAAACGGCGACTCCGGATCGATCAGAATGCGAAGCAGTCGCGGCTGGTCTTCCTTGTCCAGGGTGTCAAGCGAAAGCTGCACGCGATCGGCGAGAAACTTTTCAAACTGCGCCTCGATCGGATAATTGATTCGACCCAAACAACCAACCAACTCACCCTCGCCGGCAGTGTCGAGCGGCAGGCATGCCGGACAGTGACTGCACACAATCGTCGCTTCCTGCATGCGTTCGATTTCGGCCCTCGCGTTTTCGACCCACTGAAGTTTATCGATCGATGGCGCGGTAGCGTCGCCGGTGGTCAGTTTTGCGTGCAGGCTGCTCAACCGGCCCCACTCGCGCAGGTGGAGTTCGGAATAATTTGCGCGGAGGGGGCAAGCGTATTGCAGTGCGAATTCCAGTGACATCGTTTGAAGAAAGTATAGGGCATAAGGGTCGGATAGGTCATATAGGTCCTATAAACTGCGTTGTGATAAGCTCTCAGCATCCCGCAGCTCGTGCCGCATAGGAAAGGTCACTCATGGCAGTCAGTCAGGAACTCTTGGAAATACTCGCTTGTCCAGCTTGCAAGGCTAAGGTCGAACCCAAACCCGACGGCTGCGCGCTCAAATGCGTTGAATGCAAACGCGTTTACCCGATTCGCGACGATATTCCGGTGATGCTCATCGACGAGGCGACTATCGAAGAGTAAGCGCAATGAACAGCCTGCGCGACATCGTTCAGCTTTCGCCAGAGTTACGCGGCCTCGAAACACAAGCAATGTACGGATTGCAAGGTCAGGACGCCGCCCAACCGCTCGCGGCGCCGCGCTGGGACTGGTCCGAAGTGCGAAAGGTCCTTTTGGTCCGGTTGCGGTCGATTGGCGACACGGTGCTGGCTACGCCGTCACTCGCAGCGCTGAAGCGCTTTCTTCCGCGCGTCAAAGTCGACATCCTGGTCGAAGACTGGGTCGCGCCGTTACTTGATTATCATCCGCACGTGGACAACGTAGTCGTGCTTGAACGCGGCGGACTGATGACGCGAGCACGCGTCGCGCGCGAACTTCGCGCGAGCGGTTACGACGTTGTTTACAACCTTCACGGCGGCACGACCGCGACTTTTTTGACGCGAGCTACCGGCGCACGCCATCGCGTCGGCTTCAAGACTTATCAATACGCACAACTTCACAATCATCAGGCGCCGTCGCCTTTGCTGCTTTGGGGACAACAGAAGACCCACTCCGTCGAGCAACAACTCGCGCTGCTTGGTTGGACCGGAGTTCCGGTTACCGATCGACCGCGCACCACGTTGGGTGTCTCGCCTCAAGCCGCCGCATCGATCAATCAACGTCTAGCCGAAATCGGACTTGAAGATCGAAAGATCGCGCTCATTCATCCCGCGGCTGCTTTTGCAACCAAACAATGGGCGACTGAAAACTTCGCGCGCGTGGCTGAGTACCTGGCTGAGCGTGGCTTCGCGCCGGTTGCAGTCGCAGCGCCTCATGAGCAGACGGTTTTGGAAACTCTTGTCGAGTCGTCTTCGGTTCCGATCGTGACGTTGGATCTTTCGCTTCCGGAAGTAACTGCGCTCGCCGCGAGATCGCAAGTGTTTGTCGGCAACGACAGTGGCATCGCTCACATCGCGGCCGCGGCACGCACGCGCTGTGTGGTTGTGTTTGGATCTTCAAACATCGCGCACTGGCGGCCGTGGAATTCGGCGCCGGCCGAAGTCGTTTTTGAAGAGATGCCGTGCCAGCCGTGTCACGGATATTTTTGCGAGAAGTTTGCTCAACCAGAATGTATTTTGCGTGTGCCGGTGACGAGAGTCACGGCGGCGCTCGATCGAGTGTTGTCTTAAATGTCTCAACTGACTAAAACGCGCGCGGCAGAGATTCTGCAAGCCCTTCGCGACCGGTACGTGGTCGTGCTTGGCGACGTGATGCTCGATGAATTTGTCTGGGGCGACGTCACGCGCATCTCGCCCGAAGCGCCCGTGCCGGTGGTGGACGTGCGACGCGAGTCGATGCATCTCGGCGGTGCTGCAAACGTGCTCGCGAACCTGGTCGCACTCGGTGCGCACGGATCGGTTGTCGGCGTTGTAGGCAATGACGCGGCCGGGCGGCGTCTGCAAACGGGTTTGAATGAGCTTGGAATCCAGGATCAGTATTTGCTGGTTGACGAGTCGCGCCCGTCAACTACGAAGACGCGCATCATCGCTCACAGCCAGCTCGTCGTGAGGGCTGATCGGGAGTCGCGCAGTCCTGTAAATGGAAAGGTGGAAGAGAAGATCGTCGCGTGTCTGAAGGATGCGTTGCGACAGGCTGATGCGTTTGTTGTTTCTGATTATGACAAGGGCGTGGTGACGCCGCGCGTCCTGCGCGAGATCCTGCCCGTTGCTTACGAGCAGGTGCCGGTCCTGATCGATCCGAAGCTGCGCAATTTTAACTCTTATCGTCCGGCAACTCTTGTCACTCCAAATCACCTCGAAGCATTGCGCATGAGCGATTCGGAAGATCATTCCGACGACGGTTCTCATCACGCTGCGAAAGTCATACGCGAGAAACTCGGGTGTGACGCAGTGTTAATCACGCGCGGCGATCGTGGAATGATGCTGGTCGAAGGCGACGGCCAGCCGGTTTACGTCGAAACCGCGGCGCGCGAGGTCTATGATGTCACGGGCGCCGGCGACACCGTCATTGCCGCGCTTGCCGGCGCACTCGCAACAGGCGCGACGATGATCGAAGCTGCGTCATTGGCGAACCACGCTGCCGGAATCGTTGTCGGCAAAGTCGGAACAGCGACCGCGAGCGCTGATGAATTGTTGGGTTCTTTTACCGCGAACGAACGCGGATGAACGCGGATGTTAGGCAAGACTCTTCGCAACTACCGCATCACGGATAAGCTCGGTGTCGGCGGGCAGGGCGCAGTTTACAAAGCCATCGACACCAAGCTCGGCCGTTCGGTTGTCATTAAAGTCATCCCACCCGAGCTCAGCGCCAAGGAAGCAAACCTCAAACGATTCGAACGCGAAGCGCGTCTCGCCTCGTCGTTGGACCACCCAAACATCTGCACGATCTTCGATCTCGACGAAGTTGACGGCGTTCACTACATCGCGATGCAATTCGTCGAGGGCAAGAACGTGCGCCAGCTCGTCGCGGGTCGCCCGCTGGAACTCAAGACGGCGCTCTTGATCGGCTTGCAAGTGGCCGAGGCGCTGGCAGCGGCGCATAGCCGCGGCGTCATTCATCGCGACATCAAGTCGGGCAACGTGATGGTCACGTCGTCAGGCCAGGTAAAAGTGCTCGACTTCGGACTGGCCAAACTACTCGACGACACTGAAGCCGCCGGCGCCGGCATCCATCGCACCGAACTCACCGAAGTCGGCGTTCCTTACGGAACTGCGACTTATGCGGCGCCGGAACAGGCACGCGGCGACCGCGTCGATAAACGTGCGGACATCTTTTCGCTCGGCGTGTTGCTCTACGAAATGCTGACCGGCACATGGCCGTTTCGTGGCAAGACAACGATCGACGTGCGTCATGCAGTGCTGCACGATCCGCCTCGACCGGTTGAAGAATTGCGCTCGAGTCCGATTCCGCCGCACCTACAACAAATCATCGACAAAGCACTCGCGAAAGAGCCGAGAGATCGTTTCCAAAACATGGACGACTTTCGCAACGAACTGCGGCACGTGCTTCAGGAAGTTGACACGAACGCGAGCAGTTATCAGGGCGTCACGCCGGAACCGCCGCGACACCTCCCCGGCGCGAAGCCGTTTTCACGCGCAGTGCGCTGGTTGAAGTCGATTACGAAAACTGATTCGCCGACCACTGCGCCGACCTTCGTCAAACAAGGCATTCACGAAACACCGTTCACAACCGTTGCCGACCAAGAGAAGAAGAGCCTCGCGATTCTTTGTTTCCGTAACCTGAGCAACGATCCAGGTTCGAGCTTTTATGAGTTCTCACTCGCCGATGCGGTGATTACGGAGCTTGCGCGCGTGCGATCGCTCGTCGTGAGACCGTCGTCAGTGATCGCGCGTTATCAGGGCCAGCAAAGAGATCCGCGCGAGATTGGCAAAGAGCTCAGTGTGAGGGCGGTCCTGACTGCGGGTTTCATTCACGCCGGTGAACGTTTTCGCGTGACCGCACAACTGATCGACGTTGCTTCAGGCGAGTTGTTATGGAGCGATCGTATCGACACGGCGGCGTCAGACATCATTGTGCTTCAGGACACGATCGCACAACGGATCGTCGAAGGCTTGAGCGTCGAGCTCAGCCCGTCCGAGCAGGTTGGAATTGCCAAAGCCTCCACGCAGAACGCGCTCGCCTACGAGCAATACCTGCGCGGTCGCGATCTGTTTGCGCGTTTCATCTTTCGCACCTTGTCTGAGGACGATTGCAACGAAGCGATTGCGCACTTCGAACGCGCGATTCAACTCGATCCCAACTTCGCGTTGGCCCACGACGGTCTCGGTGCTTGTCACGTGAATCGAGTGTTCAAAGGTTTTGGTGGTTCGGAAGATTACGAGCAGGCCGAGAAGGCTTTCACGAAGGCGCTGTCACTCGATCCGAACATCTTCGAAGCTCGCATGCTGATGGTCTTTGTTTACTTGTGGCGCGGCCAGAAGCAGAAGGCACGTGACGAAGTCAGTCGGGCGCGCCGCGAAGCGCCGAACGAACCGGTGGTCTACTTCGTCAAGGCGTTGCTGCACCGTTTGAATGGTGAGTATGGACGAGCGTTGCGCAGCTACGATCGTCTGGTACGTTTGGATCCTGAGGCACACGTGGTGGCGAGTTATAGTCGTGCTCTGGTCTACATGTACATGGGCCAGTTTGACGAAACGTTCCGCCAGCTCGACACCGCGGGCGATGCGGATAATGCATTGGTGCGAACCTTTCGCGCGCTTGGGTTGTATTACACCGGCCAGACAGACGCGGCCGCCGAGTTGATGAAAGACGTTGTCGACGCGCATCCAAGCATGCACGGCATCCGGCCGTTCATGGCGATGTTTCTGAGTGCGCAGGGCAAGCACGACGAGGCGCTCGCGCAACTCACGCCGGCGGTGAAACGCAACGGCGAGGTCGATGCCGACATCAG
>Ga0126376_10002134_pt1 | contig 11088 bp, 10 predicted proteins | sample PanSoiMetPlot_15_FD_92760 | JGI IMG/M metagenome (GOLD analysis project Ga0126376, IMG submission 92760) | Tropical forest soil microbial communities from Panama - MetaG Plot_15 | ecosystem: Environmental > Terrestrial > Soil > Tropical forest > Bulk soil | place: Panama | collected 2016-02-17
GCTTGCGGGGCACCGCCATGCCTTAAGTTAGATGGGGTAACGGGCCTGGCCCCAATGGTTAAGGGGCCGAAAGGGAGTGGTCCCTCAAACTGATGGTGTCAAACTAACGGAGTCGGGTGATGGCCGCTCCAAGCATCATTAAGGGACGACCATGAACCACTATGTCGGAATCGACGTGTCTTTGGAAGCCTCAAGCATGTGGGTTGTCGATGACAACGGCAAAATCGCCTGCGAAGGCAAGATCGTCAGTGAACCGGACGCTCTGATTGCATGGTTAAGGGACCGGAAAGTGGAGCTGACGCGGATTGGGCTGGAAGCAGGACCGCTGTCGCAATGGCTCTATGCGGCGATGCGTCAAGCCGGACTTGCGGTCGAGCTGTTGGAGACTAGCGCAAATGATCCCGACCTCTCCATAGCCGTCAAACGACTCCCGCTTTCGGTGGGCCAATAACAAGCTAAGAGGGGCGTAGATGCCCTCTTGGCTTAGCGGGGAGCGGACGAGGAGCATTGGTGCGCAGCGCGATGATTTCGCTTCATGGTATTGTCGGTTGGCGCGGGCGACCTTGCGCCGACCTCAATCATTGATAGGCTTTCAGCTCGGACGGAGGTGTAGCCATGAAGCCATTTGCCCTGGCCGTTGCGGCCGCCGCGTTTGCCTTTGTACCTCCCGCCACGCACGCTCAGACGGCGGTCGGCGCAACCAAATGGGTGACGAGTTGGGCCGCCTCGGCGCAAGGTCCTTATCCGGTTGGCAATGCCTCGGCGCAGCCTGATCAGCGCTTTGCGTTTCCGGTCGCGGCCAATGGCGCACGCAACCAGACCTTTCGGTTGATGGTGCGGCCGGACGTGTGGGGCCGGCAGGCGCGTGTGCGCTTCTCCAATGTATTCGGCGCGAGGCCGCTCACCCTGGACGGCGTTTACGTTGGGTTGGCCCTCGGCGGGCCGGCGGTGGTCACGGGCTCGAACCAAGCGGTGGCATTCGGCGGCAAGCCGGAGGTGACCATCGCGCCGGGCGCTTCGCTGTGGAGCGATCCTGTCGATCTTGCCTTCGTGCGCGACGCGTCAGCTCCTGAATTCGCTGGACGCAGGCTCGCCATAAGCTTCCACGTCGTGGGCGAGAGCGGACCGATGACGTGGCACGCCAAGGCGCTCACCACATCCTTCATCACCGCGCCCGATGCCGGCGCCAAGGGCGCCGTGGAGGAGGAGGCGGCATTCCCGTACGCGACGGCGTCGTGGTTCTTTCTCGATGCGGTCGACATGATGATGCCAGGCGATACCAAGCTGGTCGTCGCGTTCGGGGATTCCATCACTGACGGCACTGCCAGCACCATGAACGGCGACGATCGCTGGCCTGACGTGCTGGCGCGCCGGCTGCACCGGGTGTTCGGCAACAAGATCGCCGTTGTCAATGCCGGCATCGGCGGCAATCAGGTTGCCGGTCCGGCCGAGTATTCGGTCGCAAAGCCGTTTCCCGGCGGGCCGTCTGCGGGCGCGCGGCTCGAACGGGACGTGCTGTCGTTGTCGGGCGTCTCCGCTGTGATCTGGCTCGAAGGCATCAACGATTTTTCGAAGAACGGCAATGCGGCGCTCGACACGGTGACGGCCGCAATGCGCGACATCGCTGCGCGGCTGCGCGCGGGCATTCCGGGGGTGCGCGTGATCGGAGCGACGCTCACGAGCGCCCTCAACGCCACCAACGCGGCCCATGGCTCAAAGGAGCAGGACGACAAGCGCCGCGCCCTCAACGCCTTCATCAGGTCGTCCGGCGTGTTCGATGCGGTCGCGGAGTTCGATGCTGCGACGCTCGATCCATCCAGCGGCGGGATGAAGACCGAGTTCATTCCGGAAAGCACGACCGGTGGGCCAGGCGACAAGCTCCACCCGAACCGCGCGGGTTATCTCGCCATGGGCGAAACCATCGATCTTGGGGTGTTCGGCGTGGGGAAGTAGAAACGTCGTCCAACGTCGGTGCGAAACGCAACCCCGTCGGCGAGGATGGGGATCAGCGGCCTGGCTTTTACAAGGTCGATACCGACAATCACAGGGGAACCGCATGCAGCGCACCGTACTCGTTCTCGTCATCATTTTCGGCGTTGCCCTTGGCGCGGCGCAGGCACAGTCGAATCCGCATTTCGTTGCGTTTCAGGGTGTCAGCAAGGGAGCGCTTTATAAGCCCGACTCGGGTCAGGCGCCGCATGTGGGCGTTCTTGCGATGCACCGCACCGCCAACTTCCTCAATCATCGCGCCTGCACTGAGCTGTCACGTCGTGGCTTCCTGTTGCTTTGCATGAACACGCGATACGAAAACAACGAAGAGCAGGTCGATTTCGAGAAGCTACCCCTCGACGTGAAGGCGGGGGTCGATTTCCTGCGCCGGCAGCCGGGCATTACCAAGGTCGTGTTGTTCGCCCACAGCGGCGGAGGCCCCCTAATGTCATTCTATCAGGCGGTTGCCGAGAACGGCCCGACGTATTGCCAGGGATCAAACAAGCTCACCCAATGCGGCGACGATCTCCCGGGCCTCGTTCCGGCAGACGGCATCGTGTTCGCTGACGCGCATCCTGGCAACGCGATCAACACGCTGCGCAGCCTTAATCCGGCAGTGGCGAACGAGAATAATCCGCCGGACGCGTCTCCGATCGCCGCGCTCGACATGTTCGATCCGAAGAACGGCTTCAACCCCAACGGGCCATCTCAGTATTCCGAAGAATTCCAGGCGCGCTATTTCAGGGCACAGGCCGACCGCATGAACCGGCTCATCGACATCGCCCGCGACAAGCTCGATCGTATCAAGCGGAAAGCCTATCCCTATCCCGACGACGACATCATGATCATTCCGCGCGGCGGCAATCCCGGTGCCGGAGCCGGCGCCGACGCGCGGCTGTTCGTCACCGAGCCCGATATCGCCGCGATTAACAGCACGTCACGTCCGGTCAAGCTCCTGCGCAACGATGGGACGATCTCAACGCAGATCGTCAAAAGCGTCTTTGTTGCTAATCCGAGCGTGGCGCGCCGCAATCTTTCCTTCCGCTCCGGCACGAAGGTGTTCACGCTGCGCTCGTTTCTGAGCGCCCAGGCCGTGCGGGCGGGCAATGCGGCCGATGACATCGACTACTGTTCGACCAACAATTCGACCGTCTGCGCCGTGCAGTCGATTTCGGTCCCCGTGCTGTTCGCCGCGATGGGTGCGCATTACTTCATTCGGGACAACGAACGCCAATACGAGCTGGCGCATAGCAAAGACAAGGATTTCGTGGTGATCGAGGGCGCCAATCATGGCTTCACACCATGTGAGGCGTGCGCAACCAGCCCCGGTCAATACTCCAACACGGTCAAGAACCTGTTCGACTACATCGCAGCCTGGATGAACGCCCGCTTTTGACCTCCATCCCCAAGACGACGTCAAATAATTGACGGCTGACGTTTTCGCCCAATTCTGTTCGTCAAGAAAAGCTAGTCGAGCCAACTCGGGAAGACATGGCAGCCATTACCGGAACGTCCGTGCCGACTGGGCCAGAATCATTATACGGCGACCACGCCGGCAGCCCGGTCCTGCGGAGTTCCGATGACTGACACGACGATCACCTTGATCGGCGGCCCAACCGTGCTCATCGAAACGGGCGGCTTTCGATTGCTTACCGATCCGACCTTCGATCCGCCCGGCGAATACAAGCTGCCCCACGTGACGCTGAAGAAAACCGCCGGCCCGGCGGTGACGACCGCGCAACTCGGAAAGGTCGACGCCGTGCTGCTCAGTCACGATCAACACGCTGATAATCTCGATCACTCCGGCAGGGCATTTTTGACGGACGCGGATCGGGTCCTGACGACGATTGCGGGCGCGAAGCGCTTGCAGCGGCGCGCTGAGGGCTTGGTGCCATGGGAGACGACAAGGCTCAGCAAGCCGGACGGCCGCTCGCTCGGCATCACCGCCGCGCCAGCACGGCATGGACCCGCCGGAATTGAGCCGCTCGCCGGCGACGTGATCGGATTTGTTCTTACATTTGCCGATGCGCAGCGCGGGGCTCTCTATATCACCGGCGACACGGTCTGGTATGACGGTATCGCCGAGGTGGCACGCCGGTTCCGGGCCAGCATTGTGGTGCTGTTTGCTGGCGCGGCACAGACACGCGGCCGGTTCCATCTTACGATGGACACCAATGACGCGATAGAGACGGCGCATGCCTTCCCCGATGCCGTCATCGTCCCGGTCCATCACGACAGCTGGGCGCACTTCACCCAGGACCGAAATGATCTTGAGCAGGCGTTCGGCGCCCTGTCGATCGGTACACGGTTGCGATTCCTCGAACCCGGTGTTGCGACCAGGATCGAGCCATAGTCGTGCAGGATGGGTTGAAACCCCATCTTGAGCGGACGCCCGCCGACAGCGGCAAATGGCTTTCGCTCCGCCTCAACCCATCCTACGGTCTACCGGGAGGCGGTCTCCACCCCAAACACTTCCTTCAAGAACCGCGGCACCGCAACCTTGTATTCGCGGTCGGCGCGCTCTTCGGCGGCGTTTTTCGGATTGGTGAACGCGTGCTGGGTGCCGCTGAAAAGCTGCAGCTCGAAGCCAACCTTTGCGATCCGCAACTGGTCGATGAGGGAGTTGACTTCGGTAAGCGGCGCGACCGGATCCTCGGCGCCATGGAGAATGAGCACCCGGCCCTTGATGTTCTTCGCTGCCTCCGGCGTGAAGTTGCGGAATGACCCATGCACCGAGATCATGCCGACGATCGGAACGCCGGTTTCCGCCAGTTCGACCGCGACTGTGCCACCGAAGCAATAGCCGATCACGGCGACCTTGCTGGCATCGACCAACGGGTTCGCCTTGAGCACGTCAAAGCCCGCCGTCGCACGCTTGCGCATCAGCGGACGGTCTTGGTTGTAGATGGTGGTCAGCGCCGTCATCTCTGGCACTTCCTTCGGCAAGACGCCCTTGCCGAAGATATCCGCGGCGAACACCACGTAGCCCATCTTTGCGATCATGTCGGAGTCCCGAAGGGTTTCCTCAGACATGCCGGCGCGGCTGTGCGCCAGCAGCACGCCCGGGCGCTTGCCCGCAACGGCGTCGTCGTACACGAGATAGCCGGAGAGCGGCTTGTCGCCATCCTGGTAGTCGATCCATTGCTTCTTGAGCTCGGCTCGAGCGACGCCCGTGTGCAACATGGCCGCAAGGGCGGCCGCCCAAATGACTCCCGATAGACGCCCAGCTTTCATGAAATCCTCCCACACGTGTTCGCGTCAGCTTCGCCCACTCGTCCCGCAAAGTCCATATCGTCTTGCGCCGTCCGCTGGCATCGCGTGGAGTGGCACGACGGGCGCGGAAGAGGCCGCCATCTAGCCGGGCCGCGGCCAGGGTTTCTCAGCGGCCACGGCTCCCGAAGCGCGAAATCCGGGTGCGCGGGGTGCACGACTGTTCGCTCCGATATGCGGAAATGCGCCCGTCGTACAGCGGCGGATCCCGGCCACAGCGGGCTGCGTACTCCAGTGAACGGGCCTGAACCTAAAGCCCACCGCGGTGGAGCAGGGTAACTTGCAACGCGCGATGTAACCGCGGCGGTATCGATCAGGAATCTTCGGCATCATAGCAGCGCCATTTGGGATGCTCCGGCCGAGAGCCGCTCGATGCACCGCCGGATGCAATCGAGCGCGCCGGCGTTTCGTTTCGTGAGCCTGCCAGGCCGGTTACTCCTACCGCGCCGCCTGCCAAACTAGGGACCTTGCTCAACTCGGATGCGGCGCGTAGAGCGTAGCCGCACGCCATGTCACCTGAGATATGATCTCGGCTGCCGCGGCCGTGGTCACGGCGGGTATAGCAGCTACGCTGCGTGCGGTGGCGCCCCGTGGCGGTTATGGTGGCTACGGCAACTAAAGTGGTTGTGGCTTCAGAGTGGCTTGTATGAAATCTCCGAACCGTCGCTGCCAATCAGCTTCACCTGCACAAGGCGCCCGCGTTCATCATACCAAATGTCCTGTGAGTACCGGGTCTTGATCTCATAGTGATGTGCCTTCAAGGCCCGGTCGCCGAGCTTCAGGTCCTCCGAGCCATCGTCCTTAACCGAGATGGGATCGACCTGCCCGTCTTGCGGGTCCAGTGCCGCCTTGCGTCGCATTAGCTCTGGATTCCACAGGCTCGCTGGGAAGACGTTCTGATCCACGTGACTGGTCTTGCCATCAGCCTCCACCTCCAGCCCCGACTTGCCCCGGGTGGCGCTAACGTTGTGGTGCACACCATTGTTGTCCGTAGTTGAATCGAGCGCTACCAACTGACCGTTCATCCAGCGCTCGGTCGCACTGTGTTGCAGCCGATAAGCCGTGACAAACAGAACCTTCACGGCGAGGTCGGTCGTGACACGGACGTCTGTCTCTGGACCCTTGCGGTTGATCTCGATCGCGTGGGTGCCGATCTGCTCGCCGTTTCGCATGATGGCGAACCGCATCGTTTCACTCGGCTGCGCAGCCACTCTCGTGGCTGGCATCAGCCCGCACAATGTTGCAGTGATGATCACGCTGAACGTTCCAACGGCGATTTTCATGCTGACCATCCACGCCCGCCTGCGGCAACTAACACGAACTCTGGAATCGGTCGCAAATTTGGCCGTCTAATGGCATTTACCCGCGACAGGATGGCTATGGGCGCGTTGAAGACTCGAAACGCATCAGAGCCACGAATAGCACCAAGAGGCTCCATCCGCGGGCGAGGGTTTAGGCGGTAAAACGCTGATTGGGCAATCTTAAGATGTCAGGCACCGATTTCCGCCCCCGTCGGCTCTCCGTCGCCTCATTCAGCCCCACCCCTCCCGTGAGACCGGCGCGTTGGCCTGCCATTGGTCCTGCGCGCGCGATCGGGTCGTGCCGTCCACCTGACACGGCCTCACCAGCTGCTGGAATGCCTCGATCAAGGCACGGGTCACCGCGCCGACCCGATAGGTGGTGCTGACGATGCTGCGTACCGGCGTGATCTCGTAGGCGGTGCCGGTCAGGAAGACCTCGTCTGCGGTCCTCAATTGCTCGACCGTCACGTGCTGTTCCTCGACCGCATATCCGAGGGTGCGGGCAAGGTGCAACACCGTCTCTCTGGTGATGCCGGCGAGAATGCAATCCGCGACGGGCGTGGCTACGGTCCTGCCTCTGACCATAAACAGGTTGGCGCCCGTCGCCTCCGCTACCAGGCCGCGATAGTCGAGCATGAGTGCGTCATCGTATCCGCGCGCCTCGGCGGCGCGTCGGCTCATCATGCCGAGAAGATAGAGGCCAGCCGCCTTCGCCTGATGCGGCGCCGATTGCGGCGGCGGCCGACGCCACGGCGAAACCGTGAGGCGGATGCCGTCCGCGACGGCGGAGGCGCCAAACGCATGCGGCCACTCCCACGCGGCAATCGCGACGTGAACCGGGCAGCGGACCCCCGCCAGGCTAGCCACGTCGTCCCCGAGCCAGCACAAGGGGCGGACGTAGCCGTCGTCGATTGCGTTTGCCGCGACGACCGCGCGGGTTGCGGCTTCCAGCGTCGCCTTGTCGAACGGGCAGGCAATGCCGATGTGCGCCGCCGACGCGATCAGTCGCTCCGTATGCGCTGAAAGCTTGAACACGCGCCCGCCATAGACCCGCTCTCCCTCGAAGACGGCACTGCCGTAGTGGAGCGAATGGCTCAGGACGTGAACTTGCACTTCACGCCAGGGTGCCAGGCGGCCATCGTGCCAGATCTGGCCGGCTCTGCGATCGCCATCACGTTTCGACATGAGAAATCGTCTCTTCGGAAAATGGCTGCGGCGCTGTGTTGATCTGCGGACTTTGCTTACTGCGACGATCTAGGTCGCGTTTTCTTCACCAGAGCTCGGGCCATTGATGCTGGCGAGGACGCGACTTTCGGGCATGAGTTCCTGATCACAGTCGATGGCGAGGTGCGGATAGGGCTGCACTGTCGCGTCGCTGTACCCGACCTTTTCCCACGTGCCCGGATGACAGCTCTCGACGACTTCCAGACGGGCGACTGCCTTGACACCCTTGAACTGATAACAATCGAAGCGCATGAGCCGGATCGGCTTGCCGCGTGCGGGCGGCAGCGGGGCACCATTCATATGGGTGACCAGCATGGCCTCGTCGGCGACGAGATCGGCGATTGCGGTCGTATCCTCGTACCCCCCGAGGCTGGTCGTCCGCAGATAGGCGGCACCGGATATGCTGCCGGCAAGGCCGAGTACGTCGGCAACGGGGTAACCGGCCCAAAGGGCCTTCAGGCTCCAGCCGTTGACGCAGTAGAAGCGCCGATCGATCTCGACCCGGCGAAGCCTGCGGCCGAGTTCCTCCAAGCTGAGCGCGAGCCGTCGTTCGACGGCGCCTTCGACACAAAGGCGATAGGTCGTGAGGTCGGGATCCGGGATGTCGTGGCCGCGATACTCCCAGAAGAAGGTTGGTATCTTGCGCATTCGGGCGCTCCCTAGAAACCGACGCAGTCGAAGGCGATGCGGAAACCAACAACGTTGTCGCGCAAGTCCGGCGTGAACGACCATCGCGCCGAGGCTCGCAGCCGCGACGCGCCCGTATGCCAGGCGCCTCCCTTCAACACGCGCCGTGGCGACGGGCGCAGTTCGACCTGCATGTCGCCGCGGTGCGCCGGCGTATCCGGATGAAACCGGTCGGCGCACCATTCGAAGACGTTGCCCGCCATCTGTCGGCATCCCCAGGGAGAGTCACCCATCGGCAAGTCGTCCGCCGGGCGGGTCGTTGCCTCGAGCGGGACGAATCTCGGGGCGAAATAAGCGCGAGAGAGATCCGGCTCATCTTCTCCCCACGGGTGGGTACGGCCATCGCAGCCGCGTGCGGCTTTCTCCCATTCGACTTCGGTCGGCAGCCGCCCGCCTACAAAGCAGGCGAATGCAGCCGCCTCGAAGAAGCTGACCCCGGTGACGGGTTGGCCCGGTTGATTGAACCGCTGGTCGTGCCAATAGGCGGGTCGATCGACGTCATGAACCGCCTTCCATGCCAGGCCCTCGCGGTCCCAGAACTCCGGGCGCTGGTAGCCTTCTTCGACGAGGAAGCGCGAGAACAGCGCGTTGGTCACAGCCAGCCGCGTGATCCTGAAGGCAGGCACGTCGACCTGGACCGGGGGGCCCTCGAACGGCCGATCCGATCCGACCCATGCGGTACCGGCCGGGACGAGCACGGTGTCGAGCTCGGCGCGGTCCCGTGGCGCGCAGTCTTGCTCACCGGTCACTGAGATCAGCATCACGGCTGCAATCCGACGACATGACGGTCGCAAGGCGTCTGGGAGCCGAAGTGCGACCGGGCGCTCTGCGCCTGCGCGGCGCGTATCAATTCGGCGCCGGCATGCGTGATGCCGCCGAAGAAAACCATTTCCGGAGAGCCGAAGCAGTGAAGGCTGACGAGGCCGTGTCGTCGGCGCGCACTCTCGGTGGTGATGCAAGCCTCGACCCGACCACCTGCGCATTCGATGGCGGCCACAGCGTTGCTGTTCACGAATACAATATTGCGATGATGAGGATGGAGCAGGGCAGCCGGAGACGGATGCACGGCAATCCGCCAGTCGCAGGGGATACAGGGGTCGTTCAATTCCGTCGCCAACGCCGGCTTCGTGGCCAACTGCATCTTGTCGAGCGCCATGGTCTCCTGGGTGAAGAACGGAAGTGTATCAGGGTTGCGGAAGAAGACCTCCATTTCGCGGCTGTAGACCGCGCAGGTCCAGAAAATGCCCAGGGTGCTCGGCTCGACCAATTGGCGGGCGGCCACGATGGAGTCTTCCGGCGTATCGCAGAGGACCGTATGAGCCTTGTGCTGGATCTGCATTCGAACTGTCCACCGACTGCATGCCTGCGAGATGTTGGTTCCCTCCGGCCCGAGCGCGAAATGTCGGATCTGCCTGATCAGATTCGACGCAAGTGCCTCACGGAGGTCTTCTCCCGATCCCGGAAGGCCGCACACGGGCCGGAAACGTGGAAGGGCACGCAGCCAGCCCATTCACTCTTGCTCCTTCGAGTCACCACTATCCTTGAAACGAATGCGCGAAGGCTATGAAGAGTTAGAGTTGGCCGCCTAGCAGATGCGCCCGCCTCGCCGCGAAGCGCCATTGGCTATTGTCCGGCTTTACGTCTCTTGAAAAGTCAGACATTGCATTTCTCATCACCGCCGGCTTCGCGCACGCCGACGAACGGAGGTGGACCAGAGGGCTGAACCAGCAATTAGGAGGCTAGAGACCCAATAAATGCTGTCGAAGCATCAAAGTTCCTCACGAGTCCACTTTATTCAATGGGCCGAAGCGCAAGCCCGTCTAACGAGCCATCCCCCTTTGACGTGACGTACCGCCAATGGAACCAGCTGCGCGACGACTTTGGCCGGTTCTGCAACAAGTGGGCCGCCGTCGCCGCCGCCATCGGCCGGCTGCCAGCCGACCTGCCTGGCTGGGACTCGTGCCGACCGAACACGCCAATCGCAAAGGTTCTTGGAATCATTTGGAAGCTCGACGGCAGAGCGGCCGTGGAGATCACGCGCGACGCGCTCGTGACTGCTCGCCGCGACGTCTACCGGAGGCACATGCAGCATGATCCTGCTGGGGTCTACCGGAAACGAACGAACATGATGGAGTGCCACCGACCCGGGCTCTGGTTCGTTTCAAGCTTCGCTGTGCCACTACCCACAGCACCCCGCGGCAGGCCTGTCGTTCCCTCCACGAACCAGACAGCGCACCAATGTCTGAGACCGCTCGCCAAGACGAAGCATCGCATGCTCTCATGATAAGAACAGACACGGAACCAGATCAAGAGCCCGTGATCGGGTTCGCGTAATCGGAACGTCCGCAGTTCTATCGGGTTGGCGACTTAGGGCCGTTCCCAGAAAACGGCCGTGATCTGGCTGGGGGCAAAAAACTCAGGAGAACCCCCAATGCGTTCGGTATTTCTCGCCATTACAGCCACGACGGTAGTTGCTGTGACGACCCCGACCTTCGCTGCAAAAAGCCACCATCATCCGACCCCGACCTTCGCGTCGGAGGGACAGGATCAGCGCATTCCGGCGTCACAGGGTCGGAATCAGCCAAAGCCAAGCTACGATACTTGCGCGACTCTGGCC
>Ga0126376_10002137_pt1 | contig 11087 bp, 11 predicted proteins | sample PanSoiMetPlot_15_FD_92760 | JGI IMG/M metagenome (GOLD analysis project Ga0126376, IMG submission 92760) | Tropical forest soil microbial communities from Panama - MetaG Plot_15 | ecosystem: Environmental > Terrestrial > Soil > Tropical forest > Bulk soil | place: Panama | collected 2016-02-17
CGATAAAGCCACACGTGTTCACCACCACCGTCTCCGCATCGGCGGCGTCGGCAGTGATCTGATAACCATTTTGCTTGAGATGGCCCATCATCACCTCGCTGTCGACGAGGTTCTTGGGACATCCGAGACTGATGAATCCAACTTTCTTCATACGTAAAACTTAGCCGCGGATGAACACGAATGAACGCGGATCTGCGTTCTATTTGCGTTTATCCGCGGTTTCTAAGACCGAGAGTGCTTTTTCTATCTCCTTCCGTTCAGTGGCTGAGAGGCGCTCGCTGCCGTAGCGCACGCGATTGTAGGCGCGCGTGATTAGCAGCGCTTCGTTTGATTTTAGTGAGCTGGCAAACTCGAGGGGCGTTAGATGTTTGTCGCGTGCAAACCCTCGCTGCTCCAGTAATGAAACCAGGCGCTCATAAAACTGCACGCGCGAATAAGTTCGTCCTTCTATCTCTGAACGAACGCGCCCCGCGCGAGTCCAGCGCCAGATTCGATTGCCGAAGACTACCAGGACCACCAGCAGTGCAAGGCCGGGTATTCCAACCGCGGCCGTAATCACGTTGCTGGTCAAATACCTTTGCATCGTCGCCAGCACATTTGAAATCGCGCGCGTGTAGTCAAACACTTGATTGTGCAGAGACGTCGCGAGCGAACGCTGCTCCTGCTTATCGTAGCCAACCACGTACTGAAACCACACCAGTTCCAGCGCCTCAGCGTATTTCTGCAACTGCGCGGTGATGCCTGAGCGCACCGGCTCGGCGCGTCCGGCAGAAGGTGTCGGATCAAACGTCACCCATGCACGTGTTTCCGGAAAGTAGACCTCGACCCACGAATGCGCATCGCTCTGTCGGACCGTGTATGCGCCCGCGGTTTCGTTGTACTCGCCCGGCAAGAATCCATTCACGACCCGCGCCGCAATGCCGTGCGTGCGCAACAAGATCGCCATCGCGGTCGAGAAGTACTCGCAATGACCGCTGCGTACGTTGAAAAGAAAATCGGCGAGCGGATCCGGCCCACTCGCTTTCATCTCGAGTGAATAGCCGTACTCGCGTTGCAGGTACGATTCGATCGCTTTCGCGGCGTCGTAACGATTGCTCGCGTTTGCTTCGAGAATGATCTGTGTCGCCAGTCGATCGATGCGCGGATCGAGGTTCTCGGGCAATTGCAGATAACGATAATAAGAGATCGATAACGGCCGATTGTCGTTGCGCAACTGGTCCATGCGCGGTTCGGTCGTGTCAGACATCACCTTGTAAATCAGCCGCTCGAAATCGTGCCGGCGCGATTGCACCGACCCCTCCTGGTCTACACGCACGAATGGAAGATCGCCCTGGAGTGCAACTATTCGCGGCGCGGCGAAGAGCACCGGCGACTCCAGCGGCTCGAGAAAGAACGTTTGCGTGGTGAGACGGTGCAGGGCTTCGGTCGTGCCAAACTGAAACAAACCACCACGCTCCATGACCTGCTCGATTTGTCGTGCTTGATTCGATTTCTTCCAGCCGTTGCCGGTGAACTCGTCGAGCGCGACACCGCGCCAGCGTGGATCGAGTGGCAGTTGATTATCTTCAATACGCACGCGCATCACGACGCCGTCGTCGCGTTTGAGCATTCCGATCTGGCCGAGGGTGACGTTTTCAGAGAAGCCGATGAAGTTGGTCAAACCGCCGCCACTGCGCGTGAGCGCCGCAGCGCCTGATCTCGGTGCGATAAGAAACAGCGGCATCGCCAGCACGAGGATCAGGAGCAACAAACCCACCGCGACAAACGGCAGGCGCACTGCCTCAGTGCTCCACCACGAACGCGGCCCTGACTTCTTGAACACTCTCGAATCGGGTGGCACCAGCAGGCGCGTCTCGGCGTAAGGTATCGAACGGCGCGCCTTCTGAATCTCAAACGCAGTGACTGCCGAGAGACCGCATAACAAGTAAAGCGTGAGCGTGCCTAAGAAAACCGGACTGAAACTCAATCCGGCAGCCAGCAGCATTTCGAAGAATGAGATCAGGTAGAGAAAAACCCAGTCGCGATCTTTCTTCACTTGCAACAGCTTTACAGCAGACAAAAAGACGATCAGGTGGGCCAGCGCCGTGACGCCAAGCCGTTCGGCGGGTTCGCCCATCGCTTTCTGATAGTGCCAGTCGAAGTAAAACAGCGGAATCGAGAGCAGCACGATACCGAGACCGTAACGCTCGGGAAGTTGCCACTTCGTGTTCTCGAGCAGCCAGCTTCCGATCATCACGCCGAGAAACACGAGTGCCAGCAGCGGACTCAATCCTCCAGCGAGAACGAGCGCCAGCATAGCCACAGCGATCATGGCGTACGAGAATGCTCGGAAGTACGTGAGAAAATTCATTTCAATGCAAATAGGACCGATAAGACCAATATGACCTATTTTTTAATTCTGATCTCAAACAATCGGGGCCAGAGTTTGCCGGTTACATAAAGTTTGTTGTTCGCCTGATCGTACGCAATGCCGTTCAACACTGCTTCCTGATCCTGCAATTCACCTTCAGGCATCAGTCCGTTCAAATCGATCCAGGAAGTCACGTGACCGTTCTGCGGATCGATCGTCGCGATGCGGTTGTCGTGCCAGACGTTCGCATAGATCTCGCCATTTACCCATTCGAGCTCGTTCAACTGATCCACCGGAGTGCTACCGTCGACCACATTGATCGACCTCGTAACCTTAAAATCAGACGGGTTGATAAACCTGATGCGACTCGACCCGTCGCTCAGAATCAACGACTGCCCGTCAGTCGTAAGCCCCCAACCGTCGGTGTCGTAACTAAACTGGCCCGTGCGCTCGAACGTCTGAGCATCGTAGATAAAGCCCACGTGGTGCTGCCAGGTAAGTTGGTACACTTTTCCGTTCAGCACAGCGATGCCTTCCGCGAAGTAAGGCACAGGCACGTCAACTTTTTTCAGGACTTTGCCGGTCTCGAGTTCGACTCGGCGCAGGCTCGAACGACCTACCTCACCGGTGCTTTCCAGCAGTTTTCCATCCATTAGGATTAGGCCCTGCGTGAAAGCGTTGCTGTCGTGGGGCCAGATATTGACGATTTGATAGCCATGCGTCGGCACCGGACCGTTTGCGGGAGACTCCGGCTGTTTGGATAGACCGCCATTGGCGCCGGGCTGGCATTGAAAATTCGTCAACGCCAGGGCGAGCACCAGAATGAGGTGAAACGTGGATTTAGGTGACATGAAGGCATTTTACAAAGCTGTGGCGCTATTCAGAAATGACTACGGGTTCGCCTGAAGCGCGCTTTTCGAGGTAGGCGGCGAGCCGCTCGCGATCGGGGTCGGACATCTGGTGGATCTTCGCGCCCAGTTGCCACTTCCTCCGCACGCCCTCGCCCGCGCGGTCGGAGCTGACGATAGTAACCACCGCTTCGATTGGTCCGTCAGGCATATCGAGTCGCACAAACAGCATGCGTCCGATTTGCGACAACTCCGCTTCGGGGAAGCGCGTTCCGACCAGCGAAAGACCCATGCCAAACTTGCTGAGCGTCTCGCAGTGACCTCTCGATGGCGCCGAGTAAGAGGCTTTCCCGACCTGCACCTTGCTGTCGATGAGAGATATAGCAGTTGGGAGGTGTACATAATAGCGTGGCGCACGCCGGCGATTCCGTGCCTGCTTGCCGGTGTCTGCGGGTGCCCGCCGGTGAGTTCCCTTCGGGTCGAAGGCCTTGAACACCAAGCCACAGTTGTTACAGAGCAGTTTATGCATGCCGACCATCCTCAGGAAGAAGACGGCATCATCGTAATCGCGCTGGATCCGTTCACTTTTGCATCGTGGACACTGCATGCGGTCCATTCTAACAGGCTTCGCGAGTTGATTGTGCGTGATATACTAGCCGTCCCATGCGCGGCCAAATCGAAGATTATTTCCTCAATCCAACACCAGGCTCGGCAGCCGAACGTGCGGCCGAGTTCGGTATAGATCTAACGCTCACACTGGAAAATCTCCGACTCACGCCGGAGGAGCGAGTCCGCAAACTCGATAACTTCATTAAGAGTGTCGCAGAACTTAAGCAGTCTATCCGCATAATTGGTCCTAGCAATGCCATTGCCGGACAAGATCATTGAGCACCTCTGCAGCTGTTAGGCGAATACGAGGTGGATTGTGTAATCGTGGGAGGAGTCGCGGCCGCGATTCACGGCTCTTTGCGGCACCGTTCGACATGCCAAACATCAAACCACTGCGAAAACTCGTAACCAAGGCACGCGACCTGCGCGAGCATCACCGCGAACGACATACGCCAAGCGGGCTTGCCTTCGCGCTTGCCGACAGCATTGACTACCTGGACCAGACTCACTGGGACGCGGTGACCGCTCACGATTCGATGTTTCTCTCGCGACGTTACTTGCAGGTGCTCGAGGCTGCCGGACCGGAAAATGTGCGGCAGTGTTATGCGCTGATCTTTAAAGAGAAAGAACCGGTAGCTGCAATCGCGGCGCAGAGTGTGACCGTGTCGGTCGCGTGCCTGCGGAGGAAGTCGTCGAGCAATGGCCGGCTCGATCGGCACGAAGAGAAGATGCTCGTTTGTGGCAATCTGCTTTCGTGGGGCATGCACGGAATCGCTTTCGCGCCGAATGTGGACCATGCGTCACTCTGGCCTGCGGTTGCCGAAGCGATCTATCGACTGCGGCGTGTCGACAAGTTGTTCGGCGACACGGCGTTCGTGATGGTCAAGGACATTCCGGATGCTCACGCCGGCGGCGCTACGACGCTTTCACGTTTCTCTTATCGCGAGCTCGAAACCGAGCCCAACATGGTCCTCGACATCTCTCCGCAGTGGAAGAGCTACGACGACTATCTCGCGAGTCTGACGTCGAAGTATCGCAAGCAAGCAAAGCAGATCGAGAAGGAGGTTGCGGCAGCCGGTGGCGTCGTCGAAGAGATCAAGAGCGATCGGATCGCGCGCGACGCGGAGCAGTTGCACGCGCTTTACTTACAGACTCACAAGAACGCGCGTCTGCGACTCGTCACACTGCCAGTCACATTCCTGCCCACGCTTGCGGAACGACTCGGCGACGACATGCGCTTCACGATTTTGAAAAGAGACGACGAGTTACTCGGATTTGTTACGACAGTCAAAGACGGCGATACAGCAGTAGGTTACTACATCGGTTTCGATCGCAAAGCGAATGCGGAGATTCCGATCTACTTTCGCCTGCTTCAGTCAGTGGTCGGTCACGCGATCGATCTTGGTTGCAAGCGACTCTCATTGGGTCGCACCGCGCTGGCACCGAAAGCGCGTCTCGGCGCGCGCCCCGATCCGATACGCGTCTGGATTCGCCATCGCATCCCCATGTTGAACGTGATCGTGCGCGGACTTCTGCACACGATCGACGATCACGACGAACCACCACAGCGCAATCCGTTTAAGTGACTTTCACGCAAAGGCGCAAAGCCGAGCCGCAAAAGACGCAAAGGAGAACTATTATCTGCGCCTTTGCGTCCTCCTTTGTGCCTTTGCGTGAAACACCTGTTCGTACACGTCCAACGTGAGGCGCGCGGTTTGTCGCCAGTCAAACAAGCTCGACTGCGCAAAACCACGACTGCGCAGTTGTTCGCGAAGCGCAACGTCGGAGATCATGCGCCACAAGCCGTCGGCGATTGACTGCTCGTCGAACGGATCGATGATCAAACTGGCATCGCCGACCACCTCTGGGAAACACGTCCGGTCCGAAGTTATCGTCGGTGTCCCGCAGCGCATCGCTTCGAGCAGCGGAATTCCGAAGCCCTCAAAGAACGACGGGTACGCGAAGCACAGCGCGCCCGTGTACAAAGCAGCCAGGTCACTTTCCGGCACATAGCCTGTGAACAGGATCTTATCGTTGGCGCTGCTCACTGCCGCAGCACGGATCGTGTCTTCAAAGAGCCAGGCATATTTTCCGGCGATGACGAGTTTAGGAGTGGAGTCACGGTGTTGCGAAAACATCAGACTGTAAGCACGAATCAAGCGCGCGATGTTCTTGCGCGGCTGTATCGAACCCACCGCCAGAATGTAATTGCCGTCGATCCCGTACTTCTCCAACACTCGCCTGTCATCGGTCGGCTTGAAGCGTGACGACGCAGCCAGCGGTGTCGTTGTGACGCGCTCGGGCGGCAGACGATAGGTGCGCAAGATATCCTGGCGCGAATACTCCGAGTCAGTCACAACGTGCGAAGCGGAGCGAGCCGTGCGCCGCACCGTGAGTCGCATCTGCATCCAACTGCGACGCTTGAATGTCTCGGGCAAATGTTCAAATGAGAGATCGTGAATCATCACCACCGTCTCGCACGGCGCGAGCGGCGGTGCGGTGTATTGAACGTGCAGAATATCGACCGGACGCCGGCGCAACTCCGCCGCCAACGTCAACGGGATTCGAATGAGCGGAGTGTGCGGCAGTGTTTTCCTGACCGACACGTTCGGCCAACGATGAGTATAGCGATCGATTGCTTCCTGCTTCGTTACATAAAGGGTGTAGCGATTCTGAGTATCAACTTCCGCCAGTGCTTCGATGAGCTTGCTGGCGTACGTTTCATTCCCACCCAAGCCTGTTCCGATCGAGTGTGCGTCAAACCCGATGTGCAACGTCAGTTTGCCTCCTCAATTCGTTTCGCCGAGGTGTTGTATAGTAAACACTATCCGACATCCCGCAAAAGAGAGGATTGGACCGTTGATGAGAAGGACTTTCGGCGTATTGGCTTTGCTGGTCGTGTTGGCGCTCGCCAGTTCCCTTCCGAGTTTGCGCGCTGCGGCGGCGCCGCCGGCGTTGCTGTTCGACGACTTTAGTTACGCAAACAAGCAACAACTAAAGAAGAACGGCTGGATTGTTCGCACTGAAGCAGGCTGGCCCGGCGTGCCCGGTGCGATCTGGTGGGACGACGGAGTCACGCTCGTAAAAGATCCCGAGCAGCCCAGGAATCAAATCTTGCGAATGACGTCCGCAACCGATGGTCCAGGCGCGGCGACAATGCAAACTCAGATCTGTCACCAACGGAAATATTTTGAAGGCACTTACGCTGCGCGCGTTCGTTTCACTGACAAACCGGTTGGCGGACCGGGCGGCGATCAGATCGTGCAGAGCTTTTACACGATCAGTCCTCTGAAAGCGCCGATGGATCCGGATTATAGCGAGTTGGATTATGAGTATCTGCCAAACGGTGGCTGGGGCATCGATGGTCCAACGCTCTACGCAACGACGTGGGAAACGTTTAGTCCGGAGCCGAACTGGAAGAAAGACAACGTCTTCCAGACGGCGAACGGGAGTCAGGCCGGCTGGCATACGTTGGTCACGCAGGTGATGGACCAGAAGGTGCGCTACTTTGTCGACGGCAAGTTATTCGCGGAGCACGGCGGGGAATATTATCCCGAAAGCACGATGTCGATTAACTTCAATCTCTGGTTCATCAAGGACGGGATGGCGCAAGTGAAGGAGCGGCGCCAGTATGAAGAAGACATCGACTGGGTGTTTTTCCAGGCCAACACGGCGCTGACGCCGGAACAGGTCGAAGCCGAAGTGGCTGCGCTGCGAAAGAAGCGCGTCGGGTTCCGCGACACAGTGCCGTCGAAGGGCTTGAAGAGCCCGTGTAATTTCTAACTCCAATCCGTTTAATCCGCGGCTACTACTCCTTCGCATCTTTCTTCGTGTGAGTTGCTTCCTTCTTCTGTCGCAGCCACTCGTCGATGCTTTCACGAATAAACTCGCCGATGTCTTCAAACTCGCGCGCTGACTTCTCCCAGAAGTCCTTGAACTTGCCCGAGTCGAAGGCAAACCCATATCCGCGTCCAAAACCTCGCGCTGGTCCAAGCTCGTCTTCGTAATACGCCGCGAGCTGGCGCGACGCCATTGCAACCACCGTTAACGAACTTCCCGCCGGCAACGGGTCGAAGATCACACCGACCCCCGGGTCGAGGTCTTTGAGACGCGTCAACACGCGATTGTACTGGTCAGTGCAAAACGCCGCCGCGTCTTCTTTACCGCCCGTCCACTCCGACTGCAACGCCATGCGCGACGTGCGTCGCAGCACATTGATCAACTTAACCAACTCTTTTTCTCTCTCCATAAATACTCCCCCGCTATTCACAGCCAACTGTTATCGGCACACAGCGTCCACGCCTTCTGTGTGAACCACGTCTGCGGAAATAAAAGCCACGCGCGAATGGAAACTCCGGCTCATCAGCCTCAAAGTACGCGAGCAACTCACGCGCCGCCATACGCGTCACTTCCGGCGAAGCATCGTCGCTCAACGTCGTGAACAACGGCTTGATTGCGGGCTCGAGCTCGGTGAGTCGAGCGAGTACGCGGTTGTATTGCGCGACGCAGAACTGCGTCGCATCTGGTCCTGCTTTGGTCCAACCGGCGTAACCGGCCGCACGCGCTATTCGTCGCAGGACGTTGAGTAGTTTCACTGTTTCTTGTTCCATCTTGTTCTCCTGCTTAACTTCATTCTTCAACCTTTTCTCGTAAAAGTTTCTTGCCGTGATGAATGCGCCACTTCACGGTCGACAGCGGCACTCCCATAAACGCGGCGATACGGTTCAATGGCATCTCGTCGAGAAAGCGCAGCCGCAACGGCATCGCGTAATCAGCCGGCAAACTGTCGAGCGCCTGGATCATCGACTCATCTCGCTCTCTCTCAGCAAGTGGCTTGCCGAGCGCCTCGATCTTTTCGAGCAGCGCCTCGTCGAGTGCGACTCGCTTGCTCGAGTGCGCCGTTTCGCTCTTACTGAATCGCAAAGCGCGATGGCGCGTTATCGCCGAAAGCCACGCCGGAAACTTGCGTGGCTCCTCGATGCCGGGCAGCGCCTTGAACGCGAGTAGCAACGAGTCTTGCGCGACGTCCTCGGCATCGTCGGCGCCGACAATCGTTCGCGCCAGCCGGACCACGGCCGGCCTGTATCGCACCACCAGCTCCTCAAACGCCTCCAGATTGCCCAGAATCGCGCCGATTACTAGCAGTTCATCAGGCGACTCAGACCGTGTCATCGATACTCCGCGTTTCGAGCCAAACGTCTCTCATTGTTATAGAGACATGTTACGAGCGAAAAGTTAGGCGAGTTTGGAGATTTATTTTTGGGTTATGATGTAGCCGGGTTAGCGAACCTGGGGACCATGCGAGATAGCTCACGCGCAAACCGGAGAAAGGTGAAGACCCATGGCGAATGACATCGATTACTACGAAGTGCTTCAGGTAAGTGACACCGCTGAACCGGAGACTATCAATCGAGTCTATCGAATCTTCGCGCAGCGTTATCATCCTGATAATCGTGAGACGGGGAATGAGGCGCGTTTCCGCGAAATAACCGAGGCTTACCAGATACTCTCGAATCCTGAGAGGCGGGCGCAATACGACGCTACGAACCAAAACCGGCGACGCGATCGCTGGCGCCTCGTTTCCGAGGGTGCGCAGTCAGAAAACAATTTTGAGCTCGAGCAGGCCGTGCGTCTCACTGTCTTGGAAGCCCTTTATACGAAGCGTCGTATCGAGCCGCAGAATCCCGGGATCTACTTACGAGAGCTCGAGCGGATGGTCGGACGGCCGCGTGAACATCTGGAGTTCACGATTTGGTTTTTGAATCAGAAGAGGCTCATCAGTACCGACGACTCGCGCATGTATCTCACTGCCGACGGCGCGGAATATCTCGAGGAGAGCTACCGCAGCAACCTCCAGCGCAAACGCTTGCAGCCGGCAAACGATTAGAAGGTCGCTTCTCACAACTAACAACAAGCAGCAAGAATAGAACAAGTCAGGAAGAGGGGCTTGCCCCCGCTGATCGAGGTTCAATGAGCGTGGGCAAGCCCCTCTTCCTGACTTGTTCTAGCTCAGTTGACTTGGTCTACTTACGTTGAATGACCTCACGCGCAGCGATAAAATTCTCTCGTCTTAACGTCTACAAACCTAACTCCCAATGTCGCTGATTCAAGAAGAACGCGTGCGCAGTACGCGCAACGCTTACGCCCTGGGTTTTCTCGCCCTCGTCCTTGCCGTACTGCTTCGCTGGGCACTCGACCCGCTGATGGGCGACGCACTGCCTCTCGTCACACTCTTCGGTGCGGTCGCCGCCGGAGTCTGGCTCGGCGGATACCGTCTCGCGATACCAATCGCGCTGCTCGGCTACATCGTCTGCCACATTTTATTCATCCCGCCGCGTGGCCACTTTGATCTGACGAATATCGCAAACGTGGTCGGCTTGATTGCATATCTGTTCACTTGCTCCCTCATCATCGTCTTCGGCGAGGCTGTGCGAACCGCTGAGTCACGCGCGCATCAGCGTATGCTGGAGCGTAATAAGGCCAATCAACTGCTCGCCGCGATTGTGGAGTCGTCCGACGACGCCATCATCAGTAAGACGCTGGACGGCATCATCCAAAGCTGGAACGCCGCCGCCAAACGGCTCTTTGGTTTCACGGCAGAACAGGCTGTGGGCCAACACATCTCCCTCGTGATCCCGCCTGATCGCATCGCTGAGGAAGATCAGATCATCGCCAGTCTTAAAGCAGGCAAGCGAATCGATCACTTCGAAACCGAGCGCGTACGAAACGATGGCCGGCGCATCTTCGTTTCTCTCACCATCTCGCCGATCAAAGACGATTCGGGAAACGTGATTGGCGCGTCGAAGATCGTACGTAATGTCACCGAGCAAAAACGGCTGAGGGACGACCTGCAACGACTCGCCGCGGATCTCTCAACGGCAGACCAGCGCAAGAACGAGTTCCTCGCCACTCTCGCGCACGAGCTTAGAAACCCGCTTGCGCCGATGAGCAACATGCTTGAAGTGGTGAAGCGCGCCGGGGATGACACCGAGATTCTCAAACGCGCGCATGAGACTCTCGAGCGGCAGTTGAACCAGATGATCCGGCTGGTTGACGATCTGCTTGACCTGAGTCGCATCACGCACGATCGACTCGAGTTGCGCCGCAGTGAGGTCGAATTGTCGTCAGTGATTCAACATTCGGTCGAAGTGGCGGGGCCGCTTGTCGATGCGGCGGGGCAGGAGTTGATCGTCGAACTGCCCAACGAGCCTGTGTTTCTGAACGCCGATCGCGCGCGGTTGGCCCAGGTGTTTGGCAACCTGCTGAACAACGCCGGCAAA
>Ga0126376_10002138_pt1 | contig 11087 bp, 11 predicted proteins | sample PanSoiMetPlot_15_FD_92760 | JGI IMG/M metagenome (GOLD analysis project Ga0126376, IMG submission 92760) | Tropical forest soil microbial communities from Panama - MetaG Plot_15 | ecosystem: Environmental > Terrestrial > Soil > Tropical forest > Bulk soil | place: Panama | collected 2016-02-17
CAAAGGTGAATGGACTGAGGCTGCCGAGGTCAGCGGAATTGACTGAGTAGGTGAGGTAGTCGCAGCACAAGGTGGAGAATTTCAGTCCGGCGACAAAGTAGCCGCATTCATGGGCGGCATGGGCCGAACGATTAATGGCAGTTACGCGGAATTGACGCTTGTGCCGGCGACGAATGTCCTGAATGTCGCAACAGATCTTTCGTGGGAGGAGTTCGCGGTAATACCGGAGTCCTACGCGACGGCATGGAGCTGTCTCTATGGCAACCTGCAGATCGAAAAGGGGCAAACTCTACTTCTTCGCGGGGCGACTTCCGCTCTTGGTCAGGCAGCATTGAACGTTGCGGCTAATGCAGGGCTGAAGGTGATCGCGACGACGCGCAATAAGGCGCGTTTTGAAAAGCTCCTTGGACTTGGCGCGCTGAGAGTGGAGATCGAAGGGCCAGAACTTTCAAAGCGACTGCCCGAAGCAAAGAAAGTGGATGTTGTGCTCGACCTTATCGGCAACAGCACGCTTCTCGATTCGATTGCAATTCCACATCGTCATGGGCGTATCTGCCTTGCCGGCTGGCTAGGTGGACTCCAGCCAGTGAAGGGCTTCAACCCATTGCTGCAGATGGCCAGCGGAATACATTTCAGCCTGTTTGGCAGCTTTGTGTTCGGTACTCCGGAGTTCCCCCTGTCGGAAGTTCCTCTTCAAGAAATTGTGGATCGAGCTGCAAAAGGCATCTACAAGTCAAAACCGGCGGCAGTGTTTTCATTCGATGAGATTCGCGAGGCGCAGCGGTTGATGGAATCGGGTAAAGCGAACGGCAAGATCGTGGTTAAGGTGTGATTGAAATAGCGCGAGATATCTGAATCAAGGAGATACGGAAATGAAAAAGTGGGCAAAATTTGCAATTCCTGTTGCCGTTGTTGTGATTGTGGTCGCGTGGTATGCATTTCGGCCGGAGCGGCTTGTGGTCAATCACCAAGTTGACGAAGCAATGCCGAGCACCCCTGGCAGTTTGTCGACACAACCTCTTGAATCCGGACAGTTCTACAGCATTGTGCACCCGACGAACGGCACAGCGACCATCTACCAAATGGGAGACGGGAGTCGCGTGCTTCGATTGACAAGCTTCCGCACATCAAACGGTCCCGATGTGCACGTGTACATGGTGGCAGCCGACGACGCGAAGGACGCTCCGAGCGTAGAAAAGGCTGGTTTCGTCGATCTGGGAGTAATCAAGGGGAACATTGGCGACCAGAATTACGCCCTCGGCAGCGATTTGGATCTGGCGAAATACCGCGCAGTGTCCATATGGTGCAAGCGATTCAGTGTGAATTTCGGAGCGGCTGCGCTGAGACCGACAGAGGCTTCCCAAAATCACTAGGAAAGTGCCTGGTATTTCTCGAGCAGAACGCTAAGGCCATTCTGGTTCACCCACACTAGTAGGACCGCTATTTCGGTTTTCAGCAACGCAATCGGCCCACGTGGTCGCCGATGAGAAGTGAAAGTATGACTGGTCAAATCCCATTAGTTGCAAAGGTGGAAGGGCAAGCGCGATGCGAAGCGCGCGAAGTCAGCGACGAGCGCGGCCTTGTAGCCCAAGCAAAATCTGGATGCACCAGCGCTTTCGGGCAATTGTACGAACGCCATCGATTGATGGTCTATCAAACGATCTTGCGCATGGTTCGACAGCGGGAAGATGCTGAAGATGCGGTTCAACGATGCTTTCAGCAAGCCTTTACAAATCTAGCCAGATTTCGCGGAGAATCGAAATTCTCGACCTGGGTAACTCGAATAGCCATCAATGAAGCGTTTATGCTCCTTCGTCAAAGGCGCGCGAGCACACCACTCTCAGAGACAAGCTATGAGAACACTGAGAGTCTCTTCGTCTTGAATCTTGCGGATGGGGCGCCCAACCCGGAACAAACCGTGGCCGCAGACGAGCTTCGTACCACCCTCACCCAAGCAATTTCAGATCTCCGGAAAAACCTGCGAAGTGTAGTGATGCTGCGTGAATTTCAAGGACTGACGAACGAAGAGACTGCTCAACGTCTTGGCTTGACCGTGGCCGCTGTTAAAGCACGAATTTTTCATGCAAGACGCTGGCTCCGGCAGCGCTTAGAACGGAACCTCAAACGGGCGTCTATCCGTTGAAGTGACTGCATCTGCTGCCGAGATAGTAAGGCACTAATGTTTAATAAGCATTACATCATAGGTGAGATGCAAGGTAAGAAGAGAGCTGAGCGCGAGACTCCAAACTATTCTTGAACGCTTTCGAGATGAGTGACCGGCCGGACGATGAGTTCCATTAGCTCCCTTGGTGGTTGCGAGCCAATTGTGATCTCGTGAAATTCAGTCCATTCGCCCTTTTCGTTCATTCGCAATACAGACCTTGTCGCGATTTCCCCCAAGATGAAGCCCCATGTGAGCCCCTTGCCATCTTCCAGGAGTTTCACTTCCGTCTCAAGAAAGCGACCGTCGTTGAATGCGCGCATACGATAGGTTCCGGTCTCATCATCGTAGGAGACAAACCCCAGAGCTTGAAGAGCAGGCAATCCCGTTGATTTGTTGGTTCCGACTCCTTCGATGAGCAAGATCAGACCATCCAGCTTGTATTGAGCGTTCTCGGTCTGCTGGAGTTCTATCGTATCCGCGCCCCGGAAAAGTCGCGCCGTGCCAACCCAGGTTCCAACCAGAAAACTCAGGTTCTTCATGGCAGACCGCTGAGCGTTCAAATCGAGAACCCGGGGTAACCGGGTCATGAATCACCTGAAATCAAGATTGCCTCAAACAGGATGGCTCGTTATTGAGACGCTGGGAATGAATTTATCCCTTTCCAGATACCGCGACCTTCGAACTCTTGGCAGATTTGAGTGCGGCATCGAGAGAAATTTCCTTGCCATCCGCGTCCACCCAGTGGATATCAAAAGCTGCATCGGAGCTCAGAAAGGCCAGACACGGGGCCGCGCCCGACGCAGGTAGCGCGATGAACGTGACGCGGCGGCATAGACGAAATCGCCGCGATGCGCCAGGAATGCAGCTTCACCGTGCATTCGCGTTTGCAGAGAACCACTTACGATCATCACTGTTTCGCTGGGGGAATGCCAGTGAAATGGAGCCACACATCCCGGAGCAAATTTAGCGAGTATTACGGAAGGACCTTTCGTAGGATCGCCGCGCTCGACAGATACGGTAAAACATTCCGGTGCGTTTGGTATTGCACTGAATTTGGCCGTGGCTGCTGCAGATGCCGTTGCCTTTTCATCTGTGGACTGCGGCGTTGAACGAACCGGGCCGGTGATGAGAACTAGCGAATATGTAGCGAACAAAGCACGGAGGTATTTAGAAGACATCAAAATGCTCCTAGAAAGGGGCGAACTATACTCCTAATATCCTGCTTCTAGGAATGATTTCCTTGCATGCTTCTGTCTAGAAGATGCCGACTTTGATGCGAAGGAATTTCTTGGGGTTTTGGCGGAAGTCGCCGATGAGGAGGCGGAGGTCGCCGGTGAGACCGGTGAGATTGTCATAGAGTTGCGGGTCGGAAAAGAGTTTGCCTGCGGTGGTGGTGTTGTCGTTGAGTTTGGCAGTGGCGGTGGCAAGATTGGAGCTGGTGTCGCGCAACTTATTGTAGAGCGTATCGTCGGTAGCGAGTTTGCCGAGCGAGCCTTTTCCCGCGCGAACGTCGCCTACAAGGCTATTGGTCTTGGCAATGGCTTCTTTTGCTTCATCGTAAAGGGTCGGATCGGTAAGGAGTTTGCCGAGGGTTCCCTTCCCCGCCCGTACATCAACGATGATTCCGTTGACGTTGTCGATCGCTTTGTCCACTTTCGTATACATCTCGTCGGAAGCGACGAGTTTGCCGAGCGTGCCCTGGCCTTGCTCGATATTCTTAACCATCTGATCGCCGTGAGCGAGGATGCTGTTCAGGTGGTTGTATGCTTGTTCGTCAGTGAGAAGTTTGCCAAGGGTGCCCCGGCCGGCTTTGACGCCAGCAACCATGTCCTGCGCGTCCTCGGAGAGCGCCGTGAGATTGCCGAGAAGTTCGGCGCTACGCTCGACGACTTCCTTGATCGCTTTTTCTTCTGCGCCGGGAATCTCCTGATTTTCCGTGATGGCCGTGCCAGTGTAGCCGCGTTTGATTTCGACGTAGCGGTTACCTAGCAGACCTTCTGTGACGAGGCTGGCGACCGAGTCGCTAAGAATTTCGTTTTGGTAGCGGCGGTCAATCCGCATATCCACTTCCACGTTGCGATTCTTGTCTACGGGCTTGCCTGGAACGCGAGGAACGAATTTGATGGCCTCCACATTGCCAATCTCGACGCCATCCAGTTTTACAGAAGCACCTTTTGCGAGGCCGGAAACTTCAGGGAGGAATGTCTTGATGCGATATTTTGGGCCGAGAATGCCCGCGCCGGTGACGTAGAAAATTCCCGCGCCGAGAACGGAGAGTCCGACGAGTACGAAAAGCCCCACGCGAAGTTCCGCCCAAGTGAGCTGTTTTCGCTGCGGCATTTACGCTTCCCTCCCGAATGCGCGATTCCACTATCGCACAACTTCGCGCGGATTTAGACGAGGAACCGCTTCAGATACGGATCACCGGAGGCAGCTAATTCTTCCGGCGAACCCTGAAAGCAAACTCCGCCGTCTCGTAAAACGAGAAACCGCGTCGACTCAGCATTCGAATGATTTCTGTTGCCATGCTTTCCGTCGTGGACCACGCGATTGGAGTTCTTGTCAAAGTGGAAGTTGGCCAGCGCGAAGCCATCCTGAAGGCGATGTGTGGCAAGTAGGGCTGTGACCCCGTAAATGTCGCGCAAACGCAAGATGAGCGTGATGATGGTTTGCGATGTGACGGGGTCGAGGCCGGCGGTCGGAGAGTCGTAAAGAACGATGGGCGGACGGGTGATGAGAGCGCGGGCGATGGACACGCGACGACGCATGCCGCCAGAAAGTTCGGGAGGGACAAGATCCATAGTGCGTTCGAGTTCGACGAAGCGGAGCGCTTCGCGCACCTTCGGTTCGATTTCGTCAGGATCAACACGGTCTTCCAGCAGGCGATAGGCGACGTTGTCTGCAACGGTCATGGAATCGAAGAGCGCGCCCTCCTGGAAAACGAAACCGATTTCGCGGCGGAAGCTGAGCAGCTCGCGCTCGGCCATGGCCCCGACATCTTTGCCGAGAACGCGAACCGTGCCGGCGTTCGCTTTGAGGAGGCCGGCGGCGAGTTTAAGCGAGAGAGTCTTGCCCGTACCGGTCTCGCCGAGGAGGACGAGAGTTTCGCGAGGCATGACGCGGAAAGAGACATTGCGCAGGACGTCCCCTTCGTCGAAGCCAACGCGAACTCCTTCGAACTCTATAGCGGGACTTTCGTAAAGTTCACTGTAGGCAGTAGCCATCAGAAAATCTTGTCCGAGAGGAAGAGTGCGAGCTTGGTAAGGAAGGTGTCCGCGATGATGATGAGCACGGAAGAGATGACAACGGCCTGGGTTGTGGCGCGGCCAACGCCTTGCGTACCGCCGCGAACGGTCAGGCCTTTGTAGCAACCGACGGTGGCAAGGATAAAACCAAAAACGAGCGGCTTCATTAGGCCTTGCATGAGATCGCCGAACTCAAGGGCGTCGATGGCGCGAGTCCAGAATTCAACGGCACTAAGGCGCAAAGAAAAAACGGAAGCGGCGCAGCCCCCGAGGAGACCGACGAAGTCGGCAAGACCGGTAAGCAGAGGCTGCATGAGAATCGCGGCGACCACGCGCGGCGTGACGAGTTTGCGGCTGGGGTCCGTGCCCATGGCACGCATGGCATCTACTTGTTCGGTGACGAGCATTGAGCCTAGTTCGGAAGCGATGCCTGCGGCGCAGCGACCGGCGACGAAAATCCCTGTAAGGGTGGGACCGAGTTCGCGAACGAGCGCTATCGAGACGACGTCGCCAGTGAGCGCGCTTTGGCCGAAGCGCGTAAACTGCGAGCCGGTCTGCAAAACCATAACCACGCCAATGAAAAAACCTGTGAGAATGACAATGGGAAGCGAGCCCACGCCGATGTCGTCCATTTGATCGAGGAGATCCTGCATGTAGTGAGGGCCGTGGAGAATGTTGGCGAGCGAACGAGCGGAGAGAACGGAGTATTCCTGAACATTGGCGACGAACTGCATCGCGCTGTTGGTGAGCACGTCAAAAACCGAGATTCTGTCTTCCCATCTCGGTTGCTGTTCCGTCACCTGAAAAGGCGTGTCGGCCACGTGTCCCTAATCTGGAGCCGGTCTGCGACGCACCAAGAGCGCCGAATCGGAATGGCCTCGTGGTTTATGCAGAAAGGCGCTAAAAAGAAGCGTAACTGTGAGGTAGCGGGACGTCAAGCGACCGAAAACCGGGAGCGAGATACGGAGGCTGTTTCTTGGCGCAGACTCGGAGGAGGAAGAGGTCAGAAATTGCACTTTTGGTGGACGGTACGGAATTGGAAAGATAGACTGAGTGATTTCGTAGACGATTTGGAGGCTCCAGAAGAGCCTGCCACCAACTGAGTTGGGAGGAGCGCGAATGTTGCGGTACTACACCGCGGGGGAGTCGCACGGGCAAGCGTTGCTTGCGTTTGTGTCGGGACTACCGGCGGGGATGCCCGTTGATGTGGAGGCGATCAATCAGGAGCTGCACCGGCGGCAGCTAGGTTATGGACGCGGGGGGCGGCAGAAGATTGAGAAGGATCGCGCAGACATTTTTGCGGGAGTGAGACACGGAAAGACGATCGGGGCACCGATTGCGTTGAGGATTGAAAATCGGGACTGGGCGAATTGGGAAAAGATTCTGCCGGTGGAAGATAATTCCGAGGACGACGCGCCGACGAAGAAACTTGTGGCGCCGAGACCGGGGCACGCGGATTTGGCAGGTTCGCAGAAGTTTGATTTTCACGATGCACGGTATGTGTTGGAACGGGCGTCGGCGAGAGAGACTGCGGCGCGGGTAGCGGCGGGGGCGTTTGCGAAAATGCTTCTGAGAGAACTCGGGACGGAGATTGCGAGCCACACGGTGCAGGTTGGTCATCACAAACTGGAACGGAAAGCGAGTTGGGAGGAGATCAAAAAAATTTCGGGAGATTTGGAGTCGCCGCTGCGGTGCGTGGATGCGGCGCTGCAAGACAAGATGAAGGCCGAAGTAGATGCGGTGCTAAAAACGGGGGACACGGTTGGCGGCGTGTTTGAAGTGGTAGCCCACAATGTGCAGGTGGGTCTTGGTTCGCACGCCCAATGGGATGAAAAACTGGACGGGCGGCTGGCGCAGGCGGTGATGAGCATTCAAGCGGTGAAAGGCGTGGAGATTGGCGCGGGAATTCTGGCGGCCGGGTCATTTGGAAGCGAAGTTCAAGACGAAATTTCGTACGACAAGGGCGTGAAGAGGTTTACGAGGAGTTCGAATCGCGCGGGTGGCCTTGAAGGTGGAATCACGAACGGCGAAGACGTGGTTGTGCGCGGATATCTGAAGCCGATTTCGACGTTGCGGCGCGCGTTGCGGACGGCGGACATGGTGACGAAGGAGCCCGTGCAGGCAGCGTACGAGCGGTCCGACTGGTGCGTAGTCCCGGCGGCGGGCGTGGCGGGCGAAGCAATGGTGGCGCTTGTGCTCGCGGATGCTTTTCTGCAAAAATTCGGAGGAGACTCGTTGACGGAGACCAAGCGGAATTTCGCTCACTATGCCGAACAAATTGCCCAGTTCTGAAGCCGTGGCGGCAACGCCCGAGCCAGTCGTGCCGGCGCGCAAGATTTATGATGTCGTGAAATACGGCGACCCGGTTCTGGAGAAGCCGACGAAGCCAATTACAAAGTTTGACGCGGAGCTGGAAGAGCTCATTGAGGACATGTTTGCGACGATGTACGCGGCGCAGGGAGTGGGATTAGCGGCGCCGCAAATCGGGAAGAACATTCGAATCGCCGTGGTTGATGTAACGAGCGGAAAAAACCCCGAAGCGAAGATTGTGCTGGCAAATCCGGAGATTACTCACGCAGAAGGCGAAAAGCGCGAAGAGGAAGGTTGCCTTTCGATCCCCGGATTTCGCGGCTACGTGGTCCGGCCACAGTTTGTGACGGTGAAAGCGCAAAACGCGAAAGGCGAATGGTTTGACATGCGCGGTGAAGATTTGCTGGCCCGTGCCTTTTGCCATGAGATTGATCATTTGAACGGAATTCTGTTTTTGCAGCACCTGAGCATGCTGAAGCGGGATCTGATTAAACGCAAAATCAAGAAGCTACGCAAGCAAGGCGAGTGGTAACCGCCGGAAAGGTTTTTGCGCCTTGCCGGCAATGAAGATTGTGGTTTTCGGGACACCTCAGTTTGCAGTTCCCTGCCTGAAACATTTCCTGACATTGAAAGATTTTGAAGTGGCGGCGGTGTTTACGCAGCCTGACCGGCCGCGAGGGCGCGAGAAGGAGATTATACCGCCACCGGTAAAGCAGGTTGCACTCGAGGCGGGGATTCCAGTGCATCAACCGGAAAAGATTCGAACGCCAGAGTCAGAAAAGATGTTGCGAGAGATTGCGCCTGAAGCGATTGTGATTATCGCCTACGGGCAGATTATTCCGGGGCGACTTTTGGATATTCCGCGGCTAGGATGGATTAATTTGCATGCTTCGCTGCTGCCGAAATATCGCGGGGCGGCACCGATTCAGTGGGCAATTGCAAATGGCGAGACGAAAACTGGTGTGACCACAATGCGGATTGACGCCGGGATGGATACCGGCGACATCGTGCTGCAGGAAGAGATGGACATTGGCGGGAAGGAGACGACGCCCGACGTGGCGGCTAAATTGTCGGCCGCGGGAGCCCTGTTAATGGAGAAGACCCTGTCCGGGCTGTGGGATGGCTCGTTGAAGCCGCGGGCACAGGATCATGCAAGCGCAACGATGGCGCCCGTTCTAAAGAAAGAGGACGGCAGGATTGATTGGAACTGGACCGCTGCTGAGATTTTCAATCGGCAGAGGGCATTTACGCCGTGGCCGGGGATTTTCACGACGTTTCGGAGGCAGAGTTGCCAATTGCAAGGCGTGCCAAGCGAACAACTGCGGCACGGTTTGCAAGCGGGCTCAATTGTTTTGGACGGCAAGAACTTGAGCGTAGTTTGCGGCGGTGGCACCCTTCTGAGCGTGCTTTACGTCAAACTGGAAGGACGGAGACAAGTTCCTGGGCAGGAGTTCGGGAACGGCGCGCGTATCGCAGTTGGGGAACGCTTTGGGGAACTCTGAATTGCACCGCAGGTACACCTCATGCATACTCGCGTTTTACACCCAATCTAATACCGTTGTAATGGAGCTTCCCTTTCATGATTGACCACTCTGGAGATGTTTATCGCGGTGAACGCGGCCGCGGGATGAGATTCGTGCGCGGAGTTGCGTGCGCCGCGCTGGCGGCACAGCTTGCTGTTTCGCCGCTGGCGCTCGCGGGCGATTCAAATGAGAAGGCGAAGACGGAAACGAAGGCTCCGGCATCGGGCGACGTCGTGCTGAAGACGATGCAGAGCGAGTTAAAGCGCGCGACGGAGGGACTGGCAAAGTCCGACCCGCCTCCGTACTTTTTGAGTTACACGGTGTACGACCAAAACCTTGTAATGCTGGCCGGAGCGTATGGAAGTTTGCTGACGGATACAACAATACAACGGCGGCAAGCGGACGTGACAATGCGGGTGGGTTCAGCCGCGCTCGATAACACACATGGACAAGCGCGAGCGAGCGGCATGAATTCCGGGACATTGCCATTGGGCGAAGATTCGGAGGCGATTGCACGCGTTCTTTGGGAGCTGACGGACCGCGGCTACAAACGGGCGGGACCGGCGTTCCTTAACGTAAAAACGAACACAGCTGTGCGCGCAGAAGAGGAAGACAAGTCACCGGATTTCTCAAAAGAGACATCGGTGCAACACACGGGCGCGGCCTTGACAGTCCCTCAATTTGACAAGAAGGCCTGGGAGGAGGAAATTCGCCGATTGTCTTCGGCTTTCCGGAAATATCCGGACATTTATTTTGCTTCGATTGTGTTGCAAGTGCAGAGCGCAAACGAACGCATGGTGAACAGCGAAGGAACGGCGATTACTTCGCCGAGCGATTCAACGCGACTTGTGATGGAAGCGCAGACGCGGGCTGACGACGGGATGGATTTGCTGCGTGTTGAAACATTTCAGGCCCCCTCCGCGGCTGGACTGCCGAGCGAAAAAGAGCTTGCAGAAAAAATTGAAAAGATGGCGGCGGATTTGAATGCGCTGCGCAAAGCGCCTGTTGCGGAACCATACGACGGACCGGCCTTGCTGAGCGGACGCGCGGCGGCAGTTTTCTTCCATGAAGTGCTGGGACACCGACTCGAAGGCCACCGGCAGAGGGATGAGGACGAAGGGCAGACGTTCACGAAAAAGGTTGGGCAGGAAGTTCTGCCGAAGTTTTTGAGTGTTGCGGATGACCCAACGATTTCGGAAATGGCGGGGGTAAAACTCGCGGGGACATATCAATACGACGACGAAGGCGTTCCGGCACGGCGAGCGGAAGTGATTCAAGACGGCGTGCTCAGAGGCTTTTTGATGTCGCGGATGCCAATTACAGGATTCGACCATTCGAACGGACATGGGCGCAACCAACCGGGATTGATGCCGACGGGACGGCAAGGAAACCTAGTTGTGACTTCGACGCAAAAAGTGCCGGAAAAAGATTTGCGGCAGAGACTGATTGAGGAAGTGAAAAAGCAGAACAAGCCTTATGGACTCTATTTCGACGACATTCAGGGCGGATTCACGCTAACACAACGGTCCTTGCCGCAAGCGTTTCAAGTACTGCCAGTGATTGTTTACAAAGTGTATCCCGACGGGCGGCCGGACGAATTGGTGCGCGGCGTGGACATTGTCGGAACACCGCTGGCTGCGCTGACAAGGATCATCACAACAGGAGATCAGCAGCACGTTTTCAACGGAGTTTGTGGAGCGGAGAGCGGCAATGTGCCGGTTTCTGCGGTCGCCCCGGCGATGCTCTTTTCTGAAATGGAAGTGCAGAAGCGGGCGCACGAGCACGAACGGCCGCCGTTACTTCCGCCGCCCAGCCACGAAGGCAAAACGATGAAGGCTGATAACG
>Ga0126376_10002139_pt1 | contig 11079 bp, 12 predicted proteins | sample PanSoiMetPlot_15_FD_92760 | JGI IMG/M metagenome (GOLD analysis project Ga0126376, IMG submission 92760) | Tropical forest soil microbial communities from Panama - MetaG Plot_15 | ecosystem: Environmental > Terrestrial > Soil > Tropical forest > Bulk soil | place: Panama | collected 2016-02-17
ACAAGGTGCCAGGTCAACGCGACCGTGCGGTAGGCAAACTCGACCCAGCCCTCCTTCTGATGGCGCTCGTGAAGCGCACCCAGCGCGCGATCGAACGCCACCGGGTCGCGCACGCCCGGCTCCACGTAGGAGCTGGAATGCACCCGCCCCAGAAAGGCCCTGCGGTCGAGCAACTGGGCATGCCGAAACTGGGCCCGCTCGACATTGGCCACCACCGGCACGCGCTCGATGGCCTGCATGGTGTCGCTCGCGATCGGACGCTCCTCGTAGCCCCGGCAGTGCACGCGCAGGAGCGCATCGTAGGCGTCGAGAAACGGCGTGTGTGCACGCAAGTTCCAGAAGGCCGCACAGAGGCCGTGCGGTCTCAGCACGCGCGCGAACTCGTCCAGCGTGGCCGCTACGTCGAACCAGTGGAAGGCCTGCCCCACCGTGATCAGATCGATCGAACGGCTGCGCAGCCCGGTCGCGGTCGAGGTCGCGCGCAGGTAGGGACCGTCGTCGCGGCGCGCGTGCCCGAGCATGGCGGCGTTGGGATCGAGGCCGATCACACGCAGCCCGTGCGCGCGCAGCTGGCGGGTCGCGATGCCGGTGCCACAGCCCACGTCGGCCACGCAAGCGCCCGGCGAGAGCGCGGCGCGTGCGAGCAGCCAGCGCATCAGCGTGTCGGGATAGTCGGGGCGGAAGCGGTCATACAGATCCGCAACCGGCGAAAAGCGCGTGCGCGGGTCGATCCTCACGGCGGCGGCGCAATGGTCAGGGTGACCGCGGTCGCCTGCGCCGCGCGCACCGTGATGCCGGTCTGACAGCCGAACCCATTGCGCGGGCCGGTGGCGTTCGGCATCGGGTAGGTGTCGGCCGCCAGCACGAGCTGCGACTCTGGTGTGATCCCGTCCAGGTGGCTTGCCTCGAGCCGCAATACCCGGTGCAAGCGGATCACGAGATCGGTGCGCCCGCCCAACGGGGTGCGGGCGAGCTTCGAGCAGCTCAGAGCCTCGCCCTCCCGGCTCTGCCCGGCCGCCAGGTAGAGATCGACCGACTTGATGTCCGACGGCGGCAGACGCGGATCGAGCAGGATCTGGGCGGCCAGCCCGCTCACTTCCTCGGGCTCGCCGCCGCAGCCGGCGACGGCGCCGCACAGAAGTACCCCGAAAAGCTTCCACGTTCTCATTGCACTTGGAATCGGATGTCGAGCGCGCCCGGCTCGGCTCCTCCGCCGCGCGTGCCCAGATAGGCGGCGGTGGCCCCTCCGACCGCAACCAGGCCGACCGCGCTCCAGAACCACCACCTCTTGTAAAACGGTGCGGCTGCGCTCTGGCTGCCCGCCAGCCCGCGGGCCGGGGCCGGGACGTGCACGACCAGCGGCTGGGCCGCCGTGCCCGCGTGCGCGAGCACGAGCGGGCCTTCCTGGATCTCAGCGTAGTACTCGAGATCGAAATCGGTCGCGGGCTCGCTCGTCGCGGCGAGCGGCGGCTCGGCGGAAAGCTCGGTCTGGCCGGCCAGCGCGATCTCGGACCAGTCACGCTGGCCGCTGCGGCGCCAATACACGAGCGCCCGCTGCGTGCCCCCGCCCGCAAGCCGCTCGGCGTGGAAGCGCAAGCGCACGGGGCCGGGACCGCTCGCCGCCGCCTCCGCCAAAGGTGGCAGCGCCTCCAGGCGTGGCCCGCCCTGCACCTGGGCACGAATCTGGTCGAAGAGGGCGCGGATCTTGGGCGAGGTGTAGCGGGGCAGCTCGTAGGCCGGGTTGGCCTCGAGCAGCTCCTGAAAGCGCGCTCGCGCGGCCTGCTCGTTGCCGAGCGCAAGCTGGCCCATGCCGAGATACAGGGTCGCTTCGAGTCTGGCCGCGGGCGCAAGGTCGCGACGTGCCAGCAGCTCGTCGAGCGCGGCCACCGCCTCGGGATACTGCGCATCGGCGTACAGCGCCTCGGCATGCTTGAGCGCGGCCGCCGGGTCGGTCGCAACCAGGCCCAGGAGCGCGATCCAGGCGCCGCACACCATGTCGCCTCCAGTTTACCCGGTTTGGGCGGGAATGGATCAGGGCAACTCGACCAGATCGACGTGGATGATCTCGTCGGGCGCGCGGATCTCGGCCACCACCTCGGGCGCCGGCCGGCTGTCGAGCTTGATCTTGCAGCAAGCCGCGGTCGCGCCGTCGAACACAGTGTTTTCCATCTCTTCCACGTTGATCTGGTGGCGCTTGAGCACGGTCAGGACGCTGGCCAGCACGCCCACCCGGTCGAGGTGGCGCACAATGAGCTGCCAGCGCGCCGGTGAGCGCCGACAGATGTTGACCACGTTCGGAATCAGTCCCGACTGCAGAAAGCTCTGGATGATGCGCACGGTCTCATCGGCGATGGCAGTTTGCGCCTGCTCGGTCGACGCGCCGATGTGATGGCTGCCGTAAACCGTCGGAAGCTGCACGACCGGATCCAGGAACGCACCCTCGGCGATCGCCGGCTCGCGCAAGAAGACATCCAGCCCCACGCGCAGCTTGCGCTCGCTGACCGCGCGCCGCAACGCCTCCGGATCGACGAGCTCCCCGCGCGCCGTGTTGATGAGGATCGCGCCCGGGCGCATCCGCGCCAGCACGTCCTCGCCCACCAGCCCTCGCGTCTCGGCCGAAAGCGGCAGGTGCAGCGACAGCACGTCGCAGCGGCCGGCCAGCTCGGCCAGCGTGGCCGCGCGCTCGATCTCGAGCTCGCGTGCGCGCTCGGGCGTCAGCGAGCGCGACCACCCGACCACCGGCATCCCGAACGCCCGCGCGCGCAGCGCTACCTCGCGCCCGATCGAGCCCAGCCCGGCTACGCCCATGGTTCGGCCGTAGAGGCCCGCGGCCTTGGAGTACTCTTTCTTGTTCCAGCGGCCGGCGCGCAAATCGTTGACGTTCTCGACGATTCGGCGGTCGAGCGCCAGCATCAGCGCGAACACCAGCTCGGCCACCGCGATCGAGTTCTTGCCCGGGCAGTTGGCCACGAATACGCCGCGCGCCGAGGCGGCCTGCCGATCGATCGTGTTCGTGCCCGCGCCCGCGCGCACGACCAGGTTGAGCGAGGTCCCGCGCTCGAACACTTCGGCGCGCACCTCGGTCGAGCGCACGACCAGCATGCTCGCGCCGACGACCGCCTCGGCCAGCGTGTGTGCATCCAGCTCCGGCCGGTACTCGACCTCGAGCCCGAGCGCGCGTAGCGCATCCAGGGAATGAGTGGGCAGCTTGTCGGCAATCAGCACGCGCATGGCTACACGAGGTAGAGCCCATAGATAAGGTAGACCGCGCCAACCGTACCCAGCGCGCCCGCTGCCGCCCACAGGGGCCTCTTCTTGGTGATCAGGCAGACCGACGCCAGCGCGATCGAGATCTGGAGGCACGCGATGGCGAAGCCGAGCGGTGGGCCGTGCTTGCTGGCCGCGTCGCGTGCGGCTTCGGAAGCGGTGGCCTTGGTCTGCAGCTCCAGCTCCTCTTTCTTGTAGCGCTCGACGTCGGCCTGGAAGCGGGCCGCCTCGTCGCCGGTGGCCCCGCGCGCCTCCATTTCGGCCAGGCGCTGCTTGATGCTCTTGGCCTGGTAGAAGGCCCAGGTGTCCGAGGCCTGCGCTTGGTTGAGCACGACCTTGCTCGCGAAGCTGCCCGCCTTGAGCGCCCCGATCGCGGTCGCGACCGCGAGCGCGACCACCATCAGGGAGACGTAGCGGGTCCAGCTTTCGCGTTTCTCTTTTTCCTTTGCCGTTACGCGGTCTTGTTGGATCGAGCTGATCAGCTCGCGGATTTCGTCGTGGTCCTGCGAAATGTGGGGCGCGCTCATGGTTCGGCGAGGGTAGCACGATTCTAGAAACGCTCGCGCGCGCGGCAAAACGCTCGCGCGCGCGGCGCTCCGATAGGGTATGCTCGGGCGCCGTGAGGGTGTTTCTGGTGGCCGCGCTGGCACTGTCATCGTGCGGTGACAACGCGATGGGCGGCACCCGGGACGGCCCCCGGGGCCCCGATGGGAGCGCGCCCGATGCGCTCGCGCCCGATGGTCGCTCCTCCGACGCAGGCGGCTCCGATGCCGGCGCACCCGACGCAACCGGAACCGACGGCGGCCCGAGCACGCGCGGATTCCGGAACGCCGGGCCCTGGGTCTCGTTCTATGGGTCGGCCAGCCAGATCGCTGACCTGACGCGGGTCGCCGACACCTTCCGCATCATCAACGTAGACGCCGATCCGGGAGCCGGCAACTTCACCGATGCCGAGCTCACCACGCTGCAAGCGGGCGGTCGCAACCAGGTCATCTCGTACCTCAACCTGGGCTCGTGCGAGATGAGCCGCACCTACTGGTCGAGCGCACCGGCGGGTCTCTTGTCGTGCAGCGCCAACACGGCCGCCCAGCGTGGACCCTACCAGGGCTACCCCGACGAGGTGTGGATGGACGTGGGCAACGCCGACTACCAAAGGCTCATCCTCGAGCACGTTTCGGCGCGCATCGCCACCCGCGGCGTCGACGGCTTCTTCCTGGACAACCTGGAGATCGTCGAGCATGGCACCAACACCCAAAACGGGCCCTGTGACGCCGCGTGCTCGCAGGGCGGGCTCGATCTAGTGCGCAGGCTGCGCGAGCGCTACCCGAGCCTGCTGATCGTGATGCAGAACGCGACCAGCGACGTCACGCGGCAGGGCACGACCGGAGGCCTGGCGTACCCCTCGCTGCTCGACGGTATCTCGCACGAGGAAGTGTACGCGCCCAGCTATGACATGAACGCCGAGAGCGAGCTTCTGAGATGGCAGGCGCTCGGGCTCATGCCGGGCGGACATTCGTTCTGGATTGCGACCGAGGATTACGTCGGGAGCTGCAGCAACACCACGGGGGCTCAGACGGCCTACATGCGCAGCCGCGCCAACGGCTTCTCACCCTATGCCAGCGACGCCAGCGGGAGTCAGAATGTGATCTGTTTCTGGGGGTTCTGAGCCGGCACTTTCCTTGTGCAAGGACTCGTGTACTCTCCCGGTATGGCCAAGTCCCCCTGTCCGATCACAAAGGCGCAGTTCCTGGAGAATGCGGAACCGGTCAAGCTCGTCATCGGCGGCAGCGAGATGATCGCGGACAAGCGCGAGTTCTCGACCGGCTCGTTTGGCTGGTACTTCAACGGCAAGACCACCATCACGGTCGACGGCAAGCCGTTGTCCATTCAGGTGGGCGTCAACTTGACGGTGGTCGGGAGCAAGGACGCGGCCCGGGAATAGGGCTCGGCACCCGCCGCTCAGCCTCCGATCACGATCTCCTCATCGTACTCGAGCGCCATGTCGTCGAGCGGCGTATGGACGATGGGCTGCGTGAACGAAATGTCCACAGCCGGTGCCATCCGGGCCCTCGCGGTTGGCGACGGCGCGGCCGGCCGCGGTGGCGGCCACAGTCCCAGCGCGCGCTGTGCCTCCTGATCGTCCGGCTGCAGGCGCAGGATGTGCTGGTAGGTCTGGTTGCGCAGGTCGATGAGGCCGCCCTCGTGCTGCACACAGGCGAGCTGCCTGAGCACCATGAGCGCCTTATCGGCACGCCCCATCTGCTCGAACGCAATCGCCAGAAGGTCCAGCGTCTTGGCGTCGCGCGGGTCGGCCTCGAACGCGGCCCGAAGCCCCGGCAGCGCCTGCTCCGGTTGCGCCCGCCCGATGTAGATCCGCCCCAGCTCGCGTGCCACCTCGGCGCGGCCGGGCTCGAGCGCGAGCAGCTTGTGCGCCACCTGGACAAACTCGTCGGTGCGGCCGCACGACTCGAGATAGCGCGCCGCCTCGGCCAGGAGGCCGGTCGCCTCGCGCGTCGCGCCCGCCTGTAGGTACTCGTCGGCCAGCGCGAGCCGGCCGTGCACATCGTCGGGTGACGCCGCCAGGAGCTTGCGGCGGGCATCCATGACCTCGCGCTGCCGGCCCAGAAGCGCCCCGATCTCGGCCGCCTGCGCGAGCTGGCGCTTGGCATCGGCCAGCAGGGACAGCATCTGATACAGCTCGCCCAACCGAAGGTGGGCTGAGAAGTTGCGCGGATCGAGCGCCAGGATCTGCTTGTAGATGGCGACCGCCTTCATGTAAAAGCCGTCGGCAGCCCAGCGCATGGCGATCTTTTCGAAGGTGGCCACAGCGCCCTGGGTGTCGCCCTTTTTGACCTGGACCTCGGCAATGCGCAGCCAGATCTGAGGATCCCCGCCGTCCTGCCCGACCAGGCTCTGGTACTCGCCGAGCGCCTTGTCATACTGCCCTTTTTCGATCCATCGGCGGGCGCTGGGCACGATGGTGCTGCGGGGCGCGGGAGTCTTGCGGCTGCTAGGAACGGACGCCATGGGGGGTCCTCGCGCGAGCGGGGTCCAGGACGGGGGTGACTTCGACACGCCCTTCGGGCGACTCGGTAAGCTCCCAGCACACGACCTCGGGACCCAGGGTTTCGTCCGCCGACTCAAGCGGCGGCAAGCGAAAGTGGGGAATGAAGCGGGCTCGATTCATGCCCAATCATCGGCTCCGCGAGCCCCCGACTTGAGGCTACCGACGTGGGAGACCGACAGCCGGTGTAGGTAAGATCGGCCGGGCAGCGGGTACTTGGGCCCGCAGGGCTGTGGGCGCGACTGCGGGGACGATCGTGGTCCCGGGTTGCGGGACCAGCCGAAGCTCCTGAAATCCCTCGGAATCACCACCTGACGCGCGGAAGCGGTCGAGCCGCAGCCGCAAGTTGTTGGGGCTGTCGGCAGCCTTGAGCGCCTCCTCGCGCGTGACCCGGCCGGCCACAAACAGCTCGTACAGCGACAGGTCGAAGGTGCGGCAGCCCTCGACCGCGGAGGCGTCCATGGCTTCCTTGAGCACATCGATGTCGCCGCGCTTGATAAGCTCCCGGATGCGCGGCGTGTCGAGCAGGACCTCGAGCGCGGCTGCGCGGCCGCCCTGGGCCGCCGGCACCAGGCGCTGCGAGATGACGGCGCGCAGGTTGAGCGAGAGCTGCAGGCAGATCTCGTGGTGCCGGCCCGAGGGGAAGAAATTCAAAATGCGCTCGATGGCCTGGTTGGCGTTGTTGGCATGCAGGGTGGAGACGCACAGGTGGCCGGTCTCGGCAAAAGCGATGGCGGCTTCCATGGTCTCGACGTCCCGGATCTCACCGATCAGGATGAGGTCGGGCGCCTGGCGCAAGGTGTTCTTGAGCGCTTCCGCGTACGAGCGGGTATCGAGGCCCACCTCGCGCTGGGTCACGATGCAGCGCTTGTGCGGGTGCATGAACTCGATCGGATCCTCGATGGTGACGATGTGGCCGCTCTCGTTCGCGTTGCGGTGATCGATCATCGCGGCCAGCGTGGTCGACTTGCCGCTGCCGGTGCCACCGACCACCAGCACCAACCCGCGGCGCGTGAGCGCCACCTCCTTGAGCACCTCGGGATGACGCAGCTCGTCGAGCGTCTTGATGATCGTGCGGACCAGGCGCACCACCATGCCGACTGAGCCGCGCTGCATGAACAGGTTGACGCGAAAGCGGCCCTCGTCGCCCAGAGCGACCGCCAGGTTCATCTCGAGCTTGCTTTTGAACTCGTCGCGCTGCTCGGTCGTCATGAGCGAATCCGCCATGGCCGCGATCTGGGGGGCCTGAAGCGGAACCCGCGCCGGGTACCCCACGCCGTCGACGCGGAATACGGGCGGGCTGCCCACCGTGATGTAGAGGTCCGAGGCCTCGATCTTGAGCATGTGGCGCAAAAGGTGCTCGAGCGCCGGGTCCATCCCCATCCCGATGTCGATCGACTCGCGCTCCATCAGCGCACCGCTTCCAGCGTCGGTCCGTCCAGGTCCTGCGCGGCCTCGGCCGACAGCCCGCGCGCGCGCGCTTCGGACAGGGTCACGATGCCGTTTGCGACCAGCGTTTGCAGCGCGGCCTCCATGGTCTGCATGCCGATCTTGCCGCTGACCTGCATCACCGACGGGATCTGATGGGTCTTGCCCTCCCGAATCAGGTTGCGGACGGCGGGCGTGCCGCACAGGATCTCGAGCGCGGCCGCACGGCCACCCGCGCGCCGCTTGACCAGCATCTGTGTGATCACGCCCAGCAGCGACTCCGACATCATGGCCCGCACCTGGCCCTGCTGTGCGGCCGGGAACACGTCGAGGATGCGGTCGATGGTCTTGGGCGCGCTCGAGGTGTGCAGGGTTCCGAACACCAGGTGCCCGGTCTCGGCGGCGGTCAGCGCCAGCGAGATGGTCTCCAGGTCACGCAGCTCGCCGACCAGGATCACGTCGGGATCCTCGCGCAGCGCGCTGCGCAGGGCGGCCGCGAACGAATGGGTTTGCGAGCCCACCTCGCGCTGATTGACCAGCGAGCGCTTGGGGTAATGAACGAACTCGATCGGGTCCTCGAGCGTGAGGATGTGGCCCGGCATGGTCTCGTTGATGTGGTTGAGCATGGCCGCCAGCGTGGTCGACTTGCCGCTGCCGGTGGGACCGGTGACCAGGACCAGACCCTTTTCCTTTTCGCAGAAATCGCGCAGCACCGGGGGCAGATCGAGCTCGGCCATGGTGGGCACCCGGGTCGGGATGGTGCGGAACACGGCGCCCTCGCCGCGATTGTGCACGAAGGCGTTGACCCGGAAGCGAAGGCTGTCGTCGAGCACGAAGGCGAAGTCGACCTCGTGGTGCTCCTGGAAGGCGCGCCGCTGGGCGTCGCTCATGACGTCGAAGATGAGCCGGTGCGCCTCCTCGGCGGTCAGGGGCGGCAGCTCGATCCGGTGCAGGTCGCCGTGGATGCGCACGATGGGCGGCTGACCGGCGGAGATGTGCAGATCGGAGGCCTCTTCCTGAATTGCAAAGCGCAGGAGCTGTGCGATTGGCGTCAGCATCTTGGCCCGCGCGCGTCCAAGTTAGGCTGCGTTCCGTTCCTCGACCGAACGGCTCTTCATGAAGCGGTCCCAGCCGCGCAGCGTGAGCACCAGGTTGTGAATCACGGAGCTCACCCCCGGCACCTCGGCCGCCGTGGCCAAAAGGTCCTCGAGCGCGCCCTGGGCCGCCATCAGACGGTTGATCATGTAACTGGGCGCGGCCGTGGCGAAGGCTTCCTCGAGCGCTTCGCTCACGTCGTGGTGCAGGGCCTGGGCGCGCAGCCTGACCAGGGTGTCTCGCATTGCTGGAGACATCGGCAGTTGGGGCAGACGGCTTGAGGGAAGTCCTACTTCAGGTCAAAGAGCAGCAGCTCGGCATCGCGCAAACCGGTCAGGGTCAGGTCGGGCTGGCCTGTGATGGCGACCCCGTCGCCCGGGCGCAGCTCGTGCTCGCCCATGCGCACGCTGCCACGCGCCACCTGCAGCCAGCCCGCCCGGCCGGGCTCGAATCGGTGCCCCAGCTCCTGGCCGGCTCCCAAGAGCGACGCATAGAGGCGCGCGTCCTGGTGGGCCCGGACCGAGCCCTCGGCGCCGTCGGGTGCGACGATGAGGCGCCAGCGCCCGCGTCGCTCCTCGGCTGCAAAGTGCTTCTGCTCATAACCGGGCTGGATGCGACTCTGCTCGGGCAGGATCCAGATCTGCAGGAAGTGCACGGGCTCGGTCTTTGACGCGTTGTACTCCGAGTGCTGAACGCCCGTGCCTGCGCTCATGCGCTGCACGTCGCCCGGCCGGATGACCGATCCATTGCCCATGCTGTCCCTGTGCTCGAGCGCACCTGCGAGCACATAGGACACGATCTCCATGTCACGATGATGGTGGGGCGGGAAGCCCTCGCCGGGCGCGACCCGATCCTCGTTGATGACCCGCAGGGTGCGGAAACCCATGTGCTCGGGCTCGTGGTAGTCGGAAAACGAAAACGTGTGATAGCTCAGCAACCATCCGTGATTGGAGTGGCCGCGCTGAGCGGCAGGGCGGATCGTCAGCATGGCTGGTTGGATGCCGGAAGGGGGCGCCTTGTTTCGACCTTGACCGCGCCGCCAGGATGACTAGCTTTCCCTCGATGGACCCTGCGAAAACCGTACCTTCCGAGCCTTCCGTCGACGACGGCGAGCTCCTGGATGCCTATTCGAAAGCGGTGATCGGCGTGGTGGAGCGGGTGGGGCCGGCCGTGGTGAGCCTGTCGGTGCGCGCAAGCGGTCGGCGCGGTCTGCGCGAGGGCGCGGGCTCGGGCGTGCTGTTCTCGCCCGACGGCTACCTGCTCACCAATGCCCACGTGGTCGCTGACGCCCGCCGGGTCGACGTGGCCCTGACCGGTGGCAGCACGCACGAGGGCAACGTGACCGGGATCGATCCGGCAACCGACCTGGCGGTCGTGCACCTGGAGCGCGCCGAGCCGCTGCCCTACGCCGAGCTCGGCCAGTCGCAGACCCTGCGCGTGGGCCAGCTCGTCATCGCGATCGGCAATCCGCTCGGCTTCTCGTCGACGGTTTCGGCGGGAGTCATCAGCGCGTTGGGCCGCACCATGCGCGGCCAGAACGGCCGGCTGCTCGAGAACATCATCCAGAGCGACGTCGCGCTCAATCCCGGCAACTCGGGCGGCCCGCTGGTGGACAGCCGCGGGCGCGTGGTCGGCATCGCGACCGCCATGATCCTGGGCGCGCAGGGCATCAGCTTCGCGGTTCCCATCGACACCGGAAAGTGGGTGCTCGGGCACCTGATGACGAGCGGTCGAGTCAGGCGCAGCTGGCTCGGCATCGCCGGGCAGAACCGGCCCATTCCGCGCGTGCTCGGGCGCCGCTTCGAGATCCTGGCCCAGACCGGGGTCGAGGTGGTGAGCGTCGAGCCGGGCGGGCCGGCCGCGCGCGCCGGCCTGCGCGAGGGCGACCTGGTGCACGCGCTCGACCGGCAGAGTGTGACCTCGGTCGACGACATCCACCGGCTGCTCAGTCGGTGGCCGGTCGGGCAGGGGCTTGCGGTGGGCCTTCTGCGCGGTCAGGATCTGCAGGAGCTCACGGTCGTTCCAGCCGAGGCGCCGTAACCTTTATCGCCCGAACGCGTATTTGATCCAGGGAGGCGGCGCAGCCGTATCGGCATCAGTAGAGGAGGAATGCGCGTGCGGGAAAACGACCGGCGTACGTTCTTGAAGCAGCTGGGCGCGGGCGCAGTGGTGGTGGCGTTCGGAGGCGGGCTGTATCGAATCGCGGGCAATCAGCTCGAGCGCGA
>Ga0126376_10002140_pt1 | contig 11078 bp, 8 predicted proteins | sample PanSoiMetPlot_15_FD_92760 | JGI IMG/M metagenome (GOLD analysis project Ga0126376, IMG submission 92760) | Tropical forest soil microbial communities from Panama - MetaG Plot_15 | ecosystem: Environmental > Terrestrial > Soil > Tropical forest > Bulk soil | place: Panama | collected 2016-02-17
CCGAACAATTCGGCGACCTCGCGTGCGCCCGTCTGTACCTCGCGGTCGCGTCCGAGCGAGGCGAAGAGGCGCGTGGCGCGCCCGAGCCGCGCCACGACCGCGGCCTGCAGGGTCTCGAGGACCGTCAGATCGGGAAAGACCTGGACGAGCTGGAACGAGCGGGCCAGGCCGAGCCGCGCCAGGCCCGCCGGCCCGGCGCCGGTGACGTCGCGGCCCTTGAAGCGTACCGTGCCGGCGCTCGGCCGGGTCAGGCCCGTGAGGACGTTGATCAAGGTCGACTTGCCGGCGCCGTTGGGCCCGACGATCGAGACGAACTCGCCCGCGTCGACGCCGACGCTGACGCCGTCGAGCGCGCAGAACTCGCCGTAGAGCTTCGTGAGGCCGACGGCTTCCAGGATCACGTGCGGCCCGCCAGCGCGGGACGGCGGCGCGTCACGAATCCCATGAGGCCGTCCGGCGCCAGGATCACGATCGCGGCGAGCATCGCGCCGAAGATCAGCCGCCAGTAGGGGACGACCGACATCACCCAGCTCTGGAGATAGATGAATACGAAGGCGCCGACGACCGGGCCGAAGAAGCTGGTGAAGCCGCCGAGCAGGGTCATGAACACGATGCTGCCGGAGTGCGTCCAGTAGGCGAGCGTCGGGTCGACGTTGCCGGTCGGCGGGCCCAGGAGCGCGCCGCCGACGGCCGCGTAGACCGCCGAGACGACGAAGGCGTAGAAGCGTTGACGCGTGACGCCGATGCCAAGCGTCTCCGCCTTCGCGGGGTTGTCGCGGATGGTCTTCAGGCACAGGCCGAACGGCGAGTGGACGATGCGCCACATGCCGAGCGCGGCGAGGGCGAGCACCGCCAGCGAGTAATAATAGTAGGGCCCGACCAGGTAGTCGATCTTCGGCATCGCGTCGAGGCTTCGCCCGAGCAGCGAGGGCCGGAGAAACGGGGTGCCCTCGTCGCCGCCGGTCAGCCGGTAGAACTTCAGCACGAAGGTATAGAAGACCATGCCGAACGCCAGGGTGAGCATGCCGAAGTAGATCTTCACGTAGCGCACGCAGACGGCCGCGACCGGTACGGCCACCAGCGCGCCGAGTGCGGCGGCGGCGAGCAGGATCACCTCGAGCGAGCGGATCTTCGCATGCGTCGTCAGGAACGCCCCGGTGTACGCGCCGAGCCCGATGAAGAGCGCGTGGCCGAACGAGACGAGACCCGCGTACCCGAACAGGAGATTGAGCCCGAGCAGGACGACCGCGTAGGCCATGAACGGCAGCATCAGGAGCACGTGATAGGTCGAGGCCACGAGGGGCGCGGCGGCGATGGCCGCGGCGCCCAGCGCGACCGCCAGGCCGCCCTTCACGCCGCAGCCCCGCCGAAGAGACCGCGGGGCCGCGCTACCAGCACCGCGATCACGATCAGGTAGATCAGCAGCATCTCGAGCTCCGGGTACACCGAGATCGCGATCGCGCGCAGGACGCCGACGACCAGCGCCCCGACCAAGGCGCCGCGCATCGAGCCGAGCCCGCCGATCACGACCACCGCGAAGGCCTCGACGATCAGCTCGATCCCCATCTCGCTCATCGCGGCCGTCGTGGGGATGACGAGCGCGCCGCCGAGGGTGCCGAGTGCTGTGCCCAGGGTGAAGACCCGGGCGTAGACGCGCCGCATGTCGACCCCGAGCGCCTCGGCCATCTCGCGATTGTCGGCCGTGGCGCGGATGATGCGGCCGAACGCGGTGCGCGTGAGCAGCCAGCCGATCGCCAGCGCGATGACGAGGCTCGCCGCCATCACGATCAGGTTGTAGACCGGTGCTACGGCGCCGAGGATCTCGACCCGGCCGTAGGCGAGGTAGAGCCCGGCGGTCGAGCGCGGCGCGGTGCCCCACGTCAGGCGGATGGCGTCCTCCATCATGAGGACGATCGCGAACGTCATGAGGAGCTGAAAGGTCTCGTCGCGGTCGTAGACGAAGCGGAGGAGCCCGCGCTCGACGAGGACGCCGACCGCGCCGACCGCCAGGCCGGCCAGCGCCAGCGGCACGATGAAGAGCGCGGGCGGTCCGCCGGCGCTCACGTACCACCCGACGGCCGAGACGCCGACGTAGGCGCCGAGCGCGTAGAACGAGCCGCACGCGAGGTTGAATATCTTCTGCACCCCGAAGACGACTTGCAGCCCGGCGGCGACCAGGAACAGGACCGACGCGTGAAAGAGCCCGCTCAGGAGAACGTTGACGGCGTGCGCGATCGGCTAGACCTTCCAGCCGGCGATCCATTCGAAGAGCTTCGACCCGGCCGGCTTCATCGCCCGCTTGGTCGACACGACCTCGATGGGGCTGATTGTCACGAAGTCGTACGCGTTCTTGTGGGTCGTGATCCCCTGATAGAAGTTGCACATCTGGACGTGGTCCTCGCGCCAGCTGCGCTTGCCGGAGAGCGATTCGATCTCGAGGCCCTCGAGCGCCTTGACCACCTGCGCCTTCTCCGGCCACTTCTTCGCGGGTCCGGCCGCCTTCTCGACGGCCACCTTGTACGACTCGGCGTTGAAGAAGGCGTGGTCGCACTCGTAGGGCGGGTACTCGTTGTACTTGGCCTTGTACTCGCGCACGAACTGCTTGAGGAGCGGGCTGGCCTTGGGGTCGTCGAAGTACATGGTGTTGTAGCCGAGCAAGAGCCCTTCCGGGGTGAACTCCTTCTTCAGCGAGTCGTGGACGCCGCCCGCGGTCGTGAAGACGCCCTTCATCGTCTTGAACAGGCCGACGGCGGCGGCCTGCTTCATGATGATCGTCGCGTCGCCGGACCAGAACGAGCACATCAAGAGGTCGGCCTTGGACTGCTGGATCGCCGCGATGTGCGAGGTGAAGTCGGTCACGCCGAGCTTGGGGAACAGCTCGAGCACGAACTTCACGTCCGGGATGTAGCGCTTCAGCACCGCCTGGTAGGACTCCCAGCAGTCGTGGCCGTAGGAGTAGTCGTTGCCGATCCCGGCGACGGTCTTGATGCCCTTGAAGTACTTCGGCGTCAGGATGCCGGCGACGATCGCCTCGACCTCGTTGTCGACGCTCTTGAAGGCCCACTTGGGGTGCGGCATCGTTTCCTCGACGCCCTTCTGGGTCGTGCCGTCCCACGAGAGCCACGGCGTGCCGAGATCCTCCGCCACCGGACCGAGCGCGAGGGTGACGCCGGTCGAGATGCCGCCCAGAACGACCTCGACCTGGTCTTGCAGCACGAGCTTGCGATAGCGCTCGACTGTGTCCTTGGGGTTGGATTCCTCCTCGACCACGAGCTGCACCGGCCGCCCGAGGATGCCGCCGGCCTTGTTCACGCGCTCCGCCCACCATTCGGTGGCGCGCAGGCCCGCCGCGCCGACCGGCGCCGCGACGCCGGCGCGGATCGTGAGGACGCCGACCTTCAGGGGCCCGCCCTGCGCGAAGGCGGGCGGCGCGTCGAGCCGGCTCGCGGCGGCGGAGCCGGCGCCGGCGACCAGGAGCTTCAAGAACTGCCGCCGCGTTTTGTTGTAGCGGGATTGGTTGCAGCGGGGTCCGTGAGGGCGGAGCAGTTCGGGGGTGGCCTGAGAAAGGCGCGTCATCGTGAGGCTCCTCGTTATGACCGCGGCGCAGTGAGCCCCAGCCGCTGGCGCGCGAGCCGCGTGCCGGCGGCGAGGCGCTTGAGCTTCTCGAAGGCCACCCAGCGCGGCACCGGAAAGAAGCCGCAGTCGGGCACGGCCGACAGCCGTTCGACCGGAATGTATTTCGCGCAAAGCTCGAGCCGCTCGGCGACGTCCTCCGGGCTCTCCATGTAGAACGACTTCACGTCGACCACGCCGCACGCCACGTCGCGGTCGACGCCGATCTCCTTCCAGTGCTCGATCTCCGCCATCTCGCGGTTGGCGTACTCGAAGACGAACTGCTGGCACCGCGTGTCGAGCAGCGCGGGGAACATCCAGCGATACGAGCGCTTGCCGCGCGGGCGCGACAGGAGGTTGCCGAAGCAGACGTGGTAGGCGATCCGCGCGCGCACGCCCTCGACGCAGGCGTTGAACATCTTCACGTACTCGCCGATCTGTCCGGGCACGATCGCCGCCGACGGCTCGTCGATCTGGATGTAGTCGGCGCCCGCCTCGACGAGCGCGCGCAGCTCGGCGTTGATGGCAGGGACGAAGTCCCAGCAGAGGGCGAGCCGGTCGTTCGCGTAGGCGTCGCCGGGCCGGAGCTGGACGTGGATCGAGAGCGTCACCGCTCCGGGGCAGGTGGCCTTCACCGGCTTGGCGGTCTGGGTCTTCAGATACCGGAACTCCTCGACCACCCCGAGCCCGTGCGGCACGGTGATGCGCTGCCGCGGCCGGTAGCGCGGCGCCGAGTCGTAGGCGTAGAGCCCGGTCTTGCGCAAGGGCTCGACCGGCTCGAGGCCGTCCATCTTCGCGTAGAACGTCTGCACGAAGAAGAAGCGGCGCATCTCGCCGTCGCAGACGATGTCGATGCCGGCCCGCGCCTGGTCGCGGATCGCGAGCTGGGTGGCGTCGTCGAACGTCTCCTTCGTGTCGGTCTGGCCGTAGTCGCCCGCCTTGATCCGGTCGAGCGCGGTCCAGAACCAGCCCGGGAAGCCGTGGCTGCCCATCACGTGCGTGGGAATCGTCGGCAAGGCGGCGGTCACGCGCTGTTGTTTATCAGAGGGGCAAGCCTGGACGCAAGTCGGAGCCGGGCCGGACCTTGAAACGGCCTCGATCAGCCGTCGACGGCCTCAAGTGGGCCGCGAGTTCCGGAATTTGTTGGAGAAATGCCGTACGGTCGGCACGTATGATAAGACTATCCCCCATGCGGGTGCGCTTTTGGGGTACGCGTGGGTCGATTGCCGCTCCCGGGCCGAACACGGCCCGCTTCGGCGGCAACACCTCCTGCGTCGAGGTCCGGGCTTCGGACGGTACCGTGATCATCCTCGACTGCGGCACCGGCGCCCGCGAACTCGGCCTGCACCTGGCCCAGACGATGCCCCAGCCTATCCGACTGCACCTGTTCATCGGCCACACCCACTGGGATCACATCCAGGGTTTCCCGTTCTTCGTCCCGGCGTTCCTGCCCGGCTCCGAGCTCAACATTTACGCGCCCCTCGGCTTCCAGCGCGGCCTCGAGGAAGCGATGGCCGGGCAGATGGAGTACTCGTACTTCCCCGTCAAGATGCGCGACCTGCGCTCGCGCATCCACTTCACCGAGCTCGACGAGGGGTTTTTCCGGGTGGGTGGCGTGCTCGTCGAGACGCAGTTCCTGAATCACACCGCGCCGACGATCGCCTACCGCATGACCAGCGACGGCGCGACCATTGCCTACGCGACCGATCACGAGCCCTTCTGGAACGCTTCGGGCCGGGTCTCTCAGCACCCGGGCGACGAGCGCCACATCGCCTTCCTGAAGGGCGCCAACCTCGTCATCCACGACGCCCAGTACACCGATGCGGAATACCGGGACAAGGTCGGCTGGGGCCATAGCAGCATCGAGTACGCGGTGGACGTCGCGCTGGCCGCCGGGGTCGAGCGCCTCGTGCTCTTCCACCACGATCCGGCGCACGACGACGCGACGATGGAGCGGATGGAGGCGATGGCCCGGGACCACGTCGGCCGGCGCGGCCAGGCGCTGGACGTACTCGCGGCGCGCGAAGGCCTCGAGCTCGAGGTGCGGGGCAGCAGCGCCGCGCCGGACATGGCCGAGGCCTCGGCTCTCCAGCATCGCCAGATTGTCGGCGGCCGCGTGCTCCTGGTCAGCGCCAACGAGCCGGAGGTGGCCGAGATCGAGGAGGTCCTGAGCGACGTCGGCCTCGTCTTCCTGCGCGAGTCGGACCTGCGCGCCGCGCTCTCCCGAGGCCCCGAGCTCCTGCCCGACATCGCGATCATCGACCGCGAGCTGCTCGACGGCGACGACGACTCGGTCCTCGACGTCCTGCGCGACCGCCTGGGCCGGCGCAACTTCCCGATCGTCGTCCTCGCCGACAGCTCCATTCCGTCCGACGCCGTGTACCGCGGGGAAACCTCGTGGACCGACTATCTGCCCAAGCCCTTCAGCCCGCCCATGCTTCGCACCCGCGTGCGCGCGTGGCTCGCGCGGACCTTGCTCGTCTTCGATCCGGTCGAGCGGGCGGCGCTGCGCGGCGAGCGCGCGATCGGATCGGGCGACAGCCGCGCGCGCTGCGCGAGTCTCCTCGCCGCGCTGCCGCTCTTCAGGCCCCTGACCCCCGAGCAGCGCGATCTCCTGCTCGACAGCGCGACCGAGCAGACCTTCACGGCCGGCCACGTGCTGATCCGCGAGAGCGATCCGCCCGACCGCCTCTTCGTGATCCTGTCGGGCCGCGTGCGCGTCCTGGAGGTGGCAACCGATTCTCCGGTGGAGCTCATCGTCGGCGAGCTCGGCGTGGGCGAGATCCTCGGCGAGCTCAGCGTGCTGCGCAACCAGCCGCGCTCGGCGACGGTCGTCGCCATCGAGCGGACGCACTGCCTGGTCATCCCGCAGACCGAGTTCCGGAAGGTGCTGCAGGGCTCTGCGGAGCTGGCGGTGTCGCTGCTGCGGATGCTCGCCGGCCGCCTCTACGAGACCGACCGGCGCCTGTCGCGCTTCGCGCCCGATCCAGTCACGGGCCTGGCCGGGCGCCGCGCATTCCACGATCAGTATCGCCGGCTGGCCGCCGTCGCGCGCCGCCGCAAGACCGGCGCGCTCCTGCTGGTCGTCGACGTCCTGCAGCTCAGGGCGATCAACGACCGGTTCGGCTACGGCGTGGGCGACGACGTGCTGCGGACCGTGGCCGACGCCCTCGTGGAGGCCACGCGGACGACGGATCTGATCGTCCGGCACGGAGGCGACGAGTTCGTGGTGTTCTTCCCGGACGCCGGTGTCAGCGACATCGACTCCGTCATCGCCCGGGTCAGCGACAAGATCAAGAGCATCTCGGGCAAGCGCGGCATCCCGGTCACGGTCGCCTGCAATTTCGGCGTCGCCTACGCGCAGGCGCCGCCGGACAGCGCGGAAGATCTCCTGCGGGAGGCCGATCAGGACATGCTGCGCCGCAAGCGGTAGCGCGACCGCTACCGCTTCTTCCGGCTCGCGAACTCTCGGATTCTCTCCCGCGCCGCCGGGCTCGTCCGCAGCGCCGCGGCGTAGCCCTCGGCTTCGCGGCCCGATCCGCCCGCGCGGATCGCCGCGACGATCTTCTTGGTCGCCTCGAGGCCGTCACGGGGTGAGCGGGCGATCTCCGCGGCGAGCGTCGCGACGCTGGCCTCGAGGGTCGGCGGAGCGACCACGCGGTTGACCAGACCGATGCGGAGCGCCTCGGTCGCGTGAATGGTCCGGCCGGTGAGGAGCAAGTCGCGGGCGTGGCCGCCGGCGACCACGTCCAGCAGGCGAGTGATCCCGTAGGCCGGCGGAAAGCCGAGCGTGACTTCGGGCAGTCCGAAGCGCGCCCGGTCGGACGCGACGCGAAGGTCCTGCGCGATCGCCAGCATCAGCCCGCCGCCCAGGGCGAAGCCGTCGACGGCGGCGATCGTCACCTGTGGTAAAGTCGCGAAGCGCGCCATGATTGCGGCGTGCCGGCGGGCGAGCGCCTCGGCGTCGTCGGGCGTGACCGCTTCCAACTCTTTGATGTCGTTGCCTGCACAGAACGCCCGACCCCGGCCGGCCACCACGAGCACGCGCGCGTCGTCCAGCGCCGCCACACGCTCCAGCGTCTCCTCGAGCGCGGCCGTCAGCCGCCGATTGAGCGCGTTGAGCGCGTCCGGGCGGTTGAGCCGCAGCCAGGCAACCCCGTCCTGGGTATCAAGCTCGACGATCGGAGAGTCCGCCATTCGTCCGGGAGCGGCCGCGTGCGGCGAGGGTGAGGCCGGCCGCCACGCCGAGCGCCAGACTTGTCGCCGTGAGGGCCACGGGCCAGAAGTCCGTCCTGAAGAACGGAAGCACGTAGAACGGAGAGCGCACGGCGCGCGGCGCCACGCGCCCATCGAGGAGGCCGTCCACGAGCTGCATCGTCTCGGCCATCAGGACCTCGGACGCCGCCTTGGCGAAGGCCGGGTCAGCCAGCGCCGGGTGGCCGACATAGCCCTGCCCGCCCCGGCGGAGCGGGAAGTTCGGCACGGCGCGCTCGGGGAGCGAGTAGCGCGCCGGTGGCAGCGAGCGATAGGACGGATCGACCAGATCGGGCCGGATCAGGAGCATCAGCGACGTCTCCCACCAGCCGCCGTGAGCGTCCTCGGCGAACGCTTGCCGCTCGTCGTCCGAGAGCGGGCGTCCGAGCGCGGCCTCGATCCGGTCGACGTACCGACCGCGCAGGAACTGCCAGGCCAGATGGCCCGAGACCGAGGCCATCATCACCCGGTGTCGCCGCGAGACGATCGCGGAGGCTTCCTCGAGTGCTACGAGGTGCCCCGGTCCGCCGTGGCCGTTGGCGACCAGGATGTAGCGGAAGCCGGCCCGCGCCAGCGAGCGGCCGCAGTCGACGACCGCGTCGCGCACGACGCGCTGGCGCACGCTCACGGTGCCGACGGCCTCGAACGTGAACGAGCCGAGCGGCAAGGTTGGGGCCAGGAGCGCGGTCCAGCCGGGCCGCGCGGCGGTGAGCCGCTCGGCGAGAGCTTCGGCGAAGTGGCGGGCGGCCATCGCGTCGACGCCGACCGGCAGGTGCGGCCCATGCTCCTCGAGCGGGCTCACGGTCAGCACAACGACGGTTCGCGCGCGGTCGAGCGCGTCGAGCGCGGGAGTCGACATTTCCTCGAGTCGGCGAACGCTCAAAAGGAGCTCCCTTTCGTCGCGGCCAGGTAATCGTTCTTGGCACGCTCGAGCTCGGCGATCAGCGCCTGGCGCTCGGTCGTCAGCCGCCGGGCCGCGTGCTCGCGGGTGAGCGCGAGCGCCCCGAAGCGCAACCGGCTCCGCAGGCGCCCGGCGCCGACCCAGTAGCGGTAGGCGATCACGCCGGAGACCGGCAGGGTGACAAGGAACACGAGCGCGGCGGCGGGCCCGGCGAGGCGCGCGACGATCCAAGTCTCGAGCGTCCAGAAGAGCGGCAGCGCGACCATCGCGGTGAGGAATCGCCACGTCGCGTAGTCGGTCTCCTTGCGCGACATGTGGCGCGCCACCCAGCGCGGGATCCAGTACGGCAGGAAGTTTACCGTCGCGCCATACACGAAGAACGGAAAGCCGACGATCGCCTCCCAGCCGCGCCGAATCCGCTGGCGCGGCCGCCGCCGCTCGAGCCGCGCGCGTACGGCCTCGTCCTTCACCCTGTATTCGGCCAGGAGCGCCCGGTAGCTCTGGATGCTCTGCCAGATCTGCTCGACGCGCTCTGGATCGTGCTTCTTGAAGTAGTTCGTCGAGTCGACGATGGCCCGCGACAGGCGGACCAGATCGATCTGGCGCTCTGCGAGCCCGCGCTCCTCGCGGAGCTCGCGCACCAGCTCGTCGCGGTAGAGCTCCTGGACGGCGTTGACGAGCCGGCTCTCGTCGATGCGCTCGACGTGGACCACCTCGGCCTCGATACCCCACTGGATCGCGTCGGTCAGGGCCTCGACCGCCTTGACCGGCTCTCTCCGGTACGCCTCGAGATACGGCGTGACCGGGATGACCGGCCCGAAGGAGACGAGCACGCGGCCGCGGAAGGATTTCCGCGCGTCGAAGTTGAGCCCGACGGGAATCACGCGCAGGGCGCTCGGACGCTCGGCCTCGTAGCCGAGGGCGAGCCGGGCGGCGCCGGTCTTGATCCGCTGCACGCGCACCTCGGCGTGCGTCGTGCCCTCGGGATAGATCGCGACGAGCCGGCCCTCGGCGAAGGCCTTGAAGCACGCCTCGAAGGTGTTCGCGTTCTTGTCCGCTGTTGTAGCGGGGGCCGTGAGCTCGCCTCCAGCGGAGGGTGGCCGGCGAAAGGAGCTTGGGTCGTCTTGTTTCCGATAGACGGGGATCGCGCCGCACGCGCGCAAAAATCGAGCGACGAGGCGATTTCTGAACAGCGCGGCGGTCGCGAGGTAATGAACCTTGCGTGGGATCGCGCCGCCCACCAGGAGCGAGTCGATGAAGTTGTTGGGATGGTTGATGCAAAGAAGCACCGGCCCGTCGACCGGCACGCGCTCCGGGTGTCGGACGTCGACGGACCGGAAGAAGAACCAGAGCCAGAAGCGCCCGACGGCGCGCACGGCGCGATAGAAGGCATCCATCGTGTCGGGCCGCGCGCCGGTGGCGACGGTCGCGGTCACGGAATGCGCGCGAAGCCTTCCATCAGCCGCCGCGCCGTCCGGTATACGGTGACGCGCTCGGCCCAGGCGGCCCCGTCGCGCCGGCGCACCGCGGCGTCGATCGGCAGCACGCCCGATGGATGGCCCAGGCGGATGTCGTGCGTGCCGTCGCCGGCGCACTCGCGCACGACGGTTCCCTCTACGCGTGCCGCCACGCCCAGGCACATCGCGACGGTGAGCGCCACCGCGCGGTGGCAGTTGCCCATCGAGATCACCCGCGTGACCAGATCCACGCTGTCCGCGGCGTGCCGGACGCCGTCGAGCGCGGTGAATGCGGTCGCCGGTGCCACCATCGCGATCTTCGGCACCGCGGCGCTGCCCGGGATGCCCATGCGCCGGGCCGCCTCGACGCGGATGCCCTCGAGCCGCGCCGCGAGAGGCTTGTCGGCATCGATCGCCTGCGGCGGCTCGGTGCCGGTGAGGCCCAGATCCGTGGCGCGAACGAACACGACGGGATTCGTGGCGTCCACGCACGAGGCGTCGATGCCATCGATCGTCTCGCGCGGGGTCCCCGTCGGCAGCAGGCGTCCGGTGCCGGCGCCGCCGGGATCCAGGAAGTCGAGCGCGATGCGCGCGCCACGGCCGGCCACGCCGGCCAGCGCGAAGTCGCCCTCGACGGCCGCCTCGCCGTCGTGGACGGGCACGTGGGCGACGATGAGCTTCTTCGTGTTCGTGTTGTGGATGCGCACGAGCGTCTCGCCCTCGACCGCCTTGACGAGGCCCTCGTCGATCGCGAAGGGCCCCACGGAGGACGAGCAGTTGCCGCAGTTGCCCTTGTAGTCCACGACCGCCTTCGCCACCTCGATCTGCGCGAAGGTGTAGTCGACGTCGGCGTC
>Ga0126376_10002141_pt1 | contig 11073 bp, 9 predicted proteins | sample PanSoiMetPlot_15_FD_92760 | JGI IMG/M metagenome (GOLD analysis project Ga0126376, IMG submission 92760) | Tropical forest soil microbial communities from Panama - MetaG Plot_15 | ecosystem: Environmental > Terrestrial > Soil > Tropical forest > Bulk soil | place: Panama | collected 2016-02-17
ATCAGAGCGATAAAGAGGCGGGCTGATTTAGAGGATGGCATGTTAGTTTTCTCCATCCTCTGAGCTGCTAAGCGCAGCCATGCTGGCGTCACCCCACGTGATGGACGCGCCCCAGATGATGCTGAACCCAGTCGTGGTGGCGTCACCCCAGGTGATGGTGTCGCCCCACAAGATGGAGTTGGAAAGCACTGTGTTGCTTCCCCAAACCAGCGAGCTGCTCCAGATGATGGAACTGTCCCAGACGATGCTGCTGCCCCAGGTAATTGAAGTTCCCTTGGTCAACGAGACCTTACCGGTCAAGGCATTGCGGACCGCAACTGGCGAAGCTGCACCAGCGTTAACCACGTCGTTGCTGTTAAGAGCTGCGTCCACGTCGAGGTAACCGGCGCCGATGGTGAATACATCGTATTGGGAGAAAAAAGAACGTCCCCAGAAGTCGGAGGCCCAGCTGTTGCTCGGGTAACCCTTCCATGCCGTCTTCATCATGCGGGCCTTAATGGTGTCTGGGGTAAGCGTTGGGTCCTTCTGGATCATCAGGGCCGCTGCGCCAGCTACCATGGGGCTCGCCATGCTGGTGCCGCTCAGGCGTACATAATTGGCGCCTACCACCAAAGCGGGATCCTGAGCTGCCAGATAACTTCCGGGAGCCAGGAGCGAAACAATGCGGTTGCCCGGGGCCACGATGTCCGGCTTGGCGATGTGGTCAATCAGCGTTGGTCCTTTGGAACTGTAGCTGGCCACCGTATCATCCAGCCTCCAGGGTGTGCCCTCGTCCTTGGTGGCGCCGACGGTGATCACGTTGGGATCATTGCCGGGCGCCTGGATGGTGGCATAACCCTGGGTGCCCTGACTGTTGTCACGGCCATTGTTCCCGGCCGCTACCACAACCACGATTCCCGCCTTCCACGCGGCTTCCACCGCCTGGCACAGCGGGTCGAGGGTATAAGACTCAAATACCGGCCGGCCCAGAGAAAGGTTCATTACACGGATGTTGTAGGTGTTCTTCAGTTGAATGGCGCGCTGGATAGCCGCAATCACCTGGCTGTCATTACCGGAACCTTGTCCATTGAGGACGCGCAGGTTGACGATGTTCACCAGAGGCGCCACGCCATGGTACTGGCCACCTGAAGAATCCTGACCATTACCGCCGATGATGCCGGCTACGTGCGTTCCGTGCCCGTAGGCATCGCCAGTAGATGAGTCGCTGGCGACGAAGCTTTCGCTGTAAACGACGCGCGAACCGGAGGTGCCCTGCAGGTCGTCGTGGTTGTAAACGCCACTATCGATCACGGCAACGCCAATGCCACGCCCATCCAGCCCATATTGACTGCGGGCCACGTCGGCGGTAATTGCCGAAAATGCCGGGGAATCGGATTGGTCGAACGTCGAGGTGTTCTGCCTGTCGGGGGTCACATAGGCGATATCAGGATGCTTTTCCAGGAACGCCAGCACCTTGACCGGAATCCGATATGCTGCGCCATTGATTTGTTCAAATTTGTGTTTCAGGCGGCCGCCCTGCGAGGTCATCATCTGGAAATGCCTCGCCTGCAGCGTGGAGTTGAACTGGATGATCACATCGACTGTGCCATCACTGTTCACGGGAAAACCGGCCAGATCAGGGGCCAGATTTCCATGGCGTCCACTCTGCGAATTGCCGTTTGCATTTCCGGCGAATCCTGCCGCGGTGCCCAGTAAGATCACCGCAGTCACGAGAAGAACGCGCAATATGCCTGTTCTCCTCTCTGCGGCGAATTTGAATTTGTTAACAATCATTCGTGAGCTCCATCAGTTCAGAGTTCAGCAAGAGGGATTTAGGAACCCCAAACTGCAGAGGCGGCGAGGGAAGCCGCATTCCTAACATGCTGTGAGACAAGACCAAACCCGGCCAGCGCTACCAGCGCCATGCCGACAATCAGTACCACCGTTCTGATTTTGGAAGACATGGGGTTGATGTACCTCGCCCTGCCTTAATTGCAATCCCTGAGCCAAGGGCTCTTACAGCCTAAGTTATTGCTTATAAAGGGGTTGCCTGGAACATGTGTAAATTTCCCAGTGACAGTTTGTCATTGAGTGCCAAAGGTTATGGGGTTGATATGGAGTTAATTCCTGTATTTACTTAGGCTTACAGGCAAAATCTGATCAGGTGACACTTTGTCGCAGGCGCTGGGCGGAGCCGTTGGCCGGGCAGGCAGTGAAGCCACCAGTTTCCTTGTAAACGCATGAAAAGGATGGAAAAAGACGTTGTAGGGGGTATCGCATTCCACGATTTCGCCATCATTCAAGATGGCGATGCGGTGGCAAAGTGAGGAGGCGAACAGCAGATCGTGCGAAATGAAGAGAATGCTCATCCCCAGCTTGCGATTGAGTTCGGAGAAGAGCGCCATGATTTCAGACTGAGTGATGGCATCGAGCGCGCTTGTGGGTTCGTCGGCAATAAGAAGCGAGGGCCGGTGCAGTACCGCCATAGCAATCAATACTCGCTGGGCCTGACCGACGCTGATTTCAGAAGGATAGCGGCGAAGGAATTCCTCTGTTGCGGGAAGGCTTGCGTTTTCCAGGCTGCGCAGCACGGCTTCCTGACATTGCTGGCGCGTTCCCTCTTCGTGGAGCTTCCACGCTTCTGAAAGCTGAGTGCCAATGCGGAGCGCAGGATTCAGAGCAGACATCGCGCTCTGGGGAACAAACGAAATCTCCCTGCCTCGCAGCTTGAGCCATTCGCTCTCTCTCATTGCCAGCAACTCGCGGCCTTTCCACAAGATGGAACCAGAAACACTGCCGCCTTTCATATTCAACAAGCCCAGAATCGCCAACGCGAGCGAGCTTTTACCGCAGCCACTGTGGCCTACGAGGCCGAGGATTTGTCCATGCTCCAGCTCCAGGCGCAGACCACGCAACACGGGTGGCTTGTCCTGATATGAGATCGTGAGTTGGGTGGATAGGAGCATAGCAAATGGCAAATAGCAATTGGCAATTAGCAAAACCAGCTTTTGGCTTTTGGCCCTTAGCTCTTGGCCTCTTGCTTCGAAGTTTTCCTACTGTGACGAATCTCTTAAAGAGCCATTAAATAACGCCTGTCAGAAGTTGGTTTTGCTAGCAGCTAGTAGCTAGTAGCTAGGAGCTGCTTTTATTTCAACGCCAACTCTTCCACGTTCCAGAAAGTCTGTGGGCGAAGGGCGCTGGGTTGGGCATTCTTCACGTTAGAAGCCACAGCTACCAGAGCGTCCTTGTTCACCAGGTAAATAAACGGCTCCTGCTCCCAGGCAATCTCCTGGACGCGGTCCCAGGCCTGTTTGCGCTTGTGCTCATCGCCGGAAGAAGCTTGAGCGCGCATCAGGGTATCTATTTCAGCTTCCCAGGCGGTCGCCGGCGCTTTCTGGCTGGGATTCCACTGATGGTTTTCCGCCGAGCTGAGCCAGATATTCATCTGCGAGTTGGGGTCGAGGTCGCCATTCACGCCGCCCAGCAGGCACGCTTCGTAATTAAATTTCTGCGTGATGCGGTCGATGATGGTGGGAAAATCCAGCGTGGCTATGTTGACCTTGATGCCGATCTTCTTCAGGTCTTCCTGGATCATGGTGGCCATGCTTTCGCGCGCAGGATTGCCGGCGTTGGTAATGATGGAAAATTCCACCGGATTGCCCCCCTTGTCGCGCAGAACGCCGTTATCGAGATGGAATCCATCCTGCTGCAAGCGGCGCAAAGCCGAGGCAGTGTCATAAGGATGCGGTTTCAACTTGTCATTGAACCAGAATCTGTTGGCGGGAGAAATGATGCCGATGGCCGCGCGAGCGTGTCCGCGGAAAACCACCCGCGCAAGATCATCGCGATTGATGGCCTCAGAAACTGCGCGACGAAAATTGGTTGAGGTAAACCATGCCAGCTTGTAGGCAGGAATGGCGGCTGTCGGCGCCTGGTTAAACCAGAGCTGCTCGGTGTCCGCCGATGGACCGGCATCGCGCACCAGCCCACGATCCTGCGCTGAAAACTTATCGTAGATGGCCGGAGAAACGATGTTGATCAGGTGAATTTCTCCGCGACGGAAGCGCAGCGCCTCGAGTTCCCGGTTCTGTTCGATTTCCAGGCGCACAGCATCGAGATAGGGCAACTGGCGTCCATTGGAATCTTTTTTCCAGTAATAGGGATTGCGCTTGAGCAAAATGTAAGAGCCTGATTTGTGCTCAGCAATGTAGAACGGTCCCAGGGCCGCCATCTCTTTAAGCGGCGAAGCTGAAGAAACCATGGCGACCGTATCAAAAAGGTTCACCAGGTTGGCCACCGGCGCGGGGAAAATGATTTCGATCACGGTGGGCGAGACGATGCGAGTAGAAACCTTGCCTTCACTGGAGCGGAACGCGTCACCGACGGCGCTGTGCAGCGCGGGATCCATCAGCTTCTGCATGGTATAGGCGACATCAGCGGAGGAAAACGGCGTGCCATCAGAATAGTGAGCGCCTTCACGCAGCTTGAAGCGGATTCGCTTGCCGCCATCGAGGACTTTCCATTCAGTGGCCAACTCGGGCTGGGCCTTCTGAGTGATGCGATTCACGCGAACCAGCACTCCACTGGTGAGATAGGCAACTGTTTCTGACTGATTGTCCTGTACCGCCAGGGGGTTCAGCGTCTTAGGCTCTCCACTGAGACAGAAGCGAAGTTCGCCGCCGTTCTGCGCCGGCAAAGCCGTTGTAGAAAAGATCAAAGCCAAAGCAAATAAAAACTGAAGTCGCCGGAGTCGCTTCATACGCGCACCTCATGTTTGTTGAGCAAGGTTTGGAAGCTGCTTACTACCAAAATGAGAACAAGGAGAGGCACGAATTGCCAAGGTTCCGGACGTAACGTAACCATCTGTTGCAACTCGCGCAACAGACTGCCCAACGAAGGTAACGGTTCTGAAACCCCGAGTCCCAGCACTCCCAAATTGGCTTCAGCAATGATGAATACAGGAATGGAAATCCAGAATTGGGCCAGCAATGTGGGCTTCAGATTGGGAAGCAGGTGCAAGCGAAGCAGTTTCAATCCCGAGAAACCGCTGGCGCGTGCGAGCCACACAAATTCTGACTTCATCATGTCCCTGGTCCCTGCGCAGATCACGCGCGCAGAGGCCGCCCAACCGAGCAGCCCCAGCAGCGTGAAGGTCACCACGACGGAGGCTTCTGGCGAAATATTCAAAGGCAGAACGGCGCGCACGGTGATCAGCAGGAAGAGCCAGGGAATGCATAAGAAGAGGTCCACGACCACCATCAGGCAGCGCTCTATCCAGCCGCCAAAGTAGCCGGCAATGCCACCTAAAAACGCGGCAAGAGCGGTTGCCACCGCGGCTGCAAGCGGCGCCAGCAGCAGCGAAACGCGCATGCCATACAAAAGGCGGGCGAAACGGTCGCGTCCCAGTTCGTCAGTGCCCAGCGGATGCTGCCCGGACGGGGAAGCGTCTGGAGTTTCGCGGAACTGGTGCGCGTAGCCTGAGGGTGCAAAGTATTTTGCTCCTATCGCTCCAATAGCTGCGATGATCAGCAACGCGGCAGCGGCGATACGAAGGGCTTTCATGCAGCACTCCTCACAAATCGACGCCGGGCGGCATCGGAGAGCATGGTCGCGCACACGGTGATGAAAGCGACTACCAGCGTGAGATTCACCAGCAGCGGCAAATCGCGGGATTCAGCAGCCTGCCAGGCAAGCTGGCCTATTCCGGGAACGTCACAGATCACCTCGATAGGAAGCAAAACTCCTATCACAATGCTGATCGAGACGCCCACCAAAGCCAGCAATTGCGGAAGTGCCGTCGGGGCTACATGCCATGTAAGAATCCGCCAGCGTCCTGCGCCTTTGGCGCGCGCAGTGAGCACGTGCGGAAGTCCGTAGCTCTGTTGCAAGAGATTGTGGCAATAGCGATAGATCTTAGGAAAAACCAGCAAGGCCGCAGCCAGCTCGGGTGGCAAACGCAACAACACAAACAGCAGCGCCAGCACTGCTGCGGGAGTGGATATGAATGTGCCGCTCAGGCCTTCACTCAGAAAGGTGAAAGCGGTGGAATTGAGGAGCTGTCCCGCCATCGCCAGCGCCAATCCAAGGAACCAAGCCAGCGAGAGCGCAATGCCGATGCTGCGCAGTGTGACCGGCAGCCGGTCGCGCAAGAGATCGCGCACAGGCTGGTTGAGCGACTGAGAAATCCCAAGATCGCCACGAATGAGCGAAGCAAAATAGTGGCCGTAATATCGCGGAATGTCTGAGTCAGCGAGACGCGCCTGGCGGATCGCCTGAATGCTCTGCGAGGAAAGGCTGCTGTTGAGTTGCTGTTCGTCAGAACCAAATCCGGGAGCGATGCGCATGAGGGTCGCCCCAAGCAGGCCGGCGAGCACCATGATCGCCAGCAGGCGGAGGAATCCTAAAGACAGGGAACGCAGCACTAGGGCACCAGTGTGTCGAGAAGAGGCGGAATCGCCTGGACCCGAGCGAGAGAGGACAGCGTTTTGCCTTGTTGCTGTTTCTGGATGTACATGCGACGGTCAGCTTCCGCAAGGAGTCGCTCTGCGTCGGCGCCGTCGTCGGGATAGAACGCGCAGCCAACGCTGACGGAGAGCAGATCTTCGCCGCAAATCTCGCGTCCGGCCATATTGGCCAATTCATTCAGACAGATTCCGCGAATCTGAGCGGCGGAGCTGCTCAGTCCCGGCGCGACCAACACAAATTCGTCTCCACCCATGCGCGCTACATAGTCATATTCGCGGCAGGAGCCTTGCAGGCTCTTGGCAAAGTGACGCAGGATGCGATTGCCCTCCAGGTGGCCAAAGCGGTCGTTGATCTGCTTGAAGCCGTCGAGATCGCAGACCATCACAGTGAGGGCGCTATTCAAACGGCGGCAGCGAGCCAGTTCGCGGTCCAAATGGAGGAAGAGCGAACGGGCATTAGGCAATTCCGTCAAGTAATCGGTTGTGGCCGAGTTCTCGGCTTGTTGGAAGGCCAGCGCGTTTTCTACTGAGAGCGCAACCTTCGAACTGATGGCGAGCAGGATTCGGCGATGGTCAGCACTGTAGGCATCGCGATCTGAGTGATACAGCGTGAGCACACCGATGACTCCTTGCAATCCTTCCAGCGGAACCGAGATGGCAGAGCGCAGCGGGGAGTACTTAGAGGAATCATTTACGTATCCCGGTTCAGAAGAGGGCGGTCCATTCACCAGCGCCTTGCGGTTTTGAGCGACCCATCCGGAAACACCCTGGCCGATCGGAATCCGCAACGACGCCAGCAAACGGAAGTTATCGCCGCTTACAAATTCAGGCACCAACTCTTCTCCGCGAAGAATGAAGGTGGCAATAGCATCATAGGGCACCAGCCGCTTCAGACGCACACTCAATACAGACAGGGTTTCGCTGAGACTCAGAGAATTTCCTAACGCGTGGCTCAACTCAAACAATGCCTGAGCTTCCTGACGCGCTGCGGCAATGGATGAAAGAAATGCAGTGTTTTGAGCCTCTGACTCTTGTCCGGCACTGACTTCGTAACCGGCAGCCGGCGCCAGGCCTCGCTTGACAGTGAGCCTGGTTGAAAGCTTCTCGCGCTCGTCAGTGTTCGAACGCGCAATCACTTCCAAATCGCGGTAATGCTCCTGAAGCAGATCAACCACTTGTGGATCGAAGGCCTTCCCCGACAATTGCGCTACCCGCTCCATCGCTTCGTCCAGCGGTAGCGCCGGCCGGTACTGACGGTCCGTGGCCATCGCATCGAGACAATCTACTGCCGAAAGGATGCGTGCACCGATCGGGATCTCTTCTCCCTTCAAGCCATCGGGATAACCGGTGCCGTCCCATTTTTCATGGTGCGCGCGCACGATTGGAACTACCGGATAAGGGAACTGCACTCTCTCCAGAATTTCTGCACCCACGATAGGGTGGATTTTCATCTTTTCAAATTCTTCCGGCGTCAGCCGCCCTGGTTTGGAGATGATGTGTTCCGGGACGGCAAGCTTTCCAATGTCGTGCAAGAGCGCGGCGGCACGGAGAGCCTCCACCTCATTCGGAGTCAGTTCTAAACGTTTGGCCAGCTCAAGAGCGTAGACGCGCACGCGGCGAAGATGATCGTGAGTGGTCTGATCTTTGGCTTCGATGGCCAGAGCCAGAGCTTCGATGGTGCGCAAATGGAGGCCGGCCATCTCTTCCACGTGACTTTTTTCAGTTTGCAGTTTGCTGACGTAGAGCCGGTAGGAACGATAGATTACGAACATCGCAGGCAAGGCCAATAACGTGGTCTGCCAGGCCACTCTCTGGTTGATCCAGCCGACCAGACCGGCTACCGCAGCTCCGACCAGGTAATAAGGAAGCGACCAGAAATAGCAGGCTGACCAGACTTTGCGCAAAGGCCGGTGCTCGGTCAGACTGATGATGGCCGCTACCGGAAGAGTATTCAGGACGAAGTAGACGCCGCCCGCAAGCATCAACAGGTAAGCCCTATTGAGGTGCCAGCGGGTACTCAGCGGGCCATGATAAGTGAAGAATGCTCCCCAGATGGCGAAAGCGGCGCTGCAAAGATTGAAGAGCACCTGCTCAAACCGGGGCCAGCGGCGGCGCTTGGCAAAGCATTGCATCAGGATGGCCGCGGATCCTGCGAAGAGTGTCTCGCTGAAGTTCAGCTCAACAATGCATATCAGGATGAAGAGAAAACTGACGGAAATGGTGCCGGTGATTTCCGGCAAACTCACGCGCAGCCTTGAGGCCAGCAGCGCGATCAGGGAGTAGGCCACGAACTTCGGGATGTCCAGGTCTACTCTCCAGGTCCGGTAGCCGTATACACCAACGGCCACCCCGAGCAAGCAGACCATTGACAAAAACAGCCACGCCCGTCTGGACATGAGTATTCCTTCCCCCGGCCAAGACCGCCGCACGCGGGGTACCAAACCTTTCGGGCGATGGACAAACGTAACGTACTCATTCAGCAGTACTTGACGGTAAGCTTACTCTCATGATGGCGCACGGCAGCTTCTGCGCTGCGACACTTTGTCACTTTGCTCGTGTTCATGATGGGTCAGATTGTCACAGCGCGCCGATCAAATGGTTCCGTGATCCGGCGAAAAGAGAAGCTGATCAAGCGTAAATTTTGGACTGCGAGCGACTCCCCACACCGGAGCCCAAAGCTTTCGCGCGATGACGAAGGTAATGGACCTTTTGTACTCCATGCTTGCCTGACGGTGAGAGTTGTCCCATGATTGGGCGAGCAGTGGCAACGGGTACAGCGGCGTAATTTCGGTTGCTGAGCCCTGCCAGGAAAGTCCAGGTCTGGGGTACAGAATTGCGAACTTTGCAAGAGCATAGCCGGGTGCCCGAAGGAGCTAGGTTGGCAGTGTCACCACACAGCGCATGGACTTCCAACGGTCTTGTGGCCCGCAGCGACGCGCTCAAGCGAGTGCTGAAGCTGGTGGAACAAGTGTCCCGTCATCCGGCGGCTGTTTTGATCGTAGGTGAAACCGGAACGGGCAAAGAGATGATTGCTCGCTCCATTCACACCCATTCGCTTCGCTGCAATGCTCCATGGATTGACGTGAATTGTGCCGCCATCCCTGAGCACCTGGTTGAGAGCGAGCTTTTCGGCTACGAGAAGGGCGCATTCAGTGGCGCGGACGCAATGAAGCCCGGCCTCTTTGAATTGGCCGATAAAGGGACGCTTCTTCTGGATGAGATCGGCGACCTTGATCCCAAAGTTCAGGTAAAACTCCTGCGCGTGCTCGACGGCGTTCCGTATTACCGGCTGGGAGGCAGCAAGAAAGTTACGGTGGATGTGCGAGTGGTGGCGGCCACGAATCAGGATCTGGAAGAGTTGGTAAGGGCCGGGCGCTTTCGCGGTGACCTCTATCATCGCTTGGCGCAGTTCAAGCTGGAAATTCCGCCGCTGCGGGAGAGGCCGGAAGATCTTCTGGGCATCGCTGAGTACCTGTTGCAGCAGCATTATCCGGAATCGCGATTCACTTCAGATGCTGTGAAGGCCATGCTCTCGTATCGCTGGCCTGGAAACGTGCGCGAATTGAAGAACGCAATTTTCCACGCGGTGATGTACGCGAAGAATCCAGAAACTGAGATCTCCGCCGCCGATCTGCGGCTGCCGGAAGCAGCGCCAACGACCAATGGGCATGCCTTGAATGGCGATCTCAACCAGGTTGAGCGCCAGATGATCTTTCAGGCTCTGGAGAAATTTGACGGCAACCAGGGTAAAGCTGCAGAGTCCCTGGGCATCTCGCGGCGCACGTTGATTCGCAAGCTCAAGGCTTACCGTGAGAATGATTCTGAGAACCAGGAGCAGGCGCTTCGCGCCGAACAAGAGCGCTACTATCGCGCTCAAATGAGCGTACCTGTGAGATTCAGATATGGAGCCGAGCAAATGGAGGCGACCCTGCTCAATCTCAGCATTGGCGGCGCTGCGATCCTAATAGAGAGATCTTTGAGCTTCGGCATGCCGGCCTCGATTTTCTTCGTGATTCCCGATACTGACCAGGAAGTTGAACTTTCCGGAAAGGTTGCGTGGTCGAACAGCGAAGGCCAGCACGGAATCCAATTCTCTGATTTGTCTCCTGAAGTTCGTTCCAGCCTGCTGCGATGGCTGACGTCGCAGATGAAAAGAGAAGAAGTAATTAGTTAGTATTTAGTAGAACAGCAAAACCAACACCAAACCCAACGCCAAGCAAACCACAAACCCACAACTTTGATCTCTTTTAATATTTCCTATGTATTAATCTGAAAGAGGAGAACACATCCATGGCAACGCAAATCATCGTCTCGAAAAAAGGACCGCTCCCCATCTCGGCAAACTTTCCTTCTCCCAGCGATGGCCCATCTACTCTAATGGTCTTTGGATCGGTTTGGACCCAGGGAACAAATACCATGATCGGCATCCAGGTTACTCTGGACGGACAGAGCCTGGGATCTGCCCAGATATTTGCCAATCCCGCAGCCACTCACATGAATGTGGTTCCTGCAGTTTTTCCGATAAAACTCCAGCAGGGAAATCACACCCTGCAGCTCTCGGTCGGGACAACATCGACCGTAAGCGACTTTAACGACTTCTATACGGTTATCCTGCAGTATTAGCTGGCGC
>Ga0126376_10002143_pt1 | contig 11071 bp, 8 predicted proteins | sample PanSoiMetPlot_15_FD_92760 | JGI IMG/M metagenome (GOLD analysis project Ga0126376, IMG submission 92760) | Tropical forest soil microbial communities from Panama - MetaG Plot_15 | ecosystem: Environmental > Terrestrial > Soil > Tropical forest > Bulk soil | place: Panama | collected 2016-02-17
GCGCCCAACGTTCTTCGACAAACTTCTTGGCAAGTCGAAACGAAATAAACAGGCCGAGAAATCCATAGAACGCAGTTCCGAACGCCATCGCCAGGCGGTACGGCACGGAAAAACCGTCGGCGGGAACGCTCGATCCCAACGCTCGTGCGGCAAGCACTCCAGCGTGGGCGACGAGCAGAAACGGCGACCACAGAATCGCGGGGCCGATCGTGAAATGGTTCTCCAGGTGCCCCGTGGCCGTCCTATAGCGCGCGAGGGGCTGGCCGGATTCATCGAGGCGCCCCTCGCGAAAACTGGGGTTGCCGTGTTGATAGTCTGGAGTGAAGTCGAGATTGTGTTGAATTAGAAGCGCCCGCGCGAACGCGTAGTAGCCGACGCCGTCCCCGCGCACCCAGGGATTCGCGAGCGGGAGCGTTAGCAAGAAAAAAAGAATGAGCACACGCTCTGAAAAAGGAATGAGACGAAACCTTTGGAAGAGGCTCAGCTTGTTTTGCACAGGCCTTCTATCTGCCAACCCACTTCATGGTTCCTGCGATGAACTAGCAACCTGGCCAACCTAACAGTTTGCGCATCCGTAAGTTAATCGAAACATACCTCGTCCCGGTTTCAGATGAAAGGCCAAAACTGAAGTATCTAGGCGATATTCCCGGTGGCGACGCGCGACGAAGTGGCGCCCCGCTTTTCCCTTAGGTATGAAGCGACCCGGTCGATGATTTCGTTGAGTGGAGTCTGCGGACGGAAGCCGGTAAGGGCTTCGAGCTTGTCCACGCAGGGAACTCGCCTCATCATGTCTTCGAAGCCGGGCTCGTAAGCCTTGTCGTACGGAATAAACTCGACTTGAGAGGAACTCCCCGTGCGTTGTTTCACGCGTTGAGCGAGATCCTCGATGGTAATCTCCTCGGTATTGCCGATATTGACCACCTCCCCTACCGCTCTTTCCGAATCGATCAGCCTGATCAGCGCTTGCACCGTGTCGCGCACGTCGCAAAAGCAGCGCGATTGCTTGCCGTCGCCGAAGATTGTGATGGCAGCATTATCCAATGCTTGGCGCACGAAATTCGGCAAGACCATGCCGTAACGGCCGGTCTGCCGCGGACCCACGGTATTGAAAAGCCGAACGACGATGACCGGAACTTTCTTTTCTTTCCAGTAAGAAAGCGCGAGAAATTCGTCGAGCGCTTTGGAAGCGGCATAGCTCCATCGGCCCTTCGTAGTGGGACCAAGAACCAGATCCGCTTCCTCGCGAAAAGGAACTTGGGTGCTCTTGCCATAGACTTCCGACGTTGAAGCCGTGAGCACGAGTTTGCGCTTCTTCGCAGCAGCCTCCAGGATGAGCTGCGTTCCGTTCACGTTGGTTTCAATCGTCCGCACGGGGCTTTCTACAATGAGCCGAACTCCCACTGCTGCCGCCAGATGCACGATAACGTCCGCGTCATCCACAAGCTCCGCAATGAGCTGGCGATTTTCGATGGAATCCAGGTGATACTCCATCCGTTCGCAATTCTTCAGGTGCCGGATGTTCTCAATGCTACCGGTGGAAAGATTGTCCAGAAGTACGACATGATCGCCGCGATCCAGCAGCCGTTCGGAAAGATGAGAACCAATGAAACCGGCACCGCCGGTAATCAAAAAACGCAAGACTCCTCCTCAAAGTGCCAAATCGTCGTCTTCGGAATGCCGACTACGCAGTTTGCGCAAGTCTTCCTCGGGGGCGTGAGAAGTGTCCGCGGCTTCCTGGGGACCATAACCATAAGAATAAGGATAGTAGCGATACGAATAGTAGTAGTCCGGAGCGCTTGAATCGACGGCGTTAAGTACAACGCCGAGCATGCGGCACTTTACGCTGGTAAGCAAATCGCGGGTCCGGGTAAACGCTTCCTTGGGCGTCTCACCGCTGCGAACGACCAGCAGAACGCCATCCGCCTGAACGGAAAGAATCACCGCGTCCGTCGCAGCCATAATTGGCGGCGAATCAATCACGATGAACTTGAACTTTGTGCGCAGCTCCGCGACCGCGTCCGCGAGTTTGTGGGAAGAAAGAAGATCGGCGGGATTCGGAGGCAGTGGCCCCGTCGGGATCGCGGCGAGATTCGGAATGGCGGGGTGTGGAACTGTGACGAGATCAAGGCTGGACACGCCCGCAAGATAAGAGCTCAAGCCCGCATATTTACCATCGGTCAGATTCAGCAGGCGGCCGACGCCAGGCTTGCGCAGGTCCGCGTCAATCAAAAGCGTTCGATCGCCCAATTGAGCCAGGGTGACCGCAAGGTTAGCCGCAGCCGTCGTCTTGCCTTCACGCGGCAACGCACTGGTTACAAGAATGACCTGCGGTGGATGGTCAGCCTGAGAGAGCAAAAGTGCCGTTCGAAGGGCGCGGAAGGCTTCCGACATTTGCGATTTCGGAAGATGCTGCGCGACAAGTTCGATGCGTTTGTCGTGGCCGTTGGTGGACGTCGAAACGCCCTTGAGCAAGCCACGTCTACCGTTCCCGTTCGAATCGGAAAACGCGGGAACCACTGCGAGGGAAGGTAACCGCGAGAGGGCTTCGATGTCGTCGGGAGTCTTGACCGTGTTATCTAGATATTCTCGCAGCAGAGCCAAACCGATGCCGCCAACAAGACCCACAATGAAAGCCAGCGCGATATTGCGTGTTTTGGCAGGTCGAGTCGGATAAGAAGGCACCATCGCCGGGTCAACGATGCGGATATTCGACGACTTCAGAGCTCCCGCGATGTTGGCTTCCTTGAGTTTGGTGAGCATGCCGTCGTAAAGCGTCTTGTTAGCTTCGGCCTCCCGCTTCAGAATGTTGTACTCCACGAGGCGTTCGGCCATCTGATTGGCTTCCGCCTTTTGCTGGTCGAGCGCTTGCGAGAGCAGCATTTCCCGCTGGCGCGCGGCGTTAAAATCGTTTCCCATCTGTTCGATGATGGCTTTCTTTTCGCCGTCAATTAGTTGTTCGATTTCCTTGATCTGCCCCTGCAGTCGCTGCACTTTCGGAAAATTCGGACCGTACTGCGCGAGGGAGTCGGAATACTGCGCGCTCACCTCGCTCCGCTTTTTGTTCAGATCCTGCAGAACAATATCGTTGCGCATTTCAGGGACGGAATCCGCATCGGCGGATCTCGCGAATTCGTAAAGCGCCTGTTTTTTCATGCGTTCGCTTTGCGCGTCGGTCAATTCCTTGTTCAGGTCGGCCAAGCGCTGCGTCGTGATGTTTTGTTTGTCGTCCAGTTCCCAAATCTGGTTTTTCCGCTCGTATTCGAGGCGCGCGTCTTCCGATTTCTGAACTTTCACTTTCAATTCATCGAGCTGGTCCGCAAGCCAGGAAGAAGCCTGAGCGATCGCTTGGTAGCGGCTCCGGAAATTCTGCTCTCTAAAGTTTTCGATGTGAGCATTCACGACTCTGGCCGCAAGCTGCGGATCGGTGGATTCGAACGTTACGTCCAGAAGGCGGCTATTGGGAACCCGCTTCACGCTCAGACTTCCAAGAAATGCGGCAAGCTCCGCGGGACGCTTGTGGTTTGCCAGACTGCCGGAAGCTAAAGCCTCGGAAGGCCCTTCTGAGGACGAATATTCGGGATGGCTCGCCAGGCCCGTGCTGCGAATCGTCTGCAGCGCCAAAGTCTCGCTGGTCAGAATCTTGGCTTCGGTTTCAATGTAATTATCCGAGTCCATGATGTAGTCGTACGAGTCCGCGCCCTGGAAAGGAAGTACGTTCGAATTCTCGCGGTCGATTTCCACGCGAGCCGTGGTGGAATAAACCGGCTGCATGCGGAACGTGGCAATCGAAACGATGGTGACCACAGCAAGAAGGAAGGAAAGAATCAGCCACTGGTGCTTCCGCAAGATCAGAAGGTAATCGTAAAGATGTGGTTCGCGAGGAGAGAGGTCAAACGCAGTAAGGCGCGAACTCGTGCCAAGAAGCTCGATGGCTCCATTGGACGGGATATCGCGCGGAACTAGTTTATTGTCCTCAGCCATAATGTCCTAGCGCTGCCCAATCCGGAAAATTGCCACGGCCGTGCCGATGCCGAGGCCGATTTCCGCCGCTCGAATCAGCGCGGTCTTGCTCCCGCTCTGTGGCACATACAGAATGTCGCTCGCCTGAAGTCTTACATCCTCAGTTTGCTGCTTCAGCACTTTTGCCAGGTCGACAGTGACCTGATGCTGCTGACCGGCCGCGTCCTTGCGAATGATTACAGCCTGGTTTTTCCTAGCCGTGGGATTGAGGCCGCCCGCCAGCGCCAATGCTTTGAGTGTGGAAAGCTGAGCCCGATCATTGGTCACCACAAAACCGCCCGGACGCTGAACCGCGCCCAAAACATAAACGATTCCCGCGTGAGGCACGGTAACAATGTCGCCCGCCTGAAGGTAAATGTTGTTTCGCGTGTCCCCCGCCTCCAAAAGATCGTTCAAATTGACCGTTATGGTGTTGCTTAGTGGTGGCGGTTCGGCAGACGATGTCGCAGCAGAGGCCGTCGAAGTGCCGCTCGCGGGCTCTCCAGTTAAATCGGGCGGAATCTCAGGTGGTTCGTCCGAAGCGGAATTCGAAGGCTGGTCAGACCTGGAAATGATTACGGAATCGCCCGCATCGTTGGCGATGCCACCCGCCTCGGCCAGAACCTCGAGTACGGTGACAGGACGGTCTGCCTCGTAAACCATGGGGTGCGTCACGGCGCCGACGATCGTGATGGGTTTGCTCTTCTTTTCTTTTACGCTGACGATGACTTGCGGGTGAGAGACCAGTCCATTCGCTTCAAGAACTTCGGCAATCTTTTGCTGCGCCTGCATTTCGGTCAAACCCGCCAAATGCAAGCGGACTGGCACGAGCGGAAAGCCGATCGAGCCCGTTTGATTCACGCGAACTTCGCGTGTGAGCTCCGGCACGTCAAAAACTTCGATCGTCAGCAGATCTCCGCGCCCAATGATGTAATCGTGCGGGGAGGTTGCCGTGCGGGCTGCCGCAGACAGAGCTTTAATGCGGTCGTTCGTTTGTTGCGGTGTTTCGAGGACGGCCTGTGCGCGGCTCGGTGGCGCCAGAACCAATATCCCAAGCAGGGTGCTCGCGGCGAAACACGTCCCCCGCGCACCCAGTCTGGCTGGCTGCATTCTTAATGACCCCTGCCTGATTATACAGCCTGCAAGCCTCTTTGAATCAGGGATTTCTAGAAGCAGGCTGCGAGCGGGGAATGGAGTTGGGCGTGGAGGTAGTCATTTGAGACGTGGCGAGAAGCGCCATCAGGAAAAAGAAATAGGCGTTGGCCGGGATGTGCATGTTGAAATCAACGAGGCTGTGTACAAGAATCCCGCAACATGCTGTGAGACCCGCTATGCGAAGAGCCGCAGCGAAAGTACGCGCAGTTTCCTGAAACGTCCGCAGCGCGACCAAGAATAGAATTCCCACAAACCAAGCACAACAAAGTCCGCCGGCGATTCCAGTTTCCGCCAGCGCTTCGAGATAGTCGTTGTGAGCGTGATTGACGATCTTGCCGTCGTAGAGAGTTTCGTACGGCGGATAGACAAGTTGAAGCGTGCCCAAACCCGTTCCGAGAACCGGATGATCCAGGAAAATATGCCAGGTACCGTGGCGCATGGAAGTGCGTTTGGCTTCCTTGACTTCCATGCTATGCAGCGAACCGAACCGCGAAAGCACCTGGCGAACACCAATCCAAGAAACTAGTGAAAGCGCAGCTAGAAGAATCACACCGCCAGTCAAGAGATGTTTGCTCCCAGCTCTTTGCAGGAAAACAATGGACAGCAGAAAAAGCAGTTCGACTCCAAACGCGACGATGCCGCCACGCGAAGCAGACAAAAACAAAGCCCCAATGGGCAAAAGAGCAAAGAGGCTGATGACGAAGCGCCGCTCGCGCCGGACTTTTCCGAGAATGAGGGGAACAAGCGCGACAGGAATGGCCAGTTCCGCAAATCCCGCGAAATGATTTCGATTGACGTAGGGTCCGAACGGAATTCCGCCGTAGTGCATTTCGCGAAACCAATAAAGCTTCCCATTGAACGTGAGGTGCTGAAGAATTCCGAAGCCCGACACAAGGAATGCAAAGAGCATCACGAACCAGAAAAAGCCGCGCCAGTCTTGAAGCGTCCGGAACCCCTGCGCAGCGAGAAAAATTATGACAATGTCCGCCAGCAGGAGCTGAAATTGAATCCGCGTTTCGAACGGTGAAGCGGTGGTGCGGAAAATCCACTGAATTGCAACGACACAAGCAAACGCAAACAAAGGCGGCAAAATTGCGGGCAAAACAATTTCCTCTTCACCGTAAAGCGCAAAGAAAAGAGCCCACACAAAAAAGAGGAGACCCGCGCCGGTTTCAAAGACAGCGAGCGCCCAGTCTTCAACACCTCCGTGCGCCAAAACGCTAAAAACCAGAAGCGCGCTGATCGCGATGCGAAGAGGCCTCATCGATTTTTGCGCTCCGTTGTGGCTGGGAGCAAAGAAACGTCATCGATCCAAGCCGTGCCTTGTATGTCGCCGTCGGGCAGTCCACTGGGAGCGCGCGCCGCACAAACTCTTACAAAGTGCGCACCGGGCGGGGCCGACCAGGGAAGCGTAATGTTCGTCCACGGCTGATCGCCGTGAACTTCGTCCGTGGAGGCTGCGGACCATTTGCCGCCGCTATAGCTTTGCAGGGAAAACCGCACACCTTGTTCGGTGGTAAGCGATTTGGTCTTTACCCAGAAGGAAAACTGATAGGCGTTCCCTGGAACGACAGGAACCCAATGACAGATTCCGGAGAAGTTGATGTTGCTGCGTCCAGTGAACATGATTCGAAGCGATTGATTGCCGGAGTGTTTTTCCTGTTTGTCTAAAGCGATTTGAACGCTCTGAATTTGTGATTCGTACTGCCATCCCAAACCGCCCGAGTTAAAGTCAGATTCAAAGCCGCCGTCCCAGAGCACGGAACCGGGAATGTCAAGAGGAATGGGATTGGGCAATTTGGCTGCGGCTTGTTGCCAGTAGCGCGCTGCGTCGTCGCCCTGATCGCCTTGTACCAAAGCGTTTGCGAGAACAGCGATCTCCCACGGGCGAACAATTCCGGGCAAAACATTCGCGCGCGACCACACTTTGAGAGCAAGGTCGAGTTGGCCTTCGTTGGCCAAATCAAACAGGATGTCCTTATACGAATCGAGGATAGACGGAATGGCTTTGTCGAGAATCTCGTCGGGATCGGAAACGACGCGGCGGCAGCGGGAAAAGGCTTCGGCGCCGAGCTTGGGGTCGAGTTCGACGGCGCGGTGAATTTGTGCGAACGCAGCATCAATTTCATTTTGGCGAAGAAGGAAATTTCCGTAGCGCCACAAAACCTCCGCAGAGAGCGGATAGACCCGCTTTGCTTCAAGGTACGCGGCGCGCGCTTCGGGAATTTTCCCGGCATCATCGTAATTGGTGGCGAGATCGAGAAGCGTTTCCGCGGACAGGGGATCCAGGGAACGAGACATAAGAAAAGCGTGTAGCGCGGCGTTTGGATCCGGCTGATCGAAATCGTATTGATAGAAGCGGCCGAGGAGATACCAGTTGCGCGCGTCTCGCGGCTCGAGGCGAACCGCTTGTTCGTAGCCGCTTCGCGTGTTCAGGCCAACGGCATGAGCAGCGCGCGCGTTGCGAATGCTGAGGTACGCAAGAAAAACAAAAATGACAAGCGAGAGTGCGAACAGTAGGCGGGTAGCGCCAAGCGAGACTCGGAGAATCATGCCAAACAACTCTGCCTAAGCACGAGGTGAGGACGCAAGCGGAAAGTCGGAGGGAATCGAGAACAAGAACAATTATGGGAGATGCACCATGGCGATGCGCACGGGTTCGAGTTGTGTGACGTCCAGAATTTTTCCCGCGTTCAGGTTGTCAATATGGCTGTTGGAGATGAAGTAGAAGTCGGAGCCGCGAATGGCACCGGTGGTGGGCAGGCTCATGAATTGAGAGCGACTTTCCAAAACTGTTGTGCGCGTAACGCGCGTGCTGTCGGTGGAAAGTTTGAAAGCGGCGATGCGAGGCGAGCCAATTCCGTTTTGAACGGCGATGAGGCTACCGTTGTACCAATAGAGACCATCGGCGCCGGCGAGAGTGGAGTGCGGGCCAGGATTTATGTCAGCGCTTGTGAGATTTTCGAGATCGATGCGAATGACGCCGATGGAATCGGCGACGAAAAGAGTTTTGTCGTCCGAGGAGAGTGCGATGCCGTTTGGATAGAAAAGTTCGCGATGTAGGGTGAGCGGCGAGAAAGCCTTTTTGCCGGGGTCGAAGCGGAAGACTCTATCGTTCAGGCTATCGGTGAGGATGACTTCGCCGGACCTGCGGACGATGAGGTCGTTAAAGCCGTGCTTGGCGGAATCGTTGATGGTGAATCGGCCGAGAAGAATTCCGGATGGGTCGAAGTGAACGAGTTCGGCTTTGCCACTGGCTTCTTCCATGGTGTCGGCCCATATGGAGTTATCCCGCGGATCGAGACGGATGCCGAGCACGGGAAGAAGAAGGTCACGGCCCGCGGGAACAAAATCCGAAGCGTGGCTGTCGGGCGTGATTTGGACGATTTTTCTTTGCGCGAGGCTGCTGAGATAAAAAACTTTGCGATTCGCGTCCCAGGCGAGGCCTTCGGGGATGAGATTTTTTTCTTCGGTGACTAGGACGAGACGGGCTTGCCCTTGGAAGGGAAAATCGCGATGAACTTTTTCGACGAGCTCCGTAAATTCGCGGGAAGTGTGCAGCGCGGCAAATTCAGGATCGCCGGAAGGATCAAAACCTTCGCCAAGAGCGATGCAATCTTTGAGAAGTTTTGTGGCTTCGAGAGTTTCGCCGAGATGCTGGTGCGCCGCGGCTAGAAAATAAAGAATCGCACCGCGATCCGGAAAGCGGAGCTGCAGTTTTTCAACGGCGGCGATTTGCGCACGTGTGTCCTGGGCGTCTGATGGCTCAGCAGGCGCGCCGCGGATTTCGTCTTGCTGCGGCTGCTGCGCAAGAAGCGGCGCGGGAAGAGATAGCAAAGCCGCAGCTAGGAGCATGCCGAGGAGGCGGAGAGGCGTGTTCGGGGAAGAGGTCATGTCCTGTCCTTAGACGGGCTGTACGATGCCGTGCCGCTTCGAAGAGTAACCGGCTAAACGAGTTCGTTAAACGGCGGGGGCGGGGAGGGCAGGAACGACGAAAGGCTTGGGGCGGGGCGGGGTGGACTGAACGAATTGGGCACTGAGGTTGCGCTGGACGCGGCGGCCCCAGGCGCGGACGAAAGCAAAATTGAGTCCGCCGCAAATGGCGGAGCTGGCGAGAGGAATGAGGCGTGCGACCCATTTTTCCGCGGCTTCGGCGCCGAGGCGGACGGCAAGGCGCTCGACAATCAAGGGACCGATTTTTTCGACGAGCTGTTTTTCAGCGAGATCCTTGCCGAAGTCGATTCCCGTTGCGGCAGCGGCGGCAAGCCAAAGTTCGCGCTTTTGTTCTTCGCTGCGAAAATCGAAACCATAAAGCAAACAAAGGCGCTGGATCAAACGAAGGGTGATGATGGTGAGGAGGCCGGCGTCAGGGACGAGCGTAATCATACCGCCGAAACCGAAGCCCGCGCCCTCCAGCATAGCGAGGCGCTGCGCGTCACGAATCAAAACGGCGGCGACGGCGTCCAATCTTTCTGCGGGGAACTGGCGAAGCTGCCGGAAATGCGTGACGCGGATACCGTGCTTTTCGGCGAGGTAGCGGCGAAAGTCCTCGGGGTTGATCTCGATGGAGCGCAAGCCGCCGCGAAGTCCGAATTTGAAAAGCTTCGCAAATGTGGCTGCGAGAGTCATGGCATATAACCCTAGGATATCTTAATGCATCTTAGGGCGGGAAAAGAGCGTTTGCACGTTGAGACGTTTACACGTTGGAACGTTAGGGCGCGTAGTACTACTTGACGCGGAAACGCTTTTCGGTAAACTGCGATTTCTCTATGGCGGCGACCGTACAATTCGTGCCCGCAGTAGTTCCAGCGGATTTGGAATATCCGCAGCGGGAAGCGGCATTTTTCTATGGGCTGTTTTTGCGAGGACACTCCGCGGAAATGCTGCGCAGGGATATCGAAGTGCCACCGGCGGTGCTGGCGAAATGGCATCGCGAAGCGGAGAAAGATCCGCAACTGGGCGACGTGTTTGCGCGAATGGTGGATTACCGGCGGCGCGTGCTAGCAATTTTTGATCTGCTAGTGGGGTCGGAGGCGAACCAACGGATCCAGTAATTGCTTTAGCAACTCTTTGGATTGAATAAACTAACCTACAAAAATCTGGAAAAACCTGTACTGTCGTACAGGTCAATTCATTCTCAGGCAACCTATTTTTGAGTCGGCGATTCAAACCCCAATCGGGGGACAAGTGTCACAAAATGCAGGGTATTACGCATTTGACGTGGCCCCAGCTCGAGGGTAGAATCCTCAAGTCCTATAGTTAGAGGTGTCTCCAAAATGTCCAGGGTTCTTCGTGCGCTTATTTCCAGCATCTTTGCACTCGCGATTGCGTTGCCTCCCGTTCCGGCACAGCAGGCGCAGGCTCCGGCAGCAGCTCCCGATCCCACAGCGCCGCCCAAGAAACTCACCAAAGAACAAAAAAGGAAGATGGGCAAGGCACTGAAAGAGCTGGACAGGCAGTACAAAGAGTGGCTGAACGAAGACGTGGTGTACATCATTTCGCCGGAAGAGCGGACGGCGTTCCTGCAACTGGACACCAACGAAGAGCGGGAACAGTTCATCGAGCAGTTCTGGCTGCGGCGAAGCAGCAATCCTGATTTGCCTGACAACGATTTTAAGGAAGAGCACTACCGGCGCATCGCATACGCGAACGAGCACTACGCATCAGGCATTCCGGGCTGGAAGACGGATCGCGGGCGGATTTACATCATTTGGGGGCCAGCGGACGAAGTGGATTCGCATCCGACGGGCGGCACATATGACCGGCCGATGGAAGAGGGCGGCGGTTCTACGACGACGTATCCATGGGAAAAATGGCGCTACCGGTATTTGGAAGGATTGGGAAACAACGTCGAGCTCGAATTCGTGGATCCGTCGGGGTCCGGCGAATATCGCCTGACGATGGATCCTTCGGAGAA
>Ga0126376_10002145_pt1 | contig 11070 bp, 8 predicted proteins | sample PanSoiMetPlot_15_FD_92760 | JGI IMG/M metagenome (GOLD analysis project Ga0126376, IMG submission 92760) | Tropical forest soil microbial communities from Panama - MetaG Plot_15 | ecosystem: Environmental > Terrestrial > Soil > Tropical forest > Bulk soil | place: Panama | collected 2016-02-17
ACCAGGGCTTCCAGTGCGACGGCATGTGCTGGAACTTCACCGGCTGTGGTGGCGCCGGCACCGGCGGCGCGGGCGGAATCGGCGGCGGTGGTGGCGGGGGCGGTATCGGCGGCTGCCCGGATCCGTGCATGCCGCAGCAAGCCGGGATGTGCGACCAGGGCTTTCAGTGCGACGGCATGTGCTGGAACTTCGTGGGCTGCAACGGCGGCGGTGGCGCTGGCGGGGGCGGCGCCGGCGGGGGCGGTGGCGGCGGCGGAATGGGTGGTTGCGTCCAGCCCTGTGATCCCTGGGACGCGGGGATCTGCAATCAGGGACTGTTCTGCGACGGTACCTGCTGGCTGAATGTGGGCTGCTGACGGCAGGACCGCTTGACACCATGACCTTGCGAGCGCTGGCCATCGTTGCGGCTGTGGCCGCGTGCGGGCAGGACCGAGCGCACGCGCCCCCGCCCGGTCCGCCGGCGCCGCCCGAGCCCACCGCCTGCTCGCAGCTCGATGCCGTCTTCGACGCGCTGCGCTCGCAGTTCCAGTCCGCGCTTGCACAAAACCAGCTGCCCGGAGGAGCGCTCGCCCTGGTGTGCGGCGCCGAGGTGCGTGCCACCGGCCTCGGGGTGGTGCGAGCCGGCGGCGCAGCGGTCAGCGCCACCACACGCTTCCAGCTCGCGTCCATCACCAAGATGCTCACCGCTGCGACCGCGCTCGACCTCGCGCGCAGCGGCGCCATCGACCTCAAAGCGCCGATTTCACGCATCCTGCCCGCGCTCGGCTACGGGCAGGTCACGCTCGACCAGATGCTGTCGCACACCTCGGGCCTGCCTACCATGTTCCCCCACGAGAACCTCGACGTGCTGCACGATTGGGTGCTCGACAACGCCAACGCACACGTGACGCTGTGGTCGCCGCCGGGCGCAGTCTGGAACTACAACAACGACGGCTACGCGGTCGCGGGCGCGCTGCTCGAGGCCGCCACCGGCCGGCCGTTTCCGGATCTGGTCCGCGAGCACGTGCTGGCGCGCTTCGGGATGACGCACGCGACCATGCTGGTGAGCGAGGTCATGACCGGTGATTTTGCCTACGGCCACAGCGGAGCCCCCGGCAGCGCGACCGTTCTCGGACCGCGGGACTCCTACTACGGATCGCCGGTGTATGGTCCCATGGGCGGCGCTTGGGCCAGCGCCCAGGACATGGCCCTGCTCGCGCAAGCGCTCCTGGGCGGCAGCCCCGACTCGAGCCTTTTGGCGCCGCTTTCCGAGCGGCACACGCCGACCGGCGTGGTGCCAGAAGACTTTTACGGCTACGGCCTCGAGATCGACGACGGCAAGCGGCCCACCGTGGTATTCCACGGCGGCTCGGTCCAGGGCTTCCGGGCCGACCTGGCGCTTTTGCCCGACGCCGGCGTGGGCGTGGTCGCCATGGTCAACGCCGACTGGTACTACCCCAGCGACATCACGAACGCCGGCTTGCAGGCCTTCGTCCAGCTCGCGGATGTGCGCCCGCCTGCGCCGGCGCCCAGCGAGCGGTGGCCGCTGCTTACCGGCAGCTACCAATCCGTCGTGTTTGGAAAAATGGAGGTGCGCGTGCAAAGCGGGGGCGCCGGTCTCGAGGCCCAGTTTGTTGATCGCAGCTACACGTCACCGCTCATGCACGATTTCTACGACAACTACTTCGTCGATTGGCGCGGCGACCCGTGCGGCGCGATGGCGCCCATCACGTTCTGGTCCGACGGCGCGGGGCGGGCTCAGTACATCGTGTCCGTGTTCGGCGTCGCTGGCCGGCTGTGAGAGGCTTGAGTTTTTTCTTTGGCCCTCCAGCCCTGCCGGCAGGCCTCCTGGGTGAGTCTCGCCTCGCCCCGGCTCGCTGCGCTCGCGGGGCCCCCAGGCGGCGCCCCAGCCCGCCACTGTGATCCACGTCAAACCACCAATGGCCGGCTCGGGCGCGCCCCGCGCCGCCCCGGCCACATGTGAGATGGGCTTGAGCCTTTGCGCCGGCCGCGGTATGACCGCAGCGTTGGTTGGGGACCGGGAGGCCAACGATGCGCCCGGTACTGTTGCTGGCCGCGCTTGCACTGACGATCCATCCGACTTTTCACCGACCCGTCGTTTTCGATCCCGATTCTGGGCCCGAGGGCGTGCCGCGCATGCGCCCGCGCCCGAAGATCGATCCCACGATTGCGCCGGAGGCGCTGGCGGCGGCGCGGTTTGAAATCCTGCGCACTGCCCGCGCGGAGGCCCAGCGCATCGAGCGCGCGCCGCGTGCGGCCGTCGCCGGCATGAGCTGGGTCAATCTCGGCCCCACCGACGGGCTTGTGCAGTATGCCGGCCTCACGCTGAGCCACGTCGGCTCCGGGCGCCTGAACGCGATCCGCGTGGACCCGCGCGATCCGGACATCGTGTATCTCGCGAGCGCGGGCGGCGGCGTGTGGAAGACCTGGAACTTCTCGGCACCCGACGCCGAGTGGCATCCCATCACCGAGCTGCTCGGCACGCTGCAGATCGGTGCGATGGATCTCGATCCGCAGCACCCGGACACGATTTTCCTCGGGCTCGGCGACTTTTACGACGGGCTGGCCGGCGTGGTCATGCGCAGCCGCGACGGCGGGCGCACCTGGGACGACCCCATCGCGCTGGGCCGGTCGCTTTCGGTGCGCGACCTGCGCGTCGATCCGGCCGACTCGAGCTCGGTGCTGGTGACGACCGACATCGGGCTCTACCGTTCCGCCGACGGGGGCGATCATTTTGCAGCGGTCGATCTGCCGAATGCAGGCGGGATCACGCTGGCGGAAGCAACCTGGAGCCTGGCCTATGCGGGCGCGGGACATTGGCTCGTCACCGGCGTGCAGGCCTGTGATCGCGGCCTCCGGCCGCCGCGCGCGGCCTACGGTCTGCCGGCCGACGCCTATTGTCGGCTCGGCAATCTCGGCGACATCTGGCGCTCCGCCGACGGTGGCGCGACCTGGACCTCGGCGCGCGCGGCCGCTGCGCTGCCGATCCCGGCCGGCGATTTGGGCCGCATGACGCTGGGCGTGGGCGCGACCACCGATCCCGAGCACACGGCCGTGTACGCGTGGGCGGAAACGGTCGACGAGGGCGCCGCCGGCGGAACCAACCAGCTCGGTGACATCCTGCGCTCGACCGATGGCGGCGCGACCTTCACGTCGGCGCGCGGCGCGCTGTCGAATCCGATCGCGATTTCCGGCTCGACGTATGACTGCCGCGACATGAACCTCGGGCACAACCAGAGCTGGTACAACCAGGCCGTCGCCGTCGATCCGACGAACGACGCCCACGTGATCATCGGCGGGCAGGTGTGCGGCATGCGCACGACCAGCGGCACGGCGCCCAGCCCGCGCTGGGACAACGTCTCGTACCAGGGCGATCTCGACGTGGTGCGCTGCGGCGCGCTGAGCTGGGTGCATCCCGATTGGCACGCGGCCGCGGTGGTGCCGCTTCCAGACGGTGGCGTGCGCGTGTATGTGGGCACCGACGGCGGCGTATTCACCGCCGACAACGTGTTCTCGGCGGCGGCCGGGCACGAGTGCGACATCCAGTGGCAGGACCACAACCACGGTATCGTGAGCCATCAGCTCTATGCGCTGGCGTCCGGGGATCCATCGCTGGGCAACCCGGACCTGGTCTATGGCAGCCTGCAGGACAACGGGACCTTGTATCGAAATCGCGATCGCCCGACCGAGTTCGACATGATGTCGTTCGGCGACGGCGTGGGCAGCGTGGCCACGCCCGAGATTTTCTGGCTGAGCACGTTCGGGCTCGGCACTGAAGCGCACCGCTACGACTGCCGGCCGGCGCAGAGCGATTGCAGCAAGTTCGAAGGCTGGACGCTGTCGGATCCGACCGAGCCGAGCGGCGATGCGACCGGATTCATCGCCCGATTCGCGGCCGCGCAGGCCGAGCCCGGCGGCGTGGTGCTCTCCTACAGCAACCACAACGTGTGGCGCAGCGAGGCCGCGAACGCGACCTGGCAATCGATCGGCAGTTTCGGGGCGACCATCGAGAACGTCGCCGCGTCGCAGACCATCCCTCATCTGTACGGGGCCGTGTTCGGCAACGGGCACGCGGCCGTCAGCAGCGACGGCACCAGCTGGACCATGTCGGGGGCGCAGCTGGGCGTGGGCGCAGCCATCTCGCAGCGCATGCGCGGCGCCACCTCGATCGCGTTCCCGCCCAGCGGTGGCAACCCGGGCGACGTCTACGTGGTCTCGTCGAACGCGCCCACCCTGGACGACGGCAGGCCGGTGCCGGACTCGATCGGACGCCTGTTCATCACGCGCAATCGCGGGTCGAGCTTTGCGCCGCTCTCGGGCAGCGGGCTGCCCAACGTGCCCATCGAGGTCGTGCGCTACGATCCCGGCGACGCGATGACGCTGTACGCCGGCACCGAGATTGGCGTGTATCGCTCGGCCGACGGCGGCGCGACCTGGGCCCGCTTCGGCGAAGGGTTGCCGATGGTGCGCGTGACCGACATCTATGTGGCGAGAAACTCGAGCCTGCTGCGCGCGAGCACGTTCGGCCGTGGCCTCTGGGAAATTTATCCAACCGCCACCCCGCGAGGCGTGCCCGGCGACGGCGATTTCGATCGCAACGGCGAGCTCGATTTCGTCGATCTGGCCGCCCTGACGGCGCGCCTGGGCACGACGCCGGCGACCACGCAGGCGCCCTTCTACTCTTGGTACTGCGACCTGACCGGCGATGCGAACGCCATCGACGAGGACGACCTGATGCGACTGCTGGCAAGGCTCGGAGGTCACCCATGAAACGCGCGATCATGTTGTGCCTGCTCGCCGCCGCCGCGTGCGGTGACGATGCGCCGGCGGGGCCGTTTGCGTATCACGATCCGGGACCCGGCAAGATCCGCCTGCTGCGCAGCGCGGCGTCGACAAGCGACCTCCTGGTGCTCGATCTTGTGGCCGCGGCCCCGCTGCGCGGCTGGGCGGTCGGGTTCGATCTGCCGCTCGACGGGGATCGGGTCGCGCTCGACGCGACGCCGCTGGTTCCAGGCCGCGCGCTGTCGGCGGGCACGGCGCCGGCACCGAGGGCGGCCAAGGCGGTGATTCCGTCCACCGGCCCTCTGGCCGGAACGCTGGTGGCGGCGCAGAGCGCGACCAGCGGCGACGACGTGGCTCTGCCTGCGGGCACGGTTCTCCTGAGCGTGCGGCTGGTCAAGCGTCCGGGCGCACCGGGCGGCGTGGTCTTCGACGGCGCCGCGCTCGACGGCCGCTTCCGGGCCGGGCTCCTCGACAAACGCGGCAATGTGGTGGTTCCGGCCTCCGACTTCGCGATGGGCAAGCTCACGGTGCGATGAGCCGTCTCGAATCCTGCGCTCCCTGACTGCAACGGCTCTCGGTTATGCTGCATCCAAAACCTGAGTGGAGGCCCCTATGAACGTCTATCTGGCAGCGCTACGGCAGCAGACCAGGATGCTCGAGAACCTGGACCGATGGATCGACATCGCCGTCGAGTACGCGAAGACCAAGAGCTTCGATCCGAGCGTGCTTTTGCAGGCGCGCCTGGCGCCGGATCAATATCCTTTCGTCCGCCAGGTCCAGGCCGCCTGCGATAGCGCGAAATTCATGGCCGCGCGACTGGCCGCCAAGGATCCGCCGAAGCATCCGGACACCGAACAGACGATTGACGAGGTTCACGCGCGAATCCGAAACGTGGTCGCATACTTGAAGACGTTCGGCGAGGAGGACTTCACGGCCGCGGAAACGCGTGTGGTGCCCCTACAGTTCATGCCTGGCAAGGGCATTCGCGGCGCCGATTACCTCTTCGAAATGCAAACGCCGAACTTCTTCTTCCACGTCACCACGGCGTACGCGATCCTGCGCCACAATGGCGTCGGGCTGGGCAAGGCCAACTACATCGGCTCGCTGACGCTGCACGACCTCTGATGTAGGATTGAAGGGGTCAGATGTTCACGATTGCTCGTTTCATCGAGCAGTGCCGCGCCGCGGTCGGCGCACCGGATGCCGAGAAGGCGGTGCGGGAGCTGGTTGCCGAGGCGGTCTCCGACCCGAGAGGTGTGGCGGCAGTGCTGCGCGAGCCCGAGCACGCCGGCTTCGAGCTGCTCTGCCGCGCGCCCGACCTGACCATCCTGAACTTCACCTGGGCACCCTGGATGTGCTTCAAGCCGCACAACCACGCCATGTGGTCGGTCGTCGGCATCTTCTCGGGCCGCGAAGACAACGTGTTCTGGCGGCGAACCGAGCACACCATCGAGGCGGCGGGCGCGCGCTCGCTCGGCATCGGTGAGGTCACGTCGCTGGGACGCGAAATCATCCATTCGGTGGTCAATCCCATCGGCAGAATGACGCGCGCGATCCACGTGTATGGTGGCGACTTCTTCGCACCGCCCAGCCCGCGGAGCGAGTGGGATCCCGAGACGCTGGTCGAGCGGCCCTGGGATCTCGAAGATACCCGGCGCCTGTTCGCCCAGGCCGAGGCCCGATCCCGCGTATCTTGATTGAACCTTGCGATGCGCTGCTGACTGCAGCCCTCGACTGGTGGGGGGGGCCCCAGTGCATGGGACCGGCGAGCGGAAAAAGCCGAGCCGATCGGGTTGGGCTGGTCTCCGACGGTGAGCGCTCGCGAGTGGCGTATCCATTGCATAGAAAGAAGCTCATGCGCTCCCCGCGATGGCGCGCGTTGGCGGGGCTGATCCTGGTCGCCTGCTCGAGCGGGCCCGGCGCCGCACCGTCGACGAGGGACGCCGGCGGCGGCACGGACGGTGCGGACGCGGGCGGCAGTATTGGCGACGCGGGCATCGGCGGCGACGGCATGGCGCTCCGCGACGGCTCGCCTGCCATCGACGACCTGGCGCCGGTACTGGAGCCGATTCGCTCCGCAAACGGGCTTCCGGCCCTGGCGGGCGCCGTATGGAGCGGCCCCCAAATGATCGCCGCCGGCGTCACCGGCGTGCGAAAGCTGGGCGATCCAACCCCGGCCGAGCTCGGCGATCAGTGGCACCTGGGCTCCGACACCAAAGCGATGACCGCGACGCTGGTCGGAATCTACGTCGACCGGGGCGCGCTCGCCTTCGGCGACACCATTTCCACGCTCTTCGTGGGCGAAACCATCGATCCCGGGTACAGCGCGGTCACCGTGCTCGAGCTTCTGCAGCATCGCGGCGGTGCGCCGCAAACGATTCCCCAAGACATCGTGGCGCAAATGGTGAGTGATGGCAGCGCGCCGGGCGCGCTCGGGAACGCGGTCCGCGCCCTGATTTCTCGGCCGCCGGCCCAGGCGCCCGGCACCTTCGTCTACGCGAACGCGGGCTACATGATCGCCGGCGCCGCGCTCGAACGGGTCACCGGTAGGACCTGGGAACAGCTCCTCGTGAGCGACCTGTTCTTACCGCTCGACATGCGAAGTTGCGGCTTCGGAGCGCCCGGCACTGCGGGTGTGGTCGACCAGCCACGGGGCCACGACGTTCCGTCACCTGGCGCGACGCCGGTTCCGATCGAACCGGGTCCGAACGCGGACAATCCGCCGGCGCTCGGACCGGCCGGGACCGTGCATTGCTCGCTCGCGGATTGGGGGAAATTCCTGGCGCTGCACCTGGCCGGTGCGCGCGGCGTCGCCACCGGCTTGGTCACCCCCGCGACCATGCGCACCCTGCAGACGCCGCCTCCGGGCGGTGACTACGCCTGCGGCTGGGGCGTCGTCGATCGCGCCTGGGCGGGCGGGACGGCGCTGGCGCACAGTGGAAGCAACACGCTTTGGTATGTGACCGCGTGGCTGGCTCCGGCGAAGGACCTGACCTTCGCCGTCGTCACCAACCGCGGCGACGACATCGCTGGGACGGCGACGGATCAGGCCTTTGGGCCGCTGATCCAGCGCTACGCCCCGTGAAGCAGCTATTCGATGTCGTTGGCGACGTACAGGCCCGAGCCGCCGGTGACGTTATGCTGCGAGTCGACCTTGCCGATGCGCTCGAAGGTCGAGTAGATGTTGTCGCAGTCGAGGTCGCCGTTGGCGCGCGCGGTAAACTGCGACGCCGTGTCGGTGCCGGTCGAGTCGTACGAGTACTGGTAGTAGAACGGATCGTCGACCGAGAAGTTGAGCGCAGCCCAGGTCCCGGCCGTGTCCTGCCAGAGCGTGGGATCGGGCGGGCACTTTTCACCGGCGTTGGCGCAGCAGTGCGTGGCCGGCGTGACCACGGCCGCCACCGGGAACTGCTTGGCTATGATCGCGCCCGACCGAGTGGCGTGCTCTGACTCGTAGTAGCTGACCGAGGAGTCGTAGAGCTTGCGCACGTTCATCGACGCTTCAGTGGTCTTGGAGCGGCGGATGTATTTCATGAACGCCGGAATCGCGACGGCGGCCAGAATGCCGATGATCGCGACCACGATCATGAGCTCGATGAGCGTGAAGCCCTTAGCCCGGGTCCTGCTTCGTAAGGTTTCCAGCATCCACTCCTCCTGTTCGGCCAGCCGATGGGTTGGCGTTTGCGTTCGAGGCTGTCGCTGCAACCGGCGTGCCCCAGGTCACGTCTCGCAATTTCAATCATTTCAGGTGCAGTTGCCTCTTCACGCGTGCCGCTTTCTGTCTCCGCGGTGACAATTCACGGCACTCGCTTGTCTCGGTGGTAGGCGCATCGGCTGCCATCGAAAATGGTGCGCTCATCAATGATGGATACATGAACGCACAGCTCAATCGGTGTGCGCGTGAAAGTTTCTTGGAGTGCCTATAAGCTTCTTTAGGACTGACAGCGCAGGTCGGGGTTCGTCGGGCGATCCGCCACCCCCTCGCGAGGGCGTTGAACTCCGCTCAGAGCGGACGTAGAGTCCCCTCCATCTTGCCCGAGGAGCTCATGATCGGAACTGCGAATCATTGGATCGAGGAAATCGCCGCGCTGACCACCCCGGACCGCATCCATTGGTGCGACGGCACGGAAGAGGAGCGCCAGCGCCTGTCGGCCCAGGCGGTCAAGACCGGCGAGCTCATCGAGCTGAACCAGAGCAAGTTGCCCGGCTGCTACCTGCACCGCAGCCACCCGAGCGACGTCGCGCGCTCGGAGCACCTGACCTTCATCTGTTCGCGCCGCCAGGACGACGCCGGTCCCACCAACAACTGGATGGCGCCGGCGGACGCGCGCGAAAAGGTAGGCGCGCTCTTCCGCGGGTCGATGAATGGCCGCACGATGTACGTGATGCCCTTCCTGATGGGGCCGCCCGGGTCGACGTTCGCCAAGGTCGGCATCGAGGTCACCGACTCGATCTATGTGGTGCTCAGCATGCGGATCATGACCCGCATGGGCCACGTCGCCCTCGAGCACCTGAAGGCCGGCGGCGGCGAGTTCACCAAGTGCCTGCACTCGCTGGGCGACCTGTCGCCCGATCGGCGCTTCATCCTTCACTTCCCCGAGGACAACGAGATCTGGTCGATCGGGTCGGGCTACGGCGGCAATGCGCTGCTCGGCAAGAAGTGTCTGGCGCTTCGCATCGCGAGCGCCCTCGGGCGCAAGGAAGGCTGGCTGGCCGAGCACATGCTGATCCTGGGCGTCAAGACGCCCAAGGGCGACACCCACTACATCTGCGGTGCTTTCCCCTCCTCGTGCGGCAAGACGAACCTCGCCATGCTGGTGCCGCCGCCGTCGCTGCGTGAGCGCGGCTATCAGGTCTGGACGGTCGGCGACGACATCTCGTGGCTGCGTCCTGGCGAGGACGGGCGCCTGTGGGCGGTCAACCCGGAGGCGGGCTTCTTCGGGGTTGTGCCTGGAACCAGCTCGCGCACCAATCCCAACGCGATGGCGACCATTGCGAAGAACACGATCTACACCAACGTCGCGCTGCGCCCCGACGGCACCGTGTGGTGGGAAGGTCACGATGACCCACCGCCCGAGCAAGCGCTCGACTGGCAGGGCCGCCCCTGGACGCCGCAGTCGCCCGAGCCGGCCGCGCATCCGAATAGCCGCTTCACGACACCGGCCGCCCAGTGCCCCTCGATCGCGCCCAACTGGGAGGATCCGGCCGGGGTACCGATCTCGGCCATCCTGTTCGGCGCCCGGCGCCAGCGCGTGGTGCCGCTCGCGTACCAGGGGATGTCGTGGCAGCACGGCGTGTTCCTGGGGGCGACGCTGTCGTCGGAGACCACGGCGGCGGCGGCCGGCAAGGTGGGCGTGCTCCGCCGCGACCCGATGGCGATGCTGCCGTTTTGCGGTTACAACATGGCCGATTACTGGGGGCACTGGCTGAAGGTCGGCGAGAAGCTCATCAACCCGCCCAAGATCTTCCGCGTCAACTGGTTCCGCACCGGCGACAATGGCAAGTTCCTGTGGCCGGGCTTTGGCGAGAACCTGCGTGTGCTGCAGTGGATCATCGACCGCTGCACCGGCAGCGGCGAGGCCGAGCGGACGTTTTTGGGTTGGGTGCCGACGCGGCGCGCGATCGACCGCACGGGCATCGACGTGTCCGACACCATGATGGATCAGCTGCTGCACGTGGATCGGATCGACTGGCTCGACGCCGTGTCGGCGCAAGCCCTGTTCTTCGAGAAGTTTGGCGACCGGCTGCCGGAGCCGATTCAGGAGGAGCACGAGGCGCTCGCGCGGCGCGTCTCGACGGCGCTGCAGCAGTTCTTCTACAAGTGACGATGCGCTGAGCCATCGAGCGCGCGGACGAGGCTCCTCATGGGCGAGGGCCTCCTGTGCCTACATGGCGCCGGCCGCGGAGGCGGCACCGAGCAGAAGGTCCGGGCTGGGATTCTTGCCGAACGGATGCTCCTCAAGGCGGAGCGCGCTCGCGAGATACGCCCACAAGCCGGCGACGGGAGGGCTGGAAGGAGGCGGTGCGCCGTCGGGCGTCTGCCGCCCGGCGGTGCCGGTCTTGACGTAGCGTCCGATGACGGTGGCAGTGCCGCCCGGCTCATGATCGGAAGCGCCGACGGTGCGACTGAACTCGCCGAGCAGAACCATGACGACGTTGCGGTCGGGGAGCGCGAGGGCGCGGCCCACGAAGGTGCGCAGGGCCGGCATGATGGTCGCCATGATCGTGCGCGCCTCGTGTCCATTGGTATCGCCGTGCGTGTCGATCTGCCGGTCGGGCCGCCCGACG
>Ga0126376_10002146_pt1 | contig 11070 bp, 10 predicted proteins | sample PanSoiMetPlot_15_FD_92760 | JGI IMG/M metagenome (GOLD analysis project Ga0126376, IMG submission 92760) | Tropical forest soil microbial communities from Panama - MetaG Plot_15 | ecosystem: Environmental > Terrestrial > Soil > Tropical forest > Bulk soil | place: Panama | collected 2016-02-17
GCACTTCTTCCGCTCTCCGATGAAGAGGCGATAGCCCTCCCTCTCCTCGAGATAGTCCAGCAGATCCACGAGGTGGTGCTGTGCCTTCGCCAACCGATTTCGTCCCGCCAGGTCCTCCGCGTCCTTCGCGTCGCGCAGCGCCTGCAGGCTCTGCTGCACCGACTGACTGTTCGCGAGGGCAGGAAGCGCGAGTCGCTCGCGGAACTTGTAGGACGAGATGGTGTCGAGCTCCATGCCGTGCTGCCCCTTCGTCCGACTCATCACCACCTTGCCCAGGGCTTTCTGTTCAGGGTGGAAGAAGTTGAAAGGCCCCACCGGGAAGCCCGGGCCGGTGGTAGAGAATGCGTCGCGGACCGCTTCCGCCAGGCGAAACGCCACTGGGTCGTGCGAATAGGGGCTGTAGCGCGCTAGCACCACGATCCATCCGAAGTACCGAACGATCAGATAGAGCGTCTCTTCGGCATACGCACCGTCTGGATAGCGCTTGCGTAGTGTCCGGAGGCCGTCGAGCTCGAGAATGCTGTAGATCCGACTCTGCAAGTCTTCGCATGCCGACATGAACGGGTTGACGTACAGCGCGGCCAGCCGGTCTCGCCTGGCCTGGCGCTCCTCCTCCTGCGATTCCGACCACGTCCAGACCGCCCACAGTCCCGCCGCGATCGAAATGAGCCACTGCATGGGAAGCTCCTTATGGAGATGATGATCGCATCGTACTCCTCGCGAGCCGGCCGCAGGGTGATAGAGTGAGTGCGAGGCGCAGGCCTCTCTTTTCGCAAGGTCTAAGGGTGTGAGCGTAGCCTGGAAGCTTCAGAGAGAAGTCATCCTGCTTCTGGCCTGGAGCCCCGCCATTCTGCTCCAGCTCGCGCATCCCTTGGTGGCTCAGGGCGTTGCCGATCACAGCTCCTTCAGCCGTGAGCCGTGGGGGCGGACGCAGCGCCTACGCCGTACGCTCGACGCGATGCTCGGACTCTGCTTCGGTTCCGAGGGAGAGGCCTTCGCCGTCGCGGCGCGGATCAATGCGATTCATGACCGCGTCCACGGCCGGATCCCGGAGGCCGCCGGCCTGTTCCCCGTCGGGACATCCTATTCGGCCCACGACCCGGCGTTGCTCGCGTGGGTTCACGCGACGTTGCTCGACATGAATCTGCGCGCCTACGAGCTCTTCGTGGCGCCCATCGCCGCCGAGGACAAAGACCGCTACTGCGCCGAGGCCAGCGCGATCGAGGGGCAGCTGGGCATCCCCGAGGGGCGTCTCCCGCGGAGCTTCGACGCCCTTCAGGGGTACGTCGAAGCAATGCTGGCAAGCCGGGAGATTCTCGTGACCGCCGTGGCGCGGACGCTCGCGCGCATGATCGTCTATCCCGACGCGCCACGGGTCGCCGCGCCTGCGCTCGCGCTGATGCGGGCGATCACGCTCGGTCTGCTGCCGCCGGCGATCCGCGACGGCTATGGCTTCGCCTGGACCGCACGGCATGAGGCCGTGCTGCGTCGGTCGGCCGGGCTCGTCCGCAGGCTGCTGCCGCTGACACCGCCGTGTGTTCGCTACTGGCCGGCGGCGCGCGCCGCGTTGCGCGCCGCGAGTCGATCCGGTTGTCCGCTGCATATCTTCCAGGGGCGCCCGTAACGCGATGGCCAGGGCACCGCTCGACAAGGACTACTACGCGATCCTCGGTGTCTCGCGGGCGGCCACCGAGGACGAGATCCGCCGCGCCTATCGGCGTCAGGCTCTGCAGTGGCATCCGGATCGCCGCCCCGGCGATGCGCGAGCGGCCGAGCGCTTCAGAGAAGTCAGCGAGGCCTACGCGGTATTGGTCAATCCAGCGCGGCGGCGCGAGTACGACGAGGCTTCGCGAGCCGGCGCGGCGAGCACGTTCCGGCATAGCCAGGACGAGCTATTCCGCGACCTGTTCGCCGATCGGCGGGCGAGCGCCGTGTTCGAGGAGCTCGCTCGCGAATTCGAGCGCATCGGGATGCGCGTGGATCGACACTACTTCCGCCAGACGCTCTTCGGTGGCCGCGCGGTCGTCGTTGGAGGCGTGTTCGTCATCTCGCCGCTCACCCTGGTAGGCCCAGTGTTCCGCGTCGCCCGGGCAATGCTGCGCGGCGCCCGCTCGGCCGCGCCGGTACGAAGCGGTGAGGCTCGCCCGCTTCCGGGTCAGGGGCAGGGGATTCTGGCGACACTGATGCGGCTTGGCCGGAGCTTGCTGGCACAACCGCAGAATGCCGGGTCGGCGCCGGCGCATATCGCCGCCGAGGACGTGACCTTGCGGCTGTCTCTCACCCCTCGAGAGGCGCAGCTGGGCGGCGAGCGGCGGGTCACCCTCGACTCGAGACCCGACCCCGAGGACGTGAAGGTCACCATCCCGGCCGGCATCCAAGCGGGCACACGACTCCGCCTTCGCGGCAAGGGGCGCCCACGGCCCGACGGCTCGCGCGGCGACGCCTACCTCGCCGTCGAGATCATCGAGCCGCGCTCCAGCTGAGTCCTGGTCCAAGGCCCGGCCGCCCACGCCATCGCACCCCGCCCAACGCCGCCAATCGGGCAATCCCCTGAATGCACGCGAACGGGTGATCTGCCGATTCCGGCCGTAAGGCGGGATGTAAAAACGATCGGTCCCGGCGGCTGAGCCGGGTCAAACTTTCTACGCCGCGCTTCGTCGAGCTCGGCGCGCGGTGCGACATTCACTCGGCGCCGAGACGAATCGCATCGCCTGACACCGGCCGCTGCGCTTGTGGCGGCCGCTCCTCGCGAAAACGCCGGCCTCGCTCTTCGCTCCACGGGCGGTGGAGCTACGCGAAATCGTGAGAGACCCCGGGCGCGACTGCGGGTGCGTCGCTACGAAAGCGACAAGTCGCGGTTGGCGCGCCGGCAATGCGAGGACATGACAGCGGGCCGGCGGGAGCCCTTCGCGCTCCTGGCACGTGAGTTGCCGTACCAAACGGTTACGCGCATGAGGCCGCTGATCGGGCGCTCGCGCGTCGTCTCGGTCAGCAGTGTGCTGTCATCTCAACCATGCAGGGGGACCACGATGTCGAACCAGGAATATCGGGTGATGGCCGACGAGAAGCATCATCGAGCCGCCGACGCTCTGCATCGCCTCGCGGCTGTTCTTCGCAATGCGACACGCAACCTCGAGCGGGACGGTGGCCGCGGCCCGATCGCGACCGCTGTCGATCGGGCCGCGGCCGGAGTCGATTCGATCTCGATGTACGTGCGCGAAACCAATTTTCCAACGATGCTCCGGGACGCCGGCCGGCTCGCACGGCGCCGGCCTGAGCTGTTACTCGCCGGCGGATTCTTGGGCGGCCTGCTCCTGGGGCGTTACCTCGAAACGTCGAGACGCCCCGCGCAGCGCTGGACGTCCACGGGCCGCTGGCTCGAAGCGCTCCAGAAGGGCACACAGGTCGTCGCGGAGGCTGCCGACACGTTGAAGCAGGGCGTCGAGGCTCGAGGCTTGAATCCTGGAAATATTGCCGAAAAAGTCTCCGAATCCCGGCTCGCGAAACACGTCGCGACGGCTGGCGACCGTTACTGGAGGAAGTGATGAAAGCAACCACGGTCAGAGAGCTCCGGGACGCGGTCGTCCATCACGCGACCGAGGAAGAGCGCGAGATGTTTCCGGTCGCTCAGGAAGGGCTCAGCGCGCAGCTCGAGGAGCTCGGCAAGCAGATGGCGGCCCGGAAAAGGCAGCTGGCAACCCCCGGCCTCCAAAAGGCCAAGCGGGCGGTCAAGAAGGTCCTGCGCAAGAGCGCTTGAAGCGTAGCGGTCAGCGCATCTCCTGCCCGCGGCGTCCTCCGGCAGCTGGCGAGTCTTTACGGCAGCGAGCTGATCTGAATGTTGCGAAACGCCACTCGACCCGTGTGGGTCTGGATACCGACGTAGCCAGATGCCGGATCGACGCTCGGGGGTTTGCCACGATAGCCGTCCGTGTTCGTGAACCGCGTCGAAGGTAGTCCGTTCAACCTCACCGTGTAGGTCTGGCCCGACGCCTCGATCTCGTAGGTATGCCAGGTGTTCGCAGACAGCTGCTGCGTGTTCACATAGTCTTGCTGCCCAGGATTCGTACCGATGCTCGTGATCTTGTAGATCGCTCCTGTGCGGTTATATGGGAAGCCGTCAGTCTCGTTGAAGCGTGTGTCGCCGCGCGCCTCCTCGTCGATCTGCACCTCGAATCCCGTGTCGACGGCGACGAAAGCCGCGTTGTCGTAGCGATACGTCACGGCTGGGTTGGTGCGATCCGGGACCCGTTTCTGAGGATTTCTGAAACGGACGAAGACTCCAGAGTTGTCGTTGCCGAGTCCGCGGGGGTGGGGCAGCATGAATTCAAGTCGGAGAATAAAGTTCTCGAACGTTTCGGTTGGATAGAACAGAAGCCCCAGCGAATTCCCGGGCTGGGCGACGAGTGCCCCATCGATCAGCGCGAAGGCGCCGCCCCCGACCTGGCGCCAGCGCCGGAACGTCTTTTCGGTGCCGTCGAAGAGATATTTGTACTGCGGTCCGGGCGCCGCGATGACCGGCGGGGGCATGAGATGGTCGGCGGTCCGGCGGCTCAGAGCCACGCCGGTCAGCATCGGATTCGGTGATCCCAGAGTCGGTAGCAGCGCCGGTCCGACGGCATACAGATTGTCGGCTTCGTGGAAGCGGCCCCACTCGTCCGTCACGCCCCAGCGGTTCGGGTCGGCGCTGCTCGCCGGGTCCTCGCCCATCCACAGTGTTCCGCCCTCGTGGTGCGTCGAGCTCAAGACGTCTCTCCGGAAGTCGAGTGATGGGACTGTCGACTGCCATCCCTCGGGCCCAAGATATTGAATCGGCCCGCCGTTCGCGAGAATGCCGGCCACCTCCTCCGCCGCTTGGTCCATCACGTTCCACAGGTCGACGTCCTTCGTGCCCCGTGGGTCCTGAGCGTCCTTGGGTTGCGCCTCGAGCCGCACGAGCGCCCGCGGCTGATTGAAGTCGAACGGTCCTTGCGGCCCCTGGAGGTCGAGACGGATCCTGTTCTGTGGATCAGGCGAGCTTCGGTCGCTGACCATCTCGCCGATGCCACGCAGCGTGACCACGATGAACTCGTCGGTCAAGCCACGGAACTGATCGATATCATCGATGCTCGGGAGCTTCTTGAAGAGCTCCGCCTCCGAGTTCGTCTCGAGCTGTCCGACGCCCGACGCGGTGATCTGCAGATGGAAGTGACCGGGCGACCCGTTTGCCCGCCGGGAAATGCCCTTGACGAATAGCGCCGAGACCTGGAGCTCTGGGTTGCGTGCCGGATCGAGCACGGTCCCGAAATTCGCGCGCGGGATCCTGGTCGTGAGATTCGAGCGCAGATGAGCCATGAGGTTGCGTCCGATCAACCCGTGCGCATTCGGCAGCGTGCTGAGGGCGAGGCGGGTGTTCTCGATGGTGCCAAGAGCCAGGAACACGTTGCCGCTGGGCGGCACGTCGATCGGGACCGGCCCTGGCACCGTCTGCGAGTTGACCCAGACGCGCGTGATGCGCCGGTCCTGGCGCTCCAGTCGGATCACGTGCGCGTTGTCCACGATCATCAGACGCTTCACCGCGTCCTTCTGGGTCGACTGAGCCTCGGGTGGGCACGCCTGCTCCGCCTCGCTCTGCGCGATCCGCGAGCCTCTGATCAGGAGCTGTACCGCGTTGAACTTGTTCAACGGGAAGAATCCCGGGCGTGGCGACGTCGACTGGATGGCCAGCGGCGCCTCGAGGTCGTCGATCGTGTTGAGTGCGCCCCGGTTCCCGGTCAGGCGCGTTTTGACGCTCGCCCGGCTCTTGAGACCGGTGAAGAGTGTGTCGCGCAGTGCCTGGTGCAACGGGCCGAACACGAAATCGTTTGTCGCTGCGGTACCGATCTGGTCGGCCGCCTGGTCCAGGTAGGACGCCAGGCGACCTCCGGTCGGGACGACGGGCGTCGTGAGGTCGCGCTTCACGCTGGGCGGCCAGGGAGGCACGGGTAGCTCGGAGTCGATCAAATACGGCGACCATCCGCCCCAGAACACAGACCGACCGCCAACGCAAAACGCGAGCCCCGGAAATCGCTGGTTCCAGTTTCGCGGGCTGTCGGAGTTCCAAGGCACGCCCCAGACCTCTCCGGTGTCCAGCCCTGGGGGCAGGTTCTGGACGTGCTCTGGCAGCACGTAGGGTCCGGCTTCGAGGACCAAGATGCGGTGCGCATGCGTCTGGTCGAGCCGCTGTAGCCGCGTGGCGAGGACGGTGCCGAACGAACCGCCTCCGATCACGATGAAATCGAAGGGCCTCGCGGTCGGCTGCTTGGAAGGATCAGTGCTGGCAAGAGCCTCGTCGAGACCGTTGCAGACATAGCGTCCCGTAACATCGAGCGTGAAGTCAGTACGCTGTGACCCGCTGCTGGTCGCCATGGTCGATCTCCTCTTCTCCAGCGGACGTCGGAGCTCGATCAGTGATCACGCCTGGGGTCCGTAAGCAGGAACTGTTCCATCGTGAACGTCAGCAGTGGTGGGGACTTCTCGAGCGTGACCCGCCGTTCAAATGATCGCGGTGACCTGGGGATGATCAGCATATTGATCAGTCCACCCGAGTGCGTCGCAGGAATTGCTGGGCCTAGAGCGGTTGCCGTGAGAGCTGTCTACGGCGCGTGATCCGCCTCGCACGAAGAACCTTCTAGCGGCTGATGCCTCGACTCCTGGCGTCTTTCATAGGCGCGCCTCGGTCGGATGTCAAGGCGATGCGGTAGGGTGGGGCCGGGCTGAAGTGTTCTTCAGCCCGGCGCCGCCTCAGCGTTCCGCCGCCATATCCGCGACCAAACGCTGGACGTTTGCCACGATGCGCTCACGCGCTGCGGCATAGCCGTCGCTGACCGCCGGAACATCCCACTGATCCACGCGCTGCCCTCTGGCTGGAGCGATGTCGCAGCCAAAGCTCACGACGCGGGTTGCGCTCTGGAGGTCGTAGAGCGTGACGGGCCGCGGGCGGCCCGGCGTTGCTTGCAGCCCGTCGGCCGCGAGTCCCTTCACGGCACCCGGCGCGAGCTCCGCGTCCGGCTCGGTGCCGGCCGCCACCGCATCGATCGCGAGGCCGCGTTCCACGGCCAGCCGGCGGAAATGCGCCGCCCCGACCACGCTCTTCGCCGCGCCGTGGAGACAGACGAAGAGTACCCGCGGCCGCGCGTTCGTCGAAGTCTGCGCCCGGCAGAATGCGTAGAAGGCGTCGTACATCGGAAACTGTCGCGCCATGTTGTCGAAGTCGTCGCGGCTGGTCGCCTGGAAGCCCGTCGCCGCGGCGTAGAGTCCCGCCGACTCGGGCGTCAGCGCCCGGTCGTCGGTATCCGCGCCGCGCACGATGGGCGCAAGCGCGGCGAGTGCCGGATCGGCGAGCTCGTACCGCTCGACGAACGCATCGAACGAGCAACGCGGACCGTGATGACCGAGCTCGACATTGGGAATGTCGTAGGGGATCGCGTTCTCGCGCTTCGCAGCCTCGCGAACCTTGTCGGACGGGACGAACAGGAATTCAGGCGTCGGGTCGATGAAGCGCGTGATCAACCACGGACAGGCGATGCGATCGACACGCGCGCGTTCTCGGGTTACCCACTTCATGGCGATCTCCTCATCAGCGTGAATGTTGACGACGCCGAAACGGCGCCGGGCACGAACGCAGGCGCTTCAGGCATCGAGCTTGACCACAGTGCCACGTCCGGACGCACTCGCTTTCTCGTACACCGCGACCGCAGCCGCGACGTCCTGCAGCGCGGTTCCCGAGCTGTCGAAGATGGTGATCTCGTCCGGGCTCGTACGACCGGGCCGACGACCGATCACGACGTCGGCAAGCTCTGCGTGTACCTGCTGCGCCGTCAGGACGCCGGCCGCCAGGGCGTGATGTAGCTCACCGATCTCGGCGCATTGATGAAGGACGTCGACCACCACGGTCGCGGAGGCGAGCAGAGACGGCTCGAGCTCTTGCTTCTCCGGGTTGTCTGCACCGACCGCCGCGATGAAGATGCCGGGCATGACGTCTCCGGAGCCGAGGAACGCCCGGCGGGAGGTGGTGCACGTCACACACACGTCGCTCTCTCGAAGGGCCGAGCGAAGATCCTTCGACGGTTCCACCTGAACGCCATGCCTGGCGCTGGCACGCGCCGCCAGATCCTCCGCACGCGCGTGATCGATGTCGACCAGCATGATCCGGCGAAGGGGAAGCACGGCCGCGAGCGCGGCGAGCTGAACTTCACCCTGTACGCCGCAGCCCACGACTGTCGCGGTGGCGGCATCGGGGCGAGCGAGGAACTTCGCGGCCACGGCGGTCGCGGCGCCGGTGCGTAGCGCGGTCACACTCCCGGAGTCCATGATGGCCAGCGGAGTGCCGTTGGCCGCATCGGCCAGCACGATCGTTCCCTGGATCGTCGGCAATCCCCATCGCCGCGGGTTATCCGAAAAGTTGGCGTTGGTCTTGGCGGCGAAGTAGCTGCGCCGGCCGACGAGTCCGGCCGCCTTGATGTGGAAGCCTCCGCCCGAGGCGTGAACACTCAAGACGCCCGGGCCGAGCGTATGCCCTTCGGCATGCAGCCGGAATGCGTGCTCCACGGCGTTGATGCACTCCGGTAGCGACAGGAGATCGAGCACGTCGGCCCGCGACAGGACCAGGGTCACGATGCACCCTTTCGCGACGTGGTGGCGTACAGACCTTCGAACAAGGCCATCCCCTGCGCGAGCACTTGATGGTCGTCGGTTGAGGCCGCCAGCAGCGCGCGTACCGCGACATCGATGCCGCGCGCCTCCTCGCGAGCGTATTTCCCGTCACGCAAGTCGGCCTCGTGCACGACCTCCGCCAGCCGCGCCAGCCGCCGATCGCGCAGGCGTCCGCGCTTGAGCAAGGTTTCGAACGTGCAGTCCTCGCCCTGATGACTGAGCTCCACGCCGGGCGCGTCGAACGGGATCGCATCGTGCGGAAACTCCGCCGGCGGTGCGAAGAGGAACTGGGCCTCGGGATCGATGAAGCGCTTGATCAGCCAGGCCGACGCGATCCGGTCGATGTGCGGGCGCGGGCGCGTCACCCATTGCCGCCCCTTGAGCTTCGTCAGATCGAGCATCGGCCGGTCTTCACGGCGTACCGGTTCCGGACGTCGAGTCCGCATAGCGATGACCTCCTCGAGACGCCGTACCTCCGCGCCTCCGGGGGCACCGAAGAAATCGACGTCGCGGATGCGTTGGTGATCCTTGGTAAGTCGCGCCAGCTCCTCCTGCACGCGCCCGCTCTTGGCCGCTGACTTCTGCTCGAGGCGCTTGAGGACTTTGCGGTACCGCGCGGCGAGCTGCCGGTAGTCGAGATCGCGCGGCTCGTGGAACAGGCGGAGCACCTCGTCCTGACCGACGTTCTCGATCTGCTGGATTCGGATCAGCGTCGCGTCTCCGCCCTCGCGCTGGATCTCCTGTGCGAGCCACTGAAAGTCCTCGTATCGCTCCGGCGTATCCGGCAGCAGATAGGCGGAGCGTTTCAGCGGCACTGCGCCGAGCGACCGCAACCGACGCCACACGCGCACGCGGAGGCTCGACGGGGAGGGCGGCAGTCCCACCAGCAGGAGGAGCAGCGTGCTCATGTGACTCATGAAACAATAGTTTCATTGTAGTGTCAAGTGCTGCCTCGCGACGCCTTGCCTTGACATCGTGGTGAAACTACTGTTTCATTAGGTAACAAGACAGTAAAAAGAAGGGTTGGTCATGGAAGACATGGACAGCTACGTGATCGAGTACATGATTCGCGAGCGACTCACCAACGCTCGGGCGAGGGCGCGTGTTGCCGCGCAGCTCCGGGATGCGAACGGCCCGCGGAGACACGACGTCGTCAAGACTCGGTTCGCGCGTCTCCGCGGAGAGCTCGTGAAGGGACTCCGGACGATGGCGGGCGAGATCTCGTATGCGAGGCCAGGGGGGACGCGAATCGCGAAGCATTCGTAGCCAGAGTCACGACCGGTCCGGGACTTCAAGGAGAAGACGCAATGACCTACATCGTCAAACCACTGTCGTTCGAACCGACGAAGCTGACAGGGCTCTCGGAGAAGCTCATCGTCAGCCACTGGGAGAACAACTACGGAGGCGCCGTGCGACGGCTGAACGCCATCACGGCACAGCTCGCCGAGCTCGATTTTTCAAAGGCGCCGATCTTCGCGATCAACGGCCTGAAGCGCGAGGAGCTCATCGCCACCAACTCGATGATCTTGCACGAGCTCTACTTCGAGAGCCTCGGCGGCGACGGCATGTGCGACGGCGCTATCGAAGAGGCGCTGACGCGCGACTTCGGGAGTGTCGGTCGTTGGCGAGCCGAGTTCGTTGGCACCGGCAAGGCGCTGCGCGGCGGATCCGGGTGGGTGCTCCTGACCTACTCGCTTCGTGACCGTCGCCTCGTCAATCAGTGGGCGGCCGATCACACGCACGCGCTCGCGGGCGGAACGCCGATCCTGGCGCTCGACATGTACGAGCACTCGTATCAGCTCGACTACGGCGCCTCGGCCGAGCGGTACGTCGACGCGTTCATGGACAACCTCAACTGGGCGCACGTGACGCGGCTGCTCGAGGCCCATGCACCCCGCTACCGCGAATCAGAATTCGAGGCATGGAGGGCCAGTCGATGAGCAGGCACGGATCGGGCGTAGTGGAGCAAAACACGACCAGACGACGCGGTGTCGGCTTGCGCGCACTCGACCCCGAGCGCTCGTCGCCCGGATTGACGCTCTTTGCTCCTCTCATCTGGGGAGAGGGAAAGGTCTATCTCGTGGACCTTCATGGTGAGGTGGTCCACACCTGGAACCTGCCGTACCCGCCAGGCCTGTCCGGGTATCTCACCGAACGGGGCACGCTGTTCTACAACGGGCGTACGTCGGAGGAGAGCTTTCTCAGTCGGTTCCCGTTCAAAGGCGGTGTGGTTCTCGAAGCGGACTGGAACGGCAAGGTCTTGTGGGAAGTGCGCCATCCGGACCACCACCACCACGGCATCCTGCTCCGCAATGGCAACGTATTGCTGAACTGCATGGGCCGGGTTCCCGACGATATCGCCCGCCGTGTCAAAGGGGGAGTGGAGGAGGACCGTTTTCC
>Ga0126376_10002147_pt1 | contig 11069 bp, 5 predicted proteins | sample PanSoiMetPlot_15_FD_92760 | JGI IMG/M metagenome (GOLD analysis project Ga0126376, IMG submission 92760) | Tropical forest soil microbial communities from Panama - MetaG Plot_15 | ecosystem: Environmental > Terrestrial > Soil > Tropical forest > Bulk soil | place: Panama | collected 2016-02-17
CATTCGGCCGGCACGGAAGCTATCGTAAGTAAGTCCCTGTGCACGCGGATTTCTGCATGCGAATTCAAATCGCTCGCCTTGTATCGCCCGCGGGGCCTCGTCCTCGGTCTGTTATCGCAGGCATAAGCGCAATGCTTCGCCACGCCTGCACCTCTGGCCCAGCCAACAAGGGATGCGAAACCCAGGCGATCCAACGGTGGCTCGGTCATCGCACAACAACGAGCACAGCGGGTCTAAACAGCCAATCCGCGAGAGCCGCTCGCGGGAGAGTTTCTAATCTATTGTCGCAATATCAGTAACGGTTCGATTTGACAAATGACATATATGTCATGGTTTCTGATTGGTATATTCGTTGAGCATTCAATAGCATATCTTTCAGGTATGATGTTCCTCAGATGTAATCAGACACACCCAGGAACGACGCTCGCAAACCATTCCCCACCTATGCCCATGCGCTTTGACGTGCGCCCCACAAGCTCAGCCTGCTTGCTTGAGAATAACCGCGGCGGGCGCGCTGGGTGCGATGGCATGAATTCATCCTACTGCGGGCCAAGCCGAAAATCTCACAACGCAAAGGCTCCCGCGAAACTCTCAGTTCCACGTAAAATGTTGGTAATTCTCTTTAATGAGAGCATCCATTATTTAATAGGAGGAAAGTGGCCAGACTCGTCAGACCGTCGCGCGTCGTCCGTAGTCAATTAGAGCTTTCGCCCGCTTCCCTGACAGAGATTGCGATATCGTCGAATGATGGCGCCATCCGAGGGTGTTTGGGGCGCGGTCCGAGATCAGGGAGACTGTCATTCGGACGCTCGAAACTATCGCTCAAACATAGACCCTGATGGCTCAGATCGACGCGGGGTCGCCGGAGCCCGGCGTCTTGAACACAATGGGTATGATAATCCCGACTTCCCCGATGTGCCGATTTCGAGCGTTCCTGGTCTAAGGAGAACCATGGCGCCACCGAGCAATCCGGCTCCTAAGCCCCAACCGAATCTTCTACCCTACCGCACCGTCGCCGCGTTGGTGTCGGTCGCCTTTGTGATCGCAAGCGAATCGGCGAACAGCGTCGCACGCTATATTGGGAGCGGCTGCAAGGTATACCGCGCTATGAAATGACAAAGAAATTCGACACCCAGGGTTCGTTAGGACACAAGCAATGAGCGCAATGGTGAAATGCAAGCGGCTCATGTTTTTGGATTGGTGGTGAACTCTGAACCGGGGGAAATGTTTGCAGATGGCCGCCTACTTTAAAGGATAGCTGGGATGACGTAACAACAAGGCAAGGTCATGTTGAATCGCGCCCACGCCTTTGTTCTAGCAATGCGCGAGCCACAGAGAGAGCACCTGCGCCGAATGTTGTGCCAGTTGACCCGGAGAACCATCTTGGACATATCGCGCTATCGTAAGGTCCGGATCGGCAATAGTTGGCCAGACGCTGCCAGGCGCGACTGCTCCCCCACACGGCGTTCCACGAGGCCAATTGTCGAACTTGCGATTCGCCGACTTTTGAAATCTTCGCGACATGCGCGCTCCTGATGAACGCGTTTATCCATGATCCGATCGGGTTTTCCTTGAATGTTCAGCAGCACGTTCCAGAGCTTTCTTGGCTAGGGCCTGGCAGTGATCTCGATATTCGGCGATCTCTTCAGCGGTGAGTTGTTCAATACCAATGAATCTGTTTTGGGCTGCGGAGCTCCGTATGAGTTCATCTAACTTCGCCTGAGTGGCCGTCGCATCACGATTCTGAGTGTTCTGGATTACGAACACCATCAAGAACGTCAGAACGGATGTTGCTGTGTTGATGACGAGCTGCCACGTATCGGAATAGTGGAAAAGTGGGCCAGTTGCGAGCCATATGAGAACTAGCAGGAGCGCAACGATAAAGGTCGTCGAACGACCAGTTTGGTACGCAACTGCGCTCGAAATCTGCGAAAAGAGCCTGTTCAGCAGTTACCTCCGTGGCATCTCAAGTCTGCGACACTACAAATGTTTCTGCTGCCCGTCTCGTGGCGGCTTTGCACTGACGCATTGAGATCATGTCCGACGCAGGGTTCTCGCGAACGCGCCAGCGGCCTCGTGAAGTTCGTCATCGACACCTTCCAAGTTCCGCAGGTACACGGACTGCGAGCGCTGGCCAAAGGGCGGCGGCCGTCCTCTCACCTCTTGTAAACAGAGCGCTAAAGCGGACCGTCTTGTCCATGCTGGTCGTGCCGCCTCGCTTCTCGACCACCAATGACCGCACTTGATCTTTTGCTCCACTGCGTTGGCAGCGATTAGTGGGCAAGGGAATCTCCCCGGCTGGCCCGCTGCCCGCCGCCGACCAGGGAGCCGATATAAAAAACCACTTCGATGTGAATGCCTTCACATACATCGCGCGTTTGCACCACCACAATGCAGGGGTTCGATAAATCCATGGGTGAAAATCACGCCCAAACTAGGAGCCAACGTCATGACCACCCTTCCTTACGCCCAAGACGCCCGCACCAAGGCAAAGCGCGTCACCATCGATTCCGTTCGCAAGGTCACGGCGGTGCCGGCCGACTTTACCGTCGTTTGCCTCTTGGCCTTAACTGGCCTCGTCGTGACCGCTCTGGTCGCTGCCTGTGTCGGCAGCCCCGATTTTGTGGACTTTCTCGCGCCGGCAGGATAGCTCGCTTCTCCGACGAGCGCTGAGCCTCTGGCGATGCGTGCGCCAACTCGCACCACCGCCAGCCACATGATGCGGTGGCTTTGGCTGCTTGGGCCTCCAAGAGCTGTTCGGCCGTCGAGCGCCAAGATCCGCCGTCTCCAGATGCGACAGGTCGCAATAGGGGCCGGTCCCCTTCTCACATTATTGCATCCCAATGCGCCCCTTGCTCCCAGCGGGACCGTCAGGCTGGGCCTTCCGATGGTCGCCTTTGCCGGGAGCCCTTGGGACCCATTATGGGTCTCCTGGTCCCGTTGGGCGTACAGGCTGCAAGGGAAAGGCGCATGTTTTCCGTTTTCAGGGCTCATGCTGCGCCGCGCGTGGCTTTGATGTTCACAAGCGGGCCCGCCCACGGCGAAGGCATCGGTCGTCTTGAAGCCGACCCCTCTCTACCACGCAAGTCTCGACGCCGCCGAATACAGGCAATTGCTCGACGGCCACGACTTCGATGTTATTGCAACCGTGGCGGAAGACCGCACCTGCGGCCGTAGTAGGATTTGGCTGGCTCAACGACGTTAGTGCGCACTCCGGAAGCCGCCCTTCACCAGGGTGGGCCGCGGGGATGACGCGCCGCCCTGCGCCGTGCGCAAATTGCTCCAGGCGCGCCATCGCCTGCGGGCGTAACGATGGTAATCGTAGATGCTTTGAGCGCACAAACCCTTTGATGCGGTTGACGTCTTGAACGCGTTCGCAGATCAAGCGATCACGCTCACGGTGCAGCCGCCGCGCGTCTTCTTCGGCAACGCTGGGTACCCGCACCACGCTTTCGGTTCACCGCGTAGATACGCCATCGGCGAACGTGGCAACCGCTCTGTGTCGACCCGATCCGTCTTTACTCGGTCGCACTCGCCGATCCACCTGCAGGCTTGCCGGATCAATAACGTAATTGCACACCCCATGCGCTTCGAGCTGCCGGTGTAGTTTGCGGCGCCGCAAATCCGATCATTCTGCTGGCGATACGCAGTACCTAGGCAGATATATCCCCAACTGCCATAGAGTGGAGGCTCGAAGAACCAGTTGGACTCGTAGCCGGCGAATGGACCGCGGCCGTTTGTAAGCCACAGCAAAAACTTCGTGATCACACACTAGAATTTAAAGCGATGCGTGCGATCAGACCAAAGTAAATTAATCGGACGAAAGTTTTGGTGCTGAGGTCCAGTTGTATTGGCCCGCACTATTTCTATTATAGGAGCGCCGGCAGATTTAATTTTGTCTCATTCGGGAGGGGTTAACATATCGGCGCAGCCGACGAAATCGCTTTCGTCGCCCCATTCGCCTGCGGTCAGTTGGACGCCGGCATAGCGGACGATCCCGGTCGCTCGTGATTCAATCGCATTTTCTCGCAGAGCTCAGCTGCTTTGCGGTCCGTAGGGCTGACGCAAACGCGGACGAAGGTCCAACCGACGTTCGACATCTCAACACAGCATCAAAGCATTCTTCGAAGGAGCAAATATCATGATACGACAGTGTGAGGGCGCAAATCTCAGCAAGCGGTCGCGACGAGTTATTTGTACGACAACTGCGCTTACGTTTCTCTGTCAAAACTTCGCCTGGGCCGTATGCGCGGACGGCACGACGTTCCCGGCCAACGGTTATGTCAATGGCCAACCGCCGGCAGCCAACTGGTCGCCGGGTGTCTTTACTGGCACCACCGGATCAATCTTCGTTCCCGATAATTCGGTCTTCGAGAACAACGATCCTACGCAACCGCTGACTGGCGGCGGGCACAACTGGGTGTTCGACCAAGGTACGACGCTGTGCAAGGAGACCGACGTGGGACCTGCTAGCGGGACGCCGACAGCATGGGCAATCCCTTCGAACAACACGGCGGATTGCCTTTCACTGCCAATCATCACTACTACAACCGGAAATCCGCCCCTTCCGATTATCACCGGTTTCGGTGACATTCCCTTCCAGGGACAGGCCATCACGCCGACCTGCGACCCGACCTTGTTGAGCCAGCCCGGCGCTCCTAACCCGGCCAACACCAGGTTCAACCAGCTCGGCTGCGCGTTTTCCCATGGCGTCGCCACCACGCCGCAAACTGCCACGACCTTCCTGTTCGTGGCCGGCGTCAAGGGCGGCTTGTTCTCGATACCACTTGCGAATGCCCCCAATTCGGCGGTGGGCTTCGCCGGCAAGGTAATTTCGGCCGTGAATTTTTATTCGGATATCCCTGTGAACCAGAGTCTCACCAACGCTGCAGTCAGCCCAGACGGCATGTTCGCGGTCGTCACGTCGGACAAAAGGCAGCAATTCGTCTATGCCTGCCTCAATCCGCTGGGTAATCCCGGCGATCCCAGCCTGCCGATTGATCTGAACTTCTCAGGACCCGATACGGCCCTGGTCAAATGCATGCAGGTCGGCGGCAATGGCCTCACGGTCGATCTCACAACCACATTCGGCCCCGACAGCCAGCCCTATTTCGGCGGACAGCAGGACGTGGACACCTTCAACTTCATTCCAGGCGGATCGGCAGCAGGCGCCTGGCCGTCCTGCATCATAGCCAATTCGGGCTTCACGAACCTGCAAGATGCCTTCAACGCTCACAGCGCCAACCGCTGCGGCAACGCTCTGCCCAATCTGGGCTTTATTGCAGCCGACATCACCCTGCCAAACGCCATCATCAGCCACGGATCATATATGTATGTTCCGACGACCAACGCGCTGGCCCAGAACGGCAGCCCGGGCGGCTCCGGCAGCGGTGGCTCCGGCAGCGGTGGCCCCGGCAGCGGCGGCGGCAGCACCGTGGTGCAAATCAAGGTAACCGTCGATCCGGTGTCCGGGCGGTCGCGATATACGTTTCGGACCTATCTCACTGGGATCTCGGCTCCTGTTACAGGGCTTGGCGTCGCCGATGACCTCGGGTCGCTGATGGTCTTCACCGCTCCCTCGAACGGCCCACGTGGAGAAGTCATCACCAAACTGCCGCTTTGCGAGGACCTCCCGTAGGCGAAGAGCGCGTTCTTCTTCCGATACTTCTGCGCCGTCGTCGCGGCGGCGCAGAACCTGGGTTGACAGACAGACGCTGAGGCGGCAACTACATGTGCTTGCGCGAGAGACTTCGGTCAGCGTTTTTTGGCTACCCGATGTCTTATCAAAAGAAGCTCGCCGTCGTGATCGTCACAATGAGAAGCCGAACGCCGAGCCATCGGCCGAGCCGCTCATAACCTGCGCCGCAACATCGCGAAGGCCTTCAGCGAGACGGACGCGCGACAAGATCAGTGCGGAAAACTCTTGCGAGCCCGCTGTTGGCCCTTCTTGTCGATCCTGCTCTACCGACCGGATCGACGCAATCGGGGGTCTCGCGGACATGTCGGCGACTTGTTTGATCCGACGCGATTGACCCTGAGCCCCCTCGCGATCTCCAGGGGCGAAGCACTAAGCGTGTAAGCGGGACGCCGAGCGGTTGTTACATGTGCTCCCAGGCTCAAAGCGCAATCGCTCAGCCTCCGGGCTTCACCAGTTCGGAAGCGGACCAGGGACGATCTCCATGAGCGCGGCTTCGTGATAGGCAGCAAGGTCGCCATAGAGCCGAAGCGCTGTCGCCCAAGTTAAAGCAGTGGGCGAAAGCCGGCGCAGTAACGCTGCGTGTTGGACAGTCCCGGATTTCGCAAGCAGTCAATTCCGGGTACGTGGGCAAAATAGAAAGGGCGTCCTGTAGCGATGCGATCAAACGTGAGGCTTCAATCTTCTGCGCTCTTGGGCAGTAAGATCGGTATATAATCAAAGTCCTGCACAGGCAGCCGTTGGTCATCAACGAACGGGAACGAGAACATTGCCGGCAGCAGATTTCAAGGGAGAACGACATGTCCAAGAAGCGCGGCACTGGCCGTAAAGAATCGAAGCTCAACAAAGGAAAAACTCTCAGCAGGAGAGCCTTCTTCGAGAGCGGAGTAGCTGCTGGGGTGGGGGCCGCGGTTCTGTCGGGAAAGGAGGCGCTCGCTCAAGAGGCCTCGTTTGGCACTCAGGGCATCGTATGGAACTATGAAGCGGATGTTGTTGTCCTGGGGTCGGGATGCGTGGGGCTACACGCCGCCGTCCGGGCAAGCGAGCAGGGGGCGTCCGTGCTCGTTATCGACCAGAATTTTGATGTCGGTGGCAAGCTCGTACATAGCGGAGGCTGGACATCGCTCGGCGGCGGCGATCCGATACAGGAAAGAGACCGGGCGGGTGCAGACCCCGATCGCTTGGGGTTAGCGGCACCTCGAGTGAAGCCGACAGATCTCGAAGATGACCCCGACCGACTCTTCAGGGACATGACCGACTGGTCCGTCGTCGACGCGACTGGCGTCGCCAGATACCGCTACAACGACCGTGAGCTTCATCGTGCCTGGGCCGACAACGCTCCCAAGACCAGGCAATTCATGATGGACAACTACGTTCGCTTCGCGCGGATCGATGGCACCCATCAGGGCGGAGGGATGTCCCGCGCAAGGGCGGCCCGAGCCATGATGAAGCTTGCGGACAGAACCGACATCAAGGCGGGGACAATATCGGCGGAAGACAGGGGAGATCTCGCAGGTGAACGGCATTCGCCCTTCAATCCCATGCGTACCATTCCGGGGGGCTCGGGCGATGCGGTCGGCGCGCCTGGGTGGGTCTGGGGCGGGTTTGCCATCGCGAGATCCATGGAGTTCAGTGCCCGGGAGAAGGGCGTTCGGTTCATGCTCAACCGCCATATGGATGAGCTGATCCGGGAGCAGCCGTTCGCGGGCCGGGTGCTAGGAGTCAAAGCGAGTTACACGCCTAGAATGCACCCCGAAACCGGGCTGCGGCTCGAAAGCTTCTGGCAGAACGGCAATATCGACGAGCGCGCGGAGACGGTTTACATCCGAGCGAGGAAAGCCGTCATCATCGCCACCGGCGGCATGCACGGTAACGTGCACCTGCGGACCATGATCGATCCCAGGATGATCGAGCCGTCAATCGAGTACGGGCCTAGCTCCCTCATCGGACCCCTCAACATGGACGGCAGCGGGATCATCGCAGGCATGAGAATTGGCGCGAACCTCGCCGGGATGATGCAGAACTACCAACATTCATTGGCTTCTCCGACGATCAGCACCGTGCTCGGCACGCGGGATGCGGTATCCAGCATCTTTCCCGGGCACCCTGCGTTCCTCTTCGCACGCGCCAAAGGTATCGCTATTGGCGCTGCCGGATGGGAGCATGCGATCGCGGTCAACCAAGTAGGGCGGAGGTTCTACAACGAGAGAGCTATTGCGGAAATTTCCAGCGATGCCAAGTATCCGCCGGGAAGCGACGGCACCCGCACTCCGTTCGTCCCGCTGGATTGGCGCAACGCCAGCCCCGCACAAGTCAGGGCACAATATAAGAGGTCAGCGGCTGCGGATGCCGCGCTGGCAATGAACGAGGGCTCACGGGCCCCCGACTACGCGTCCGGACCGGTTTGGGCAATTTTTGATTCGGCCGCCGTGCAGCGCAGGGGATGGCAGATTCGCTATCCCTATATTGCCGACCCACCTGACGGGTATTTCCACAAGGCGGATACTATCGCAGAGCTGGCTAAGAGAGTCATGGGACACCCATATCAGAAGATGCCGCTCATGTACTTGGAGGAGACGGTGACGAGGTATAATGCCTTTGCGGACAAAGGCGTGGACGGAGACTTCGAGAAGCCGGTGATGCATCGAATCGACACGCCGCCGTTCTACGCTGCTTCAGCAAGCATTCGGGTTCTTGATTCATACGGTGGCTTGCGGATCAACGGTAAGGCCCAGGTCCTCGACACCCAGGGCGAGGTAATACCCGGCCTCTACGCCGGAGGCGAGGCAAGTGGCGGCGGTTCGCAGCATGGCATCGGTAGAGCCTCCGTCCACGGTTACATCGCCGGGACGAACGCGGCCCAGGAGCAATCAGCCTGAGACTCCTTGAAGGTCACGTCGACGCAATGGTGGTAAAGGCCGCGCGGAGCAAGTGGCGAGGTCGCGCTAACCAACCGAATTCGATTTCCTTCTTGGCTTTTGCTCCGCTTTTTCCGCGACCTCGCTAGCCACCTCCGCCGCCCATTGCTTGCGGTGGTTTGAAATCAGCACGGATTGCCGGACTCGAAGGGCCCTCCTTCATCTCTCGTGCAGTTGCGCATCGCCGTGTGGACCGGCGGAGCTCGTGACACGAGGCCCGTTGCGGACGTGTCGCAAACTCGAGCTTCTAGCGGCTGACGCCTGGTCAGAGTTCGCGCTCAACAAAGAAATTTGCTGAGGGCGCGCAGGCAGCGCCTGATCAGTCGGCGTGGACGCCGTTACCTACAAGGAAGTAGCGCACGCGGGACGGGCGCACCGAGGAGCGGTCTTCCCGGCGTCTGCGAATTTCGAGCGGAAAATTGGTAGCGAGAAAAAGCATTATGCTGCCCTGTCGGGAACTGACTGAGGCGCGGCCTGACGGCGGCTTGCGCGTTGGGTATCCGCCGGCCGTTGACAGGCCAATTCCGTGCGTCCACGATCCTCTTTTGAACCGGGTGTGGAGACATCGGCCATGTTGAACCGACGCCAGTTCCTTGGTGCCACCGCGAGCGCTGCAATGCTCGGCCAGGCGCCGTATGCGTTAGCGCAGATGAGTTACGAATTGGTCATCAAGGGCGGTCGCGTCATTGATCCCTCAGTCGGCATTGATGCGGTCCGCGATGTAGCCATCAGTGCCGGCAAGATCGCAGCCGTCGCCCCTAACATCACCGCTAGTGCCACCGACACCATCGATGCGCACGGCAAGATCGTGGCGCCCGGCCTGATCGACATCCACACCCATGCCGGCCGCAGCAAGGAAGGCCCGCCGCTTTGCCTGCAGGACGGGGTGACTGGTTGGGTCGATGCCGGCTCGGGCGGCGCGGACAACATGGACGAAGTCGCCGCCGTCGCTCGCGGCGCGCCGCAGATCGGCCGCTGCTTGATCAACATCGCGCGCACCGGCGTGGCTCCCGGCGGCGAATTGCATGACCTCACACGTGCAAACGTCGATCTCGCGCGCGGCGCGATTGCGCGCAATCGCGACGTCGTCATTGGCGTCAAGGCACGCATGTCGAACAACGTTGCCGGCGCCAACGATCTCGAGGCGCTACGGCGCGCGCAGGTGGCGGCCGACGGTCTGCCGGTCATGATCCATGTGGGGCAGAACTACTCGCCGCTACGCTCATACCTTTCGCTGCTCAAGCGCGGCGACATCGTCACTCACATCTACGCACCGGCGCCAAACGGCCTGCTCGACGACAAGGGCAAGTTGATCCCCGAGGTGATGCAGGCGCGCCGTCGCGGTATCCTATTCGACTTCGGCAATGGCACCGCCGACCATTTCGATTGGGCGACCGTCGAAGCCGCAACCAAGCAGGATTTCTGGCCCGATACGTTCTCGACCGACTGGAGCACGATGTCGCGTACCACCGGTGTCGTTGACATGCCGAACGTCATGTCGAAGCTCCTCATGTTCGGCATGCCACTGAACGCGGCGATCGCGGCCGGCACGGTCAATGCCGCACGCATCTTCCCGGCGTTCGACGACCGCGGCACGCTCAACGTCGGCGCGCCTGCCGACGTTGCGATTCTGGAGTTGCGCGAAGGTGAATTCGAATTCCTCGACAACTACAAGGGTACCCGCAAGGGTAAGCAGCGCCTGTTCCCGATCGCGACCGTGCTCGGCGGCAAGAAAACGCCCGCACGCGCATAGCCGCGCAACGCTTGGCCCACACCGCCACCATTAGGTCACACCGTACACGCACAATCGCGGCACTCAGAATCGCCTTCTGGGGGGAGCACGGTGCAGGCACGGCTCGGGCGCATTGCCGCGAAAGTCCTGATGGCTGCGATGCTCGCTGCCGGCGCTCCCACGGGCGCGGGGGCGCAAAGTGCCGATGACGTCACCGCCCTTAACCGGCAAGTTGTCCAGCTTTACGGCCAAGGAAAGTATAGGGAAGCAGCCACCGTCGCTGAGAAGGCTCTCGCGTTTGCCGAGCGGGTCTTAGGCAGGGAGCATCCCGACACGCTTGCAAGCGTGAACAATCTCGCCTCCCTCTATCAAGCCCAGGGCCGCTACCCGGACGCCGAGCCGCTCTATAAGCGCGCGCTTGAGGCCTCAGAGCGGGTGCTCGGCAAGGAGCATCCCGACACGGTTACAAGCGTGAACAATCTCGCCCTCCTCTATCAGGCCCAGGGCCGCTACCCGGAGGCCGAGCCGCTCTATAGGCGCGCGCTTGAGGCCCGTGAGCGGGTCTTAGGCAGGGAGCATCCCGACACGGTTACAAGCGTGAACAATCTCGCGTCCCTCTATCAGGTTCAGGGCCGCTACCCGGAGGCAGAGCCGCTCTATAAGCGCGCGCTGGAGGCCCGCGAGCGGGTCTTAGGCAGGGAGCATCCCGACACGGTTACAAGCG